>OLGD01000381.1_pt1 | contig 92733 bp, 77 predicted proteins | sample 1605311 | NCBI WGS metagenome assembly OLGD01 (sample SAMEA3888917, study PRJEB22519) | human gut metagenome | biome: human gut; feature: human-associated habitat; material: faeces | place: Denmark | collected 2010
CAAGGGCGCGTGGCGTATTCGACATACGCGAGCGGTCTTGGCGGCTTCCCTAACGCAGCTATTCGCCAAAAGCATTCGCCAAAGCCGAGAGGACGTTTTGCGGGACAAACTCGGCGATTCTTGCGGGGTCGTAGCAGGCTACCTGCTTTATGAGGGTGGAGCTCAGATAAAAATATTTGTGGGAAGGCATTAGGAAAATCGTCTCCACGGAGGAATCGAGATGGCGGTTCATCTGCGCCATCTGAAATTCAAATTCAAAGTCCGAGACGGCGCGAAGGCCGCGGATTATAGCGCACGCGCCGAGGCCGCGCACAAAGTCCACGGTAAGCCCGTCAAACGCCTCCACCCGCGCGCCGGCAATTCCCGCGAGATTTTCCTCAAAAAGCCTGCGGCGCGTCTGAAAATCGAGAAGCGGCCCTTTGCCCGCGTTTCTGGCCACGGCAACGACGACCTCGTCGAAGAGCCTGAGCGCCCTGTGCAGGACGTCGAGATGGCCGTTTGTGACTGGGTCGAACGTTCCGGGGTAGACCGCTATTTTTTTATTTTTTTGCATTTTTCTATTGTAATATCCGTGTGGGGCGGGCGAAAAATGCCCAATCGAAAAGTCTTGTTAAAAGAGAAATAGTGGCAATACTTTTTTGGCAATGAACACTCCCAATTTTTTGACGACCCTGCGCGTGTTGCTCGCATTCTTGACGGCGGTTCTGCTCTGCGCGCCGTTCAGGTTCGCCGCAACCGCGGCGTTTATCGTCTACTGCGCCGCGGGCGCGACCGACTGGTTTGACGGCTATTTGGCGCGCCGCCGGAATATCGTGACGACTTTTGGGAAATTCATGGACGCGCTCAGCGACAAAATCATGGTCTCAACCGCATTCCTGACGCTCTTTGCGCTCGGAATGTTCGGCGGGTGGACGGGGCTCGCGCTCTTCTGCGCGGTAATTTCAATGTCGAGGGAATTTTTTGTAAGCGGCGTAAGAATGCTTGCCGCAAGCAAGGGCATAGTGCTCGCCGCCGAAAGGATGGGCAAATACAAGGCGGGGTTTCAGATGTATTCGCTCGGGGCGGTCATCTGCGCAAGGGCGCTCGACGCCGATTTTTCGGCGGGCGATTCAATCCTGCGCGGGGTAGTGTTTTTCTCGGCGATGGCAACCCTTGCCCTCTCCACAATTCTCTCCGTATGGTCGGGCGCAATGTACGGCTCGAGGTATTCATACCTGTTGAAAGAATAGCTTTTCAAAAACTGGCAATTCCGCGAAAGGCAAAACTATGTATTCCGCAAGAAGAAGGCTCTACCCGTGGGCGGCGGCTCTGCCCAAAAAATTCGCGACGTCCTGTTCGACGCTCTGGGGGCTCGGCTCCCTCAACGCGCCCGGGACGTGGGGGAGCGCGGCGGGCGTGGTGTTTTACGCGGCTCTCTTCGCGGGAATGGGGCTTGGCAGATACATTGTGTTCTCTGTTCTGCTGGCATACATAAGCGTAGGCATATGCGACTGCGCGGAACGCTTTCTCAAAATGCGCGACCCTGGCTGCATAGTTCTCGACGAATTTTGCGCCATACCGTTTTGCTTTCTGCCTGTATTCCATTCGGAGTACAGCGCTTGGGGAATACTTCTGGGATTTGCGCTATTCAGATTTTTTGACATATCAAAGCCGCTTTTCATAAACAAAATGCAGGATTTTGAGGGCGGGCTCGGCTGCGTCGCCGACGACATTGCGGCAGCTCTCGTATCGTGCGCGTGCTTGAACCTTGCAGGGTTGGCGTTGCCGGTGGTGTTCGCTTAGGCTGCCGTCTCCGGACGCCGCAAACCGCGGACATCGAAATAAGGCAAAATTTCGTCAGCCGCGCGGTTCCCAAAGGGTCGCTACGGACGCCGCCGGTCGCCCCCCGACCGACAGCTCGTGCAGGGCGCAATTTCCCGAAGCGCGCGCGGAAGACTCGACGGTTTCCCCGAGGCGCGCCTCGCGCCTGAATTTTATGGCATAGCCCGCCAGCCTCCGCCGTGCGATAAATTCGTCAGGCAACGCCTCTATAGCGCGCGGAAGATATTTTACGTTCGTCAGGTGCGAATTGAAGTCGATGTCGTCCGCGCGGACTTTTCGCGACACGGGCGGGTATGGAGCGGAAGGAATTTTTCCGCAAACGTCGAATATCCTCTCGAATCCGCCGAGGGCGCAGCGGGGGTCGGCTTCAAATGCGGATAGGAATTCGGCAATTTTCAACGGCTTCCTGCCCTCTATCTCGGCGGCGATGTAGGACGCCTCTCCGAGCGCAAAAGCGCGGCCGTCCTCGCCAGCCATTTCGAAATCCGCATACATGCGCGCCGCGCTCCCGCCGCGAATCCAGACGCTGACATAAACGGGCTCGCGCCAAAACGGCATTGGCGCGGAAAACCTCGCCTCAATCTCCCCCATGAGCCACGTCAGGCCGCGGCGCGCCATGTCGTATCCGGCAAAGCCTTTGGAGGCAAAATACTCCGCCGCGCACTCTTGGAAAAAGTACGCCGCTCCCGACTCTTTAAGCCTGTAATCCTCCCCTATTTCGGAACTCCGAACCCCGTAGCGAGCATTGAATGACATGCTGAAAATATGCGCGCGCGGAGGGAAATCTTCAACAAATTTCGGGATCGGAGCGGAAATTTCTTGAAAAAAAACTTGCCAATCCGCCTCCTGAAAGTAAAGTGACGATTTTATTATTTAATTTAGACGGACCGATAGCTCAACGGTAGAGCAGTTGCCTTTTAAGCAATTGGTTCGGGGTTCGAATCCCCGTCGGTCTATCGCTTTCAAATAAAGGCTTCCCGCTTGGGAAGCCTTTGTTTATGCGGGTTTGCGGCGCACCCCTTCGTAAACTTCCGTAAATATAAATAAATATATTTGTTTATTTTTATTTACAAAGTTTGCCGTTTTTGCCGCCCTTTACTGTGATTGGCGAGAAACACACCGAAAAACGGTAATTTTTCTTGAAAAATTACCCGCCATTATCACCGACATATAGGAATACCATCTTCCGGCGAATATTCAATGCCCTTTCGGAATTGAACATCGAGCTGGCATTGTAAGGGTTTCCCCTTCCCTGCCCTCTATTTTCCCGCATCCCACAACTTTTGGCGTAAAACGGCAAATAATCCGAACGCATATCGCGGGAAATTCATTAATAGCTGCATAATTATAATGAATGTTTTTTTAATAAAAAAGCGTTGACCATTTAGTGCAATATATTTAATTTATATCAAAACCGCAAAGGATATTACTGGCCCGAACAAGGTTCGGGACAGGCGTTGCTTGACTAAATAAAGCGCGTTTATTGAAATGACTTGCCAATTATTATTTACGGATTTCTTACAAGAGCGCGCAGAACGGTCTTTTTGTATGCTTTCCGCGCCAAATATTGTCGCATCTTGATAGTCTCTTACAAGATTCCCTTTGTTCCCCTACTCCACATTCCGGCTCAATTGGAAAGATACGTAAAAATCCCAACCACACCGGTCCGGCGAGTAAAATGTAGAGCCGCAATGCGGCAATGGAAGTTTATGAAGCGCCATTAAAGCCAGTCCCGCCATATGCACTTTCTTACATTAATTTAACGGAAAAATTTTGCATACGCCTCAATTAACTGTTGAAGCGCTTTGCGGGATTTTTCATTTATGTAAGTTGCGGATACCGGAAATTGCGCGCCTCTAAAAAGGTGCCGTCCACTTATTTTCAGGCGCTCGTTTTAACAGCGCAAAAACGAACTTACCCCGCCTTTCCCAGCGTCAATTTAAGCATTTCGAGAAAATTGCCCAGCACCGGCGAGGGATTGTCCGCCTTCCATATCGCGGAGTTCGCCATTTTTAGCGGACATCCTTCGAGCCGCTTGAAAGTCAGCTCCGGATACCGGGCAAACGCGAACGATTCCGGAAGCAGGGTAATGTTGTCTGTATCGGAAAGAAAATTCAGCATGGTGTAAAGATTGTCCGCCTCCAATCTGACGCGGGGGACGAACCCCCCGAGGTTGACGCATATATTCTCGATCTCCCGCCTGAAAAAGGGGGAGGTTTTTCTCGTCGGCATCACAAACGTTTCATCGCGCAAGTTCGACAGTTTCAACCGCCGCTTGAAAGCCATAGCGTGCCTTTTGGACATCACGGCCACTATCGCGTCGCTCCACAGCTCCATGCTCTTTACGCCGTCCATGTTCGCGGGGGAAATTCTGACTATGCCGATGTCCGTCTCGCCCTCCTCCACCATTTTCAGCGCGCTTCCGGAAGCGGCCTCGTGGGTCTCCCAGCAGACATCCGGAAACCTGTTCCCAAAATTCCGCAACAGCGCGGAAACTTTCGGGGAAGAGTAGAACGAGTGCACCGCGCAAATTGAAAACCTCCCCGTCTCGCCCCTGTCGGCGCGCGCGGCGGCGAGCTTCACCGACTCCGCGTCGCGCAGCAGCCTTTTGGCGCCATCGAGAAAAACCCCGCCCGCCGTTGTGAGCGTTATGTTCCACTTGTTTTCCCGCCTGATCAGGCGGTATCCGAGCTCGCGCTCCAAGTTCTTAATCTGGACGCTCAGGGCGGACTGGGCTATGCCGAGCTCCCCCGCCGTCTTTGCAAAGTGAAGATTCTCCGCAAGGGCGATAAAATACCTTATTTGCCGAAATTCCATCAATCTGTTTTTTATATTAAATTCGCAACTTTGATATATTGATTTACTAAAAACGCCGCGATAAAATCAAGGTCTTTTTCAACTGCACACCCATGGAAAACGACAAATACATGAAAAGGGCCATTCCGTTTCTGATAAGGGTCAGGAATGTCTGCGTAAGCATTGCGTGCGCGGCTCTGCTGTTCGCCGGCCTCGCATGGGGCGCGCACTTTTTTCTGCGGCACCTGAAATACGAAATCACCAACGACGCCTATGTAGACCAGTACGTCGTGCCGCTGTCCGTGCGGGTGTCCGGCAACATAAAAGAAGTGAGGTTCCGCGAGCACCAGAAAGTAAAAAAGGGCGATCTGCTTTTGACCATAGACGACAGGGAATTCAGAATGAGAGTCGCCGCGGCGAAAGCCGCGCTGGCGGACGCAATCGCAAACGCGGAAATGCTCGAATCGGACGTTGAAATCGCAAGGCACAACATAGAGGCGGCGTCCGCCGCCGTAGAGGAGGCGAAGATGCGGCACATACACCTCGGCGGCGACGCCAAAAGGTTCAGGGAGCTGATAAAGAGCAACGCCGTTTCGGAAAGCGCAAAGGAGGGCGCGGAGAGCGACTTCGCCGCAAACGCCGCGCGCATAAGGGCGCTCGAAGCCCAGAAAAAGACGTACGCCGCCCAGCTCGACGCCCTCGGGGAAAGGCGCAAGAGCCTCGCCGCGGCGGTGGAGATGCGCAGGGCGGAACTCGGGCTCGCCGAACTCGACTTGGAGTACACCCGGGTGCGCGCGCCGTACGACGGGGTCGTGGGAAGGCGCTCCGTTGAGCCCGGGGAGCTCGTGCAAAGCGGGCAGACTTTCGCGATGTTTTCGGACAGCAAGAACAAGTGGATCACCGCAAACTACAAGGAAACGCAGATATCGTCCATATACGTCGGGCAAAAAGTCGTAATCTTCGTGGACGCCTTCCCCGATTGCGAGCTGAAAGGCGTCGTCAGGGCGATTTCCGCCGCGACTGGCTCAAAATATTCTCTCGTGCCGACGGACAATTCCGCCGGAAACTTCGTAAAAATCCGCCAGCGCATTCCCGTAAGAATAGAGTTTGAAGGCGCGCCGGAGAAAATTCTCGACTCACTGAGGGCGGGAATGATGGCAGAGGCCTGCGCGGAGAAGTGACGAATGCCGGACGGCGCGCAATCCCCTTTCTACGACTGGGTGCCCGGCTGGATGCAAATCTTTGTCGCCTTCGCGGTTCTGGTGTGCATAATGCTCCTGAACGGGTCGTACATAGGCAACGGGCTGAACATAAACTCCGACATGGGGCTCCAGACGGAGGACATCAGCCTTATATATTATTCGACTACGATAGGAATGGGGGTGATTTATCCGCTGATAGGCATAGTGCGCTCCGGAATAAACTCCAAGAGCATTCTGCTTGCGGGGCTTTCCATACAGGCGCTTCTTTGCTGCGCCTGCGCGAGTTTGGAAAACACCGCCCTGCTGGTTATCGCAGGCTTTCTGATCGGCGTCCTGAAAGGGTTCGCGCTCGTCGAGGCTCTTACGATACTAATGCCCGTATTTTCGAAAGGCAGGACGCTGGCGGAAATGTACTCCAAAGTTTTCCCGATAAACTTTTCACTGGGTCAGGCGGGAATTATGCTTACGGCGGTGTTCGCGCAATTCTTCGAGTGGCAATACATATACTACACGGAGACCTTCATGCTGCTTGTCGCAATCGCCTTCGTCCTCGTATGCCTCAGGCACGTAAACGCGCCGTGGAAATTCTCGCTCCGCAATCTGGATCTGACCGGCGCCGCGTACGCCGCCGCCATTCTCTTTGCAGCGTCATATACCATGATCTACGGGAGGGTCAGGGACTGGTTCCATTCGGAAGACATAAGGCTTTCGGCGGCTTCGATTCCCGTCTTGGCGGCGTTGTTTGCAATGTCGCACTGGCGGAGAAAAACCCCTTATCTGGACTTCGGGCTGCTGCGGAACCGGAAAGTTCTGCTGGAACACGCATACATGGGGATATGCATGATGCTTGCGATGTCGAGCTACACGGTTTCGTACTATGCCGACGCCGTGTTGCGCTACGACGGCATATATTCGAACAGCCTAAATATGATGCTGGTGCCAGGCTTCGCGCTCGCGGGGATAGCGTGCTTGCTGTGGAGCCGTTTCAGGCCGTTCAAGTTCCGGTATTTGGCCGCCGCCGCGATGCTCGCGCTCGCCGGATACCAAGCCATGATATATTTCCGGATAAGAAGCGACCTCTCCTACGAATACCTGGTTTTCCCCGGAATGCTGCGCGGATTCGCGATGCTTACCGTGTTCATATCGTTTTCCGCCTACGGAATGGAAGAGGTTCCGAAACAGATAAGGCTGCACAACGCGTTTTTGTCCATAACGCTCAGATCGGTTTTGGCTACGCTCGCCGGAAACTGCCTGTTTTCAAACCTGCTCGAACGGCGCGCGTTTTACCATCTGTCCGCGCTCTCCGAAAGGCTGGAAATGTCCAATCCGCTCGCGGCGCAATACATGGATTCCGAAATCTCCTCAGCTGTGGCCGCCGGCAACGGCGCGTTTGAAGCGGCGCAGCTGGCAATGAACAGCGCATACCAGCGCGTCTACGCGGAAGCGGTGGTGTGCGCCGTAAAGGAAATAATGGGGTATGCGATGGCTGCGACGCTCGCCGTCGCCGCGGCGACTTTGCTGATAAATTTCGGGGCCGATTTTAAAAGGTCGCGGGCCGCGCGCATTGCCGCGCGGGCGGCGGAATCGGCGTAGCGCGCCGCCGCCGGAGACGCCGCGGCGGAACGGCGGCGAATGGAAAGCGCGGCAATCAGGCAGGTCGGATCGGGCAGATTTTAGGTTGTTGTGTGCATTTACATTTTGACGGGAAAGGCATATTATATGCGCGAAAACGTCGGGCGGGAAGCGGAGAGCCGCATTTCGCCCGGCGAACCTTAAAATGAGGAAACCCGCCATGGGTAAAATAAAAATCGGAATAACCGCCGCCGCGCTCCTGCTGGCGGGAATACAGGGCGTACCGGCGTCCGAAAGCAAAACCGCCCCCGAGGAAGCGGAGAGCGAGATAACCGAGCTCTCCCGCCAAAAATGGCAATGGATGTCCGACAAAAAAACAGGGGAGTTGGACGCCCTCTTCCATGAAAAGTCGGCCTTCGTCCACATGGGAGGAAGCATGGACAAAGAGAGCGAGCTCGGCGTGATAAAAAGCGGCGCGATACACTACAAGAAAGCCGAGATATTCGGGGAATCCGTCAGGATAATCGGGGACACCGCCATACTGCTCGGAAAGGTAAGGCTGCTGGCGGCGGTGGGAGGCCGCGAAGTGACTAATCCGTTCATCGTCACCGAAGTCTATGTGCGCCAGAAAGGCGAATGGAAGCTGGCGTCGCTCTCTTTCACCCGCCTGCTTGAGGACTTCGCTCCGAACCGGAAACGATAGACAAAACTCCGCCGCGAGAAAACGCCCGGCAAGTTTTGGCGCAATCCAAATTTCAAACGCATGAAAAAGTCGCTAAAATTATTTTTCGCAATTCTGCCTCCCGCGCTGTGCGCAACGCCCGCGCACAGCGCGGCGGGCGGCGCAATCCCAAACGAGAAGGCAACGCATATGAAAAAGGTTAATTTTCCAAACAGAAACATAAATATAGCCGCCAACCTCTATCTTCCGGGCGATTTCGACCCTTCGCTAAAATATCCCGCGATAATAGTCGGGCATCCTGCGGGAGGGGTGAAGGAGCAGACGGCGGGGCTGTACGCCAAAAAGCTCGCCGAAAAGGGGTTCGCCGCGCTCGCGTTCGACGCTTCATACCAGGGCGAGAGCGGCGGGGAGCCGCGCGGGTTGGAAGACCCCGCGGTGAGGGCGGAAGATTTCAGGTGCGCCGCGGATTTCCTCTCCACCCTTCCGTATATCGACGTTTCCGGAATCGGAGCGATGGGAATATGCGGGGGCGGCGGCGGAAATAAAACCCGAAGGCGACGAGCAGATGTGGTTTTCGATTTTCAGGTTCGGGCGGTGGCCGGACTTTTACGAAGGGGTGCAGTTTCCCAAAGACGGCGATTCCCTGGAACAGTTTTTCCGGCAGGGCACGCCGAATATCGGGCCCGAAGCGCCCGGGCTGGCGGCGGACGCCGTAAGCAGGCTGTTCGACAAAATCGGCGACGGCGTTTTGGTGACCCATTCCGCGGGCGGCGGCCCCGGGTGGTACGCGGCGATGAAAAATCCCAAGATAAGGGCGGTGGCGTCCTACGAACCCGGGCTGTTCGTGTTTCCTGAGGGGGAAGTTCCGCCGCCCATGCCGAGCTCGAGCCCTTTCGGCGAGCTCAAAGCCGCCGGCGTACCGCTATCCGAATTCATGAAGCTTACGAAAATACCGATAGTCCTCTACTTCGGCGACTACATTCCCGACGAGCCGTCGAAAGACCCCGGGCTCGACAACTGGCGCGTGCGCAAGCGCATGGCAAGGCTCTGGGTTGACGCCATAAACGGGCGGGGAGGCGACGCGAAGCTCGTAGACCTCCCGAAAATCGGAATCCGCGGCAACACGCACTTCATGTTCGCGGATCTCAACAATGTCCGCATCGCAGACCTTCTCGAAGATTTTCTGCGGGAAAAGGGATTGGACAAATGAAGCGCGGATCTTTCATAAAGGCGCTTTCGTGCGCGGCGGTTTATGCGGCGGGCGCGGGGCGGATTTTTCCGGCGGGCGCCGAAAATCCTCCGTCGGAGCGCGCGGGAAAATCCAAAAGCCTCGTGGCGTATTTTTCGAGGCTCGGAAACACGCGGGAGCTCGCCCGGCAGATACGCCTGAAAAACGGCGCGGACATTTTTGAAATAAAGACCCGAACGCCGCCTGAGGAAAATTACGACGAGCTTGTAAAGCTGACATACCGCGAGCTTGAAAGCGGATTTTTGCCGGAAATTGCGGGCGGCATTCCGGACGTGTCGCAATACTCCGCGGTATATGTCGGGTATCCCGTCTGGTGCACCGACATTCCCCCCGCCGTCCAGTCGTTTCTGGCAAAGTGCGACCTTTCCGGCAAAACCGTGTTCGCGTTTTGCTCTTATTATTCCACAAAATGGGGCTCCAGCTTCGACACCCTGAAAAGGCTGTGCCCGCGCTCAAGGGTTTTCAAGGGCGTCGCCGCAAAGGGCGTAAGCGAAAAAGTTTTGCGCGACGAAGTTTCCGAATGGCTCGGCGGCCTCGGGAAAGTCGGCGCATGAGAGAAAGGACAGACATGAAAGTATTGCTGATAAACGGTTCCCCGAACAAAAACGGTTGCACTGCCGCTGCTCTTGCGGAAGTGGCGAAATCGCTGAAAGCAGAAGGCGTCGAAAGCGAAATCTACCACATCGGAACGCAGCCCCTCGCGCCGTGCAGGGCGTGCAGGGCGTGCGGGAAAATAGGCAGGTGTATAATCAACGACAAGGTAAACGAATTCCTTGAATTTGCCCGAAACTTTGACGGCTACGTCATAGGCTCGCCCGTGCACTACGCCTCTGCCAGCGGCGTCGCCGTGCCGTTTTTGGACAGGGCATTCTTCGCGGACTTCATGTCGGGCAGAAACTCTTTCAGGCTGAAGCCCGGCGCCGCCATTGTGTCGGCGAGGAGGGCCGGAACGACTGCGACGCTCGACCAGCTGAACAAATATTTTCAGATAAACGAAATGCCGGTCATATCCGGACGCTACTGGAACATGGTGCACGGCGCCACTCCGGAGGAGGCCGCGCGCGACGCCGAGGGAATGCAGAACATGCGGATACTCGGCAGAAACATGGCCTGGCATTTGAAGTGCGTTGAGGCAGCGGCAAAGGCCGGCATAACGCCGCCGGAAGCCGAAGTTCCGGTATTCACAAACTTCATTTCCGACGGGCGAGCCTGAGATGTCCGCAAATCCCAGACGCCTGACGGCGCTCGCCGCGCTGCTTTTAGGCTGCGCCGCGGCCGCAGCAGGCGGCGGCAGGGAAATGCAAAACGCCATGCGAGGCGGCATATCGACAGACGACACGGCGGGCGGCGCGACGGGCAGGCCCGCGTTCGCGGGATTCGGCAGGCTGATGCTGCCGCGCAACACCTCCGCCTACGACGCGGTTCCCATGCGCGAAATCGGGCGGACGATGCTATACCACAGCCTCGTAAACCCTCCCGAGATCGTCCGCGCACTGAACCGCATGGAAAGGGACATTGCGGAAGGCAAGCGCGCGTTTTACAACTTTTATTCGGAAGCCCGAAGAAACGCCGACAAATCCAAAGAAAACACCGGCCTGTTTTTTTTCAGGGGCAGAGCCGGCGCGCCGTTTGCGATAATATGCCCCGGGGGAGGATTTTCGTATGTCGGCTCTCTCCACGAGGGCTTTCCGCACGCGATGGAAATCAGCGAAAAGGGCTTCAACGCCTTCGTCCTGCGCTACCGCACCGGCAGCGGGCAAAAGGCTGTCGAGGACTTGGCCGCCGCCCTGACATTCATATTTGAAAACGCGAAAGAGCTCGGCGTCGGGACGGAAAATTACTCCGTATGGGGAAGCTCCGCCGGCGCGCGGATGGCGGCGGCGATAGGCTCGCACGGGGCGGCGGCGTTCGGGGGAAAAGACATTCCCAAACCCGCCGCGATTGTGATGGCGTACACAGGGCAAAGGGAATTCACGCCGGACGACCCACCGACTTTCGCGGTCGTCGGAAAAAACGACGGCATCGCCCGCGCGCAGGTTGTCAAGGCGAGGATATCTGCCCTGAAAAAGTCGGGCGTCGACGCGGAGTTCCGCGAATACGCCGGGGTTGGGCACGGCTTCGGGCTCGGAACGGGCTCGAGCGCGGAGGGTTGGATTCGCGAAGCGCTGCGCTTTTGGGAAAGACATTTCAAAAAATGAACGCCAGCGCCGCCAAGCCGGACTTCCCCCTCCGCGCCGCGGGCGCGCGCCGTCCGGAGGCGCGCGTGAAGACATTCCCCCATGCGGAAACGCGCGCCAAACGGAATCTCTTCGCCTATTATTCGCCGGGCGGCGCGGCTGGGGATTTCGCACGGGAGGTTTTTTCCGACTCTGACGGGGATTTCGCGGAAATAAAGCCGAAATTCCCGTATCCGCGCGAATGCGGAAGCCGCCTGAGCGCGCTTCTGGCGGAAATCAGAAGCGGCCTGCTTCCGGAAATATGCGATCTCCCGAACGGAATAGCACAATACGGAAACGTCTACCTGCTATGCCCAACGTGCCTGGGATTCGTCCCGCCGCCGGTAAAATCGTTTCTGTGCGCATACGACTTTTCCGGAAAAAGACTGAGGCTTTTCTGCATGTGCGCCCCCTCACGCCCGCGCGAGTTCGCCCTGTCGGTATGCGCGCTGTGCCCGGGCGCGTCGGTCGAGATATTCTGCGCCCGCGGAAACCGCGCGCGGCCCGGATGCCCGTTCGCATTCCGCCCGCATCCCTAAGCCGACACGTCCTGCTTGGGAGAAATGCCGAAGAGCCGCTTGTATTCCCTGCTGAACTGCGTGGGGCTTTCGTAGCCGACCGCGTAGGCGGCGCGCGCCACGGTTTCGTTTTCGGCAATCATCAGCCTCTTGGCCTCGTGCAGCCTCAGATTCTTCTGGTACTGTATGGGGCTCACGGACGTGACCTTCCGGAAATGCCTGTGGAACGTCGTTGGCGCCATGTTCACGTATCTGGCCAAATCCTCTATTCTGAACGGCCGCGAAAAATTTTCTTTGAGCCACTTCACCGCGCGGCTTATCTGGTTGCTCTGCGTGCCTATGGTGCAGAATTCGCGCACATGCCTTCCCATGGGGCTTATGAGCAGGCGAGAATAAATCTCGCGTATCGTTATGGGCGCCAAAACGGGAATTTCGTCTTTTCTGTCCAAGAGCTCGACAAGCCTCAAAAACGCGCCCATCATGCCCTCGTCCGCGTCGGAAACCGCCAGCCCCCTGCAGAGCCCGTCGCCGCTTATTTTTTCAAGGGGCATCTCGGAAATCATCTGCGAGATTGCGCCGATGTCGAGGTCGACGGACATGGTTATTAGCGGCTTCTGCGGGCTCGCCTCCACAACATAGCTCGTGCCCGGAACGTCTATTCCCGGGACGAGGCACTGGTTTTCGCGGTAGACGGTTTCCTCCGAACCCACGACCGCCCTCTTGCTGCCCTGCACCATCAAAATGACTTTGGGCCTGTAAAAACACTTCTCCGAACGCGCGGCGTCGTCAACGCGGTTCATGTAAAACCCCGGAATGTCCGTGGAGACGTACCCGGGAACCGCGAGGCGCTTTAACGCGGCCTTTTTCAGCTGCGCGCTTATTTTTGATATGCCCATAAAAATTTTCCTTTGCCCGTGAAAATGAAAAAACCGAATATTTTTCAGTCCCGACGGAATATATAGACTAAATATGCGCAGTCAAGTTCAAGAGCGGCAGGATTGGGCAGATTTTACATATAATCCTCCGGCGCGAAAAACTTTGGGAAACGGAACTCCCCGCGCCGGCTAAAAAAATATTTTTGGCGAGGCATTCCCCAAAGGAATGCTCGAGCATAAATTATAAGCATTTGCAATCCCGCAAAAAAATGCGATAATCAAACCGCAAAGGCAAGGAGCTTGGACGGAGCGCGGTTTAACGCCGCGCGGCGCAATCCGGCAGTCCTGGCAATCCGAAACAAACCCTCAACCTAAGAAAATATGAAAAAAATATTCCAAATTTCCGCCGCCGTCGCCCTGGCGTTGGCGGCGGCGTTCGCGCCCGCGTCCGGGCTGTCGAAAACGGAAAACGATAAAAATGCAAAGCAGATGAAAACCGATAAAATTAAACTGGCAATCAAAGGCGGCAGGACATTCACCGCGACTCTCGCGGACAATTCCTCCGCGCGCGCGCTGATGGAGCTTCTCGAAAAGGGCGACATCTCAATAGAAATGGAAGACTATGCCCGCATGGAAAAGGTCGGTCCGCTGGGCGCGAACCTGCCGAGAAACGACGAGCGGATTTCCACGGGACCCGGCGACCTGATTCTCTACCAGGGGCGCAACCTCGTAATATATTACGCGCCCAATTCATGGAACTTCACCCGCCTCGGCAAAATAGACAACGCCACGCGCGACGATCTCGTCTCCGCGCTCGAAACGGGGAACGTCACCGTGACCCTCTCCGCATGCCGGTAAATGAAAAATCAACCCGCGCGGCGAGCCGCCTTCCAAACTTGGAAAACCTCCTAAAAGTGCGCGGCAAAACTGCCGGCAGGTTTCTAATAAAAAAAGGGTTCCGCGCATGCGGAACCCTTTGCGTATTTTTAAAAGGCTGCTAACGGTCGACGCCGACAAATTTTCCCGCCGCGTCGAATTTGAGCTCGAGCCCGTCGATCAGCTCCACTTCCCAGCCGTATAGCTCTTTAGAGACGGACTTTATTTTGCGCCCCTTGTAGTTTGAATCCACATACGACGCGATTGCCGCCGGAAGTATCGAGGCGGGAACTCCTGTATATTTGCTTTCGACGTCGGTCCACGCGCCGCCCGCGTCGAAATCTATTTTGCTGCCGTCGGAAAGCGCGACATCGTATTCGACGGGCTTCGTCAGGGAGGTGTCTATTTCAATCCCCACGATTTTCGCGTTGGGGAAAACTTTAGAGGCGAATTCCAAAGCGGGCTTCGGAAGCCTGTTTACGTCCGTCGTGATTTCATCCGCCGAAAGGCCCCCAAAGGGCAATCCGGCGGCGAATATCAGCGCCATTATTTTGGATATATTCTTTGCCATAAGATTGAACTCTCAATGGAATCTTTGAATGTTCAACAATAAAATGAACGCCCGCCATGCGGATAATTTTGCGCCGCGGCGCAAATCAGCCCCCTTTTTGCGACTCCCGCGCGGCGCGCCGGAAAAGCATCAAAATGCGGCATAGTCGCCGCGCCTCCGCGAAAAAATTACCTCCCGAAGCGCGATTTTAATTCGGATAGAAAAACCTTTGCAGCCTCAGAAAAATACCTGTCCTTTTTCCAGACCACATTTAGCCCCGCCTCGACTTTCGGCATCAGCGGCCTGAAACACAGCCCGCCGCCTTCGCCCGTGTCGGCGAGCTTGTCGAGGGTTATTGCGTACCCCACGCCCTCGCGTACCATTACCCCCGCGTTGTATATCAGGTTGTAGGTTCCGGCGATATCGAACCTGTCCAAATCCTCGCCCAGCCATTCGAGCAGATCGTTTTTTGAGTATGCCCGACGCGACACCTGCCTCGACACGAATATCGGAAGCCCGAACAAATCCTTTTTCTGAATCCTCTTCCTGGCGGCGAGCGGGCTGTCGGAACGCATCAGCACGCCCCATACGTCCCTGTCCGGAAGGTTTACGTAGTCGTACTTGGACAAATCCGCCGGCTGTATCAGAAGGCCGAAGTCAAGCAGGCCCTTGTCGAGCTTTTCGGTCACGTCGTCGGCATTGCCGCTGTACAAGTTGAACTTTATGCGCGGATGGCTGCGCCGCAGGTCGCGAACCATTTCGCCTATGCGTTTCATGGCGTAGGTTTCGCCGCCCCCTATGTAGACGTCGCCGCCGACTCCGCGTCCGTCGCGGCTGGAAAATTCCGAAAGCGTTCTGTCTGCCATGTCCAGAATTTCCTCCGCGCGCTTCCTCAGCAGAACGCCGTCCTCCGTGAGCCTGACGCTGTGGCTGCCGCGCTCGAAGAGCTTGTGGCCCAGTTCGTCCTCAAGGTCCATGAGCTGCCTTGAAAGCGTCGGCTGCGTCACGTGCAGAAGGTTCGCGGCTCCCGTCACGCTGCCCTCGCGGGCTACCGCAAGAAAATATTTTAGCACCCTAAGTTCCATAAGCCCTCCATTTGCGCGAAAATTTTTCGCGCACAGTGAAATACCTGTCAAGCATATCTTAACATAATATATAAGTATTTGCTATTTCACAAAAACGCGCGATAATGAGAGGCAAAGAGGCCGGCACTGCTTCCCCGAAAGGGCGGCGGCTTCCGGCAAAATCCGAAACGGCATAAAAAAGGCAAAATTTATGAAGCAGATAAAAAACAGACATTTCGAGGGCGAGCGCCCGCTGTTCGGCGCGCGCGACCTCATTTTGGAAAACGTGACAATCCACGCCGGCGAATCGGCATTGAAGGAATGCTCCGGCATGAAGGCGGTAAACTGCCGCTTCGAGGGCAAATATCCGTTCTGGCACAACGACGGGTTCACGGTAAAAAATTGCCTCTTCACCGAGGGCGCCCGCGCGGCAATCTGGTACTCCAAGAACCTGCTGATGCTCGACACCATCGTCGAGGCCCCGAAGATGTTCCGCGACGCGAGCGGCGTGAGGCTCGAAAACGTCCGCCTGCCGAACGCGCTCGAAACGTTTTGGAAATGCTCCGACATCGAGCTTAAAAACGTGAGCGCAGACAAGGGAGACTACCTATTCATGGGCTCGTCCAGGATATGGATAGAAGATTTCTCCCTAAACGGGAACTACTCATTCCAATACTGCAGGGACATCGAGATCCGCAACGCGACCATAAATTCAAAAGACGCCTTTTGGAATTCCGAAAACGTCACGGTGCGCGACTCCTCAATCGACGGCGAATACCTCGGGTGGCACACCAAAAACCTTAGGCTGATAAACTGCAAGATTTCCGGGACGCAGCCGCTGTGCTACGCAAAGGACCTCGTAATGGAAAACTGCTCCATGGGCTGCGACGCCGATCTCTGCTTTGAATACTCGACTCTCGACGCCTCGATATGCGGCGCGGTAAAGAGCGTGAAAAATCCCGCCGGCGGCCGCATACTCGCAGGCTCGATAGGAGAAATAATTCTGGACGGCAACTGCAGAAACCCCGGCGGATGCGAAATCCGCGAGAACGCCAGGAAGTCGGCATGAGCGCGAAATTCGACTTCGACGCCCCGAACGACCGGCGCGGAACAAACTCCCTGAAATGGGACAGCGAAAGCGTCCCTGACATCCTGCCCATGTGGGTGGCGGACATGGATTTCAAAACCGCGCCGTCGGTGACCGAGGCCCTGAGATCGCGCGCCGAAAGCGGGATTTTCGGGTACGCGAAAACCTCCGCAGCGTTTTACGAAAGCCTGGTAAAGTGGTTTGAGCGAAGGCACTCGGTTTCCTACAAGCGCGAGTGGATTCTGTACACTACGGGCGTCGTGCCGGCGCTTTCGGCGACAATCTGCGCTCTCTCGTCCCCGGGAGACAAAGTGGTGGTGCAGGAGCCCGTGTACAACTGCTTTTTTTCGTCGATACGCAACAACGGCTGCGAAATATCGCCGAATCCTTTGAGGCTTTCGGGGGGACGCTACGAAATCGACTTTGAGGATCTGGAAAAAAAGCTTTCCGACCCGAAGGCGAAAATTTTTCTGCTGTGCTCTCCGCACAATCCGTCCGGCAGGGTATGGGCGCGCGAAGAGCTCGAGGCCGCCGGCGAACTCTGCCTGAAACACGGCGTCTTTATAATTTCCGACGAAATCCACTGCGACCTGGTTTTGGGCGGGCGCAAGCACACGCCGTTCCTGTCGCTCGGCGAAAGGTTTGCGGCAAATTCCGCGACCTGCGTATCCCCGAGCAAAACGTTCAACCTTGCGGGGCTGCAAGTCGCCGACATTATCGCGCCCGACGAATCCGCAAGGTCGAAAATAGACAGGGCGCTGAACGTCAACGAAGTCTGCGAAATAAGCCCGTTTGCCATAGACGCGCAGACGGCGGCGTACTCCGGCGGCGAAGAATGGCTTGAGGCGCTGAAAGGCTATTTGCGCGGAAATTATGAATTCCTTTCGGACTTTCTGCGCCGCCGCCTTCCGGAGTTCTCCGCGATGGACTTGGAGTCCACCTACCTCCCGTGGATAGACTGCCGCGCTACCGGAATGAAGTCCGAAGAAATTTCCAAGCTTCTGTATGAAAAGGGGCGGGTGCGGATAAACCCGGGGACGCTCTACGGAAAGTCCGGAGAGGGATTCATACGGATGAACATCGCCTGCCCGCGCTCGTCGCTGCGCGAGGGGCTTGAAAGGATTGCGCGCGCGCTGAAATGAGCCCTTCGGAAAATTGCGCGCGCCGCGGAAAGGCCGCACTGATCGCCGCCTATTTCCTGATATATGTCGTATGGGGTTCGACCTACTATTTCATAGGGGTCGCGTTGCGCGGATTTGCGCCGTTCACCCTCGGGGGCGCAAGGTTCGCCGCCGCGGGGCTGATTCTCCTCTGCATATGCGCGCTGAAAGGCGAAAACGTCTTCAACAAAAACCTGATAAAAAAATCCGCCGTGAGCGGGTCGGTTCTGCTCTTTATAGACATGGCGGTCGTAATGCTCGCGCAAAGATATGTGACGAGCGGAGTCGTCGCAATAGCGGCGTCGTCCACCGCGATATGGATAATGGCGCTCGACGTCCCGATGTGGGGGGAAAACTTCAAAAGCCCGCGCCGCGCGCTCGGAATGCTCGCCGGATTTCTCGGGGTCGCAATGCTTTTTTGGGAGCAGGCGGCGTCCGGCGGAAACTCGGGGCGCGGGGAAATCGGGATGGCGATGCTCGTTTTCGGATGCGTCTCGTGGTCGCTGGGCACTCTGTACGCCAAATACAAATCCTCGCGCGAGGAAAGCTCCGGCGACTTCGCGGGAGGGGCGTGGCAGATGGCGTTTGCGAGCGCCTGCTTTTGGGTTTGCGCGCTCCTGTTTGAAAAGCCGTCGGAAACGGATTTTTCCGAAGTTCCGAAATCGGCGTGGGCGGCTCTCGCATACCTCGTATTCTTCGGCTCGATACTGGCGTACTCCGCCTATATATGGCTTCTGAAAGCAAGGCCCGCCGCGGAGGTCGGGACGCACGCCTACGTCAACCCCGTTGTGGCGGTTGCGCTCGGGGCGATCGCGGGAGGCGAGAGCGTTTCGCCCGCGCAAATAGCGGGGCTTGCGCTCATACTTGCGGGCGTCGCCATGGCGACAATGCCTCTCTCGCAAAACCTTTCAAAACGCGCCGGAAAATGAACGATATTTCACCAACATCGCCCTCGAAAAGGCACATGATTCTCGACTCCCTGCGGGGCTTCGCGCTGCTGGGAATATGCCTCGCAAACTTTCAGGAATTTTCCCTGTATTCCTTTTTGCCCGCAAGCGTCGCGGAATCAATGCCGTCGGCGTCCATCGACAAAGCCGTGAAACATCTGCTGTACGCCTTTGTCGACGGAAAATTTTACAGCATATTTTCAGTCCTATTTGGAATAGGCTTTTCGATAATCCTGCGCAACGCCGCGCAAAAGGGCGCGGACGGGACGAAACTTTTTTACCGCAGAATGGCGGGGCTCGCCGCAATAGGCTTCGCGCACCTGATGCTCGTTTGGAGCGGGGACATTCTCCTGCTCTACGCGCTCGTCGGAATGCTGCTGCCGCTGTTTCTAAATATGTCCGACCGCAAAATTCTCGCGATAGCAGCCGCCTTAATCGCCCTTCCGGTCGGCGCGGATTTTTTGAGGGAGGCAAGCGGCGGAAAATTCGACCCCGCCCTTCCCGCAATCCGCGCGCAGGGATATTTCAATTCGCTCTACGGCATTAGCGGCGAGAATTTCCACACGTGGCTGCGCGACGCCGAAAGCTATGCGGACGTGATGAAATTCCTCGTCCAGGGGGCGTTTGTGCGGATTCGGGAATTTATAGACGGCAACAGGGTTTTCAAAGTGCTCGGGCTGTTTTTGACAGGTTTTTGCATAGGCCGCAACGGGCTGTACGCAAACCTTAAACAAAACGTCCCCATGTTGAAAATGGCGGCTGCATGGGGATTCGCCGCGGGGCTTCCGCTGTCAATCGCGTATTCATTCAGCGCGGCGGGAGGGCGCGCGTGGGGGCTGACTGCCCACTCCGCCCTATACGCCGCGAGCGTAGTCCCGACGGCGCTCGCATACATGGCGGCCATATGCCTTTTATATGTGCGGTTCGGAGAAAATCCGATTTTCAGGATTTTCTCGCATCCCGGGAAAATCGCCCTAACAAACTATATCGGGCAGTCGTTTTGCGGAATGTTCATATTTTACGGAATCGGGCTCGGATTCGGAGCCGATACCGGACTTGCGCGCGCGGAGCTCGTTGCGTGCGGCGTGTTTTTCGCACAGGCGGCTTTCAGTTTTTTCTGGACGAAATATTTTAATTTCGGCCCCGTTGAATGGATTTGGAGGATGTCCACATACGGCAGGTTTTTAAGCATAAGAAAGCGTGCGGAGCGTCAAAATTAAGCGAAGCATAAAATGCCTTATAAGCATATCTTGATATAAGATATAAGTATTTGCTATTTTTCCAAAAAGCGCGATAATACGCAAAGAAAGGATTTCCGAAAAAAACTTATGAACGCATCGTCAGCCATATCGGCGGCCGCGCTCGCCTTCGCGGCGGTTTCGGCCGGAGCTTCAACGCAAATAAACACAATGGACAAAGAAAACCGCAATAATATGGAAGAACTGAAACTCGAGAGCGAATGGGACAAAGTGTTCCCGAAAAGCGACAAGGTAAGCCACCGCAAGGCCACATTCAAAAACCGCTACGGCATAACGCTCGCGGCGGACGTCTACGCGCCAAAAGGCGCAGCCGGAAAGCTTCCGGCAATTGCCGTCTGCGGGCCGTTCGGCGCGGTGAAGGAGCAGTCGTCGGGCCTCTACGCCCAGACGATGGCGGAGCGGGGGTTTCTGGCAATCGCCTTCGACCCGTCCTACACCGGCGAAAGCGGCGGATTCCCGCGCTATGTGGCCTCTCCCGACATCAACACCGAGGATTTCTGCGCGGCCGTAGATTTCCTCTCCAACCTCGACGGCGCAGACCCCGAGCGCATAGGGATAATCGGAATCTGCGGATGGGGCGGCATGGCGCTCAACGCGGCGGCTGTCGACACGCGAATCAAGGCGACCGTCGCATCCACCATGTACGACATGAGCCGCGTCACCGCAAACGGCTACTTCGACTCAATGGACGCCGGCAAGCGCGACGAGCTCCGCAGGCAGCTCAACGCCCAGAGAACCGCCGACTTCAAAAACGGCTCGTACGAGCTCGCGGGCGGCCTGCCGGACTCCCTGCCCGCCGACGCCCCGCAGTTCGTAAAAGACTACTACGGCTACTACAAGACGGAACGCGGCTACCACAAGCGTTCTCTGAACTCCAACGGCGGGTGGAACAAGACTTCGGCTCTCTCGTTTCTGAATATGCCGATACTCTCCTACGCCGGCGAAATCCGCAGCGCCGCCCTGCTCATCCACGGCGAAAAGGCGCACTCGCGCTATTTCAGCGAGGACGCCTTTAAAAAGCTCAGCGGAGACAACAAGGAGCTCATGATAATTCCGGGCGCAAACCACGTAGATTTATACGACAACCGCGCGGGCACAATCCCGTTCGACAAAATCGAAAGCTTCTTCCGCGAATATTTGAAGTGAAAAAGCCATGGAAACCGCAGTCTTGGAAACCCGCGAGAGCGAGCTCGAAAAAATGCTCGCCGGAAAGGAATACGACAGCCGCGACCCCGTTCTGCTCGGAATGCGCCGGCAGACGCGCGCGAATTTGAACAGGTACAACTCCGACCCGACGCCGGAAAACCTCGCGGCAGTTCTCGGGTACGAGCCCGAAAATCTGACGGTCGTTCCCCCGTTCCAGTGCGAATACGGGCGCAACCTGAAATTCGGCAAAAACGTGTTCGTCAACTTCAATTTTAGCGCACTCACCGGCGCAATCGTCGAAGTTGGCGACAACTGCCTCATAGGCCCGAACGTCGGCATCTACACGGCCATGCACCCGCTGGACCCCGATAGGCGCAAGGAGGGCGTGAATTTCTCAAAGCCGGTAAAAATAGGAGCAAACTGCTGGCTCGGCGCGGGCGCCATAGTGCTTCCCGGGGTCGAAATCGGAGAGGGCTGCACGATAGGCGCCGGAAGCGTCGTGACGCGCGACATTCCGCCGCGATGCGTCGCCGCCGGCAACCCGTGCAAAATTTTAAAGCGTTTGGACCCCCGACGGGAAACGGAAAATTCTGAAAAAGGGATTGCAAAATGAAAAACACAATAAACCGCAGAAACTTTTTAAGAAACGCCGCCCTCGCCGGCGCGGCGATTTCGGCGGCATCGGCAGCCAAAGGAAAGAATATGGAAAATTCCCCAAAAAAAGGCCGCGCCCCGGGCGGCGCGCCCATAATGGAAAAGCGCCGGACTCTCGGCAGCGGAAAAGCGGCGATGGAAGTTTCGGCAATGGGGCTCGGGTGCATGGGCATGAGCGCAAACCACGGGCTTCCGCGCGACAAAAGGGCGATGGCAAACCTCATCGCGGAAGCCGTGGATTTGGGCGTGGACTTTTTCGACACGGCTGAAATCTACGGCCCGCACACGAACGAGGAATTGGTCGGCGAAGCCCTCGCCCCCTACCGCGACCGCGTGCGCATAGGCAGCAAATTCGGCCTATACTACCCCGGCGGAAAACAGGTCGAAGACGCCCGCCCCCAGACCGTGAGAAAGGCGGTGGAAGCGTCCCTAAAACGGCTCAAAACCGACCATATAGACATCTATTACCAGCACCGCATAGACAATAAAGTACCGATAGAGGAGGTCGCCGGAACCATGCGCGATCTCGCCGCCGAGGGGAAAATCGTCCACTGGGGAATGAGCGAGCCGAACGCGGAAACCATACGGCGCGCCCACCGCGAATTTCCGGTGACGGCGGTGGAAAACCAGTACGCCCTGACATTCCGCCGGCACGAAGAGGAGACATTCAAGGTCGTCGAGGAGCTGGGAATCGGATTCGTGGCGTACAGCCCGCTCGACAGGGGGTACCTCGCGGGAGAAATGGACGCTAACACGCGCTTCGACCCCGAGACGGACATGCGCGCGAGCTTCCCGCGGCTCAGCCCCGAAGCGATGGGGAAAAACAGGATATTCATAGATTTTCTGGACGAAATAGGCAGAAAAAGGCGCGCGAGCTGCGCGCAAGTCGCCCTCGCGTGGGTTCTGGCGCAAAAGCCGTGGATAGTCCCGATTCCGGAGACTACGCGGCGCGCGCACCTGCTTGAAAACCTGCGCGCTCCGGATATTGAATTTTCTCCGGAGGAAATGTCGGAAATAAACGCGCGCCTGTCGCAAATGGTTCCCGTCGGCGAGCGGTACGCGCCCGGAAGCGACGCGGCAAGGAGCGTATACAACCTCATTTAACCGGACAAGGCGCAGCATATGAAAAAGGAAAAAGCGTTTTTCAAAAACAGGAATTTTAAAGTCGCCGGAATACTGTTTTTCCCCGACGATTTCGACCCGTCGAAAAAATATCCCGCCCTGGTGGCGACACACCCGGGCGGCGGGGTGAAGGAACAGGTTTCGAGCCTCTACGGGGGAAAATTGGCGGACAGGGGATATGTCGTGCTGGCTTTCGACGCCTCGCACCAGGGCGAGAGCGGAGGAGAGCCGAGATTTCTCGAAGATCCGTTCGCAAGGGTGGAAGACATCAGGTGCGCGATAGATTTTCTCGTAACCCTTCCCTATGTTGACGAAGAGAGAATCGGGGCGTTCGGCGTGTGCGCCAGCGGGGGATACTCCGTCAGCGCGGCGCAGACCGAGCACAGGATAAAGGCGGTGGCGGGAATCAGCGCATGGGATGTCGGCGACAGTTCGCGAAACGGCGTCGGCAGGATTTTCACCGAAGAGGACACCCAAAAGCTTCTCGACGAAGTGGCGAGGCAACGTACGCGCGAAGCCCGCGGAGAACCCCATCTGTACGTCGGCTACGTTCCGAACAGCGCGGACGAATTTACGGACGAAACCCCCGCAATACAAAGGGAGGCTTGCGAGTATTACAGGACTCCGCGCGCCGCCCATCCCAACTCTCCAAATAAAATGCTCTTTACCAGCTGGGGAGAGCTCGCCGCTTTCGACGCGTTCGCGCACGCGGATCTCATATCTCCGCGCCCGCTGCTGTTGATAGTTGGTAGCGAAGCCGACACGATTTATTTCAGCGAAACCGCCTACGAAAAGGCGCGAGAGCCCAAAGAGATGTTTTTCGTAAAAGGCGCCACGCACGTGGATCTCTACGACCGCGAGCCGTATGTGACGCAAGTTTGCGGAAAGCTCTCGGAATTTTTCGGAAAGGCGCTCAAAGGCGAATCCGCCGTGGATTGAAATTCCCCGCGGCCTTCCGTCGGGCTCGGAGCGCGCGGGATTTTTTTGGGAATCCGAAAAAAATTCGCTTGACCGGCGCCCGCCAAGAAACATTTTCGTCAAAAAAAATCATGAAAGCCGAAATTCAAAAAACGTTTTTCGAGAATCCGCCCGCGGCGCGCGCGGGAGCTTTCGGCGCGCCCGCCCGCGGCTTCGGCTTTTGCTTTTACTTTTACTTTTTTGAACGCGCATATCCGGCTCCGATAGGCGCGCTTTGACGCGCATTTGACTTTAAAATCAAAACCCCGGGAGCCGGAAACTCTCGGGGTTTTTCGTTTCACAAACGCAACCGCAAAAGACAATGAACTCCGAAAATCCAAACGAAGACGCCCCGATGAAAATCGAGGGGGCGAAAAACAGCAAGGCTAAGATAATCGACTGCACCATACGCGACGGCGGACTGATGAATTCAAGCAGGTTCTCCGACAAAACCGTGCGCGCCGTCTACGACTGCTGCGCCGACTCCGGCGCGGAATACATGGAGATCGGGTTTAAGAACTCGAAAAAGATATTCTCGCCCGCCGAATACGGGGCGTGGAGATTCTGCGACGAGGGCGACATCGCCCGCATAATAGGCGGCCGCCCCAGAAATGTGAAGCTCTCCGTGATGGCGGACGCCGGAAAATCGGACTACAAAACGGACATTCTCGACAAGAGCCGCAGCCCCATAGACCTCGTCCGCGTCGCCTGCTACAGCCGGCAGTTGGACGAGGCTCTCGACATGGCAAAGGACGCCAAAGACAAGGGATACGAAGTTTCCATAAACCTGATGGCGGCCTGCAAGCTGTCCGAGCGCCAAATGATGTCGGACATAGAAAGGCTCGCGGAATCGGACGCCGACATCCTATACCTCATGGACTCCTTCGGCTCTTTCTACTGCAAGCACGTCGCCGCCCTCATGAAGGCGCTCGAAGGGATATGCCGCCCGCGCGGCAAAAAGATCGGCTTCCACGCGCACAACAACCTCCAGCTCGCCTTCGCAAAGACCGTCCAGGCGGAGGAGTGCGGCGCCGACTTCCTGGACTCCACACTCGGGGGGCTCGGGCGCGGGGCGGGCAACTGCAATACGGAACTGCTGCTCGGACACCTCGGGCGGGACATCGCGCCGGCAATGCGGTGCGTACAGAGGGAAATAGAGCCCATGCGCCAAAAGCTCGGGTGGGGATTCGCGCAATCCTACATGATCGCGGGATTTCTCAACCAACACCCGCGCGCGGCGATGGCGTACCAGGAAAAGACGCCCGACGCCGACATCCTCGAATTTTACGAGGCTTCAAAAGCGGCGAAAGACGCTGAAATTACGGCGCGCGGGCGAACCGCCGAACCCGCCCTTGCGAGATAGCGCGCCGCCCGCCGCAAAAAAAAGCCCCTTGCTCGGGGGGCTTTCAATCCGCGCTACTTCGCGCGCGGGCAGTTCTGCGGAGCCGCGGGGCACGCCGCCGGGCAGGCCTGTCCCGCGGGGCACGCTTTGCCGGCAGGGCAAACCGCCGCATTTTTACCCGCGGGGCACGCTTTGCCGGCAGGGCAAACCGCCGCATTTTTACCCGCGGGGCACGGGCACGCCGCGGACTGCGCCGCGGGGCACGCGGGAGCTCCGCGCGGGCATCCGCGCCCGCACCAGTTTGAACAGCACGCCGTAAGCCCTATAAGGGCCGCGGAAAATAACGCCGCCGTCAGTATCTTTTTCATGTATTGCCTTTGTTAAATCGGTTTTGGGAAGCGGCGCGCGGGCGAACCGCCGTCCGCGCGCATACCCGCCTTCCTCAGAATCCTCTATTATAAACAACGGAATAATCCGGATAGTTTCAAGGAATTTTCCAAGCGGCGCGCGGATTTCCGCGCAACGCCCGCGAATACAGACCCTTCTTTGATATGTAGGCGGCTACCTCAGGGTCGATATCAGCCGGCGTTTTCCCCGCCTCCAAAGCCGCCCTTGCGGACGCTGACGACGCGGAGCTCGAAACGAACGGCACCTCCGCGACTTCCGCGCCCTTCGGGAGCAGCTCCAAACCCGAAACCGAATCCCCCGCCCTTTTGAAAAACGCGAAAGATGCGAGTTCGGAAAGCTTTTCTATATCCTTCCATCTATGCAGACCGGCGGCGCGGTCCGAGCCCATTATCCAGTACAGCCGCGCTCCGGAAAACTTTTCCGCCAGAACCCGCGCCGCGTCCGCCGCGTAGAAAACGCCTTCGGCGCGCGCCTCGGCGTCGCAAATCTCGAACGGCCCCGGGAAATTCCGCAGGGCGATTTTCAGCATCTCGACCCTGTCCGCAAACGGCGCCGCGTGCGAACCGAACTTTGGGGGCGACGAATCCGCCGGAAGAAATACGACGATATCGAGCCCGAGAAACTCGCGGGCCCTCTCCGCAATCGCCACATGGAACATGTGGGGCGGGTCGAAGCCCCCGCCCATCACGCCTACCCTGCCGGCTCCCACGCCCGAACCCTATTTCGCCGCGATTTTCGACAGGAGGATTTTGAGGCATTCGGCGGGGGTTTTGGCGTCCCTGCAAGCCTCCTCCATCGGGCACATTCCGTCGCCGGCCCTGTTCTTTATATGCGGAACGACTTTGCCGTAGGATACCTCTATGCGCAGGGCGTCGAGCATTTCGAGCGCGGGGCGGGTTATTATTTCCGCGTAGAGCTCCGCGACGCCCGCCATTGCGAGAACGGACGCAGCCGCCTTGCCGACCGCCCTGTCCGCGACGAGCGCGCCCTTGAGCAGCGGGCGGCGGTTTTGGTAAAGATCGAGCAAGTCTTCTATGCCCGGGCGCGAAAATGTGTAAACCTCCCCGTTGCCGACGACGCACGAATATCCGCCCTCGGCGAATTTCTTTTTCACGTCGCCCATCAGGGCCGCCTGGCGCTTCAAGTTTTGGACGTACTTGTCGATGCGCCTGAGCTCCTTCGGAATGTCTATGCGCTGCGGGCAGTGCGGCACGCACTGTTCGCAGCCCGTGCACAGGCTCGCCTGGCGGAGCTTGGGGACGGAGCGGTCGTATCCCACGAGGTACGCCCGCCGAGCGCGCGCGTATCCGGGCTCGAGCCTGCTTTCGGGAACCATGCGCTCGTTCAGGCACTTGTTGTAGTGCAAGAGGATCGCCGGTATGTCGAGCGAATACGGGCACGGCATGCAATATTTGCAGTCGTTGCACGGAATCGTGTTAAACTCCATCATGCGCTCGGCCGCCTCTTCGAGAAATGCGAATTCCTCGCGCGTGAGCTCTTTGAGGGGCGAATAGGTGCGGAGGTTGTCCTCGAGGTGCTCCATTTTCACCATTCCGCTCAAAACCGTCAGCACCCGCGGGAAGCTGCCCGCGAACCTGAACGCCCACGACGCCACGCTCATCTCGGGCTCTCGCCGCTTGAACTCGGGAACGAGCGTGTGCGGTATGTTGGAGAGCCTGCCGCCCAAAAGCGGCTCCATTATCACGGCGGGTATTCCGCGCTTGTCGAGCTCCCCGTAAAGGTATTCGGCGTCGGTGTTGCGGTCGTTTATCTGCTTGGCGTGCTTCCAGTCGAGATAGTTGAGCTGGATCTGCACGAAGTCCCACTTGTAGACGTCGTGTTTGGAGAGCAGGTAGTCGAAAACCCTTATGTCGCCGTGGTACGAGAACCCGAGGTTGCGTATGCGCCCTGCCTTGCGCTCGGCGAGCAGGAATTCGAGGATTCCGTTGTCGATGTAGCGCGCCCTGAACTCCTCCATTCCGCCGCCCATGCCGACGCCGTGCAGGAGCATGTAGTCGATATAGTCCGTCCGCAGCTCTTTGAGGGAGTTGCGGTATATGCCTATCGACGCTTCCCTAGTCCAGCTGGCGGGGGCAAAATTGGAGAGCTTTGTCGCGATGAAATACTTTTCGCGCGGGTGGCGGCTGAGGGCGATGCCCGTGGCGCGCTCGCTCTTGCCGCGGCAGTACGCGGGAGAGGTGTCGAAATAGTTGACGCCGCCGGCTATCGCGCGGTCAACGAGCTCGTTGACCGCGTTCTGGTCGATTTCCCCGACGCCCTCGCGCGCGCTTCTGCCGTCGAGCGACGGCCAGCGCATGCAGCCGAACCCGAGCAGCGAAACCTTCTCGCCCGTCTTCGGATTTTCGCGCATGGTCATTTCGCCCGCCGGCGCGGAAGCCCCGCTCCCGCCCTTCGAGCACCCGAAAGCGGGAACCGCCGCCGCGCCGATGGCCGCGTTTTTCAAAAATCCCCTGCGCCCCAAAATGTTCTTACGGCAATTTTCCATAAATTTTTCCTCCGTTTATATGCGGTTGTGGCTCGGATTACCCTCCACGCAAATCGCGGCGACCGGCCGCGCGGGGCATAGGTTTTCGCACGCGCCGCAACCGATGCACCGCGCCACGTCCACCGTCGGTATTTTCAGCGATTTCGGATCCTTCGGGTCTTTGGCGACCATCTGTATGGCGCCCGTCGGGCACTGGCGGAAACAGTTGTCGCACTGCATTCCGTCGGCGTTGACAATGCACCGCGAGGCCGTCCAAACGGCGCGCCCGATTTGCGTTGAAGCCTTTTCCTCCGGAGAAATCGGCAGTATCGCCCCCGCGGGGCACACTTTGGAGCACTCCACGCACTCTATCCTGCAATATCCGTTTTCGTAAGTCATCTCCGGCTGCATGAAACCCGAGAGCGAGCGCGACGGGACGAGAACGCGCGACGGGCACGCCGAAACGCAGAGCTGGCACGCCGTGCACTTATCGGCGATATTCGCAATCCCTCCGGAGCCGGGGGGCGATATTTTAAACGCGCGCTCCGGCCTGCGCCTCGCCCGTATGGGGGCGAGTCCCCCGTCCACTTTCATCGTCTCGGCGGCGTCTGCGGCGGCTCCCCCCGCGAGCATAAAAAGCGTCGAGAAAAATCCCCTGCGCCCCTTTCGGAAAACCGCCGGCGGTTCTTTCTTCGCCTCGGAAAATTCCGCGCGCGCGCCCTCCGGACGCGCCGCCCTTTCCGCTTCCGCGCGTTTTGCGGCGGCCTTTTTTGCGAATGCGGGCGAATAGGAAATAGCGGATTTCCTGCAAACGCCCACGCAGTCGAAGCAGGCGACGCACCTGGAATAGTCTATCGAGTGGTTCTTGTAGTCTATGCACTTGGATTTGCAATTCCGAGAACACAGGCTGCACGAATTGCACTTAGAGGCGTCTATCACGGGTTTGAAGAGGGAGTATTTCGCAAAAAATCCGAGAACGGTTCCGACGGGACATACGGTATTGCAATACGTCCTGCCGCCCTTCCACGCGAGAACTCCGACCACGGCGAGCGTCGCCGCGGCCGCGAGAAAAACCCCCGCCCCCTTGAACCATATCTCGGCGGGATAAAAGGCGTAGCCGCCCGCAGCCTCCGAAAGAGCGGCGAGGGCGTTGTTGCCGAGCGCCCACACCGGCGCCAAAAAGTTTGACGCTATTCTGCCGTACGCGCTGTAAGGCGCGACGAGCGAGGCGACGGACAAAAGCCCGAGCGCCGCGAGCGCGACGAACGCGGCGAGAAACCCCGCCCTGACAAGCGTCATCGCGGGAGCGTAGGCGAACCTGTTGCGCTTCCGCCTCCCCGCGGCGTGCGAAAATACGTCCTGCAACACGCCGAGCGGGCATATCACGGAACAGTAGATTCTGCCGAACAGGAGGGTCAGCAAAACGAGTCCCGCTACGACCGCGAAATTCGCCGCCAAAAGGGACGGCAAAAACTGGATCTTAGCCGTCCAGCCGAACCATTCCGTGGCGGTTCCCGTGAAGTCGAGAAACAAAAGCGTCACCGCCGAAAAAAACAGCACCGCCAACGCTATTCTTATTTTGCGCAACATAAAAAAACCTTTCCGATGGATTCGCGCCGCAAACGCGCGTTTATATGTCGTACCTTATGCCCGAAAGCCACTTCACCGTCGCGGGGTCGCGGTGGTCGAGAAAGCAGCTCTTTCCGGTGTCGAGAGCGGCGATTGCCGACATGTCCGAATCGTCGAGCGAGAACGAGAACACGTCGAAATTTTCGGCGATCCTCTCTTTCCTGACCGACTTGGGAATCGCCACAACCCCCCTCTGTACGAGCCACCTCAGGACGACCTGCGCCACGCTCCTGCCGTATTTTTCGGCTATGCCCGAAAGCGCGGGATTTGAAAACAGCCCGTTCTTCCCCTCCGCAAACGGAGCCCACGATTCGATCTGCACGCCCCATTCGCGCATCAGTTTCTGGTAGGAAACCTGCTGGCAAAACGGGTTGGTCTCAACCTGGTTTACGGCGGGCGCGACATCGTTGTGGGCGATCAAATCGGCGAGTCGGTCGGGCTGGAAATTGCTGACGCCTATCGCGCGGATTTTGCCCTCCGCGCAGAGCTCCTCCATAGCGCGCCACGACCCGTAGACGTCCCCGAAGGGCTGGTGGATGAGGTACAAGTCCAAATAGTCGAGCCCGAGGCGGTCGAGCGACTTTTGGAACGCCGCCTTCGCCTTTTCGTAGCCGGCGTCCTGAATCCAAAGCTTGGTGGTGACAAAAAGCTCATTGCGGGGAACGCCGCTTCGGGCGATCGCCCTGCCGACCGCTTCCTCGTTCACATAGGCGGCCGCCGTGTCTATCGAGCGGTAGCCTATTTCGAGCGCGTCGGAAACCGCGCCCTCGCACGTTTTCGCGTCCTCCATCTGATAGACCCCGAACCCCAGAACGGGCATTTCAACCCCGTTGCTAAGCCTGACAGTTTTCTCTTCGCTTTTCATGTCAATATCGTTGCGTTTTTATTGTTCAAAGCGGACAAGCCGCATTTTCGGGAAATATTATAAACGAAAATCCCCCATTCGGTAAATATACAATTCAGCTTAAAATCTGCCCAATCCTGCCGCAAAAAAACGGCAGCGCGCCTGCGGGGGAAAGGGCGCGCGCATTGCAGAAACCGCCTTCGCAATACGCCTATACGCTCCGCATATGCAAACAAAAAAACGAACCTCCCCGGGAGGTTCGTTGCGAAATACAAAATGTTCGTTCTGAAAGAAAATCTAACGCTTCCTCGGCGCGATAGCGCGGCAGCAGGCAATCCCCAGCGCAAAAGCGCCGAACAGCGCGGCAACCGCCGCGGGTTCGGGAACCTGGCTTATTGCGTAGGAGCTGAACCCGTCCACGATGAAGCTGGCAATGCCGTCTTTGTATTCGATTTCCACGTCGTACAATTCCCACTGCCCGCCGTCTTCCCTGTGCCATGCGAGGAGATTGGCGACTTCCGCCTCTCCGATGTATGCGCTAAACACAACGCTCAGCTGGCCGTCGTAGTCGGCGTCGATCGAGTAGGCGGCTTTCACCTCGCCGTCTATTCCGGAAATGTCCGAGACTTCGCTTATGGAATTTACGACGACTTCCCGCTCGCCCATGCCGGCTATGTTAAAGTCGAGCGAGAGGTTTTTATTCCCGCCCGCGGAGAAGCGAACAGAGCTTACGTCGGAATCTCCTGTGCCGACCGTCACGGGGCCGGAAGATATGTCGGCGCTTTTGCCCGCGGTGAAAACGCCGTCGGAGAACACTCCGCCGAACGCCTGAACCGCTCCCGCGCCGGAATATCCCGCCAACGCGGCCGACGCCCCGTCGGCGAGAGACCCGCGCTTGAATTCGAGCCGTCCTCCGTTAGAAACCGTAGTAGCGGAGAGCTGGGAAGCGTCCGCGCCGAGGGTGACCGAAAGGAAGCCGTTCTGCTCTATCGTTATAAGAGTGCCCGCCGACGACTGGGTGTATTCGGTAAATTTCGCCAAACCGTTGTTTACGTTGATGTGCGAAAAGTCCGCGACTTTAAGGGCGCCGCCCGAAAACGCGGAATCGGCGGAGCCGATATTGAGGGTCTTGGTGCCCTCGACGGTCGCGCCGTTTGCGCCGCCGCCGTATACCGTGCCCAGAACCGAAGCCGCCCCGTTGAGCGTCACCGTGGCGCCGCCTTTGACGACGGAATCGGCGCCGTAGCCGCCCCCGTAGATGTCGCCCGATATCTCCGCGCCGGCAACCGTTATGTTCGCATTGCCGTTTACGGAAGTCGAAATCGAAAGCGAGGGTTCGCCCGTCACCCTTTCGGTCATTCCGCCGCCGTAGATGTTGGCGACTTTCCCGCCGGTGACAATTATATTGGCGTCGCCCATGACTTCGCCCTTTGCGCTGCCGTAGCCGTATAATTCGTTGACGTACATGCCGCCGAAAACGTTGTCCACCTCGCCGCCGCTTATCTCGACATTGGTATTTCCGTATACGTTGGAAATGGACGCCTGCTCTGCGTTTCCGCCGTCGGAGGAATATCCGCCGCCGAAGACGTATCCCGCATTTAAGGCGGAATTGAAAATCTTTCCGCCCGTCACCGATACGAGAGTGCTACCGTATATGTCGGAAGATTTTTTCCCGTCGCCCCACGAATGGTAGGCTCCGCCGAAAACGTATCCGCCGCGAATCTCGGCGTTTTCGGAAATCGACACGGTGGAGACGATTTTCGAAAAGTCCGAAGCGTTCTTGTCGCCCACATACGCGGTGCCGGTCGGACCCGCGTGCGAGCCGCCTATTACGACGCCGTTTACGACGGCGTTTCCGGCGATCGATACGCTCGTGGAGTCGAAGCTCTGCGTGCCGTTTCCGACAGTGTAGCCGCCGCCGTATACGCTGTTGAATATAATGTCGTTGTTTTCGCTCTTGTCCTTTGCGGACGAAACGTTTTCGCCGATGACGGCGTCGCCGTTTATAATTATGTTTGTGGAGCCGACGTGCGAAACCGCCCGTCCCATATTTGTCGCTGTATTATAAGTAAGAATGCTCCCGCCGACGACGGAATTGCGGACGAGGCCGGAAGAGACGGCGATATCCACAGAACCGATGGAGGTGTTTCCCTTTTCGGTCGCAAAGCTTCCGGCTACGATATTGTTTATGTCCCCGCCGCTCATCGTTATCACGACGCGGTCGGCGGAAAACGAAGTGTTTTCGTTCCCGAATTCGGAAGCTCCGGCAAATATGCCGTCCTTCCAGTAGGTGCCTTCGGCTGCGGATATCTTCCCGCCGGAAATGTCTATGTTGACGGCGCCGAAAGCCTCGGATTCGTCCGCAAGCAGGGTTCCGCCGACGTAGACGCTTCCGGTTTCGCCGGTTTCCGCAGTCACGTTATAGTTTATATCTTCCGCCATCGCGGCGCCCGCAAACAGGGCGAGCGTTGATATGGAGATTATGGTTTTCATTGTTGGGTAGATTAAAAAATCCTGCGAATAATCGCGCCGGCGCTGTGTTTGTCAACTCATTTTCCCTACGATTTTAAGGAAACTATCTTCCCCATATTTTGCGCTCCGGTTCTCCTTTATTTACAATAAAAAATGGTTGACCTATTCCCCCATTCTGCGATAACGCGAAATATAAACCGTTTCCCAATCCAATGAAAAAATATTTGCCCCTCGCCTCCCTCCCCGCCCTTTTTCTGGCGGCCTCTTTCGCCGGCGCCGACACGCTCTACTGGGTTGACGGCACATCGTATTTCAACGCCGACCCTTCGGGGAAGATGGACGGCAAAAACATTTGGGACATTGGCAGGGATTTTTCCGGCACCGACAAATCCCCGTATTCAGACAATTACAACTGGGCCACCGGCTACACTTTACAGGACGTCACAGTCGGAGACGTCACATATCAAGTTCCCGTCTACGAATACGCGACTCCTGGCGCGGTTCCAAACGAAAATACCGACGTGTATTTCGATTTCAGCGAATTTTCGAATGGCAACAGCACCGACGGATACAGGCATAAAATAGGCGGAAGCCCGCAATTGTCATCCGACGTCACCGTCAAAAGCATAACCATCTCCGGCACCCGGGACAACTGGCTGATGATAAAAACAAACGGATATGACCTGACGGTAAAAGAAGATCTGATATGGACCGACACAAACGTCGTGACATATATCGGGGAGAGCAGCAAATCCAACCTGACAGTCGGAGGAACAATATATCTGCGAACCGGTTCCACCAGCATCTGGAATTGCCTGAGGTTCGGCTATAACGGCGCAGGCTCCATAGACGCAGGCGCAATAAAATTCGAGCAGCAGTCGCGCATACAGCTCGCCACCTCGGGCGCGGCGACGACGTTTGAAAATCCGCAGGCTATAGTCCGCGGGTTGGTTGATTTCTCCGGATACGACGGGCGCCTCGACTTGGGCCGCAAGGGAAATTCCGCCGAACAGTTCTACTCCGTGGGCGGGCTCAGCGGCAGCAACAGCGCGGCAACAGTATCAACCGGCGCGGAAGACACTTCCACGGGAATCAACTCTACTCTTGTGCTCGCCAATTCCGCCGACGCGACTTTCACCGGCAAGGTGACCAACGCGCTCGTCTCAACCGACCAAAATTCGATTGCTATCGACAACACCGTAAACGTGGTGATGAACGGCTCCGCGACGCAGACGCTCTCCGGCGACAACGATTTCAGGGGATATGTCACAATTCAAAGCGGAACGCTGCTTTTGCGCACGGCGAGCGGAGCCTCGCACGGCAAGCTCACTCTAAACGGCGGCAAATTCGGCGCAATCGGCAACGCCGCATTCTCATCCGCCGAATGGAACGGCGGCGCAATCGGCTTCTTCAACACCGGCGAGGCAATCGCCGTGATGACTCCCGAAACGATAACGATAAACGGCGAATTCGCCAAAACCGGAGCCGGCAAAATAACCGTTGACTTCAACAATATCGATACTTACGACCTCATCGACAACGGAGAGTGGTACGACCTCGCAATAGCCGACTTGATAAGCGGATTCTCCGACGAGGCGGACGACGATTTCATAGCGGCGAACCTTTCGAGCGGATATGCCGACTTCCAGTGGATTGATTCCGACGGAGGAAAAATCCTGCAAGTCAGCTTCTCGAGCGTTCCCGAACCCGCGGCGGTAGCGGCAATTCTCGGCGCCCTCGCCCTCGCCGCCGCATACCGCAAAAGGCGGTAGTTCATATACATTTCAAACTGCTAAAAAAAGATAAAAAACGCTCCGCGCTCTCCGCGGGGCGTTTTTTTTCGCGCCTTTTTCCCAAACAAAAGCCGGATTTTGCGCGACAACTTTCAGCGCATTTTCAGAATTTTAGAATTTGCCGAAAAACTTTCAAAATGGAAAGGACGCCCTCCTATTCAGGAATGTACGCCCGATAGCAAAACGAAATCTCCGGAATATATCCGCCTATTTCAATACCATTCCCCAAACCGGCTCGTCGCCGAGCTTGACTTTCTTGAAAATTCCGCTGTACGACTTGGTATTTTTGGAATTTGCGCTCAGCTTTGGCGCGAAATTAAAAAACTTTTGCGCCGACTTCTGGGGGACGATGAAATATATCTTGCCGGAAGCCGTATATGCTTCGTAGGCGACGTAGCCGTCGGGGGCGACTTTGTTCGACTGTTCCACGCCCGTCACAAACACCTTGATATTTTTGCCCTCGTATTTGGCGGAATTTTGCACGTAATAGTCCGCCGTGCCCCGCGCGGGAGCGGCATACAGGCCGCAAGCCAATGCTGCGGACAAAAGAAATATTCCGAATAATTTTTTCATAATGCAACCATCTTGATAAAAAAACCGGAACCGGCGCAAACAAAATCTGCAAAGAAAAAACGCCCTTCCCCATGAAAATACCATTCGAACAACGCGCCCGCAGCCCAGCAAAAACGGACAAACAGCAGATTATGTTTCCGGAAAAACCGCCGCTTTAAACGAATTTAAAGCAGATATACCGCATTCGTAAGCGAATTTTCGGGACTTTCAAAGGCGTTGCGCCAAACCGGAATGGGGTTTGAGTTCGAAAACACGCGGATTTGAATTTGAAAGCTTTTTCGCGCAACCCAAAATGAACCGACATTCGGAAGGATTCGCGGGCGGAAAAATTATCGGGCAACCGCGCGTTTCCGGCATATCGCAAAAATTTCCTGCGCCGCTCGCAAAAGCGGGATTTGCGCAACGCAAACCGCCAAGACACGGACGCCGGCAGACGGAATGGCGGGCCGGCAGACGGAAATTTTCGCAAAAAAAGCGGGGCCCGCACAGCGCGAACCCCGCAAATTTTACGCTTTCCGCCTATTAGCTGAGGCGTTCGAGAAGCGCTTCGCGCTCGACTTTGAGCGAGTGCGGGAGCATCTCGTAGAGCTCTTCGGAAAGCGGCTGGGCCGATACCGTGGCGGGATCGTAGGTCATGAGCTCCTCAAAAGTCTCCTTGGAGTATTCGAGGCCGTCCCAATCGATGTCTTCATAGGTCGGGACGAAGCCGATGGCGGTTTCGCGGGCCTTGGCGCAGCCGTTCTGGCGGTTGACTATCCACGCGAGCACGCGGGCGTTCGCGCCGAATCCGGGCCACATGAAGTTGCCGTCGGCGTCGCGGCGGAACCAGTTGACGTGGTAGAAGCGCGGAGTCTGCTTGAGGTTCTTGCCCATCTTGACGAGGTGCCCGAGGTAGTCGGCCATGTTGTAGCCGGCGAACGGAAGCATTGCCATCGGGTCGGAGCGGAGCTCGCCCGCCTTGCCTTCAGCGGCTGCGGTGCGCTCGGAACCCATCATCGCGCCGAGATACACGCCGTGCGTCCAGTTGAAGGATTCGAACACGAGCGGAATGCCCTTCGGCCTGCGGCCGCCGATGACGATCGCCGAAATCGGAACGCCCTCGAGCCTGTCGGCGTTTTCGTCGAGGCACGGGCAGTTTGCCAGGGGAGCCGTGAAGCGGCTGTTGGGATGCGCCGCGGGAGTCCCGCTCTCGGGAGTCCAGTCGTTGCCGTGCCAATCCTTGAGGTGCGCCGGCGGCTCCTTGGTCATGCCTTCCCACCACACGTCGCCGTCGTCCGTGAGGGCCACGTTGGTGAAGATGGAATCCTTGGAGCAGGAAATCATCGCGTTGGGGTTGGTCTTCATGCTGGTGCCCGGAGCGACGCCGAAGAAGCCGTTTTCGGGGTTGATGGCGTAGTGCCTGCCGTCGGCGGCGGGCTTTATCCAGGCGATGTCGTCGCCCACGCAGGTGATCTTCCAGCCCTTTTCCTGAAGTTCCTTCGGGGCGATGAGCATGGCGAAGTTGGTCTTGCCGCACGCGCTCGGGAACGCGCCCGTCACGTAGGTCTTTCTGCCCTGCGGGTCGGTGACGCCGAGAATGAGCATGTGCTCGGCCATCCAGCCCTCGTCCCTGCCCATGGCGGAGGCGATGCGCAGGCTCAGGCACTTCTTGCCCAGCAGCGCGTTGCCGCCGTATCCGGAACCGATGCTGATGATTTCGCGGGTTTCGGGGAAGTGCGTGATGTAGGTGTTTTCAGGATTGCAGGGCCAGAGGACGTCGTCTTCGGGCGAGTTGATCGGCTTGCCGACAGAGTGCACGCAGGGAACGAACTTGCCGTCGGCTCCGAGGATGTCGAGAACCTTGGGGGAGACGCGCGCCATTATGCGCATGTTGACGACGACATAGGGAGAGTCCGTGATTTCAACGCCGATCTGCGAGATGGGGCCTCCAATGGGGCCCATGCTGAAAGGAATCACGTACATCGTGCGGCCCTTCATGCAGCCCTTGAAAAGCTCGTTGAGCTTTTCCTTCATTTCGACGGGATCCATCCAGTTGTTGGTCGGGCCCGCGTCCGCCTTGGTCTTGGAGCATATGAAAGTGCGCGATTCGACGCGCGCGACGTCGCGCGGGTCGGAGCGGAAATAGTAGCACCCGGGGCGTTTCTGCTCGTTGAGCTTGATGCACATTCCCTTTTTGATCATCTGATCAAAGAGTTTATCGGCTTCCTCCTTGGAGCCGTCGCACCATACGACGCTCTCGGGAGTCGTGTGAGCTGCCCATTTTTCGACCCAGGCGACGAGCGCCTTGTTCTTTATTGTCTTGGGATCTATCATTATTATTTTCTCCTTGGTTGTTTAAAAAAGAGATTTGCCTATAAAAAATCGAAACGTTTTTACGGCGGAAAATATTGGATTCAACTCTTTTTTCAAAAAAAATTAGACATTTTTGTAGTTTTTTGGAGTTTTTTCGCAAGTTCCGGAAGATTCCCCCCTGCGGGGTCTTGAAATCTGAAAGACCAGCAGCAGAGCCGCCGCAAAAAACGCATACCCGAAGGCCTCGTGCCAAAAGAAATAGTTTTCCTTTCCGGCAATGGGCGCGACCGCAACTATGGAAACTATCCGCATTGAGTTTAGAAAATACCCGAGCGCGCCCGAGAGCGCTATCAGCGCCGCCTTTTTTATAATAGAGGCGTCCGAGCGGAAAAACGCCAAAACCGCAGACAGCACAAAGCATGAAGATATTATCCCGAAGCCGTTGCATTCTGTCGCCACGAGGTACGACGCCCCGTCAACATTCATCGCTATCTGGGGCTCCTGCCCCCTTATCAAAAACAGCTGTACGGTATCGTTAAACTTGGAAAGTACAAATGCTGACAATTTTCCCGCCCAAACCCTCAATGGAAGGTCGAAAATTTTTATCGCAAACGAAAGTATCGTAAAAATGTAAAAAGCTCCCCCGACTGCAAGTACATACCTTTTGCGGTCAAAGCATGCGAACCCTATGGATACGATGAACGCCGACACCCCAAAAAGCGTAAGCATCACATTCGCAAACACGCCGAATAAACCCGCGCAAAAGAACGCCGCGTACGCCACAGCAAGCGCCGCCAGAACATTTTTGTTAAAGCGGGGCTTGTGGGGGAAAATTCCGTGCTCCATAGCCATCACAATTCCCGCCACAACCAATATTATGAAAGCGTCCCTTAGTTGCTGGCTATCGACAATCGCCTTTCCTAGCCAGTATAGAGCCGGAGAGAATCCCGCGGCGGCTCCTATCCACGCGAGGTATTCGAGCCACCCCCCGCCCGAAGGCGATTCTTCGGGCTGCGGATTCGTATTAGAAATATTGGGCATTTTTTATAATAGATTCTTATAAAAGAAAACGCCGCCGCGAGCGCGTTGCAACAAAAATTTGCCTTGCCCGCAAATCGGAATATTATAAATTTTTACAAACGATTCTCAAGTTTGAAATGAAAAGAAGAAAAGCGATAAAAATAGCCGCGACAACCGCGGCGGCCACAATGTTTTCAAGCGCCCGCGCCGCCTTTAAAGACAGAGCGCCAGAAAAGAAAGCGTACAGGGCCATCGCAACCGACAGATTCTACGAAAGCGCAAGCCCCGACGACATTTTCCCCAAAATTTTTGAGGCTGGCAAAAAATCCCACCTATCAATCCGTCTTCCAAGCTCCGTCGCACAAACGGAAAATCTGCGCTTTGTTTGCGCGAGCGAAGACGGCTTTGCGCTCGATATGTCGCCATACTTTCCCGAATACAGAACCCTCCCCAACGACAATATCCCCGGATACGCCAAGCAGCCGCCGGACTTTTCGTCGAAAACTCCGCCTGTTGCGTTTGAATTGCGCGGGGACTTCGCGAAATTCGATAATATTGTTTTTCCGAAAGAAGGCAGATACGTATTTTGCGCAAAAGACAAAAAAAACGCGACATTATTGCGCGCCTGGGTTTACGCCTTAAAACCCGACCTGTTCGAGCTTCGCCCGTACATTGGCGACATACATATGCACACGACCCATTCGGACGGCAGGGATTCAAACCTCGAAATGGCGCTCGTCGGACTTTCGCGCGGATTCGACTTTATGGCGGTCTCCGACCATGGGCGAAGAATCGGATCTACAAGCCTTATCGAGAAATTCCGCGGTGTTCCGACTTCTCTCAAATTCTTTACGGGCGAGGAGGCGCACGGCTCTCTCCTCCACATAAACAACTTTGACAGCTCCGGCGGAATAGCCGAATGGGTACGTGAAAACCGCGCCGACTTCGACGCCCGGACCGAAAGAATTTTAAAGACGATACCGGACTCCCTCGGGCTTGGCAAACTCGACAAGCTAACTCTCGCTCAATCCGAGGCTGTCTTTGAAAAAATACGCGAGATGGGCGGAATGTCGGTTTTCAACCATCCCTACTGGCGCAGAAACGGCGAGCAACTCAACTGCTCCGACGCCCTGCGCAACGCCCTCATCAGCCGACAGAAATTCGACGCCTACGAAATTGTAAACGGCTCCATAAACTACGATTCCAGCGACCTTTCCGCCGCGCGGCACGCCGAGGCCGCCCAAGACGGATATTTTATGCCGATAGTAGGCTGCTCCGACGCCCACAAGTCCGACGAGCTCGGTTGCGGGATTACCGTCGCCTTTGCCAAATCGAAAGAGTCCGCCGATATCCGCAAGGCGATAATGTCGCTCAACACAATAGCTGTCGATACTTCGGGAAGCTTTGAGAGGCCGAAAATGTACGGAAAGATGCGCCTTGTAAAGTACGCCTCCTTCCTATGGAAAAATTTCTTTCCGCTGCACGAAAATCTTTGCGCGAAGCAATCCGCCGCCCTCCGAAAATACTTTGAAAGCGGCGCTTCGGACGCAAGCGTCTCAAAAGAATTAGAGGCGAGCATCGCCGAACTGGAAAAATTGTACGCAAAAGTATGGGCTTAGCCCGCCGCCCGCGCTCCCAGATGCGGAAATCCGGAAGATATAGCAAAACTTTTTTCGCGCGAAAGCCCTCCTGCGTGCCAAGTTTTTTAGACTGATAAATTGGCAAAGAATTTTTCAGACAAGGTTGCAAAAGCGCGCTTGCAAGCGTTGCGTTTTTTACAAGGGCGACCTTTGGCTCGACGACATATTATTGCAAAAAAGTCCGGATTTTGCGGATTATTATTTTTTGCGGCGGATATGCGCACTGCGCCGAAAGGCGCAAATTTTTTATGGGTAAATCGCACGCTACGCACCCGCGGCAAATTTTACGGAAAACTCAAAAAAACAGTTGGACAAAAGTTATTTTTTTATTTAAGTTATTTATATTAAGATTGTTTTGTAAGATATATAGACAAAAAAAGGTGGTAAAATTCCGTAATTTTTGCAAAAATTGTTGACCTCGCCCGAATATCGATTATTTGTGGCGGCTTTTACTAAAAACTACAAAGGCGAAACCATGTTGGTTCAAATATTGAAATCAAAACTTCTCCGCGCCGAAGCGACGGACGCGAGAGTTGACTACGAAGGGTCGCTGGCAATCGACCAAGACCTGATGGACAAGGTGGGAATGCTTTGCTACGAAAAAATACTTGTAGGCAACATAGCAAACGGCAAGAGATTTGAAACCTACGCCATACCCGCAGAACGCGGCAGCGGCACGATTTCTTTAAGAGGGGCGGCGGCGCACCTCGGCAAGCCCGGCGACCTGCTCGTCATAATGTCGTTTGCGCTCGCCGACATTGAAGAGGCTAAAAACGCCAAACCAAAGACCATAACGCTCTCAGAGCGCAATACCAAAATCATAAAAAGCCTCAATATAGGCTGAATCCCCCGACGCTCCGGAGGCTGCCGCACCGGAACTTTTGGCTTTCCCAACACAACAACTTCACACATCCAAAATATGTCATACAAACTGTTCATTCCCGGACCCGTCGAAGTGTCCGAAAAGACCTACAAGGCGATGGCCACCCCAATCATGGGCCACAGAAGCAAGGACTTCGTGAAGCTCGTGGAGGACGTTATGCCGCGCCTCAAACAGCTCTTCTACACAGAAGACCCCGTTTTCCTAAGCACGAGCTCATCTTGGGGCGTTATGGAAGGCGCCGTGCGCAACGTCGTCAAAAAGGGAGTGCTCAACTGCTGCAACGGCGCGTTTTCCGACAAGTGGTATGACGTTTCCAAAAGGTGCGGCAAGAACGCCGGAGAGCTGAAATTCGACTGGGGCAGGCCCGTCGATCCCGAAGCGCTCGAAAAAGAGCTCTCCACCGGCAAGTACGACGCCGTCACGATAATCCACAACGAGACCTCCACCGGCACGATGAGCGACATTAGGGCCATTTCGGAAGTCCTCAAAAAATTCCCCGACGTTGTGTCGATAGTCGATACCGTAAGCTCATTCTCCGCAATGCCGATCAAAAAGGACGAGCTCGGGATCGACGTCATGGTGACCGGCTGCCAGAAGGCGCTCGCCATTCCCCCGGGGCTCTCTTTCTGCTCCGTCTCCGAAAAGGCGATGAAGCGCGCCGCCGAGGTCGAAGGCAGGGGCTACTACTTCGACTTCCTGGAATTCAAAAAGTTCTACGACAAGTCGCAGACCCCATCCACGCCGATAATCTCCATGATATTCGCGCTGCGCAGCAAGCTCGACGACATTTTCGCCGAGGGCGTCGAAAACCGCTACGCGCGCCATCTCGAAAACAACAGGATAGTCCGCGAATGGGGCAAGGGATACGGCTTTGAACTCTTCCCCGAAGAAAAGTACGGCTCCATCACCCTCAACTGCTTCAAGAACAACCTCAACGTAGACATAGTCGCCGTCAACGAGGAGCTCAAAAAGCGCTTCAACATGATGTTCAACTGCGGCTACGGGAAAATCAAGGGCACGACTTTCCGCATATCCAACATGGGCGACGAAACGCCTGAAACTATGCGCGAACTGCTCCGTAATCTCGACTCCATCCTCCCGGAATTCCTCAAAAAATAGGGTGAAAAACCCTTTTTGGATTGCGCGCGCGGCGGGCCCGCGCGCGCAATCTTCGCAAACCGCAATACCGCATTATTTTTACCAATCGGACATGAAAAAGCTCATAATAGCCGAAAAGCCGTCGGTCGCCGCCGACATAGCAAAAGTTTTGGGAAAGGCTAAAAAAACCGACGACTATTACGAAAACGACGAATACGTCATAGCCTCCGCCCTCGGGCACCTCGTGGAACTCAACATGCCCGCGGACATCGACAAAAAATACGCCCGCTGGTCGCTCTCAAACCTCCCGATAATTCCCGACAAGTTCAAGCTCAAGCCGATTGAAAAGACGAAAGCCAAGCTCTCGGGCTTGAAGAAGCTCATGGCGCGCCCCGACATCGACGGCGTTATAAACGCGTGCGACGCCGGCCGCGAAGGCGAGCTCATATTCACCTACATTTACGAAATCCTAAAATGCAAGCTTCCCCGGCAAAGGCTCTGGGTTTCGTCCATGACGCCCTCGTCCATACGCGAGGCGTTCGCCAACCTCAAAGACCAGTCCGAAATGGAATCGCTGCAAGACGCGGCGCGCTGCCGCAGCGAATCCGACTGGCTCGTGGGCATCAACGGGACGCGCGCTATCACCAGCCGCATGTACGGCTCGAAGGGCAAGAACCTCGCGAGCGTCGGCCGCGTCCAGACTCCGACGCTCGCCATGATAGTCGACCGCGAGCGCGAAATACAAAATTTCAAGCCCTACCCGTACTGGCGCATAATCGGCAAATTCGGCATAGAAAACGGCGAGTACGAAGGCGTCTACCAGCGCCCCGACTACAAGGCGGCCGACAAAAACCCAAACGACAAGGCCGACAGAATCTGGAAGCACGAAGACGCCGAAAGGGTGCTCAATGAAGTCCGTGAAACCGGTACCGCCAAGATAAGCGAAAAAAAGACGGTCGCCAAGCAGTCCGCCCCGAGGCTCTACGACCTCACCTCGCTCCAGCGCGAAGCCAACAACAAGTATTCCCTGCCCGCGGGAAGGACGCTCAGCATAGCGCAGTCTCTTTACGAAAAGCACAAGATGATCACCTATCCGCGCACGGACTCGCGCGCGCTGCCGGAAGATTACAGGGGAGTCGTGGCAAAAACCCTCGCCGCGCTCGACTCTCCCTATGCGGAATTCGCAAAAAAAGCCCTTGACGAAGGCTACGTCAAAAAGGCAGGTAAAAGGATTTTCGACAACAGGCAAGTAAGCGACCACTTTGCCCTTATCCCGACCGACATGCCGCCCAAGAAGCTCACCGACGACGAGCGCAGGATTTACGATATGATAGTCCGCCGCTTCATCGCCGCCTTCTACCCCGAGGCGCAGTTCGACGTGACTGTCAGGATGTCGGCGGTAGGCCCCCACGTATTCCGCACGGAAGGCAAGGTTTTGCGCGTGGCGGGGTGGCTTAACGTCTACAACAAGGAGGCCTCCGACGACGAAATCCTCCCGGCGCTCGCCCACGAAAAAGAACAGGGCCTGCTTGTCGAGGCGCGGCTAAAAGAGGAAAAGACCAAGACCCCCCCGCGATACACCGAAGCAACCCTGCTCTCCGCCATGGAGGGCGCGGGCAAGCTGCTCGACGACGAGGAGCTCGCGCTCGCGATGAAGGAAAAGGGGCTCGGGACCCCCGCGACGCGCGCGCAGATAATCGAGACTCTCATCGCCCACAAGTTCGTAGAGCGCGACCGCAGGGACCTCGTGCCGACCGCGCGCGCAGAGAGCCTCATAAAATTCCTCAACGTCCTTTCAATAGATTCGCTCACAAGCCCCGCCATGACGGGAGAATGGGAGCAAAAGCTGCGCCTGATAGAGCGCAACGAGCTCTCCCGCGGCGCGTTCATGAAGGGAATCGGCGCGATGACGACCGACATAGTGGAAAAGGCGCGCAGCTTCACCGAGGACGGCATCGAAAACAAGGAAACCGACATTCCCAATCCCATAGACGGCGGCAACCTGATAGAGACTTTCAGGGCGTACAAGTCGAAAGACGGGAAGTTCACCATATACAAGACCATCGGCAACCGCAAGATGTCTGAGGACGAAGTAAGGGAGCTGGTGACAAAGGGCTCCGTCGGCCCGCTCGACGGCTTCCGCAGCAAGCTCGGCAAGCCGTTTTCCGCCACCCTGAAGCTCGACGAGAATTTCGCGCTCAAATTCCACTTCGGCGACGGGCAAGACTCGTCAGACCGCAAGCCCGAAAACCTCGCGGAGGCGCCCGTAGTCGCAAAATGCCCGCGCTCGGCAATGGGGCTGTGCAGCTGCAAGGACGGCGTGCTGGTGGCGACCGACACGGCATATGTCTGCCGCAGCGACTCTTCGCCAGAAAAAAAATGCTCGTTCAGGCTCGGGAAAAACATGCTCTCGCACGTCATAACGATAGCAGAGCTCGAAAGCCTCGCGACAACGGGCAAGACGCCGGTTATCGACGACTTCGTTTCAAAGCGCACAAAGAAGAAATTTTCCGCAGCCCTCGCGCTCGACCAAAAGGGCGGAATATCTTTTGAATTCGCAAAAAAAATCCGCAAAGGCGGGCAATAGGCAAGACCGTCGAACGCGGAAGCAGGTTTTCTCAATAAAAGAGGGCGGAGCGCAAAAGCGTTCCGCCTTTTTTGGCTTTCGGGGTTACGCCCGGCCCTATCCCGAAAAAACAGGCTTTCGCGCGCCCGAAAACATATGCCGCCCTTCGCCCGCCACGGGCAAATCCGAATACCTATACTCGTGGCGATATTCGATTTTCCAACCTCTGCCCAAAGGCGCGCTGTTTCAGAATACCTTTCAGCCCGTGTATCTGCGGCAAAAGCGCGCGCACATTCCTGGCCGCCCGCAATTTTCCCAGCCTGTCGCCGGTTTGAAGTTTTGTGCGAAATCCCACGCCAAGCGGCTTGCGGCAAAGCGAAGCACGGGGCAAAATCGGTGGCGGCTGCCCACTGAAAAAATCCCGCGCGATATTTCCGCGATACCCTTGGCGCGCGGAAAGCCAAAAACGGCGCATTTGCCGCGCGCATCAAAAATCCGCGCCGACCAATTACAGATAGATTATATTATATGGGATTTTTTATTTACAATAACAATAATAATTATTATTATTAAAAAAAAATGGCAAAAATTTTTAAATTTCCCGCCCCGAAAAAAAGTTTCCTTTGGCGCGCATAAATTTCCGGCAAATCCGCAGCGGGCTAAAGCCTTCCGCCCGCCGCAAACGAAGGCGAAACCGTCCGCGAAAAAAAAAACGCCTAATGGTAGCGAAAGAACTTTTGAGCCGTACAAGCGCGCATTTTGCAGGGACGCGGCGCGCCCTTCGGGTTTGCCCGCCACGTTCGCAATTTAAAGGAATTTTAAGCGGGCAAAAAAGAAAGCGGGCCGGAATTTCCCCGAACTTGCATATAAAAATTTCAGAAAATCCGAATCTCCCAAAACGCAAAAGACAACGGCGCAAAACCTGAAATTTTCACACGATATAAAACTGCCCATGCCAAACTTTGCAGGCAAAGGTTTGGAAATAGCAGACGGCAAATTTCCGAAGAGCGCGGAATTCGGGCCGAAGGCAGGCGATAAAAAAACATGCGCCCCGCAACCATAGCGCGCGAATTTTTGTTTGCAAGACCGCGGCGGATTACGATAGGGCGCCCACGACGGCGAGCGCTGAAATCGAAAAGCATAAAAACGCCGCAAAATACCGCGGGTGCGGAACATTTTCAGCAACCCGTAATTTAGGGAAAAACATGGAAAGCGTCGCCGCTAATCCTGCGGCGAGAAATTTCGCCTCTCCGCCCGGATTTGGACATCTTTGCAACCGCAGCAACAATCGTTCAAACCGCGATATTTGAAAGCGCTATTCCCCCGCGGAAAGATTTTGGAATCCGAAAACTCCAAATAAAGATGGCGGAATTGGGAGCCGAGCAATGAAACAATTATATAGGCGGCGGCGCGCACGCCGCCCGCTTTCCGCCGGCAAAATCGCAAAGAATGTTGAAAATGCCGCGAACCCGCCGCAAAGACCGACCAGACGGAATTTTCCACAATTCGCGCGGGGCTTCCGCGCTAAACCGGCGCATAGCGAACGCGAACACCCCCAGCGCACTGCACGCAAAATCGCCGCTGCAAAACGGAAAGCGAGCCACTTGGGAGCTGCGCACCTTACACCCCTTCCGAGCGAGCCTCCCGCGCAAGCCGCCGCCGACTCGGCAAAAACCTTTACATTGGAAATGCGGTTTGCGCGCGGGCTCAGCCCTCTGCCTCCAAAAACGCGAAGAGCAACCCCGCTATGTCCCCGCCCTCCATATAGGGCTGCATTCCGTATTTCTTCAAGGCCTCGGTGGTTGTCGGGCCTATTGAAAAAATCTTGGGGCGCACCGCGCCGTCTTCGAGCAGAAGCTTCTCGGCATTCGCCACAAAGCTTTCAACCGCGGACGGGCTCGCGAAAACCGCCGCGTCCGCGCCGTACTTTTTGAAGTCCGCGACATCCTTTGAATTTCCGTCTACGGCGAGCTTTTCAGTCTTGTAGACGACCGCCGTGTCCACTATCGCGCGGTGCTTCTGGTCGAGCGCCTTCGGAAGATCCGGCAGAGAGAGGCTGCCCTGCACGCACAAAACTTTCAGGTTGTCGAGAGTCTCGTACTCCGCCATCGCGTCCGCCATTGCCAGCGCCGTGGATACGGCCGGCACAACGTCCGGGCGCAGGTGTAGCCTGCGGACCTCCTCGGCGGTGGCCTCGCCCACGCACGCTATGCGGGCGATGCCGAGCGAGCGGATGTCGTCAAAATTTTTGAAAAACTCCCTGAAAAACCCCCGCACACCGTTTGCGCTCGAAAACGTTATCCAGTCGTATGAGCCCATCTCGCGCATGATGTCGGCGACATCCTCGTCCTGCGCCTCGTGGACTGTTCTGATTAGGGGAATCTCCAGAACCCCAACCCCCTTCGCGGACAGCGCGGAGGCGAGGGCTTCGTTGTTTTCGCGCGTCAGAAGCACGCGCCGCTTTTTTTGCGCCGGCATGTCAGAAAGAGAAGTCGTCGGAATTTTTGAGGGACTTTGCGAACGCCGCAATCAGCCTAACGCAGCCCTCGATGTCGTCCAGGTCGGCGACTTCGGACGGCGTGTGCATGTAGCGCAGCGGAATGCCCAAAAGCCCCGTAGCCACCCCTCCGCGCGTCATCTGTATCACGCGCGCGTCGGTGCCGGTCGGACGGCTCTCCGCGCCGATCTGGTAGGGAATGCCCTCGCGCTCGGCGCACTCGGCAAGCCTTTCAAAAACCTTCGGGTTGATGTTCGGCCCGCGCGAAATCACCGGCCCCTTTCCGAGCCTTATGTGCCCGAACCTGCGCCTGTCGCACGTCGGGAAGTCCGTAGCGTGGTCCACGTCGACCGCGAGCCCCACCTGCGGGTCTATGCCGTAGGCGGCGGTTAGCGCGCCGCGCGTGCCGATCTCCTCCTGCGTGGTGGCGACCGACACCACGCGGTAGTCCGTCTTGGCGGAATCGCGCGAAAGGCGGCGGAGGGCCTCGAACACGCAATAGCACCCCGCCCTGTCGTCGAACGCCCGCGCCGCGTAGCGCGTCGGCGAAAGCCTGCGAACGGCTGTGTCGTACACTACGGGGTCGCCGATTCTGACGAGCTTTTCCGCCTCCGCGCGCGACTGCGCCCCGACGTCTATCCAGACCTGGTGTGTCTCGGGAACCTCCTTGCGCTCCTTGGCGTCCATCAGGTGGACGGCGCGCTTGCCGGTCACGCCGTAGACGTAGCCGTTTTTGGTTATCACAGCCACCCTGCGGCCCGGCAGCATCACGTTGTCGTGGCCCCCGAGCTGCTCGAAGAACAAAAACCCGTCGTCGTCGATGTAGGATACTATAAACCCAATCTCGTCCATGTGTCCGGCGAGCATCAGGGTTTTGTCGCCGCTTCCGTAAACCGCGTAGCGGTTGCCGAGCACGTCGCGCCTGACGCCCCCGACGGAGGCCGCGCCGACATACTTTTCAACGACGTCCGCGGCTTCGCGCTCGGAGCCCGTAGGAGAGCGCGAGCGCAAAAGTTCGAGTAAAAATTCGTCTATTTCCCTGTCCATATTCTTATGCTATCGGAACAAAGTCCGGAATGTGAAAGGCTACTTTTCGCCGCCGCGCAGCTGGCCGATTGAAATCCCCGCGAGCTTGTAGGAAATCAGCCCCAAGTCGTACTCCGAACCGTGGAAGTGGAATGTGCGCTGCAAGTGGAACTGCGACTTGCCCGCGTCGAGCGACAGCGCGGGGGAATAGGTGGAGATTTCGTAATAGGCGTCCCCGGGGGCGTTGGAGCCGGCCGCCGGGCCGTTGTTGAACACGCTTATGGCGTCGCCGTCGAAAGCGCCCGACGCCCTGCGCCAGGACGACGGCAAATACGCGCGCCTGTCCGCGGGCTTTATGTAGATTATGACGGTCAGCACGCTGTTGGCCTCGTCGAAGCCGAGGGCGATTCCCTCGCTGCGCAGCGCGGAAATTCCTATCGCTCCCAAACCCTTGCCGTCCGTCTTGTATTTTACAAATGCGGGGTCGACCGTGAGCCTGCCGTCCGAATTCCCCGTGCCCGAAGTCTGGAAGAAATTGTCGCGCACGATGTCGCCGAGCTCCGCCGGATCCCCCGGGCGGTACGGAACGAACGCGTAGGTTTTGCGGTTGGCGTTGAAGCACGACTGCACGCTTATGTTCAGCATTCCACCGTCGGGCGTCCAAGGCTTTTCCCCGATATTCGTGAGCTTGTTGAAAGACTGGAACGCCACCATGTCTACCGACTCCGGAATTTCGATCCCGAGCACGTCCGAAACGTGCTTGCGGTTGAGCACCGATATTTCGCGCTCCGCCTTTATCTTGAATTTCGTCCCCTTTGCGTTTTCAAACTCGGCGGTCTTTTCAAACTTGGCCCGGTAGGAGTTCCTGCCGACGAGCGACCACGGCTCGGACGACATGAAAGCGGGGATTTTCCAGTTTTCCTCGCTCTGCAGCGCCCCGTCCTCGAAGAATATCGAAAATTCTCCGCCCTGCGGCCCCACCCAGAACCGGTCCTCGCCGCCTATCTGAGCCTTCCGCGCGTCGAGCTTTTTGAACGCCAGCTGCACCCTGTTTATCCAGCCCAGGCTAGGGCCACTGGAACCGTCGTAAGAGGAAGTCATTACCCTCGCCTGAAGCGCGGGGGAAACCGCCACGACGGAATCGCCCTGCGAGAGAATCAGCGTTTCGACGCCGTACTGCGAAAAGAAAGAGAGATCCTGCCCGAACGACCAGAGCTCGACATCGTCGTTTTTCAGGGCCGTTTCGCGGATTATCCCGCACGAGCATAGCAATGCGGCGCACGCCGCGGCGAACGCGGTCAGACTTGATTTTTTCATTCCCGACTTTTGCCAAAATAGGGGAAAGGCTTCAACACTTTTTTGAGGCGCGGGCGGCCGCGGCGCAAATTCCGCATCCATGCGCCCCGCGGACTCCGCGCAAAGAGGCGCGCCTTTTGAAAAAAATGCGGTTTTTTTGCTTTACAGACGCCGCGGACTTCGTTGTATTGGAATCTTTCTTAATCCAAAAAGAAATGCAGAAGACTAAGAAATCCATAGCTAAACGCTTCAAGATTACGGCATCGGGCAAAGTGCTTCGCCGCAGTCCCGGGAAGCGCCACCTGCTCGTCGCAAAGAGCGTCAAGCAGAAGCGCGCAATGGGGCACGACAAGCCGGTGACCCCCGGAATCGCGGCGATCGTCAAAAAGGCCGTTCCGTTCGCGTAATCGAAGCACAAAACGCAACCGCGCCGCAAGGGTGAAGGCGACCCCCAGGCGACCAAAAATAAAATCAAGGAGAAACAAACATGCCAAGAGTAACAAGTTCGGTAGCTTCCCGCAAGCGCAGGCTGCGCACGTTGAAGTCGGCGAGGGGCTATTTCGGAAACAAGTCGCGCCTCTTCCGCTACGCGAAAGACGCCGTAAAGCACGCGGGCAAATACGCGTACAGGGACCGCAGGGTTCGCCGCCGCGAATTCCGCAGCCTCTGGATAACCAGAATCAACGCCGCATGCCGCGCCGCCGGCCTGAAATACAGCGTATTCATGGGCGCGCTCAAAAACCTCAACATCGAGATGGACAGAAAGCAGCTATCGGAGCTTGCCATCAACGACGAAGCCGCTTTCGCCGCCCTCGTCAAGAAAGTTGTGGACTCCATTAAGAAGTAGGCGCCGCAAAACCGTTTTGAAAAAAGGCGCGCCCCGCGACGGGCGCGCCTTTTTTGCCTTCTCCGGCCTTTGCGCCGTTGCCGCCGAAAGCCGCGCGCGCAAAAAATAAGACTGTCGACAGGCGGGCATTCGGGAAATCCACCCCGAATATACGCCGCGGATTTCCCTTTCAGCCGCCGGAAAGAAACGCGCGGGAAAATTATTTTGAGAAATCGCCGAAACAATCCCCGCCGGCGCGGCAGAAAATGCTTGCCTATTCGCCCCCGAAAAAATTGACTGTACCAATTTAAACGCGCGCGCCGCGTGCGGAGCGCGCGCCTTTTCAAACGAAAAGTTTTCAACCGACATGGAAAACAAAATCAACGAAATTTTGGCGAGGGCGAAGGCGGCCCTGCCCGCCGCGAAGACCAAGACCGAAGTCGCGGAAATTTCCGCCTCGATAACGGGGCCCAAAGGCGAGCTCACCGCCGCGATGAAGCTTATCCCCACCCTCGACAAGGCGCAGCGCCCCGTCGTCGGCAAGCTCATAAACCTCGCGAAATCGCAGATAGAGCCGCTCATAGCCGAAGCCTACGCGCGCCTCGAGAACGCGGAAATGGCGAAGGCGCTCGGAGACAAGCCCGACGTCACCCTTCCCCCGTGCGGGGAAGCCCGCGGGACAATCCACCCGCTCACCGCCACAATCCGCAAAATCTGCGACATTTTCAAGCGCGCCGGCTTCACCGTCGCCGAAGCCTCCGACCTCGAGACGGAGTGGTATTGCTTTGACGCGCTCAACACCCCCGCCAACCACCCCGCCCGCGACGCGCAGGACACCCTGTTTATGCCGCGCGGGGCGAAAGTCTCCAACGTCTCAAAGCACGCGGACGAGCTCTACCTTTTGCGCAGCCACACCTCGAGCGTGCAGATACGCGCGATGATGAAGGAGGGCGCGCCGATCAGGATAATGGCCCCGGGCCGCGCGTTCCGCCGCGACACCGTGGACGCCACGCACTCCGCGAATTTCCACCAGATAGAATGCCTCTGCGTTGACAGGGGCGTAAAGCTCACCGACTTGAAGGCGATACTCGACTACCTCTTCAAAAACCTGTTCGGCAAATCCGCCAGGACGCGCCTGCGCCCAAGCTTTTTCCCCTTCACCGAGCCGAGCTTTGAGGTGGACTTCATGAGCTCCGACATCGGCAGGCTGAGCGGCAGGTGGATAGAGATAATGGGCTGCGGAATGGTTGACCCCAACGTGCTCGAAAACGTCGGACTGGACCCGAAAGAATACAGCGGGTACGCCTTCGGGCTCGGGGTCGAAAGGGTGGCTATGCTGATGCACTCGATAGACGACATCCGCCACTTCTACGCCAACGACGTGCGCTTTCTGCGCCAATTCCGCTCGAGATAACAAGGAGGACTCCACAATGAAGGCAAGTTTGAAATGGCTTAACAAATACGCAGACCTCGGCGGGATTTCCGCGGAAGAAATCGCGGAGGCTCTGCCGATGCTCGGGCTGGAGGTCGAAAGCGTCGAGACTCTCGGGCTCAAGCAGCTCGACCGCGTGGTGGTCGGCGAAATACTCTCGCGCGAGCCCCACCCGGACTCCGACCACCTCGGCGTCTGCATGGTGAAGGTATCCCCCGACTCCGACCCGATACAAATCGTGTGCGGCGCGTCGAATTACAAAGTCGGCGACAGGGTTCCCGTTGCGCTCGCCGGCGCGAAGCTCCCGACCGAAGACGGGAAAGGCTTCGAGATAAAGGTCTCGAAACTCCGCGGCGTCGAGAGCAACGGCATGATGTGCTCCGCGCGAGAGCTCGGCCTCGGGCAGGACCACAGCGGCCTGCTGATACTCGAAAGCCGCCCCGAAATCGGGACTCCGATAAACGACGTTTTCACCGACTCCGACACCGTGTTTGAAATAGAGCTCACCGCAAACCGAGGCGACTGCCTAAGCCACATCGGAATCGCGCGGGAGCTTGCCGCGAAATTCGGAAGGCAATTTAAAAAACCCGAACTCAAATATAATCCGAAATATTCCGCCGCGCCTGCGGGCGGGCTGCTCGAGTCCGTCGAGCTTAAAACGCCCAACTGCCCGATGTACTGCGCGGTGTCCGTAAAAGGCGTAAAAATCGCCCCGTCGCCGGAATGGATGCGCCGCGACCTCGAGGCCGCGGGGCTGCGCTCCATAAACAACGTCGTGGACGTCACCAACTACGTTCTTATGGAGTACGGGCAGCCCCTGCACGCCTTCGACGCGCGCCGGATAAGCGGCGGGAAAATCATAGTCCGCCAGGCGGAAGAGGGCGAAAAAATCCAGACCCTTGACGAAAAAATACACACGCTTTCCACGGATGTGACGCTGATATGCGACGGCTCCCGCGCGGTGGCTATGGCGGGCGTCATGGGCGGGCTGAACTCTGAAGTCGAGGACGACACCGCCGACGTCGTGATCGAGGCCGCCTATTTCAACCCCGGCAATATCCGCTCGACGAGCCGCAAGTACTCCATAAGCACGGATTCCTCGTACCGCTTTGCGCGCGACGTGGACCCGCAGGGGACGCTCGAGGCCGCGCGCCGCGCAGCCGACCTCATCGCCGAAACCGCGGGGGGCGAAATCGTCGAAACCGCGTGCCTTGTCGGCTCGGCGCCGAGGGCGGCGCGCGACATCGAAATCTCCCGAAAATTCATAGAGGACAGCATCGGCTTCGAGGCCCCTTCGGAGGAAATCGAAAGGGTGTTCCGCAGCCTCGGATTCGGTGTGGAAAGCGCCGGAGACGGCAAGTGGAAGGTGAATGTCCCGACTTTCAGAAGCGACGTCGACAGGCCGGTCGACCTCGTGGAGGAATACGTGCGCATGATAGGCTCCGACAGGATTCCGGAAGTCCCCGTAATCTCGCAGGCTCTCATACGCGACGACGACCCGCTCTATAAATACAACTGCGCCGCCGCCGACTACCTCTGCTCCCGCGGGCTAAACGAGTGCCAAAACTACACGCTCAAAGACAGCTCCAAACAGGCCCTTCTCTACGCCGGTTCCGAGCTCCTCAAGCTCGCAAACCCCCTGACCTCCGACCAGGACAGCCTCAGGGCATCGCTCATAGACGGGCTTCTCGACGCCGCGGCGACCAACCTTTCCAACGCCAACGGATTTTTCGGATTCTTCGAAAACGGGGAGATTTTCAGGCCCGACGCCTCGGGGGAAATTTCGGAGCTCTCGGCGACGGCGTTCATTCTCGTCTCCGGCGCCTCCGAAACTTCGTGGCGAGAGCCCGCGCGGCCCGACTTCTACGCCGCCAAGCGCCTTGCATGCGACCTGCTCTCGATTCTCGGGGTGGACGCGGGGCGGCTGAACTTCTCGCAGGTTGAGGGCGAACCCGTCTGGGAGGCGGGGTTTGCCGCCGGATGCGGCTCCGAAAAGCGCGAGGGCTTCAGAGTCAGGTTCGGCGCGGTCTCCGTGGCGCACCTGCGCGGGCGCGGAATAGACAAGACCGTATGGGCGGGCGAAATCTCCTTCCGCCCTGACGTGGCGGGGCGCAAAAAGTCCGCCGAAAAATTCAAGGCTTTCCCGTCTTTCCCGCCCTCGTCGCGCGACCTCGCCGTGATAGTCGAAGATTCGGAGCCCGCCAAGAACGTCTCCGACGAAATCGTAAAAATCGCCGGACAAAAGACAAAGGGCAAGGGATTCGAGCTCGAATCCTGCTCGATATTCGACATCTACCGCGGCAAGGGCGTCCCCGAAGGCTTCAAGAGCCTCGCATGCGCCCTGCGCTTCCGCTCGGGAGAAAAAACCCTGCAAACCGAAGAGGTGAACGGGGTTTTCGACGCCATTTGCCGGGAGCTCTCCAAAAAGCGCAAACTGCGCGCCCAGTAAAGGCCCATGCCGGAAGAATCCCAAGAAAACGACCCGTCCGAAATGACGTTCCTCGAACACCTCGAGGAAATGAGGTTCGTCATAATCAAAATTCTGGCGTTCTTCTCCGTGGCGCTGGTGTTCGTTCTGGTATTCTTCCACTACTTCAACTCCATGATGCTCTACCCGCTCAATTCCGCCAAGGAAATCCTCGCGAATTGGGTCGGGGACGAGCAGGTGACGGACGTAAAGACCGAGCGCATAGGCCCTGTGTACCTCGTCCCCGCCGACGGGGACGGCAAGACGAAAACCGGCCCGTACTACATAGAGCCCAAAGACGATTCCATCGTCCTGTTCAAGGACAAAAAGCCCGCAAACCCGTGGTACGCCGACATCAAGCTGCGTTCGATGTCGTTCACAACCCCGATAGTGGTGTATTTTTACGTCGGGTTCCTCGGGGCGCTCGGGCTGTCGTTGCCGGCGGCGTTCTACTTTTCGGCGCGCTTCGTAGCGCCCGGGCTTAAAAAAGAGGAGCTCGCAATGCTGCGCCCGGGAATCATTGCGGCGATATTCCTGTTCGCGGTGGGCGTGTGCTTCGCGTTTTTCTTCATGCTGCCAATGGGGATAGCGTTCATGTCGTGGATGTCCCAGGGAATGCAAATGGAGATGTTCCCCGACGCGCAGTCGTATTACAGCATGGTGATATTCCTGACAATGGCGGTCGGAGTCACGTTCGAGCTCCCCCTCGTGGAGTTCATACTGATATACCTCGGGGTGCTCGACACCGCGTGGCTGAAAAACAACCGCCGCATGGTGTTTTTGATAATCCTCATTTTCGCAACCGTCATAACCCCTCCGGACGCCATTACTCAGGTGTCGCTCACCATTCCGCTATACCTGATGTACGAAGTCGCGCTGAGGCTCGGGGAAAAAATGCGCAACGCCAAGCTGCGCCGCGACGCCGAAAGGGAGCGGCTCGAGGAAATCGAAGAGCAAAAGCAGATGCGGGAATACGCCAAAACCGTCGCAAAAGAGCGCCTCGCCGAAGAGGAGGCGGAAAGGCTCGAAGCCGAAGGCGGAGCGGAGGCGGTATCCGAGCCCGAGGGGGAATTCGGGCATATCGACCGCTCGCACTACGAGCTTCCGGAAGACTACGACCCCAACAGGGTTGACGACTACGGCATGGGATATTACGAGGAGGACTACAAGATGGACTCCTACATAGACTACGGCAGGCTGGCGCGCCCCGTTCCGGACTTCGGCCCGGACTGGAACCTCAACCGCCCCGACACGTCGTTCATGACTCCCGACTGGAGCCTCAACGACTCCGCGGGGGCTGCGGAAAGCGCGGCGGAATCCGAAACGAACCCTCCGCCTGCGGGAAAGAACGGCGGCGTGGATTCCAACCCTCCGGAGGAAACCGGCGACCGATGACATTCCCCGCCGCGAAAACCGCACTTATCCTACTCGCCGCGGGCCTGTGCGCGTGCTCGCGGCCTCCGGAAATACGGCGCGGAGAATTTCCCCTGCCCGCGGACGCCGAAATATCCGAATGTACCCCGGGGAATTACGGGGGCGTATTCGTCCTCGCCGCCTCGCAGGAGCCTAAAACTTTCAACCCGCTCATCGCTACCGACGCCTACTCGTCGCAGATAATCGACCTTATCCTATCGCCCCTCGTGACGGTCGACCCCTTCACCATGAACCCGATTCCCGCCCTCGCGAAATCGTGGACCATATCGGAAGACAAGAAAACCTACCGGTTCGACCTGCGCGAGGGCGTAAAATTCAGCGACGGGGTCGAAATCACTGCGGACGACGTGATATTCACTTTCGAGACGATATTCGCCCCGAGCCTCGGCGAAGACGGGAAACCGCTTGCGGACAAGTCGACCGGCAGGCCGCTGCTGCGCTATCCGTCGAGGTACGCCGGCCAGTACACGATAGGCGGAGAACCCGTAAAATTCAGAAAAACCGGCAAGTATTCCGTGGAGTTTTCGACAAAAAAAGCCTACGCGCCGTTTCTCACCGACATAGGATTTGTGGGAATACTGCCAAAACACCGCCTCGAAAAGGCGGCGGCGGACGGCTCGTTCCAGCAGGCGTGGTCCACGCAGACGGCGATTTCCAACCCGTCGGAAATCGCGGCGTCGGGACCGTTCCAGATTTTCTCCTACAAGCCCGGAGAACGCCTCGCGCTAAAGCCCAACCCGCACTATTGGCGGGCTGACAAAAAAGGCAACCGCCTGCCCTACATAGACTTTCTAATATACAAGTTCGTCGCCGACGCCAACACATCGACAATACTTTTCGCCACGGGCCAGTGCGACGCCTCAAATGTGGGCGCCAACGACTACGCCTGGGTCAAAAACTACGCCGAAACCTACAAATTCAAAATTTACGAGCGCGGGCCGGACACCGGAATTTTCTTCGTGTGGTTCAACCTCAACCCGGGTTCGGCGGAGGACGGTAAACCCTATGTCGCACCGCACAAGCTCAAATGGTTCTCCAACCCCGAATTTCGGAGGGCGGTCATGAAGGCGGTCGACCGCGACGGGCTGATAAAAAGCGTGTGGTTCGGCCGCGCCAGAAAGCTCGACGGGATAATCTCGCCCGCCAACAAAAAATGGCACAACCCCGACACCCCGAAATACTCCTACGACCCCGAATCGGCGCGGCGGATGCTGGTATCGCAGGGATTTTCCTACGACGCCTCCGGAAGGCTTCTCGACCCGCAAAAAAACCGCGTGGAATTCGAGTTCATCGTCGCGGACGGCTCGCAAAACGCAACCGCAATGTCCACGACCTTTGTCGAAAACATGAGGGCGATAGGCATAGAGGTGAGGCTGAAATTCATGGATTTCGGCACGATGATTTCAAAAATCGACAACACGTTTGAATACGAGGCGGCCCTCATGGGGTTCACCGGCGGCGGCGACCCCTCGGGCGGCAAGGCCATTTACCGCTCCGACGGCTTTCTTCACGTCTGGAATCCCCGCCAAAAGTCGCCCGCCACCGAGTGGGAAAGGCGCGTCGACGAAATAATGGACGCCCAGGAGGTCGAATTCGACCCCGCCAGGCGCAAGGCGCTCGTAGACGAAATGCAAAACATATTTTCGAGGGAGCTTCCCCTGCTCTTCCTCGTCACCCCCATGAGCTATTCGGGAGTCTCCGAGAAATGGCGCAACGTGCGCGTGCCTCCGGTCGGCTCCGTAATCTGGAACATCGACGAACTCTACGATCCGGGCGAATCCGAAGGGGGCGGGAAATAAGGGCATGGCGAAATTCATTGCAAGGCGGCTGCTTTCCATGATACCCCTGATGCTGGGCATCAGCGCGCTCGTATTTCTGCTCATGTACCTCGCCCCGGGGGATTTTCTGAGCGAGGCGCGCAACTCCAAGGACATCAGCCCGGAAATCGTAAAGCAGGAGGAAATGCGCCTGGGGCTCGACAAGCCGTGGTACGTGCAGTACGGCAGGTGGCTCAACGGCGTCTCTCCGGTCAAGACGAGCCTTTTGCTGCCGGAATCCGAGAGGGGCAAACATTCCGCCGTATATTTCGGCGCGCCCGACTTCGGGTTTTCTTGGAGCTACAAGATACCCGTCCTCGAGCTCATCGGGCAGAGAATTTTTCCGACTCTTCTGCTCGCGCTTTCGAGCACCTTCGTAATCTACGCGGTCTCCATTCCGCTCGGGGTGCTCGCCGCCGTCCGCCGCGACTCCGCGTTCGACAAGCTAAGCGCGTTTCTCGCCTACGCAGCGCTGAGCGTGCCGTACTTTTTCCTCGCGCTGCTTGCGGTGTTGTTTGCCGCAGTCACGGGGCTGCTGCCTACGGGCGGGCAGGTCTCCATACTCCACGACTTCCTTTCCCCCGCGGCTAAGTTCGGCGACTGGATAAAACACCTGGTTCTTCCGACGCTCGTCCTGTCGCTCGGCGGAATAGCGTCTATGATGCGCGTGATGCGCGGGACATTCCTCGACTATTCGCGCGCGGATTTCGTGACGACCGCCCGCGCAAAGGGAATGGGCGAAAACGCCATAATGTTCAAGCATGTGCTGCGCAACGCGATAAATCCGGTGGTCACATCGTTCGGATTCGCCTTTGCGGGGCTGCTATCCGGCGCGCTGCTCGTGGAGAACGTCATGAACTATCCGGGCCTCGGGCAGCTCATATACGCGGCGATAATCAAGCAGGACCAGTACGTCGTGATGGCGGGGGTGGTGATAGGCTGCGCGATGCTGGTCGCGGGCCAGCTGATAGCCGACATACTGCTCGCGCTCGCCGACCCCCGAATACGCCTCGAGCGCGAAAAAGCGCCCGCGAAGGGCATAGCAGTTTTCACGGCGTGCGTCGCTGCGGCCGCCGCGCTCCTAACGTGGGCGTGCGAGACATTCCCCGAGTTCTTCGGCATTGTCAAAACCGCCTCCTTCTGGGCGGCAATGGCTGGGGCAGCGGTTCTCGCGCTGATGCTCGCGCTCGGGCTGTTCTGGGCGGCGGCGTTCTTCTGCAAAAACCTCCTCCCCCAGACGCTGCGCTCCAAGCGCGGCGCCGCCGCCCTCGCGATCCTCGCCGCAATGTACGCCGCCGCAATTTTCGCGCCGTTCCTCGCCCCGTACTCGCCGACCGAACAGTGCCTCGACAAATCCTTCCACCCGCCGACAAAAATATTCTTTGAAAACGGCTCGCTGCGCGCCCAATGCTACCGCCAGTCGGATCCGAGCATAGCGCAATACGAGCCCGTGGAGGGCGAGAGCCTGCCGATAAAATTTTTCGTGAGGGACGAGAAGAGCGACTACAAAATCTTCGGGCTGATACCGTTTAAGGCGCGCCTGTTCGGGGTGGACTCTCCGGACCCCGACGCGCGCGTCTACCTTCTGGGAGCGGACTCCACGGGGCGCGACGTGTTCTCCCGTCTGCTCTACGGCGCGCGCGTGTCGCTGAGCATAGGCTTTGTGGGAATCGCTATAACCATGGTGCTCGGGTTTCTCGTGGGCGGGCTCGCGGGATATTTCGGCGGAACTTTCGACTTCGTGGCGATGAGGTTCGTAGAGTTTCTCATGGCGATTCCGAGCCTGTACCTGCTGCTCGCCATGCGCTCCGCCCTCGCCCCGCACTTCGACAGCGCGCAAATGTACGTCATGATAGTCATAATACTCTCCGCGCTCGGCTGGGCGGGAACCGCGCGTGTCATCAGGGGAATGTCGCTTTCCCTCGCAAACGCCCAGTACGTCCAGGCGGCGAAGGCTATGGGAGAGTCTCCCGTAAAAATAATAATAAGGCATTTTCTGCCCAATGTCCTGAGCTACCTGATCGTGGGCGCAACCCTCTCCATACCCGCCTACGTTTTGGGGGAGGCCGCGCTGTCGTTCCTCGGCCTCGGGATACAGGAACCCTCCGCCTCGTGGGGGCTGATGCTCGCGCAGGCGCAGAACGACACGAAAGTTTTGATGCTCGGCTTCTGGTGGATGCTCACCCCGGGGGCGGCAATATTCGCGACGGTGCTGTGCTTCAACATTCTCGGCGACATCCTCCGCGACGCCGCCGACCCCAAAAAGGACTGACGGGCGGCCTCCCCGCCGCAACCATGCGCCCGCGCCCGCCGTGCGAAAGCCGCCCGAAATACGCGCTTGAAATGCCGCGCGGATTCACGTTAAATCGCAAGACAGAAAACTTATCCGCAGAATGAAAAAATTTGCCGCCATAATCGCATTCGCCGCCGCATGCTGCGCCTCCCTCGCCGCAGAAAAGCCCTGGCTTTCGGCGTCGGCGCAAAACCCGAAGGAATTTTTCTCAAAGGCAACCGATCTCATGAGGAAAATCTACCCCGACCCGCAGGCGGAGATGACCCTCGCCCTGTCGCTCTCGCCGCTCGGCTACCCGAATTTCGATGGCGTCGCGGGGGAAAATTTCGGGATTGCCGCGTTCGGCAGCCCCGCGGATCCGCTGGCGTTCGCCGCGGTAAAGGCGTCGAAGGAGTCGGTTCTCTTCAAGTTCGCGCAGCAGGCCAATATGCGCCGCTTTGAAAAAGGCGGATGGCTGGTTGTACAGATCAAGGGCGACCCGTCCGCCGACGTGTCAAAATACGCCGACGAAACCATAGCCGCCGCATCAGAAAAAGACGGCTCAATGCTGTCACTGCGCGTCAGGGACTCCGAATTTTTAGCCTCGCTTCCCGCGCCGGAAATTCCGCGCGCAAAAAAGATGTTCGAGTCGTTCAAAGCGGCCGCAAGCGGCGTGGAGCTCGTAAAAATCGCGTTCGACTGCGACGGGAATTCCGTCCGCGTAAAAACCGACATCTACGCGCGTGAAAACTCCGACCTCGCAAACCTGATAAACGCCCTGCCCCTCAAAAAGCGCGCGGCGGAGGCGGCGTTCATACCGCAGGGCTTCATGTTCTCCGCGGTCTCCTCCGCGAATGGCAAAGCCGCCGCCGGCCCCTACAAAAAGCTCATGCGGCCGCTGATGGACTCTCTCGAAATCCCGCCCCAAACCCAGGACGCCATCTTCGCCGCGATTGAATCCTCCTCAACTTCCGCTTCCGCGCTCGACTTCAAGCCGCCGGCGCAGTTTGAAAGCGTGTCGGTCGCCGCGTCCGCCATGCCGCTGAAAGAGATCGCCGAAACGGCGGAAAGGGCGAACGCGGCATTCGCGAAAAATTTCGCGGGGACGCCTGCGGAACTCCCGCCATTCAAGGCGCAAATAAGGGAAATCGACGGAATGGAAATCTGCGAGACTTCCGCCCCCGCCGCCGGCGCGCCCAAAATATATATGGCAAAAGAGGGCGGATACCTCGTGTCCGCCACTTCCCTTGAAGCCGTCAAAGCCGCCGTCGAAAAAATAAAAAATCCCCCGTCGGACTATCCGCTGAAAAAATACGCCGCCTCCGGCGCGGACTTCGCCGCGGCGATAAACAATTCACGGATAATGAAGGCGATATTCTCGCAGTTCGGGGTCGATTTCGACGGGAAAGTCGACAATTCCGAGGCGTTCGCGTTCATCGAAAGAAATTCCATAAAGATAAGGCTATCCGTGCGCGCGGACGTTTTGCGCGCCTATGCGGACATATTCCGCAAAATCGCCGAACTGAACGCGGCGGCAGCCGCCGAAAGCGCGCAATAGCAAAATGGCCGCCGAAAAACGCGCGGCGACAATCCTGCTGTTAAGCGGAATCGAGCGCGCCCTCACATACTCCGTTCCCGAAAACCTCGAACCCCTCGCGGTAGGGTCGCTCGTGAGCGTGCCGCTGCGGGGCGGAAGCGCCTGCGGAATCGTGGCGGACATACGCCCGGCGGCGGAAGTTGAAGCTTCCTTCAACCTGCGCCCGCTGCGCTCTTTCGTACAGCCCGAGCCCGTCCTGACGCCGGAGCTGATGAAACTCGCAAAATGGATGGGCGAATACTACGGCTGCGGAATGCGGCAGATTTTCGAGACCATGATTCCCGCGGTAGTCCGCGCCGGCAAGGGCGCGAGGGAGGCCGCGGAAATATCCCTTGCCCGCCCCGTATCGCCCGGGGAAATCGCCGCCCTCCTGCCCCGCGCCCCGCAGCAGCGCAAACTGCTCGAATTTATGGGCGGATACCCCGACGCCATATTGAAATCCGCGCTGATAAGGCTCGCGCAGACGACGAGCGCGACAATAGACGCGCTCGTCAAAAAGGGGCTGCTCGTCCAACGCGCGAGGGAAATCCGGCGCGGGGCGTTCGACGACGACCTGTCGTCGGCGGAAGCCGTCCCCTCCGAGCCACCTGAACTCAACGCCCAGCAGCAAAAGGCCTTCGGGGAAATCTCATCCGACATCGCCGCGCGCGCCTTCAAAACGCGCCTGCTCTACGGCGTGACGGGTTCGGGAAAGACGGAAGTCTACATGCGCGCCATGAAAAAAGCCCTCGACGGCGGCGGAACGTGCATATTCTTAGTTCCGGAAATCGCGCTGACCCCCCAGACGGTCGGGAGGCTCAAAAGCAGGCTCGGCGACTGCGGGCTGGTGGTGTGGCACAGCGGGCTGTCGGACGGTCAGCGGCTCGACGCGTGGAGGGCTCTGGCGCGCGGAGAGGCAAAAGTCGTCGTCGGCGCGCGTAGCTGCGTGTTCGCCCCTCTCAAAAATCTGCGCCTCATAATAGTGGACGAAGAGCACGACACCGCGTACAAGCAGGACAAGGCGCCGCGCTACAACGGCAGGGACGTCGCCGTATACCGCGCAAAAATCGCCGGATGCGCCTGCGTGCTCGGCTCCGCCACCCCCGCTCTCGAAACGCTCAACAACGCTAAAACCGGCAAATACGCCCTATCCAGAATTTCCAGCCGCATAGACGGGTCTTCAATGCCCTCCGTGTTCATCGTGGACATGAAGCGCGAAAAGCCCGGGGCGGCAATCTCCAACATTTTGGCGGAAAAGCTCGCGCGGAGGCTCGACGACGGGGAGCAGGCGATTCTCTTCCTCAACCGCAGGGGATACTCCAAAATATTCGAGTGCCCCGATTGCGGGGCGGTCGAGGAGTGCCCGCACTGTTCGGTCAGCATGACGTGGCACAAGAGGGAGGACGTCGTGAAGTGCCACCTGTGCGGCTACACCGCGAAGGCCCCGCGCGCGTGCGGGAAATGCGGCTCGCCCAAGGCCAAGTGGCGCGGGGCGGGAACGCAGAAAATCGAGGAGGCGATATCAGCGATGTTCCCCTCCGCGAGAATCGGGCGCATGGACAGGGACGCCATGAAGAGGCGCGACAACTACCGCAGAATCCTCGGCGACTTCCGGCGCGGGAAGCTCGACATACTCGTAGGCACGCAGATGATAGCCAAGGGGCTCGACTTCCCGCGGGTCACGCTCGTGGGGATAATCGACGCCGACATAAGCCTGCACATGCCGGATTTCCGCGCCGCCGAAAAGACCTACCAGCTCATAGTGCAAGTGGCGGGCCGCGCGGGAAGGGGCGAGGCGCGCGGGGAGGTAATAGTCCAGACGATGACGCCGGAGGCCGCGCCCATACAGTACGCCAAGCGCGACGACATGGAGTCGTTTTTGGAGGAGGAGCTCGAAAACCGCGCCGAATACGGCTATCCGCCCTCTACGCGCCTGATACGCCACATATTCCGCTCTCGCAGCGAGGAAAAGCTCGAATTTTACGCCGAGAAATGGGCGGAGGCCGCCGAGGCGAAAATCGGCGGATTCTGCTCTATCCGCGGTCCGTCCCCCGCCCCGCTCGAAAAATCCGAAGACTTTTACAGGTGGCACATCTGGTATTTCACGCAAAACGTGCGCGCGGCGGTGGCGGAAATCGCAAAGCTGCGGAGGGAATTTCCGATGGACGAGGACGTAGAGGACGCGCTCGACGTGGATCCGATGTCGATGATGTAAAATTTCGCAATGCCGCAAAACAAATCGCCTTTTGCGGCGTCTAACATACAAAAGCCATGAAAATACAAAACGCACTTATACCGTTGTTCGCGGCATGCGCTGCCGCATTCGCCGAACCCGAAAACGCGTCGGGGGAAATCGAGGCCGCGCGCGCCGAAATGAAGGCCGCGTTCGCCTCGTTTTCCGACGCCCAAAACCTGATCCGCTCCGCAGACTCTATTTTCAACGCCGAAAGCTCCTCGCTCTTCCAAAAGGAGGAGGAATTCCGGTCGCTCGCCCGCGACTTCGCGGAGCTCGAAAATTCCGCCCAATCCCTCAAAAGGCGGATAGCGGCGTTCAAAACGGGCTTCGCCGCCGATGTGGAGGGGTTTAAGAGCGCGAAATCGACGCTCGAAGACGTCGAAAAAATCCTGCCGATGGCGCGCGCAAAAATAAAAAGCATTGAAGCCGCAATAGAGGCGTTGCGACCGAAAGTGGCGCAAAACCCCGGGAATATGTACCAGGACAAGCGCGAATTTGAATCCGTCCAGGCTGACTTCCAATCCGCCGCGGCGGCGCTGAAATCCGCGGAGGAATCTCTTTCGTCGACCCTCGTAAACATCTCCGTGGCTACTCCCAAAATGGAGGGCGTGGCGCCCGCCGTTGCCCTCGCGGAGGACTACGCGGCGCGCCTCGAATCGCTCAACGCGGAAAACTCTGAGAAAATCGGAAACATAAAGGCGCCGCTCGAAGAGCTCGCCGAACAGTACGCCCAAGCCGGCAAGGAGCTCGCCAAATGCGCCGAAGACGCAAACGGCGCGCGCGCCGTCCTCATGAAGTCCTACGGGAAGCTCGCCGACCTCGTCCTCAACAAAATTCCGGCCTCGGGAAAATTCGCGGACATCGAATTTTCCCGAATTTCGATATTCTCCGCCCTGCCGAAAATCTCCGTCGGCAAATGGGATAGGGGAGTCTACGACGCCGGATTCGCAGTCGCAGACGCGGCGGATCAGTTCGCGATGAAATCGAAGGGGGAAGCGGCGAGAACCCCTGCTACCCTTTACGGTGCCCCCTCCGTAATGCGAAATTCCGCGGCGGCAGCCCAAAAGCCGCAAAATCTGCGCGCGGAATTTCTCGGCGAATTTTCGAAAATCTCGAACGCCGCGTTTGAAATCCGCGAGGCCGCGAAGTTTCTGCGCGCCGCCGCCAACGAAGCGCAGTTGCAAAACGCGGCGATAGACGCCGACATAAACGCGGCGCAGGGCCTCTCGATGGACGCCATATCGCTATTCTCCCGCGCGCAGACGATGCAGTCGCGCATACAGACGGCGGAGACCTCTAACAAAATACTTGAATCGCGCCGCGCCATATTCAAGGCGCAATTTGAGAAGCTCGCGGAAGCCGCCGCAAAAAAGACGGAAGAGGGCGTCGAAAAGGCGAAAGCCGCCGCCGAATCCGCCGAAAAAATCGCCTCGGAAATCTGAGCGAAAACTTTTTTGGAAAAAAACAAACCCTACGGAGCGCGCCGTAGGGTTTGTTTTTTTTGCGCGACTGCGGGCGGCTACTCGAACCTTATGTTCCTTATCTGAACGCCCGCCCTGTCGGCGGGCAGAAGCATGTATTGAAGCGCGATGGAGGTTATCGCCGAAACGCCGTCAGCCCCCTTCGGCATCATCCGCGCAACCGGTATCGACACCTTCTGCCAAGTCGCCGGGATTCCGTCCACCGCGCCCCCCGAAATAAATCCTCCCTTCGGAACGACTATGTACGGGGTGGAGGCCTTCTTCCCGCCCGCGTCCAGATAGGAGAAATTCATCTGGAAGCTCTGCGAGCCGATATTCCTGTTGCCCAATACGTCGGGTCCCGCGTTGATTTCAAAGACCAGGCTCTTCTTTCCGAAGCCCTCCGGAACGGGAGCCGGCCTGAGTAATTTCAGGGTTCCGACGCACCACTTTTTGCTGCCGTTGTCGAGCCCGAAAGAGACGTATCCGCGCCCCTTGGACATTTTTATTCCGCCCCACTGGGAAGTCTCGAAAGCGTCGTTTCTGAACGGATTTGCCGAGCGGTACGCTACGAGCTCGAAATTGCCGATTTTTATTTTTTCAAACCCCTTCGGGGCTCCGTTTATCTGGACGATGACGCGCTCGAAGGAATCGCGCTCCCCTTTCAGAAGGGCCGACAGCGGAATCCGCGCGCGGCACCTGCCCTCGCCGAGGTCTTCGAGCATTCCCCTCGTGGAGCGGCGGATATTGTCGACCGTACCGTCGAGCGCGGCGTAGAGCTCCGGCGCGGAATTGCCGGCGCCGACGTCGATGTCGAAAGACAGGCTCCCCTCCGCGGCGCTCTCCGGAAGCGAAAACTTTTTGCCGAAATCCACGATCACCCGCGCGTAATTTTTCATTTTGTCCGCATACATCTCGGCAACTCCGTTCTCGAATTTGCCGGATTCGCAGTTTATGAAGCGCGCCGAGGCTCCCTCTCCGGCGAGCTTTACCGCGTCGCAATCCGAATCTCCGGACGGGGATTCCGCGGTTATCCCCGCCGCGAAATACGCCGCGGACGGGCGGGTCAATACGGCGTCGACTGACTCAATGAGCTTGTGGGGGAACGGATTTTCCCACTTCCAGACATAGAGTCCGCGGTTGTCGGGGTTTATGAATCCCGCGACCGTCTCGGCGTTTTTGTCCGGATTCAAAACGGCGTCCCACGCGCCGACATTGCGGTTCATCACTATCGGAATTTCGGCTTTCGAGCCGTCGGAATAGTTGACGGCGTACTTGGCGATTTCGCCTTCGGCGTCTCCGGCGGCCGCGTGCAAAAAGTATAGCGCGGAAGCTTTGGAGTCTATCTTTACGCCGCGGACTTCGGAAAATTTCCCCTTCGCGCCGAAGTCGCCGAGGCCGATGGCAGTCAGATTCTTATTGTGGTCGGGCCTGATGAAGTCGAACGGAATCCCGTTGCAGTTTTCTACGCTCCACGGCAGCGATTTCAGCTTGTCGAAAGAGCCGCCCAGGGGAATGTCGGCGGAGCAGTCGAGATTTGCGAACTCCCTCATTGGAATAGTCCGCAGGTTTGCGGCGGGAACGTCGAAAGCCTTTGTGGATTTCATCTTTTCTTCGCGCAGCTTTCTGTCCCACTCGGCCGCCGCGCGCGCGGCGTCGGCGCCGGAAACCCTTTTAAAGCCTTCAAACGCCCGCGCAGCCTCGCTCTCCGGCGCGCCGACGAGAACCGCAGGCTCTCCCGATTTGAGCGGCAGAATGATTCTGCCCTCCGCGTCCCTTTCGATTATTTTGCCAGAGAGGATTTCCGCGAAAACGAGGCCCTCCTTCGGCGCAAGCGCGACGGCCTCCGCGTCGAGCGAGCGGTTGAAGAGAAAATACCCGACCTTCCCTCCGGCGCGCGCCTTCGCCATTTCGACCGCGCCGCACGGCGCGCCGGTTATCGCGTTTTCAACCCCGCACAGCTTCTCCACGCCCGAGCGCCTCAAAATCTCGAACGCGAGCCTGCGCAAATCGGCCCCCGAAACTTTCGCGTTCACAAACACCATTTTCCCCTTCCCCGAGGGCTTTTCCCAGACCGCGGGCTCACCGCCGATTTCGCCTATGGGCGTCCAGCCCTCCGGCATCTTCACCGACTTGAAGTGGAACGCCTTCATCGACTCCCCTCCTATTTTCAACTCCCCCGAAACCGCGCTCCTGTCCTCTCCGAACGCCATGCCCGCAATAGTCTCCCCGAGCGGCTTCCCGTACTCGTCGAGCGTGAGCGCGTCGAAGAACAGCACGAGCGTCCCGCCGCCCTCGGCGTATTCGAGCAGCCTGCGCGGCGTCGCTTTGTACGACGCCGCCCCCGCGCACACGAGAGCCTTGTATCGGTTTTGCCTGCCGCTTTTGAGCTGCTCCTCCAAAACTATGTCGTACTGCACCTGCGAGTATTCGAGCGCGGCGGCGACTTTCTTCTCCATGTCGGTCTGCAATGGCGGCGCCTTCGGATACCTCTGCAATCTGTTGGTGGGGTACGAATAGAGCACCGCGACGTCGCTTTTCACCCCCCTGTCGCGCGGAGTGAAGAGGCTGTTTACGGAGAATATCGCCCTCTTTGCGTCCATCAGCCCGAGGAACGCGCGCGGATGCGCCGCGTACGGATTCAGCACCATGTACGGGAATTTTTCCGCGAGCCTAACACCGCCGTTTTCAAGCTTCCAGGCGGGGTCGTTGGGCCGCCTGCTCCATTTGAAGAGGTAGGAGGCGTTGTAGCCGCGCATATACTGTTCGAGAATCCTGTTGCGGAAGGATTCGCGGGTGCGCCCCATGTAGGTCTCGCCGTCGAAAATCGGCTTGCCGTCGGCTATCGCCCTCATAAAGCGCGCCTGGAAAAAATCCCCGCCGCCCGTGGAGGAGCACACCGCGTCGAGATGCCTGTCGGCCTTGTAGATGTTGACGTTGTTTCCGTCCAGAAAAATCGGCTGGAAGCACACGCCCGCGTCGGGGCGCCCGTCGGCGTCGCGAATGACCTTCGCCCCGAATTTGCAGAGGCCTGCGAAAGAATCCTCCATGAACTTCACCCATTCCACGAAAAGCCCCGCGTTTTCGTCGTAATTTTTGAATCCGGATATTTCGTCGAAACCGGAATACGACGCCCCCCACTCTGCGTTCAGGCGCGATATTTTGCCGCCGTATTTCGACTTCATCTTTTTGGCGAAAAGCTTTCTGTTGTATTCGCTCAGGTCGTCGTAGTCGGGCTCGTTGAATAGCTCGTACATAAACGGCTTTATGCCGCGCTTTTTCAGGAACTCGGCTCCGCCCTCCCACATTTCGCGCCACAGCTGGCGGCCCTCCGGCGCGTTCGCCGAATAGGGCATCCAGTGGTACGACCTCCCCGGGACGGTAAACGCCTCCTTCGCAGGCGGCATTCCCTCGGCGTATTTCAACCCCCCGTGGCTCCATTCCGCCGCGGTAAAGTCCACGTAAAGCGGCAGGCCGCTTTTGGCGTAGCGCAAAAACATTTCATCGTTTGCGCGCAGGTGGATAAACCTCTTGCGGTATTTCCGCATCCAGTCGTTCGGAAGGCCCGTGCCTACCGTGTCGAAGCCGAGCCTCTGCAAATCCTCGTAGTTTTGGGTAGTCTCGTAGAGCCATTTGAGGGACGGCGGATACCCGTACGTCGGAACCCCGAAAGACATCGAGTCGCCCTCGTAGAAAATCGTGCCCTCCATATAGCGCGGCTCGCCGTCCACGAGAAAGTGCCCCTCTTTGGAAAACTCCAGCTTCGCGTCCCGCGGCATGAGCAGCGGAGGCTTTATGGAGTCGAACGGCGGGAAAAAATCGGCGTCCTCCGCGACCGGCTTCTTGTAGTCTTCGAGCGCGAGCGCGGCCGGGCAGACTGCGGCGAGCGCGGCAAATTTTGCAAACCGTATGATCTTTCGCATTGGCATATTGTCGCGGGTTTTGGCGCGCTTGGCGACAAAAAAACCGCCCGAATGCGGGCGGCAGCAAAATCCGGATGTCGGGGCGTCAGTCCATCGGGGTCAGGCGCACGTTGCGGAAGAGAATGTCCCCGCCCTCGCTTTGCAAGCCGATGTAGCCGCTCGAATGCGCCGACTTCGTTCCGACATTTTGGAGCGTCCCGTTTATGTAGACTTCTATGTTTCCGCCCCTGCACACGATGTCCGCGCTGTTCCACTCGCCCACGGGGTTTTCGCGGTCTTTCTCAAACCTCTCGACGACGGGGAATTTCGGGCGCGGCTTTCCCTCGGGAGCCTTGTATTCCGCGACGTCCGACCCCCCGAGCAGCACGAAGTCGCCCGCCTTGCCGGAGCACAGCTGGCACTCCACGGCGTTCGGCCACAGTTCTTTTGCCGGCTCTTGCAGGAAGAGGAATATTCCGCTGTTGCTGCCGCCTATCGGGTACTTCCACTCGACGTGCAGGCGGAAGTTCGAATATTTGTTTTCGGTGTACATGAAGCCGAACGGAACGCCCTTTATGTGTATCATGCCGTTTTTGACGGAAAACACATCCTCAGGCTTGGCGGCGCCGTTTTCGACGAAGAATTTCCACCCGTCGAGATTTTTTCCGTTGAAGAGGTCCTCCGTCTTCTGCGCGCCGAAGCACGCGAGAGCCGCGGCAAAAGCGGATATGGCTATCAGAATATTGCGCGTTTTCATTGCGTTGAAGTTATACTTTTCCAAAGCGGTCGTTCAAGAAAATACGGAAAATAAATGCCGCAAAGATTTCAGCCTTCGGCCGCCCCTCGCGCCGCAGAGTCTATCGAGCGCGCCACGAGCGCGGAAGCGTCGGGGTCGCGCCCCATGAAATTCCTGAAAGCGTCGGCGGGATCGACCGAATTGCCAACCCTCAAAACCTTTTCGGCGAACTCCGCGCCGACTTCCGTATTGAAAATCCCCTCGCGCTCGAACCGCGAGAACGCGTCGGCCTCCAGGACTTCCGCCCACTTGTACGAATAGTAGCCCGCCGCGTAGCCCACCGCGTCTCCGAACAGGTGCGTGAAGCGCGGCAGAATCGTCGGAACCGCCTCGGAATATTCGTGGACGAACCCCGCGAGCTCCCGCCGCGCCGCATTTTCGATTCCCGCGGCGATAAACTCCTCCGGCCTGACGTGCAGCAGCAGGTCGATCTGTGCGAAGGAGAGCTGGCGCATGGCGGCGTTCGCGCCCATGAACTTCCGCGACTTCTCGAATTTTTCAAACAGCTCCTCCGGAATTTTTTCGCCCGTCTCATAATGGCGCGCAAAGACGTCGAGCCCCTCGCGCGAGCGGCACCAGTTTTCCATAATCTGCGACGGCAACTCCACAAAATCCCACGCGACGTTGCGCAGCGAGAGCTCGGGGGAATCCATCATGAAGAAGTGTATCAGGTGCCCGAACTCGTGGAATAGAGTCTCGACGTCGGAGTGCGAAAGGAGCGCGGGCTTGCCGCCGGCGGGCTCGGAGAGGTTGCCCGCTATTACGCCGAGCGCGGGGCGGCCGCGCTTGGCGGGTTCGAGCAGATTCATCCACGCCCCCGCGCGCTTGTTTTTGCGCGGGCGGAAGTCGGCGTAAAACAGCCCCATGACGCCGCCGGACGGAGAGCGGACCTCGAAGAGCTCGACCGCCGGATCCCAAGCGGGCGCCGTCATTTCCGCGCGCGAAACTTCTATTCCGTAGAGCCTGCGGCAGATTTCAAACATTCCGCGCATTACGGCCTCCATCGGGAAGTACGGGCGCAGCGACTCGGGGTCGAACCCGTATTTTTTTGCCCGCAGCTTTTCGGAGGCGTACGCCGCGCGCCACGGGGGCATCTTGCCGCCGTCGAGCAGGCCCTCGGAGCGCGAGAAGTCGAGCAGCTCGCGCCATTCGGACTCGAACGCCGCGGAGAACTTCCCGCGCAGGTCCTCAACGAACGCGAGCGCCTTCGCCCCGCTGCGGGCCATGCGCCGCTCGAGGACGAGGTCCGCAAAATCCGCGCGCCCGAGAATCCGCGCCTTTTCCGCGCGCAGCCGCAAAATTTCCGCCATGAGCCCCCAGTTGGAATATTCGCCGTCGGACGCCAGCCGCGCCGAGGCGCGCCAGAGCTTTTCGCGCATGGAATCGTCGGCGGCGTAGGACATGAACGGGACGTAGGATGGCTGCTCGAGCGTGAAATCCCAGCCGGATTCCCCGCGCGCGGCCGCCTTTTGCGCTGCGACCGCGACGGCCGTGGGCGGGAGCCCTTCGAGCTTGGACGGGTCGCCGATGTGGAGGATGAAGCGCTTGGTGTCGTCGAGCACGTTTTCGGAAAATTTCTGCGCCTTCTGCGCGAGCAGCCCGTCGATTTCGCGGATTCTCCGCTTCCCCTCCGCCGGAAGCTTCGCGCCGCCGAGCTCGAAATCGAGCATAGTCTCCGAAAGCATCCGCGCGCGCGGACCTTCGAGGGATTTTCCTTCCGGGGAGGCCGCGTATTCCGCAAGCTTTGCGTATAGCCCGTCGTCGAGGCGCACGGAGGAATAAAAATCGGCGATTTTCCCGACGAGCGCGCCGTACGCCGCGCGCAGGGCGTCGGAATCCGCCACGGAAACGAGGTGCCCGAGGCGGGAATATACGGTATCGAGCGGCTCGGTCGCCGAATCGAACGCCAAAACGCAATTTTCGTAATCGAGCCCCCCCGCGGGGAGCGCCTTTATCGCCGCGATGTTGGCGCGCGATTTTTCAACGGCCAAATCCACGGCCTCCGCCGCGAATTCCGGCTTCATTTTCGTCCAGTCGGGCGGGAGTTCCGCCGCCAAAAAAGGGTTTTCCATATCCGAAAACTTATCGGCAAAACGCGCGGGCGCGCAAGTTTTTTCGAGGATGGCGGCGCGAACCGCCAAAAGAGGCGCCAAACGGATTGTTCGTTGACTTTTAAGGCGCGCCAACTCTAATGTAAACCGAAATGAAAAGCATAGCAGCAGTACACAAGACCTACGGCAACCCCGCCGAAGTGGTGCGCCCCGAAACCGTTGAAGTTCCAGCCCCCCAAAAGGGGGAGGCTGTCGTCAAGCTCGTGAGAGCCGTCGTCAACCCATCAGACCTCGGGATGATAGGCGGCTCGTACGGCAGGCTCAGGCCCCTGCCCGCGATAGCCGGCCGCGAGGGCATAGGCGAAGTCGCCGCCCTCGGCCCCGAAACCGAAGGCCCGCGCGCGGGCGCCCTCGTGCGCCTTCCCCCCGAGCCCGGGGCGTGGACGCAATACCAGATAGCAAAGGCCTCCGACCTGCTCGAAATCCCCTGCGGCCTCGACCCCGACGCCGCGGCGATGGCTTTCATAAACCCCCCGACCGCCCTCTGCGTGCTCGACGGATTCGAAAAGATGAAACCCGGAGATTGGCTGATACAAAACGGCGCGGGCAGCGCGCTGGGGATTTTCATGATTCAAATCTGCGCCGCGCGCGGGATAAAAACCGTAAACATGCTGCGCAACGCCGGCAAAAAGCGCGCCATGCTCGAGGGGTACGGCGCGGACATCGTAGTCGACGAGGCCGAATTTGACGCCAAAGCGATAAAGGAGGCGACCGGCAACTGCCTCAAACTCGGGCTGAACCAGATAGGCGGCGCCAGCGTCTCGAACATGATAAAGGCCATGGGCGACTCCGCCACCGTCGTCACAATCGGCGGCATGACGGGCGAACCCGTGCGCTTCCCGACGCGCTTTCTGATTTTCAACGACCTCCGCCTGCGCGGGTTCTGGTGGGACAAATGGCAGCGCACGCACTCTCGCGCGGAATGCGAAGCCCTGTTTTCGCAGGTGTTCGAGCTGATAGCCGCGGGCGTGTTGAAAGCGCCGGTGGACTCCCGCTACAAAATGGCGGACATAGAGGCCGCTATGAGGCGCGCCACGGAAAATTCTCGCCTCGGGAAAGTGATGATAGAATTCTGACGCACGCAATGAAAAAGACGCAAAAGAAAGATTTGGAAGGGCTGACGCTGCTGGGCGCAGTACTCGGCGGGAAAAAGGCGAAGCCCTCGCGCAAACTGGAGGTTTTCCCCAACAAAAACCCGGGCAGAAACTATCTCGTAGAGCTCGAGACCTCTGAGTTCACCTGCCTTTGCCCCGCAACGGGCCAGCCGGACTTCGCCACGATAAAAATCTCCTACGTCCCGCGCGAGAAAATCGTGGAGAGCAAGTCCCTAAAACTTTACTTGTGGTCGTTCAGAAACGAAGGCTGCTTCCACGAACACCTGACAAACATAATCCTCGACGACCTCTCAAAGGCGCTCGACCCCGTGTGGTGCAGGGTCGAGGGAAATTTCAACTCCCGCGGCGGAATCGCCATACGGGTGACGGCGGAAACGGGGAGGAGGCCGTAAAGCGATGAGGCTTTCCGCAATCTTCGCGGCAATCGCGTGCGCGCTTCTGTGCGCCTGCTCGACGTTCGACGGGCGCGGGCGCCCCGGGAGCGCGGGCTTCGAAAACCTCCTCAAAAGCGTCGTCAAAATCGACGTGTGGGAGAAATCCCAAAAGGACGGCGGAAGCCTCACGGTGCGCAGCATAGGCTCGGGCGTAATAATGGATGCCGACGGGACAATTCTCACGAACGCGCACGTCGTAAACTGCTACGCGACGAAAATCGTCGTCACCCTCGCGAACCTCGAGCGCGTCAGGGCCGAGTTCGTCGGCTGGGACCACTGGACGGATCTTGCGCTGATACGCCTCGATATGGAGGACGTGCGGCGGCGCGGCCTCGAGTTTTCGCACGCAGAGTTCGGGAACTCGGCCGACTTGAAGTCGGGGGAAGTAGTGTACGCCGTCGGAACGCCGCACGGCTTCGCGAGAACCGTCACGCGCGGGATAATTTCCAACGCCAGCAGGTATTTTGAGGGGACGATACTCAACAGCGGCTACGAAACCGGCAACTTCAACACCTGGCTGCAAACCGACGCCGCCATAAACCCCGGCAACAGCGGCGGGCCGCTCGCCCTGCCCGACGGCAAGGTGGTCGGCATCAACACGCGCGCCTACGCGAACTCCAACAACCTCGGGTTCGCGGTGCCCTCCAACGTCGCCCGCGGCGTGCTCGACGCGCTCTCGAAAAACTCGACGATCTCGCGCGGGTACATCGGCATAACGCCCGCGCCGCTCCAAGACATGGAGCAGTTTTTCGACGTTGACACCAACAGGGGGGTTCTCGTGCAAAACGTGGACGCCGGCTCTCCGGCGGCGGACGCCGGAATAGTTCCGGGCGACATAATTTTGAAAATAAATTCGGAGGGAGTGGACGGCAGGTTCCCCGAACAGCTCCCCGCGATAATGAACCGCATAGCGTCCTCGCCCATAGGCGAAAAAATCGCGCTCGAAATCCAAAGGAACGGAAAGATTCTCGAAAAATACCCCGTGTGCGAAAGGCTCGAAAGCCGGGTAGGCAGGGAATTTTCTCTCGAAAAGTGGGGCGCCGGAATGCAGGAGATCACCACCGTATTCAAGCGCGAGGCAAAAATCAAATGCGACTCCAACCTGATGGTGATAGGCATACGCCGCGGCTTTCCGTTCGACCTCGCGAAAATCGAGGCCGGCGACATTATCCTGTCGGTGAACAGAAAGAAAGTTACGACCGCCAAGGAGCTTGAAGAAATCTACTCAAAACTCTCCGGAAGCGGCTCAAAAATCCTGGTAGAAGTCCAGCGCGACAGCGCGATTTCCTTCCACATCGTAAATCCCGAAACGCCCGCCGCCGCCTCCAACGGAAAGGCGGAATCCTCCAAAAATTAAGGTAAAGACGGCGGAAATATCCTTTCCAGAGAGGGCTAATTTTCATCCGGAAAATCCTCCCCAAAATAAGGGCGATTCGGCTGCCTAAAAAATTTGCGCCCGGCACCGCGCAAAACGCCCCGTTCGGCGCGGCGGTCCAAACCTCCCGATCCCGCCTGCGGGCGGAATTTTTCGGCTCTCCGCCCGCTGCCGGCGGCTTTTTCGCCGCGGGGAAGGCTGCTATTTTTTACGAAGCGCTCGGCAAAAAAGCGCGGCGGCAGAGCCGCCCGCGCTTTTTACAAGCCTGAAAGGCTGTCGGCGCTTACTTTCGCCTGCGGCGCGCCGCCAGCGCGAGCGCGAGCGCGCCAATCGCCGCCGCGGCGACAGCCGGTTCGGGAACCTGAGCAAACCCGACTTGCAGGGAATATCCGTTGTCGGAACCTACCCATCTGAACACCGCCACTCCGTTCTCGAGACCTATGGCATAGAAATCGCTTGTTGCGTCGTAAATGTTTTCGGACATTTCGCTGCCAAGATCAAAGCCCACCAAATCTCCAGCCGTAAGAATCTCGACCCAGTTGTCTATCGAATCCGCATTTTCGGCTATCACATAGTCTCCCAGATTGAAAGCGTTTCCGTTTCTGTCGGAAAAATCCACCGCGATCCTGCCGGATCCTTCCGCCTTGGAAAACATTCCGCTTATTATGATTTTGTCCGACGCCTGGGTTTCTATGGAAAGGAGCGTTGCGAAATTTTCGTATGCCAATCCGCCGCCTTGAAATTCGGCGTTCTGGAAATATGCGTTCCCCGCCTGGCCGGAATCGTAATGCCACGCCCCGAACATTCCGCCCTCGAGAGAAAGCTTCGCCTGCCTGTATTCCGGCGTCAAACGCGAATTGTCCATGAAAAGCCTGCCGCTTTTGACTGCATACGTGCCGCTCTGGCGCGCATTTATTCCGGTGTTTGACTGGATTGCGGAAAATATCCTCGGGTTCCCGCACCTTCCCATCGTAACGTTGAGAGAGGCGTTTATAGCCGAGATGTCGGGCCTGCTGCTGCCGTCGTCCGCGAGCAATCCGATGTACTGGTAATCCGTACCCGCCGCGTTCTTGAGAACTATTGTCGAATTGTAGGCGCTGCCGCTCGAATTGGATATAGTAAAGCTGCCGCTCATATCCGAGGCGACAAGCCCCCCGATTTCCAATGTCGAGGATTTGTCGAAATATATGTTGGAATATCCGCCGGCAGTCCTCTCGAAACGCACAATCCCGTCAACCTGCATCTTGTCGGCTCCCAGGCGCAACAAAGAGGAATTGCCGCTTTGCGTGTTGGCGCAGCCGCCTATCTGGACATCGCCAAGCACGTGGACAAGCGAACTGGCGACATGCGAATCGGAAAAGTCGAAATTCAAAGTGGCGCTTTCATAGGAATCGTACGTCCTGCCGTCGTAAGTATCCTTTCCGACTTCTATGCCGCCGGCGGTTATCGCGATATCGACGCTGCCTTCCCTCTCGGCGTTAAAAGATGTGCCGAACCCATGGCGCCGTAAGTGTCGCAAAACTGCACCATTATCTTGCCGTCAACCGTAAAATTCAGCGTGCCGTAGTTTAGCGCCGAGTTGTTGTAGGCGATATTGCCGCCGCCGGAAGCAATGATATTGCCGACGGCAGTGTCCTCGCGCGAAACGTATATGGACGCCCAGCTTGTGGGCTTGGCCTTGTAAAATATGGCGGTGTCTTCCGCAGTGGGAGCCGTTGTATCGCCGCCCGCCGACAAGTCCTCATTCAGAGACCACGCCCCGTCGCTCGAAAACAAATTTGCGGAGGCATTGTAATTAAAATATTTGTTCTCCGAATGCAACGACGCTGCCGAAAACGCCGCAGCCGAAAAAAAACCGCACAATAAGCGGCCTATTGCGCGCAAAGCGGCAGTATGAATGCAAGACGGGAGCAAGCGGCAATTCCGACGGAAACGCAAAGCGGCCAAGAGACGGCGCATGTGCAGTGCGGGCGCAATGCAGGCCGGCAGAAAGGCGGTGGCCTCCATGCAAAATGCAGCCCCTTGGAAAAATTGCCTTTGCGACAGGGCTATCGCCAAGCTTCCGAAATTAATTCCGCAACAGCATAATGCTCCCGATCCTGCGCGCTAAACTTGCCGCGCTTGCGAGATGGCGGAAGTTCGCGCGTCTGCACTTTTGCCGGAATAAATTGCGGCGGCATATAGTATGCGCCGCAAGAACGAAGCAATCGCCATATTAAAAGGTTCCTTGGCGAAGCGAAAGGGCGGAAGAGCCGCCGCCAATACGCCGCCGATTTGCAGGCAAACCGGTTTTAAAGGATTCGCAGGCAGACTTGATCGCTGGAAAACAATCAAAAAACGGGGCGCGAGCGGCGGGCGCGAACCAAATCTTAAAAAAAACTTGCATAATGCAAAATATAGTTAAAGAGTAAGTGAAGATAAGTTCATCATTCAAAGGTCGCTTAAAAACATGAAAAAAATCATAGCCCTCACGTCCCTCGCATTTTCCGCGTTTATGCTCGCCGCGTGCGATTCCATGGACAATCCGTCTCCCCTCGACACGCGCCCCGAGGCTTCGAGCAACGAGCTCAACCCCGGAGGCCTTCCCTCCGACGCCGCGATGAGCGCCGATTCCGGATTGCAGGAGCGCGGAATCAACAGCATGAACGCTTTTGACCCCGAAAACATCAATCCCGAGGACATCGTAGTAACGGTATATTTCGGGTTTGACCAATACGCCGTCGCCCCCTCGGAGCGCGCCAACGTCAAAAAGGCCGCCAATTTCTTAGCGGACAATCCCGACTTTAGAATCGCGCTCGTAGGGCACACCGACTGGTACGGCACGGAAGAGTACAACATGCTACTCTCCGACAAGCGCGCCAGGGCGGTGTCCGACTACATGTCGAGCCTCGGCATAGCCCCCGAAAGAATTGAGATAATCGCGCGCGGCGAGGCCGGAGCCGCCATGGACGTTGCGAAAAACTCTCCCGAAGCGCGGCACGACCGCAGGGTGGAAATCGTAAAAGTGCGGTAGGCCGCCGCGAAATTAAAATTCCGCAGGGGCGAAGTCCGGATTTTCGGCTTCGCCTTTATTTGCGCCAAAACGCAAATTGTGTTGAGTTTTTTTGGGCGCGGGATAAAGTGGCGCCCAATGGACTCCGGATTTTCCCTTTCAAGAAAAATGCTCGCCGCCGCGTGCGTTTTATCGTCCGCCGCGCTCTCTGCGGCGCATTCCCTCCAAAGGCTCGCCGACGGCGCCGCGGATTCCCCCGAAAAGCTCCTGCGCCTTGAAGCTCGCGCGTATTTTCTTGAAGCCCCCCTGAAGCTCGGCGCGCGCCACAGCGGCCTGAAAATCGTTGGGCAAAGGGGGACGCTTATAACGTCGTTTAAAAAGATAGAAAACTGGAAGAGGGACGGAAAGTTCTGGCGCGCCAAAATCCCCGGCGAAAATTTCGTGTCGTCGGTTTTCGTAAACGGGCGCAGGGCGCAAGTCGCCTCGACGCCGAACGACGGTTTCAGGCACTTTGTCTACCGCGGCACCAACGCCCGCAGGGGAGACAACCGCCGGACGTTCTTCGTCCGCAAAGAAGACGTCGCCGAATTGGAGGGGCTTGCCCCGGACCAGCTGCGGCGGGCGCATTTTCAGATATACCGCGCGTGGGTCGACAACCGCGCGAGAATCTCGGCAATCCGGCCGATGCGCGACGGGAAAACCTGCGCCGTGGAATTTTCGCTCCCGGCTTCGCCGCACATATACGGCGGCGACTACGCCCTGCCCCGCTACAAAATCGCCAACTTCATGGGCGCGCTCGACGCCCCGGGCGAATTCTTTTTCGACGCGGGCGCCGAAACGCTTTTTTACATTCCGCGGGAGGGCGAGGATATGAAAACCGCCGAAGTTTTTTACCCGACGTCCGACAGGCTGCTGGAAATTTCCGGCGGCGGAGAAGATCGCGTGAAAGACATATCGTTTGAAGGCGTGGCGTTCGCGGGGGCGTCGGCGCGCCCGGACAACGGAGAAAAGGGCTGGACTGCCTCCAGCCAGGCGGCGGCGAACATGCCGTCGGCGGTTTCCGTAAGCGGGGCGACGGGCGTCAAATTTAAAGGCTGCGAATTTTCGAAGCTCGACGGGTTCGCCCTCGAATTCCGAGAAAACGCCGATTTTTGCGCCGCGGAAAGCTGCATATTCTCCGACCTCGGCGCGGGCGGCGCGCGCGCGGGGCTACCCGAAAGGGGCAAAGACGCGCGCGTTTCAAACATTAGCATAAAAAACAACATCGTCTGCGGATACGGGAGAATCGACCGCTCGGCGGCGGGCGTGACCGTATTCGATTCGGGCTCCAACGAAATTTCGCACAACGAGATCTTCGACGGCTACTACACCGGCATTTCCGTTGGCTGGACGTGGGGAGGCGGCCCGACCCGCACGAAAAACAACATCATAGAATTCAACAAAATCCACGACCTCTCATACGCGCAGATGTGCGACCTCGGCGGGATATACACGCTCGGGTCGTCGGAGGGCTCCAAAATACGCGGGAACCTCATATACGGCATAAACTGCCACCAGTACGGCGGATGGGGAATATACAACGACGAGGGAAGCTCCGGATTCGAGATAAGCGGCAACTTTGTGCGCGGCGCCCAAGAGGGCGGATATTACATGCACTACGGCAAAAACTGCAAAGTCGAAAACAATGTGTTCTGCCATTCGAGCGACTTCCAGATAGGGCTCGAAAAAAACGGAGACAACTCTTTTTCATTCGAGCGCAATGTCGTAATCTACGACTCCCCCGCGGCGCTGTTTAGGAACGGCCGCGCGCCAGCTCCCAACGCCGTGAAATTCGACCGCAACGTCTATTGGAACGGCTCGGGCGAAGTCCTGTTCGGAAAAATGGATTTCGGGCAGTGGCGCGAAAGCGGCAGAGACGGACATTCGTTCGTCGAAAAGGCGGACGCCGAAGCCCTGTTAGACGGCGGAAAAATAGAAAAGATCGGCTTCAAACCCATAGCCGCAAAGCGCGCGGGCGCGGAGGGCGAAGCGGCAAGGCGCGCGCGGGAAATTTTGAAGGGATACCGCTTTCCGAAAATCGTAAGATACCCCGCCCGCCCCGATTGGAACAACGGCGCGTTCGACGACTTCACCGTCGGGGAGACCGGCAGGCCGCCGGCGTATATGAATATCGAACGCTCCGGCGCGTCTGCGGATGTCGTAAGCGACGACACCGCGCTGGCGGGCCGCGCGCTCGAGCTCGGCGGCGGCGCGCGGGTGTCGCAGTACTGCCGCTTTTCAAAGGGGAAGTATCTCGAATTTTCATTGGCGTTCAAGCTCTCAGAAAATTCGGACTTTTCGTGCGGAACGGAAAGCGGCGCGTTTTTCTCAGTAAAGGGCGCCGCGATAATGGGCGCGGAGGACTCCGCCGTGCCGCGCGGCAAATGGGTTTCGGCGAGGGGCAAAATCCCCTTCCCGCTAAAATGCGGCGAAAAGTGGACCCTTGTTATAAGCGGCGGCGGAGAAGAAAAAAGCTTTGAAATGCGGCTCCCCGAAAAAATCCGCGCTAATCCGACGAGGTTTGCGTTTGAATCGGGAAACGGGCCCACGCGCATTGCCGACATAAAAATGGACGCGAGATAACCTTGCTTCGCCCCCGAAGAGAAGGCAATAGCGGCCGAAGGGGCGCGGCTGCGGCGCGGGAATATTGAGCCGTCCCGAAAAACGGCCGCCAGGCGCGTTCGCGCCGGAAGCGGCGGGTATGGGGAGGCGCGGCCGGAAAAATAAAATCCGCAGGGGATTGTGCGCAAGTTTTAGCGCAATGAAAGTTTTGGAGAAATATTTCCAATTTATTTGACTTGCATTTTTGCGTAAATATTATGAAAAGTCATACAGCATTCAACCAATAAGCTAATTACGGTACTATGAACTCCCGAGACTTCATCTGCTCTATGCTTTTCGCAGCCGCCGCTTCCCTGGCGTCCGCCAAAACCCTGACGTATAACGGAGCCGAAAGCGGCTCTTTCTACGACGGTTCCTACTGGGGCGGGACTGTTCCCTCCTCTTCTTCCGACATATTGTTTAACGACACCAATAAAGAAGTTTTATACAAGATAGACGCAACCGCGGGCGTTACGATAAACAGTTTGACCGACAACTCCATTACAAACAGGACTAAACACGAAGGTTACGAGCCGTGGGGAAAAAATATAGTAATAGACGTAGGCGAATCCACTTTTACGATACTAAACGACATCACCCTCGCCTCCAACCACAATTATGCGCCGTTCGCATTCACCTCGTCGAGCGACGGGGTCGGGCGTGTCGAAATAGGCGGAAACATAATAGCCAAAGAGGCCTCGGACGGCTCTGAGGGCGAATCGCTCTTCGGAGAAAAGAAACTCCTGCAATCCGTGACGGTGGGCGGAAACATTGAACTGCAAAATATGAGGCTGCGCTTCCATACGCAAAACCTCTCCGTGGCGGGAATACTGAATTATTCCGGCGGACAGCTCAACCTGTTTTACGGCTCGGGCAGCAACCAAACGATTTCATATTCTTTTGGGGGAATAAACGGCGCGGACAAAACCATCTACTTCGGCGGCAATCCGGACAGCGGGCACATGTTGCAAAATTCGACCGCCACCATTACGCTCACAAACTCCGGAACCGCGAGGTTTAGCGGAGGGTTGAAATACGATGCCGACGGCGTTGCGGAAAACAACGAGTTCAATTTGGTCATGAACGGGACATCTTCCGGCGTACAGTACTGGGAGGACACCGGAAGCGACATGACTTTCAGCAACGTCACCGTAAAGGGCGGAAAGCTCAACTATTACAGCAATCTCGGCACTTCCGCGATATCCCTTGAAGGCGGCACGCTGTCGCCCGCGTCCCTGACTGGCGAAGTAGCCGTCCTGAAAGCCGAAAGCATTGCCTGGGATGCCGGCAAAATATCCTTTGACTTAATAGAAGACACCGCCGCCAGCGACAAAATTTCACTATCTCACGCGCTATCCAAAACTTCCTTCTCGGTCGTAGGCGGAACCCGGGAAATTGAGCTCGTGGTGGCGGACGCATACGACATCGCCGCGTGGATAGAGACAAACGGAGGCCCGATTACCTACACGTTAATAGAATACTCGAGCACCGACATGACTAATTCCGACGTCATATTCACGCAGATAGACGGCATAAATATCGAGTGGAATTTCGGCGAAACCGCTCTGACCGTCACCCTCGGGCTGGTGCCCGAACCCGCCGAAGCCGCCGCTGCCCTCGGCGCAATCGCCGTGGCGTTCGCGGCTTTGCGCAGGCGCAGATAGCGCCGGCAATGCTCCCGAAAAATTTTCGCGCCGGAAAGGATTTATCCTCCGGCGCTGTCTATTTTCGGGAAACCGCCGCCCGCAAAAAAAACTCGGTAATAATTTGCAATATCGCGGCGAATACCTTTACTGTTTCGGGTTTATGGAAGACGCCGCGCAAAATGTTTCGGGTGACGACGAACCCATCATAAAAGTCCGGGGCCTGCGCCACATGTACAGCGAGGGCGACGGCACGAAGGAAGTTCTGCACGGAATCGACCTCGACATATTTCGCGGCGAAATCGTCATAATAATGGGCCCGTCGGGCTCGGGGAAATCGACCCTGCTTAAACTCATGGGCGCCCAGCTGACGCTTCAAGAGGGCGAAATCGTCATAGACGGAAAGCCGCTGCGCGGCGCGGACAAAAACGGGCTGATGCAAATACGCCGCAACCTCGGCTTCATATTCCAAAGCCACCATCTGCTCAATTCGCTGAAAGTCGTCCAGAACGTGCAGCTGCCGCTCGCCTTCGACCCGAACGCCACGGCGAAATCGTCGCGCGCCGACGCGCTCGAAGCGCTCGCCACCGTCGGCATCGCGGACCAGGCGGAAAAGTTCCCCTCCCACCTCTCCGGCGGGCAGAGGCAGAGGGTGGCGATAGCGCGCGCGCTCATACGCAAGCCGAGCATAGTGCTCGCCGACGAGCCCACCGCATCGCTCGACCAGAAGAGCGGGCGCGAAATCGTGGACATAATAAAAAAGATGGCGCGCGAAATCGGCGTCACGGTTGTTTTGGTCACGCACGACAACCGCATTCTCGACATAGCGGACCGCATAATATCGCTCGTTGACGGAACCCTCCAAACTGGCGCGGCGCGCGCCGGAAAGCGTTAAGTCTTTGCGCGCCGCTTGGAACTTTGCCGCTTTCGGACAACGCAATTTTTTGCGCGGCGGCTTCCTCTCCCCTCTCACGGCCAATCGGGAGGGCGGCATATTCAAAACGCCCCGCGCGCGCAAAAAAGCCGGCGCCTTCCGGACAACCGGCAAAAAAAAAGCCGCCGGCTCCATTGCGGCGGCGTCTTTTTTCGGAACGAGCTGAAATCAGATGGCTTTCAGCTTTGCAAGCAAAGCGTCTTTCGTCGCCATTCCGGACGCCCCGAGGCGTTTGGAATTTTTGAAAAATATTATGGTCGGAATTTGGTTGACGCCGTATTTCTGCGCAATGTCAGGAGATTCGTCCACATTGAGCTTGCATATCAGCGCGGAGTCGCCGACGGTTTCGGCGAGCTCGTCGATGGTGGGGCCGAGCATTCGGCACGGGCCGCACCACGGAGCCCAAAAATCCACGAGGACGGGCTTGTCGCTTGCTATTGTCGCGTCGAAGTTCGACGAGTTGAGGTGTATTACTTTGTCTGACATATTTCGAGTTTTGCGTTGTTTTGCCGATTGCGCTTCCGGAGTCCGTCGCGCCGGATTCCCGAATATCGGCGGATTTCGTTGTTTTATAAATCTTCCTCTAAAAAAAGACAGGCGCATGCGCGCGCCTGTTCTGAAAAAAAATTTCTTTTTGAACGCAAAAGCGCGCGGCTAAACGTCCAAAAGTATCATCACGGCAAACGCCACGGCGACCGCCGCCGCGACGAAGTCCACCGCCACCGACACGGCGCTCGGGGAATCGTCCGCCATCTTGACCGGCTGGACGGGTTTTGCGGAGGCGGGCTTGAAAGCGGGCCTGGCGGTATTCGCCCTCGGGAGAGCCACAGACGGCTTGGCAGCCGCTTTGGGCTCGGCGGTCGGCAGGGAAATTTTCGGGGCGGAAGCGGCGGGCGCGGGCTTTGCCGCCGGAGCCTCCGGCAGCACCGGCTTTGCGGCGGGAGCCTCCGGAAGAACGGGCTTTGCCGTGGGAGCTTCGGGGAGCACGGGTTTGGCTTCGGGATTCGCGTTTGGCTGGATGTTGTTCGTTTCTTCTGGCATTTTGTTTTCGGGGATAAATATTGTTTTCCGGCGGCATGCCGCGCTCGGCAAAAGCCGCCGTAGTGATTCCAATATTCCCATTTATTTTTTCATTTCAAGCTTTTTTATGTTGATAAAAATCCGCCCGGCGGAAAAATCTGCCAACTATGATTGTTGACACGGACGTTAAGGCTTCGGCCGACGAGATATGGAAGAGGTTCGGCTACCTTTGGAAGTTTCTGGACGTGGACCGGAAGCGCGCCGAAATCTCGGAGCTCGAGTCCAAAATGGCGGCGCCAGGCTTCTGGGACGACCACGCCGCCGCGCAATCGGTGATTTCAGAGCTCACGCGGCTCAAAAACCTCGTCAACCCGCTGACGGCCCTGAAAAAGCGCTCCGACGACCTCGCCGCGCTCTTCGAGCTCGCCGAGGAATCCGGCGACGACGCGGAGCTCGCCGCCGAACTTGCGGCCGAAACGGCGTCCCTCAAAAGCGCCCTCGACACTGCGGAAATCGAATCTTTCCTGAGCGGCCCGCACGACGCGTGCAACGCGATAGTCACAATACACGCGGGCGCGGGCGGCACAGAGAGCTGCGACTGGGCCGAAATGCTGATGCGCATGTATATGCGCTGGGCGGAGCGCAGGGGCTACAAAACCGAAATCGAGGACGTCCAGCCCGGAGAGGAGGCGGGCGTCTCCCGCGCGACGTTCCGCGTCATCGGCCCCAACGCCTACGGATACTGCAAGGCGGAGCGCGGGGTGCACAGGCTCGTGCGCATAAGCCCGTTTGACGCAAACAAGCGCAGACACACGTCCTTCGCGTCGGTTGACGTAATCGCAGAAATCGAGGACGACATCGACATGGACATCAAGGACGAGGAGCTTAAAATCGACACCTACCGCTCGAGCGGGAAAGGCGGGCAGCACGTCAACAAGACGGAGTCCGCCGTAAGGATAACGCATTTGCCCACCGGAATAGTCGTCGCCTGCCAAAACGAAAGGTCGCAGTTCAAGAACAAGGCAAGCGCGATGAAAATCCTGAAAAGCCGCATCTACGAAAAGCTGCTCGACCAGAAGCGCGCAGAGATGGACAGGTTTTACGGCGAAAAGGGCGAAATTTCGTGGGGCAACCAGATACGCAGCTACGTCTTCCAGCCCTACCAGCTCGTCAAAGACCTGCGCACGGGGGCGGAAACGGGCAATTTGCAGGCCGTAATGGACGGGGATTTGGACATGTTCGTAAACGCATGGCTGCGCGCCGGAATGCCGACGGCGCGCAATAAAAACTACGCCGCGGACACGGAGGAATAGGCGGTGCTCGACTGGCAAATAAAGCCCCTTTCAAAAAAATCGGCAATCTCCGGTCGCGACATCGCCCCTGGCGATTCCGTAGTATGCGCCGTGTTCGTTGACGCCCTCGGAAACCTCGACAGGCTCGACTGCCACGCCGACGAGTTCGACCCGTCGAAAGTAAACGGCAAAATAATCGGCAGGTGGGAGCGCACCGTGAGCGCGAACCCCGAAGAGGACGAGAGGGCCGCGCGCCGCATGGCGTTGTCCTCGTCGGAAGACTTTTTCGTGTCGCTCTTCGACGATTCGGGCGTGCGCGCGGACGAATCGGACGTCATAAAGCAGATGCTCGCGCTGCTCCTCGAACGCAAGCGCATACTCCGCCCCGTCGGGAGGCCGTCGGGGGGAATCCAAAAGTACGTCCAGATGTCCACAAAGAGAGAATTTGACGTCCCGCAGAGAAACCTCGACGCGGAATTGATAGCAAAAATACAAACCCAACTCGGAAACATTATCATATAATCCATGAAAAAATTCCTGAAAATTTTAATGTTCGCGCTCGCGGGCGCGGCGCTCGCCGCGTGCTCCGGCGACGACGAAAAGAAGAACACAAAGCTCCTGACTTTCCACGTCGCCAACGACCGCACACTCTCGTCGGGACTTACGCGCAAAAACGTCACCATGCCTTTCAGCGGATTCACCGTCCTCATGAACGAAGACCAGTTCATGTACACGGGCGACATCAAGAAAATCGACCTCGCACAGGTGACGCTGATAGACGGCCCCATTACGGGATTTCTCTTCACGTGCAACGACAGGGGAAAGAGAAGGCTCATGCAGTCGACCGCCGCCAACATGGGCGGATACATAGTCGTAATGTACGGCGGCGAGCCTATCGCCCTGCGAAAAATAGACTCGGTTATATCCGACGGAGCGCTCTTCGCGCACATAGAAATACCGAAAGACAGGGACGTGGCAAAATTTTACGAAGAGCTCTCCAAATCCGTGGACACGGTGGAGGAGATAAAGAAGGAGAAAAACGAGGGCTCGACCCTCTCGTGGTAGGGCAATGGGCCGGTTCCGCGTACTTGCAGTGGCGCTTGCGCTCGCGGCGGCGGGGGCGCGCGCGGATCTCGTGTGGCCCACAGAATCCAAGGCTTTCGGGAACGGCGCGCCTTACACCGAATTTATACAGCCGACGGCCAGCGGCCGCCCCGAGAGCGGCCTCTTCGGGGACACGCGCAACAACGGGTACAGATTCCACGAGGGGATCGATATAAAGCCCGTGCGCCGCGACAGAAAAGGCGAGGCGCTCGACGGCGTATTCGCCGCCCTCCCCGGGAAGGTGGCGATGATAAACCGCATTGCGGGCAACAGTTCGTACGGCAGATATGTAGTCATGGAGCACCCCGGGCTCGACGTCAGCGTCTATACCCTATACGCGCATCTGGCGGAAATCGACCCTTCTATAAAGCCAGGCTCCGAACTGCCCGCCAAGGGTAGGATAGGCCGCATGGGGCGCAGCAGCTCGACGATTCCCATAGCGCGCGCGCAAGCGCACCTGCACTTTGAGATCGGGCTGATGTACGGCAGCAAATTCCAATCGTGGTACGCGGCGCAAAAATTTAAGGAAAAAAACTTCTTCGGCAACTACAACGGAATGAATTTGCAGGGCTTCGACCCTCTCGAATTTTACAGGGCGGCGCGGGCCGGAAAGATCGGGAACGGGCTCGCCGGCTACATACAGGGGCTGCCTACTGCGGTTGTCGTCCGCGTCTACACAAGGGCCACGCCGGACTTCGCGCGCAACTATCCCGCCCTCGTGGACAAAAACGGCGAGGACTGCGGCTGGGACATACACCTGACATGGTACGGGCTGCCGAAAAAATTCGAGCGCATAAAAAATCCCCGCCCGGGGGCGAAGAGCGGGGAGGTCGAAATAGTGTCCTACAATCCGGAGGAAATTTCGCGCAAATGCCGCCGCCTGCTTTCGGTTCGCGGCGGCAAGCCCCCGCAAATAACAAAGGAACTGAAAAATATCCTTAACAAAATTTTCCCGTAGCGGGCATCGGATTTGCGGGCGCGCGGGAAGCGGGCGATAAAAACGCGCCGATTTACCGGCCAAAAGCCCGCCTCCTGCCGCCGATCCGCATTCCCATGCTATATGCGGCTAAAACGGCGCAGCAGCAGGCTGCGGTAAATTCGCCGCCCCTAAAAAAAACGCCGAGCCGGCGCATGGAGCGGAAAATCAGCCGAAAAATCTCCGGCCCAAGAACTCCACGAGCTTCTTTGCCAGCGAGTACTTGTCGGCGGGCGCGAATCCGACAATCTCGCCGGAGCGCATTATCAGCTCTATTTTATTCCTGTCGGACGCGAAGCCGTATTCCGCCGATGCCACGCTGTTTGCCGCGATGCAGTCGAGATTTTTCTCATCAAGCTTTTTCCTCGCGTATTCGGCAACGTCGTGGGTCTGGGCGGCGAACCCCACGAGAATCCTGCCGCCCTTCCTTTGCGAAAGGGTTTTCAGAATGTCGGGCGTCCGCACGAGGCGCGGGTTTAAATCTATCTGCGGCTTGGACGCCTTGCGCTCCATCCTCTCGGCGGGGCGCACGTCGCTCACCGCGGCGGCCATTATAAGAATGTCGCACGACTCGAAAAGCCTTTCGCACTCTTCGAGCATGTCGAGCGCGCTTACGACGCGGCTGACGCGCACGCCGTCGGGATCGCCGAGCTGCGACGGCCCGAGCACGAGCGAGGTTTCCCAGCCCGCCTCCGCCGCGGCGCGGGCGATATTCCAGCCCATTTTTCCGGTGGACGGGTTGCTTATGAAGCGCACAGGGTCAAAATGCTCGCGGGTGGGGCCCGCCGTGACGAGGCATTTAATTTTTTTCATCCCCCGCATTATCCCCGCGCGCTGCGGGCGCGCAAATAAAATCCGATTTTTGCTTGTTAAAAGGCGGGCGAAAGGCAACTATTGGAAATTCATGGACACTCACGGGCGGGAAAAATCGAGCGTGGCGTTCTGGTCGCTCTGCGCGGCGGTGATGCTTACCGCCTTCAAGGGCGCCGTAGGGATCGCCACGGGCAGCCTCGGCATACTCTCCGAGGCTCTGCACTCGGGGCTCGACTTCGTGGCGGCCGCGATAACATGGGCTTGCGTAAAGGCGTCGGGCAAGCCGGCGGACCAGGAGCACAATTTCGGGCACGGAAAAATCGAAAACCTGTCGGCGCTCGCAGAGGCCGCCCTGCTGCTTATAACATGCGCATGGATAATATGGGAGGCCGCGCAAAGGCTATCCGGAGGGCATTCAGAGGTGAGCGTCGGGTTCTGGAGCTTCGCCGTTGTCCTGACCTCGATAGCCGTAGACTTTACGCGCTCTCGCGCGCTGATGCGGGCCGCAAAAAAGTACAGAAGCCAGGCGCTCGAAGCCGACGCCCTGCACTTTTCAACGGATATCCTCAGCTCGTCCGTAGTCCTGATCGGCCTCGTATGCTCCGGCTTCGGATGGCCTGCGGCAGACTCGCTCGCCGCACTCGGAGTGGCTGCCATAGTAATCCGCGTCTCCTGGAATCTGGCGCGCAGGGCGGTGGACGAACTGCTCGACAAGGCTCCGAGGGACGTGAGAAGCCAAATCCAGGAAATCATCGGGAAAATCGACGGCGTGGTGAAGTCGCACGACCTGCGCGTGCGCTCGTCGGGCTCGGAGTACGAAATAGACGTGAACATCCACGTGGACAGAAGCCTTTCCATCGTCGAGGCGCACGACATCTCGGAGCGCCTGGAAAACTCTATACGCGCGCGGTTCGGCGGCTGCACGATAAGCGTGCACGTGGAACCCGATTAGGCGCCGGAATGCGGCAAAGCGCGCGGAGCCCTATCCGCCGCCTAAAATCCCCTTGCGGGCCAGAAACGCGCGGGCTTCTTCCAGCATTTCCCCGACGTCCACCCTGCCCTTGAAAAGGTTCGCGTCGGCGACCGCGAGCATCCGCGCGAAAAATTCGCGGATTGAATTGTAAAACCTGAAACTCGTCTGCGGCGGCGTAGGGGCGGCGAGCGCGGAGGCGTCCATGCCGAGGCTGTCGGCTATGTAGAGGGCGCGGCGGCAGTGGGAGTCCTGCGAGACTATCACGGGGTTCGACACCCCGAAAATATCCCTGCACCGCCTCACGGAGTCGTAGGTGCGCAGCCCCATGGGGTCCTCGACGACCGCGGATTCCGGAACCCCCGCGAGCGCGAGGTCGCGCTTCATTCGGGCGGGCTCGTTGTAATATTTGTCGCGGTTGTCGCCGCTGGCTATTATGCGCGAAACCGCCCCCGACTTGTAAAGGCGCGCGGCGGAGTCTATGCGCGCGAGGTAAAACGGGTTTGGCGCGCCGCCCGCAAGCCTGTTGGAAGTTCCCAGCAGCAGCGCGCACCCGCCGCGAGCGCCGATTTTTGAAATGTCCTCCGTCGAATGGAAGGAGTCCACGCGCACATAGCAATACGCCCCGAAAGCAATGAAGCATATCGCGGCCAACGCTGCGGCGCCAAGCGCGCGCTTTATAAATTTAAGCATACTCGCTCCGAAAAGGCGGCGCCGCCCAAACCGCGGCGCGTAAAAGATCACCGGTTGCGCTTGCGCTTTCTGGGCGCCTGCTCCTCGAGCACGGGCTCCGTGCGGTAGGCAAAGCCCTCTAACCTGCGGCGCTCGATTCTCGCCCCTATGAACGCCTCTATCCTCTTCAAAAATTCAGTCTCGTCGGAGGAATAGAGGGTGATTGCCTTGCCCTCGCGGTTCGCCCTTCCCGTGCGGCCTATGCGGTGGACGTAGTCCTCGGAGTGCTCGGGGACATTGTAGTTTATGACGTATCCGACGTTTGAGATGTCGAGCCCGCGGGATGCGATGTCGGTGGCGACCAATATCTTCGTCCTGCCTTCCTTGAAGTCTTTCAGCGCCTTGTCGCGCTCGCGCTGCGTGCGGTCGGAGTGCAGAATCGAAACCGCATAGTCGTGGGCGATGAGCCATTCCCCGATTCTGTCGGCGTCGATCCTCGTGCGGGTGAATACGATGAGGCTTTCAAACGAAATGCTCTTGAGAACCTCTATGAGCATGTCGTACTTCTGGATTCCGTCCACGGGGTAGATGAAGTGCTCTATGGTGTCGGCGGGCGAGTGAACCACGCCGACGCCGACGGTCTTCGGGTCTTTGAGCGCCCACTTGGACAGGCGCAGCACGGCGTCCGGCATCGTGGCGGAAAAGAACAGCGTCTGACGCTCCTTCGGGCAATACCTGATGATGTTCGAGACATCCTCGATGAACCCCATGTCAAACATCCTGTCAACCTCGTCGAGGACAAGCCAGCGCACGCCTTTGAGAGAAATGTTGCGCTGGCGTATGTGGTCGAGAAGCCTCCCGGGGGTGGCGACTACGGCGTCCACGCCCGCGCGCAGCGCCCTAATCTGCCTGTCCATGTTCACCCCGCCCTGGACGAGCAGCGGGCGCAGCGAGGTGTATTTTGAAAATTTTTCAAAAGCGTCGGCGCTCTGGGCGGCGAGCTCCCGGGTGGGGCTCAAAACGAGAATCCGCGGGCCGGACGGCTCGTGAGAGCCCGCGAGCTTCACGACGGGCAGCGCGAACGCCGCCGTCTTTCCGGTGCCGGTCTGAGCCGTGCCTATGACGTCCGCCCCTTCGAGAATGGCGGGTATCGCCGCGCTCTGGATGGGGGTTGGAGAGGAATAGCCCATATCCTTAACGGCGGATAGAACCTCCGCGCCGAGGTCGAACGCGGCAAATTCCGGAATCGCGCCCTTCAATTCCTCCATGCCGAAAGGCGCGGGAACCTCTTTCGGCGCGGGAGCAGGCTGCTCGGGCGCTTCGCTGAGTTCGGCGTTTTTCGGGACGGAATTTTCGCCCCTCCGCCCCCTTCCGCGGCTTCCAGCGCGCGGGCTCGCGCCGCGCTGCTCCGCGCGGCGCGATTTGGCGCGGCCGCTTTTCTGCGGGCCGCCGCGCCCCGAATCCGAAAGCTTCCTCCGGCTTTCCGAAGGCTTCGCGCCCTTGTCCGCGGGCGCCTTTTTTTCGGAGCGGGAAAAGATTTTCCCGATAGACAGAATTTTCTTTAACAATTTCATCGAATAAAACGATTCAAGCATACGCCGCAACGGCCTTCAAGCTAAATTTTGGAAGACGGCGGCGGCGTATGCGGGAAGAAGAAATTGTTGACACGCCCGCAGACGGAACATACGATTTTTTCATATATGAGAAAAATAACAGCTTTATTTATATTAGCGGGTCTTTCCGCAATCCCCGCATTTTCCCAGGAAATGCCCGCAGACCTCAAATCAAAACTCGAAGCCAAAGCCGCGGAGCTCCAGCCTTCAAACAAATCCGCCGCAAAGACATGGCTCGTAAAGCAGATGAACGCGTGGGAGTCCATACAGAACCTCGCGTTCGCCGCCGACGCCGACGACATCGAGATGATAAAGAAGCTCGCGGAAAAAAAATTCCCGCTCGACTACGTTTCGCAAGAGACTTTCATAAACGAACAGGCCGTCGCCGCCGCCGGGCTGCCCGACCTCAAATCTCAGATCGGCAAGGCTTCCTACGACGCCATCAAAGCTAAATTCGACAAGGAGGGCAAGACCGACCTCAACGAGTTCATCAACCTGCTCAACGCCCAGATAGCGGCGAAGTCGCAGCTCGAAATGCTGAAGCCCCTACCCTCCATCGACGAATCCACGTTCTCGATTACGAAGGAGGTTCTGAAAAAGAAATATCCGGAATTTTATGAGGCGATTATCAGCCGGAAACAACAGTTGTCGTTGTGATATACTTAGTATGAATCGGATAGAGAAAGAGGGGATTTTATTGTACTATAGTATACAAGACACGATGTATCTAATCCTTTTTTGGATTGTTATAGGAGTAATTCCGGGAGTGCTTACTATCTGGAACATTTACAATTTCTTTGCAAAAAAGCCAAAATATAAGAGAATTATTGCGTGGCTGACGATCTGGATCGGAGGCTTTTTGTATTACTTTTTATACGAAGCCGGTTTTCAGCCGTCGGGGGACTGGAAGGAAGCCGTTTATGTCTATGAAACACATTATAGTATCTCGTCGCAATATGGCTGGACGGTAGTAGTTCCGGTTATATTGGGACTTATTGCACTGCTCATTTTGTATAGTGTGCAGGCAGACCGGCAGCCACCGCTTTTTGCCGCGTTTTTAATTGCTTTTGTAGTGATATTTAATGTTATTTCTATTGCTTTTGCGATTCAGATCGGAAACCAGATGAAGAGTCACAGTGATGGATTTGTCAATATGTTTTTATATCTGTATCAATTCAACCTTTTTGTGCTTTC
>OLGD01000382.1_pt1 | contig 92252 bp, 70 predicted proteins | sample 1605311 | NCBI WGS metagenome assembly OLGD01 (sample SAMEA3888917, study PRJEB22519) | human gut metagenome | biome: human gut; feature: human-associated habitat; material: faeces | place: Denmark | collected 2010
GTTAAGCACGCCGCCAGCGTTCATCCTGAGCCAGGATCAAACTCTCATAAAAAGTTTGCCTCGTCAGTTATAAACTAACTAGCTTAAATAGTTTTACCAAAACTTACTGTTTAGGTTCGTGTATCTTTCGATACTCGCAAGATTCATTAATGAATCATTTTAAAATTCTCAAAGAATTTCAAGGTTGTCTTTCTATTCAGTTATCAAAGATCTATATCGCTCAAACCCAGTATTTATCTGGTGTTTTAAGTCTTATTTGTTACCGCTTACCGCGGCGACTTGTATATAATATCATCAGGTACACATATTGTCAACAACTTTTTTCAAAAAGTTTCAAAAAAGTTCAATTTTTTTCAAGTATTGACTTTTAAGCGGGACTGACATGCCTGCGAAGCCGCTTGTTTACTGACTTTCTGCACATTTACATTGTAATCAGAAAGTAAAGACCTGCCAAAGTACAATACTTAGATACTTTAGTAAGTCTCTGCTCCCATAGCAATATTATAAGAAAAACACCCACTAATTCTGTTATCCAATAGCTTTTAGTAGGTGTTCGCCTCTCACCTCAATTCCCCATTACAGGTCAAACAGTGACAACTGGTTGCTGTCTGTCATATCTCCAAGTATTCCAAGCTCCGAAAGCTTATCTATCGCTGACTGTCCTATCTTGGCTCGCTGGCGTAAGTCATCCTTTGATAAGAATTCGCCATCTCTGGCAGCTATCTCTATTGACTCTCCGGCAACTTCACCTACCTTTGATATAACCTTGAATGATGGCATAATCTTTCCATCAATTATCTGGAATGTTCTTGCCTTTGCCTTATATATGTCTACAGGTGTGAATTCATAGCCTCTTGCATGCATTTCCTGAACAATACGCATTACACCAAGTTCATCTTCTTCTGTATTAGAGATTGTACCTTCTGCTTTCTTGGCTTTGTACTCAGCAATGTAGTGTTCAAGCCTTACAGGGCTCATAGCCATTTTCTCATAGTCAAATGCTGTGGCTCTTATACTAAAGTAAGCTGTGTAATATGCAAGCGGATAGAATACCTTACAGTATGCAACTCGCCATGCCATCATAACATACGCCGCAGCATGTGCCTTAGGGAACATGTACTTAATTCGCTCGCATGACCATATATACCAGTCTGGTACACCATGGTCAATCATGTGCTGCTTCCACTCCGGCCATTCTTTACATTTGCCGGATGCAACCTTACCCTTTCGGACCATTTCCATTATTTTAAATGATTCCTCTGAATCAAGTCCCTTCTGGATAAGATATATCATAATATCGTCTCGTGTACATATAGCTGTTGAAATAGTAGCTTTTCCTTCTTTAATAAGAGTCTGTGCATTGCCAAGCCATACATCAGTACCATGCGCAAGTCCTGCGATACGGACAAGGTCTGAGAAATACTGTGGCTTAGTATCCATAAGCATCTGCATGGCAAAGTCAGTACCAAACTCTGGTATTCCAAGTGCTCCTAACTTTGTGCCGCCTATATCCTCAGGCTTGATTCCAAGTGCAGATGTATTCTGGAACAGCGACATAACCTCTTTAGAATCAAGTGGAATCTCAAGAGGGTCAATTCCCGTTAAATCCTGTAACATTCGTATCATTGTAGGATCAAGATGTCCTAAGATATCCAGCTTTAACAGGTTGTGGTCAATACTATGGTAATCGAAATGTGTTGTTACTATAGATGTCGTCATATCATTTGCAGGGTGCTGTACCGGTGTAAATGAATGAATCTCTTCACCAATTGGAAGTACAACAATTCCACCTGGATGCTGTCCTGTAGTTCTTCTAATATCAATACAGCCTTCTGCTATTCGTTCTATCTCACATTTTCTCTTAACAATAGGAGGCTTACCCTCAAGTGCATTCTTTGCTGACTTCTCTTCAAAATACTTCATAACGAAACCATACGCCGTCTTTTCCGCGACAGTACCGATAGTTCCGGCTTTGAAGGTCTGCCCTTTTCCAAAGATAACCTCTGTGTAGGCATGAGCCTTACTCTGGTATTCATTGGAGAAGTTAAGATCAATATCAGGCTCTTTGTTTCCCTTGAAACCAAGGAAAGTCTCGAACGGAATATCAAATCCCATCTTATTAAGCTTCGCTCCGCATTTTGGGCATATCTTATCAGGCATATCGCAGCCTGCGCCTCCGGCAAATGCTTTAACTTCATCTGAATAGAAATCATTATAGTAGCATTTTGGACACAGATAATGCGGGCTTAACGGATTAACCTCGGTGATACCCGCCATTGTTGCTGCTAATGAAGAACCAACCGAACCTCTTGAACCAACCAGATAACCGTCATCATTAGATTTCCATACAAGCTTCTGTGCAATTATGTACATAACAGAATATCCGTTAGAGATAATTGAGTTCAACTCTCGCTCTAATCGCTCAGTTACTATCTGTGGAAGCTCCGGACCATATATCTCATGAGCTCTGTTTTCACAGATTGTACGAAGCATCTGGTCAGAGTTCTCAATGAACGGAGGACATTTATCCGGTCTTACAGGCTCAATCTCCTCACACATATCCATAATCTTATTAGTGTTGGTTACAACAACCTCGTATGCCTTGTCGCTTCCTAGATAATCACATTCATGAAGCATTTCTTCAGTAGTATGAAGATACAGCGGTGCCTGATTATCCGCATCATCAAAGCCTTTTCCTGCCATGATAATTCTACGGTACACTTCATCCTCTGGATTTAAGAAATGCACATCACAGGTTGCCACAACAGGCTTGCCGAATTTGTCACCAAGTTCTACTATTCTGCGGTTCAGATTGCGCAAATCCTCCTCATTCTGGACATAGCAATCCTCTTTCTCAATCATGAACCTGTTATTGCCAATTGGCTGTATCTCAAGATAGTCATAGAAATTAACTATTCTCGCTATCTCTGCTTCTGAACGACCATTTACAAGACTTCTGAAAAGCTCACCTGCCTCACACGCACTTCCTATAATAAGACCTTCCCTGTACTGGTTAACAAGACTCTTCGGTATCTTAGGGAATCTGTTAAAGTACTGCAAATGTGATGCAGAAACAAGTCTGTACAGATTAATCCTTCCCATCTCATTAGAAGCAAGAATTATGCAGTGATACTGATGAAGCTTCTTGATGGCGTTCTCATCCATCTTGCCTTCCTCATTAAGCTTATCAACATCCGGAATATCCCTGTCGTAAAGCATTTTAATCATCTTGACAAATATGTCTGCAGTCGCAGCGGCATCGTCAACCGCCCTGTGGTGGCTTTCAAGTACAACATTAAGATGCTTTGTAAGCGTATCCAGCTTATAATTATGAAGATTTGGCATAAGGAACTGCGCAAGAAGCACTGTGTCTATAATGGTAGTATCCACATTTATACCAATCTTCTCCGCCTTATTGATTATGAAGCTTGTATCGAATTCCGCATTATGTGCAACCATAACAGCACCCTCGCAGAATTCAAGAAACTTAGGCAGAATCTCCTCTATCTTAGGTGCATTCATAACCATCTGGTCATTAATGTGCGTAAGCGTCTCAATTCTGAATGGAATAGGAATCTCAGGATTAACAAATGTAGAGAATCTGTCTACTATCTCACCATTGCACACCTTGACTGCACCTATCTCTATAATTCTGTCAACTTCCGCAGAAAATCCCGTTGTCTCAAGGTCGAACACAACATATGTATCGTTAAAGCTCTGTCCTCTCGGATTCGTTACTATCTGCTTGGTATCATCAACGAGATAAGCCTCGACTCCGTATATTATCTTAAAATCAAGCTTCTCACCCTTCTTGGCATAAGAGCCTTTGAGGTCGCTCATCGTATGGAATGCATCTGTAAATGCCTGCACAACACCGTGGTCAGTAATTGCAATTGCCTTATGTCCCCATCTGATTGCCTGTTTGATAATATCAGATACATAAGACACACCATCCATATCACTCATCTTGGTATGGCAGTGCAGCTCAACTCTTTTATGAAGTGCGAGGTCATTGCGCACCTGTCTTGTATCAGAGCCTTTTCTTATGCCCCACACATTGGCAATTGATATTTCCTGGTCGTACTTGTCAAATGTAGCATTACCCTTAATCTTTAAGAAATTCCCCTTCTTGATAACACCTGAAAGCTCCGGTACCTGCTCATTTTTTGCAAAAACCTTTACTGTAATTGTGTCTGTAAAATCTGTGACATTGAACATAATAATTGTTCTTTCGTTACGGATTTCACGCATTTCAACATTACGGACCATGCCAGAGATAATAACATCTCCGATTGCCGTATCTATCTGTTCAATCGGTGTTACATCACCGTCAAAATCTCTTCCATATAAAACATCTTCGTTAGCAGGCTTTCTGCTGTATGTCTTAAGCTCTTCCCTGCCTCTGTTATCGCTTGCAAAAAATGCTGCTCTAGCCGCCTTCTGCTTGGCTGCTGTCTCAGCTTTCTTTGCTGCCTTCTGTTCAGAAGTAAGCTTCTTATCATCCCTGCCGTCAGCATTATCTTCTGCTGCCGCCATCATATTATTCTCAATTTCTTTGACACGAAGATTAATCTTGTATGCATTTTCTCTCTCGTACTGGCTTTCCTTCTTCTTGGCATACTGATACTCAACATCTATCTCAAACCCGAATCTGTTCAGGAATATTTTCTTAAAATAATCTGTCAGTGTATCAGCATACTGATGTGCAAGAAAGCTGTCCTCAATCGTGAATACAAGCATATCCTCTTTTTCGAACTCCCACTTGGAATTCTTTAAAAGATTATATTCAAGTGTCCAGTATTTCTCCAGCTCTGCTAAGATACTGTCATAATATATATCCATTACAGTCTGTGGCGTATACTGTGCTGACAAAACATATCTGTCGATAATCCGCACGTCCATGTTGGATATACGGAATATCTGCTTCTTTAATGCATCCTCAACCTTGAATATTATTGGTTTTTCTATTACCCTGTCACTCTTTATATAAACGCGTGCCAGAGAATTGGTCGATGTTTTCGAGACTTTAGTTACTTCAACATTCTCAAAATACACCGCCAGATCCTCTGGCAGCTTCAGCGTCTTAAACACTTCAAAAAATTTGTACATATGTATCACTCATTCCAATTATCAAGTTCATACCTGAGTGTATCAAGAAGCTCCTCTTCTGGAACCTTCTTAATAATCTCTCCATGTTTAATAAGTACTCCGCAGCCGTCACCGCCTGCAATTCCAAGATCAGCTTCCTTTGCTTCTCCCGGTCCGTTAACTACACATCCCATTACAGCAAGCTTCAAGTCAAGGTCATACCCTGAAACCATTTTCTCAACCTTTCCTGCAAGGTCTATAAGATTAATTCTTGTTCTTCCGCATGTAGGGCATGAAACAACTTCTATTCCGCCTTTTCTTAAGCCCAGAGTCTTAAGTATCAGTTTCGCAGCCTCTATTTCCCTTACAGGATCATCTGTAAGAGAAACTCTTATTGTGTCGCCAATTCCCTGATTAAGTATAAGACCAAGTCCGATTGATGACTTAATGCTTCCTGAGAATATCGTTCCAGACTCAGTAATTCCAACATGAAGCGGATGATTAGTCTGTTTCGCAATAATCTCATGTGCTTTAACACACATCATTACATCAGAAGATTTGATGCTGACAACAAGATTATCATAACCTAAGTCTTCAATAATCTTAACCTTGTCAAGTGCACTCTCAACGATTCCCTCTGCTGTTACTCCGCCATATTTCTCAATAAGGTCTTTCTCAAGTGAACCGCTGTTGACACCAACTCTGATTGGTATATTTCTTTCCCTTGCAACATCAACAACAGCCTTTATCTTGTCTGTTCCTCCAATATTGCCCGGATTAATTCTAATCTTGTCAGCCCCATTCTCTATTGCCATAATAGCCATCTTATAGTCAAAATGTATATCAGCAACGAGAGGTATCTCTATCTGCTTCTTTATCTCTTTGATTGCAAGTGCAGCTTCCTTAGTTGGAACTGTGCATCTGATAATTTCACAACCAGCTTTGGTAAGCTCCTTAATCTGTGCTACTGTTGCCGCAACATCTTCTGTATGTGTATTAGTCATTGACTGGATAAGAATAGGATTGCCGCCACCTATAACACGGTTTCCTATCTTAACAACCTTAGTATTATCTCTGTACATAACCCCTGTGTCCTTTCTGTATTAGAACAATGCCATTATATCTTTAAGCAATACAACAATCATAAGTATAACAAGAAGTATCATACCTATGAAATTAACAATTCCTTCATGCTCTCTCTTAACCGGCTTGCCTCTTAATGCCTCTATTATAAGGAATACAAGTCTGCCTCCGTCAAGTGCCGGAATTGGCAGCAGATTCATTACTCCTAAGTTGGCACTGATAAGTGCTGCAAGATTCATAAGATTAAGGAATACATAAAATGCACCATCTGCCTTACTTTCTTCAACAATCTCACTCATTGTGCTGACAGTTCCAACAGGTCCTAACAATGAATCAAATCCAATCTTTCCTGTAAATAACATTCCAAGACTCTGGATTACAGTCTTGACACTGTATCCGACTTCCTCCACTGAATACTTAAGAGTACCAATAGGAGAAGTCTTTACTCTGTCTCCATAAACAACAAAGCCTGTATCATAGCTTTCAACTTCAACCTTCTTAGGTTCAACTGTCACATCAACATTTTTTCCATCTCTTGCAACTGTGAATACAACCTTATTGCCGCCGCTTGATGTAATAGCTTCTGTCACATTGGAACTATTCTTCATTGCAGTACCATCAACTGCTTTGATAACATCATTAGCTTTAAGTCCCGCCTTTTCAGCTGGAGAATCCTTGGTAACAGAACTTATGAGACAATTCTCATTCATCATGATTCCAACCTGATACTTCTGCTGCTTAATATGCTGCGGAGTAACAGTTGTTGTCATCTTTTCACCGTCTCTTGTAAATGTTATGTTAAGAGTCTTATCTGCATTATAAGCCCTGTAGAAATAAAAATCCCTGTAAAATGTTACCTTATGTCCATTAACCTTAGTTATGACATCACCTTCCTGAAGCCCTGCTTCTGTGGCTGGCGAATTATCTTTAACAACATCAATGTCACATGGATCATAGCCAAGACTTCCGACAATAACTACTGCACACACGAAAGCAAGAAGGAAATTAAATACCGGACCTGCTGCTATGACAGCAATTCTTGCCCAGACTGATTTGCTTGCAAATGACTTTTCCATGTCATAACCATTTTCGATAGCAAGCTTTCTTTTCTTAGCTTCCTTTTCTTCATCCGTAAGCTCTTCGTCATCATCTTCTTCTGACTGTATAACACTCATCTCAAGGAACTCATCACCAAGCATCGTACATGCACCACCAAAAGGAAGTGCTTTAATACAATACTCCGTCTCACCTTTTCTGAAATGTATCAGCTTCGGTCCGAATCCGATTGAGAATTCAACTACAGTTATGCCATTAGCCTTAGCTATTATAAAATGTCCGAATTCATGGACAATAACAATTATACTAAGTACAAGAATCGCCAGAATAACATTAAGAACCAACTCCTACCACCTGCTTTCTATCATGTCTGTTACTATCTTCTGTGTAGAAAGAATCTGCTCTACTGTTGGATTATTGATATAATCCACTTCATTCATGGCGTATTCTATAATATCTGGAATGTCCAGATATTTTATCTTTCTGTCTAAAAATCTAGCTACAGCTACTTCGTTAGCTGCATTAAGTGCAGTCGGGATGTTGCCTCCACGCGCTGCTGCCTCGTAAGCAAGCTTAAGTCCCTTGAAAGTCTCCATATCCGGCTTTTCAAATGTAATCTTAGCCAGTTCATAGAAATCAAGTCTTTCTGTGTTAAGCTCTCTTCTTTCAGGATAATAAAGAGCATACTGTATAGGAAGTCTCATATCAGGACTTCCAAGCTGTGCCATAACAGCTCCATCCTTGAATTCAACCATTGAATGGATTATGCTCTGTGGCTGGACTATAACCTGAACCTTCTCGGCAGGTACTCCAAAAAGCCACTGTGCCTCCATCACCTCAAGTCCTTTATTAACCATTGTAGAAGAATCTATTGTTATCTTGCGTCCCATAGCCCAGTTAGGATGCTTAAGTGCATCCTCTAACTGTACATTTTCAAGGTCAGCTCTTTTCTTTCCTCTGAATGGACCACCAGAAGCTGTAAGAAGAATCTTCTCTATCTCACCACGGTTCTCACCGTTAAGGCACTGGAATATTGCTGAATGTTCGCTGTCAACAGGATATATATTAACATTACATTCCTTAGCAAGACTCATAATAATATGACCAGCACACACAAGTGTCTCTTTATTGGCAAGTGCAATGTCCTTATGTGCCTTGATAGCTTCAACTGTAGGTGTAATTCCCATCATACCTACAACTGCTGTGACAACAATTTCTGCACTCTCAATTGTTGCAGCCTCAATAAGACCTTCGTCACCACTTACAATCTTAACATCCATATCACCGATAAGAGTCTTTAACTCTGGAACAAGTTCTTCTTTACCTATACATACAAGCTGTGGCTTGAATTCACGGACCTGTTCTGCAAGGTCAGAAACCCTTGTGCCCGCTGCAAGTGCAACTACGTTAATATCAGCATTTCTTCTAATAACATCTAATGTCTGTGTTCCAATTGAACCAGTTGAACCAAGTATCGAAATGTTCTTCATTATCAACCTCCAAAGACTTTGTTAATAACCTCTATTGACCAATAAACAACAGGTGCAGTGAATATAGCACTGTCGAATCTGTCCATAATTCCGCCATGTCCCGGTATTAACTTTCCATAGTCTTTCACATCATGATTTCTCTTAATAGCAGATGCAGCCAGGTCTCCGAATATAGACAGGAATGCACCTATGAAGCTGGCTATTGCAAATGTATATACAGGATGTACAAGTACATCTGACATCTTAGAGCTTATAGCAAATCCATATCCAAAGCCAAGAAGTGTAGCACCGACAACTCCTCCTATTGCACCCTCGTAAGTCTTCTTAGGTGAAAGCTTTGGAGTCATCTTATGCTTTCCAAGAAATACACCTGTGAAATATGCACATGTATCATTGCCCCATGAAGACACGAATATAAGCCATACGATATATATTCCGTCCTGCAGCATTCTTACCTGATAGATATAAGAAAGTGTTACAGCAACATATACTATACTGAAGAATACCCACATAACATCTTCTGTCTTGTATTTTGGAAATGTAAATACATAAACTGACATCATAAGTATGCATGAAGCTACAAGAAGCAGTAAAATATATGCTGGATCATTAAGCAAAAGAATAAAATAATAAGTAATTGCCGCTATATATCCTACAACTGCCAGTCCTGTCTTCTCAAGCTTCTTAACTTTAATAAGCTCATACATTCCAACAAGTGAAATAAACAGACTGAACCCGAATGTAACCCAGCCTCCGAAATACAGACATGTGAAAAGTATGACTATGAGCACAGCTCCGCTCATAATTCTTGTACGCATAATCTACTCCTCCTTAACTCCGCCGAATCTTCTTTCCGTCTTATTGTATTTCTCAAATGCTTTAATAAGTTCTTCCCTGTCAAAATCAGGCCAGAAAATATCTGTGAAATAAAATTCTGTATAAGCAAGCTGCCAGCACAGATAATTAGACAATCTCTGTTCACCGCTTGTTCTTATAAGTAAATCCGGATCTGGCAATTCCCATGTATCAAGATTGTTACTTATTGTATCTTCATCTATATCTTCAGGCTTAAGACTTCCTTCTGATACCTTGCCGGCAATCTTTCTTACCGCTCTTGTTATCTCATCTCTTCCACCATAATTAATGGCTATAGTAAAATTAAGCCCTGTATTATTCTTGGTTTTCTCTTCGAGATTATTGATACTGTCTATAATATCCTGGCTGAGTTCATCTTTTCTTCCAATAACTCTGCATCGCACATTATTCTTCATGGATTTCTTAACACAATCCTTAAGATAAGTTCTTAAGATTCCCATAAGAGTACTTACTTCTTCTGTTGAACGTTTCCAGTTCTCTGTTGAAAAAGCATATACAGTAAAATACTTTACACCAAGCTCATCTACGACATAAAGCATATCTTCAACAACTTTACTTCCCTGCACATGTCCCATTGTTCTTGGGAGATGTCTTTTCTTAGCCCATCTTCCATTACCATCAAGAATAACAGCAACATGCCCCGGAATCTTTAATCCGAGACTCTCGTTAAATGTATCCATATCTATGATTCCTCTCGCAATTCATTCAATTACAAAAAGGCTGTTGTAAAATATCCAACAGCCCTGACATTTTCTTAAACTGTAAGTATCTCTTTAGTCTTATCATCTATAGCGCTATCAATCATAGCAATATACTTATCAGTAATCTTCTGAATTTCATCCTCTGAATTCTTAGCTTCATCATCAGAGATATCTCCTGCCTTGTTCTCTTTCTTTATTGCATCGTTGGCATCTCTTCTGATATTACGGATAGCAACCTTGGCATTATCACCCTTCTTCTTGATATCCTTAGCAAGTTCTTTTCTTCTGTCTTCTGTTAATTCAGGGAACACAAGTCTGATTGTCTTACCATCATTGTTAGGTGTAAGTCCTAAATCTGAAACAAGAATTGCTTTCTCAATATCCTTGATAAGGCTTGCTTCCCAAGGCTGAATCTGAATCATTCTTGCTTCTGGTACAGAAACATTAGCAACCTGCTGGATTGGTGTAGGTGTTCCATAATAATCAACTCTTAATCTGTCAAGAATATGTGGGTTAGCTCTTCCGGCTCTTATTGTTACATATTCTTCCTTTAAGTTGTCAACTGACTTCTGCATTCTTCCTTCAATATCTTTAATATTTTCCATAAAATCCTCCATTAATATTGTATTAATCAACAGTTACTACTGTTCCATTAAACTTTCCTGATAAAGCATTAACTATGCTGTTTTCTTCTTCGAGTCCGAATACCATAAGAGGCATCTTGTTCTCCATGCACATAACTGAAGCTGTCATATCGATAACTCCAAGCTTCTTCTCAACAACTTCGTTGATTGAGATTGTATCATACTTCTTAGCCTCTGGGTTAATCTTAGGATCGCTGTCATATATTCCATCAATTGCCTTGGCAAGAAGAATAGCATCTGCATCAAGCTCAATAGCTCTTAATACAATGCCTGTATCTGTTGAGAAATATGGATGACCAGTTCCTCCTGCAAAGAATACAACCATGCCTTTCTCAAAATACTTATTAGCTCTGTCCTTAGAGAAAAGCTTTGTCATGCTTCCGCATTCGAATGGTGTGAGAATATTAGTCTTAAGTCCCTGTGAACGGAATATCTCTGAAACATATATGCAGTTCATAATTGTTGCAAGCATTCCTATCTGGTCAGCCTTAGTTCTGTCGATATTATCATTAGAACGGCCTCTCCAGTAGTTACCACCACCAATAACTACACCAACATCTGTTCCTTTATCAACTATTGTCTTAACCTGATTAGCAATATTCTCTATAAGCTCATCATTGTAGCCGCCCTCTTTCTTAGCAAGAGCCTCTCCACTAAGTTTAAGTATTACTCTTTTAATGTTATCCATACGTGCCTCCAGTTATTAATTGATATCCTATAATGTCATATATTGATAATTATAGCATATAACTGTCAAATATAGAAGTCTTAAATCTCTGTTATATTCCAAAAAATCCTCCAGAGTCCAATATCAAACTCCGGAGGATTGTTAATACTCACCGTATATTATAATTGATTATAATTATATATTACTTTAACTGAGCTGCAACTTCTGCTGCAAAATCTTCGTTCTTCTTCTCAAGACCTTCACCTGTCTCAAAACGAACGTATCCCTTAACTGTGAAGGCACCGTTAGCCTTAGCAACTTCTGCAAGATACTTAGCAACTGACTGCTTTCCATCTTCAGCCTTAACATAAACCTGATCCATAAGGCAGATTTCCTTAAGCTGCTTAGATACACGGCCTTCTACTAATCCGTTGAAAATCTTATCTGCTACGATATTAGCCTCATCAGCTAATGCAAGCTCTGCTAACTGTGCAGCTGCTTCCTTTGAAAGGAAGTTGAATAAGTACTGCATGTTGCTCTTATGCTCTTCGTATGTTGCAATATCAGCATCGCTCCATACCTTATCGTTAATAGCCTTATCAATTAACTTGTTTAAGATTGGCTTTGGAAGAGAAGCTGGATCATTTAATGCACTCTTCTCTGTAATCTCTCTTAACTTAGCAAGTTCATCTGCTGACATATCGTTTCTGCTAAGGTACTGTGGGTTCATAGCTGCAATCTGCATTGCTACGTTAGTAAGTGCTTCCTTGATTGCATCATTAGAAGCGCCATCTGCTGCAACAAGAACACCAATTCTTCCGCCACCGTGAATATATGAAGCTACACAGTCACCTGTAATCTTCTGGAATCTTCTGATAGAAAGCTTCTCACCGATTGTAAGAGTCTTCTCTTCAAGTTCTGACTGCATATCAAGGATAGCGCATACATCTTCGCCATCTCCAGCCTTATCAACTGAAGCCTTAAGTGCCTTGTCAGCAACAGCCTGTACAAATTCCTGGAATGTAGCATTCTTAGCTACGAAATCTGTCTCTGAGTTAACTTCTACTACAACTGCTGTATTGCCTTCAGATGCAACTCTTGTAATACCTTCTGCTGCAATTCTTCCTGCCTTCTTCTCAACCTTAGCTGCTCCGCTCTTTCTAAGAACATCAACAGCTGCTTCCATATCACCATTTGTCTCTGTAAGAGCCTTCTTACACTCCATCATACCTGCGCCAGTAGACTCTCTAAGTTCTTTAACCATTGCTGCTGTAACTGCTGCCATTATCATATCCTCCAATAAATAATAATTTTAAAAATGCTTCAACCTGAACTTGCAGGCTGAAGCATACATAAACTTAAGTCGTTGCTTAAATATTAAGCTTCCTCAGCTACTTCTTCCTCTACAGCTGGAGCTGCTTCTTCACCCTGATTAGCCTCAATAACTGCATCAGCCATCTTAGATACGATTAACTTAACAGCTCTGATAGCATCATCATTACCAGGGATTACATAATCTAATTCATCTGGATCACAGTTAGTATCTGCAATACCAATTAACTTGATACCAAGTGCATGTGCTTCCTGAACACAGATTCTTTCCTTCTTAGGATCAACGATGAAGATTGCATCTGGGAGCTTCTTCATTTCCTTGATACCGCCAAGGTTCTTCTGAAGCTTCTCAAGTTCCTTCTTAAGGTTGATAACTTCCTTCTTAGGAAGAACATCAAATGTTCCATCTTCCTGCATTGTCTCGATTTCCTTAAGCTTTGCAATTCTGCTCTGGATTGTCTTGAAGTTAGTAAGCATACCGCCTAACCATCTCTCGTTAACATAGAACATTCCGCAACGCTCTGCCTCAGTAGCGATAGCATCCTGAGCCTGCTTCTTAGTACCTACGAAAAGGATTGTACCACCTTCAGCAGCAATATCAGAGATTGCCTTGTAAGCTTCGTCAACCTTACCTACAGACTTCTGTAAGTCGATGATATGGATACCATTTCTCTCTGTGTAGATGTACTCAGCCATCTTAGGGTTCCATCTTCTTGTCTGATGTCCGAAATGAACACCTGCCTCAAGTAACTGTTTCATTGAAATTACGCTCATTTTAATACCTCCATTGGTTAATTAATCTTTTGCAAGCTTCACCTCTTGCGGCCACCGGCGCGTATACCGGCACCAGCCGTAAAATCCACCTGCATGCTTTTTCACACAAAGCGTATTATATCAAAGCATTAATTATATTGCAAGTACTTTTTATTCAATATTATTACAATATTTAATGCATTAATATCAGTTATCTATTTTCCTTAATTCGTCAAACACAACTTCATTAAGAACTTTAATCTTAGTTCCCTTCATTCCTGAAGATCTGGTTGATATAACACCTGCACTGTCGAACTTCTTTAACGCATTAACAATAACAGAACGAGTAATCCCTGTATTGTCTGCTATTCGGCTTGCAACAAGAATTCCTTCTGTTCCGTCCATCTCTGCAAATACAGCTTTGACTGCCTGTAGTTCTGATGCTGACAATGTCTTTATTGCTGACTTGACAATTTTCTTATTACGCTCATCCTCTGCATTCTCATTGCTTACAGAGTTCATCATCTCCAAACCAACTACTGTTGCACCATATTCGCAGAGAATAATATCGTCAATATCATAATCAGCAATACATTTGTACATGAATAATGTACCGAGACGCTCTCCTGCGATATCTACAGGTGCTATCAGAGCCTTGAACTTACGTTCATTGCCATTTGAGAATCCAAGTGTTAGCAGATTGACGTTCTCTTTAGTAGATAATACACCAAGAAGTCTTTCATTAAGCATTTTATCCACAAATCCGCCTACATCAGCAGTTATTAATTCTCCTATCTTATCTATTCCACTATATACAGCCGCTCCAAGAATCTTACCCTTCTGGCTTATTACCATAATATTAGACTCAAGAATCCCACTTAACACCTCACAGATATCATTAAACTCAACTCTGTCTGAATGATTATTGTGGAGCAGCTTGTTGATTTTTCTCGTTTTATCGAGAAGCTGAACACTCATTGTAAATCTCCCATTCTTCTTCTAAAACAACAATTCCATGTATTTCATGTACTATTGTTCTTTATCATTCTTAGCTTCTACATAACCGCATGTTTCATCAGCACACACAAGCTTATTACCCTTCTCTATCATATAACTGCCGCACTTAGGACACTTTTTATCTGATGGTCTCTGCCATGAAACGAAATCACATTCAGGATATCCCTCACATCCGTAGAACATTCTTCCCTTCTTAGTCTTCTTAAGTATAACATCCTTACCACACTTAGGACATGCAACACCTATCTTCTCAAGATAAGGCTTAGTATTATGACACTCTGGAAAACCAGGGCATCCTAAAAACTTGCCATGTGGACCATATTTGATAACCATGTTTCTTCCACATTTGTCACAGATAACATCAGTTACTTCATCTTCAATCTTAACATGCTCAAGCTCCTTCTCAGCCTCATCAATAGCTATCTTAAGGTCTGGATAGAAGTTTCTTATTATCTCTTTCCACTCAACAGTTCCTTCGGCAACACCATCAAGCAATGATTCCATATTAGCTGTGAACTTAACGTCTACAATAGTAGGAAAAGCTGTCAGCATTATATTATTAACTGCATTACCAAGCTCTGATATATAGAGATTCTTATTCTCTTTGATAACATAATGTCTTGCAATAATTGTAGATATTGTAGGCGCATAAGTACTTGGTCGTCCAATCCCCTGCTCCTCTAATGCCTTTACTAAAGAAGCTTCTGTAAAATGTGCCGGTGGCTGTGTAAAATGCTGTATTCCATTAACATCATCAAGCGTAAGCACTGAATTCTCATCCAAGCCCTTAGCAAGAGTATTAGTTGCTTCAGCATCATCTTCATTCTTATATACTGACATAAAACCATCAAACATAACCTTAGAAGCTGCTACAGTGAATATATATTCTCCTGCTGCAATTCTTACAGATGTTGTCTCATATACAGCCGGTGCCATCTGGCTCGCAACAAATCTCTTCCAGATAAGCTGGTATAATCTGAACTGGTCTCTTTGTAAAGATTCCTTTACAACTGCCGGTGAAAGTGTCAGGTCAGTTGGTCTTATTGCTTCGTGCGCATCCTGAATCTTCTTATCATCCTTCTTAGCGCTAACTTGCTGTGGAAGATACTTCTCCCCATAATTCTCGCCGATGTATTCTTTAGATGATACTTTTGCCTCATCTGCAACCCTTGTAGAATCAGTTCTTAAATATGTGATAAGACCTATAGTGCCTCTGCCTTTAATATCAACACCTTCATAGAGCTGCTGTGCAATATTCATAGTTCTCTTAGTTGACATATTAAGAGTCTTGGCAGCTTCCTGCTGAAGTGTACTTGTTGTAAATGGCAATGGTGACTTCTTAACCTTCTCGCTCTTCTTAATACTCTCTATTCCGAAATCACTCTTCTTAACCTTATCAAGAATCTTCTGCATCTGTTCCTGATTGCTGATGTCTATCTTTCCATTCTTATCACCATAGAACTTAGCAACAAGCGGTTTCTTCTCACCCTTAATATTAAGAGTTGCCTCCATAGACCAGTATTCTTCTGGAATAAATGCATCTATTTCATTCTCTCTGTCACATATCATTCTCAAAGCAACAGACTGGACACGTCCGGCACTAAGACCTCTTTTAATCTTAGCCCATAAAAGTGGACTTATACCATAACCAACAACACGGTCAAGCACTCTTCTTGCCTGCTGTGCATCAACAAGATTCATGTCAATCTTTCTTGCTTCTTTAAGAGAAGCCTTAACAGCATTCTTAGTAATCTCGTTAAATGTTATTCTGTATATATCTTTATCTTCTAACTTAAGTGCCGCTGCAAGATGCCATGAAATAGCTTCTCCTTCGCGGTCGGGATCGGTTGCGAGATATACTTTATCTGCTTTCTTTGCTTCCTTTCTTAAAGCTGCAAGTATATCACCTTTTCCCCTGATAGTAATATACTTAGGTTCATAATCATGTTCAATATCTACACCCATCTGGCTTTTAGGAAGATCTCTTACATGTCCCTGTGATGCCATTACCTTGTAGTTCGCCCCAAGGAATTTACTGATAGTCTTAACCTTGGCAGGTGACTCCACTATAACCAAATACTTATGCATTAATAGCCCTCCAAATCAAATATGCTTCCTTATATAATAATTCTTAGAAACTTCTTCTATAAGTCCATCCAACTCCAATTCAAGCAGAATCCCCTCCGCCTCTACAAGACTTATTCCAGAATTATTAATAATTGTCTCCAGACTGACTGGAAACAAATTGATTTGACTATACACCATATTTTTAGGGCTTGCAAGCCCTGATTTTTTAAAATCATCGTCAAATATACTGTTACTATCCAAACTATCCAGCTTGTCATCAGTCATCTGGCGGTTATTATAATAAATCTCAATCGACTTTGTCGCCATAATATCCATTGGGGAAGTAATAACCTGAGCCCCTTCTTTTATAAGCTTAAGACACCCTTCTGACAATGCATCACCAATTCGTCCGGGGACAACATATACATCCCTGTTCTGTTCCAAAGCCTGATCCGCCGTTATAAGTGAACCGCTTTTCTGTCTTGCTTCAACAACAACCAGTGCATCAGCCATAGCACTTATTATCCTGTTTCTCATAGGAAATAATCCTGCCCTCGGTGCTGTACCTGGTGGATACTCCGAAATTATTCCTCCGCAATCATTCAGATGTGTATATAATTCAATATTAGTTCTCGGATAGCATATATCAACTCCACAGCCAAGAACAGCAAGACTATAGCCTCCATTCTTAATTGCACCTTTCTGTGCAGCTGCATCTATTCCAAGTGCCATCCCGCTTATAACCTGTAACCCCATTCCTGCAAAGTTCTCTCCAAAATGCTGTGCAATCATCCTTCCATATTCAGTGCAGTTACGCGCTCCAACAATAGCAACTGACGGCTTATCTGTGTCCGGCAGTCTTCCTTTATAATACAGAATATATGGATAATCATATATATTAAGCAGCTTATCCGGATAATTAATCTGACCCGGATATGTGAATCTTATCCCCTGTTTTTCAATATCAGAATACTGCCTGTATATATAATCATCTTTCCGTGATTCTTTAATTGCCATAATATCAGACATCCTGATATCATTCACACTCTCCAATAATCTGTCAGAAGCCTTATATATCTCCTCTGGTGTATCAAACACAGCAAATAGTTTCTTAAGCTTTGCATTAGACATCCCAACAATATTATTCACCCAATACCAATAATAATCTTCTCTCAATACTTCTCTCCCATTTAATGAATTGCAACCTCCGGTATTCCTCGGTAATAGAACGCTTCACTGATATTAGCTGAGCTAATCTTGTCATTCCCCTCAATATCAGCAATTGTTCTTGCCGTCTTTAATATCTTATGATATCCTCTGGCGGTTATATGTTTTCTTGTAAATATACGTCCTATTAACTGTTCTTCCTCTTTTCCAAGTCCACAGAATTCCTCAATCTCCTTTCCACCCATCTGTGAATTGTACATAATATCCCTGCCATTAAACCTCTTAATCTGAGCAGCTCTGGCTCTGTCAACTGCCTGCTTCATATTTGAAGAATCAAGAGTATCACCATGATTCTTATCCCCTAACTGCTCATAACCAATTTCCTCTGTCTTAATACACATATCAAACCTGTCCCACAGTGGCATGCTTATTTTCCCCATAAATCTCTTAACTTCCTGTTCAGAACAGTTACACCTGTTTCTGTCCGGATAATAACCACATTTGCAGGGATTCATAGCCCCTACAAGCATAAAATCCGCTGGATATGTATAAGACCTTCCCATTCTTACAATAGTAATGTTCCTGTCTTCTAACGGCTGTCTTAACCCTTCTAGTATATCCGGTTTGAATTCAGTCATCTCATCAAGAAACAGCACCCCTTTCCCTGCAAGCGTTATCTCTCCCGGCCTTGGGTACATTCCACCGCCAAAGAATGCACTTCTTGTCACATTATGATATGGAGCCCGAAAAGGTCTTTCTTCCATTAAGCCACCACAATCTCCAAGCTGCCCCGCAACACTGTATATATTCGTAAGTTCCAGCTTCTCTTCAAATGTCATATCAGGCATAATCGTTGGTATCCGCTTTGCCATCATAGTCTTACCACTCCCCGGCGGTCCCATATACATAATATTATGCATGCCGGCAACAGCTATCATAGTAGCCCTCTTGGCAGCGTGCTGTCCCCTGATATCAGCATAATCAAGTGCCGCACATCTGTTAGCCAGTCTTTTATCTGGTATAGCATTTCCTTCATTATCTATAATGCCATCATTAATACATCTGACTGCATTTCTTAAGCTGTCAGCAGCTATTACATGCATGGAATCAACAATCTTTCCCTCATTAACATTAATATCTGGTATAAGTATCTTCTCAATGCCTTCTTCTTTCGCTGCACATACACAGGGCAATACACCTCTCACACCGTTAATGCTTCCATCCAGACTCAATTCGCCAAGAACTACTGTCTTATCAAGATTAACCTCATCAACCAGTCCATTCGCCGCAAGAATCGCCAGTGCAATAGGCAGGTCAAACCCTGTTCCACTCTTTCTTATATCAGCCGGAGAAATATTAACAACAATCCTCTGCGGCGGCAGTTCATAACCTGAGTTGCGTATAGCAACCTTTACTCTCTCCCTTGCCTCCTTCACTTCATTGCTTAAGAAACCACTCATCTCAAAGCTTGGAAGTCCATTCCCCACATCAACTTCCACATGCACAATCTCAGCCTTTAGCCCATGTAAAACACCACTCAATACGCTACTGTACAATAAATATCACTTCCTCTTCTTGTTAATTTAGTTATATTTTAATTCTGTAGCTATGTTCTATTCTCGTATACAATAGCAATTATAAATATATATACATTGTAAAAAATATCCAATCGAACCATACTTATATATCTTTGATTCGATTGGATTGTCTCATCTATTACATAGTCTTCATCTTAGATAGTGCTTCGTTGTATTCCTCTTCTGTAAACTTTGTAAGTAAATCCTTCTTGGGTATTCCGTATCTCATCAAGCACTCCCTTCTACTAAAAATACTCCTCGCCATCCTTTTCGCGGTGCGTTATTTCGTGTTGATATATTAACATTACAATGTGTCAATGTCAATATATATTTACATATTAAATTATAAATATATTTTAATATTAAAAAAACTTCCCGACCAATCCGTATAATCACGAATCAATCGGGAAGTCTTTAGGGGGTAGATAGCATTTAATCTAAATCAATAACGTAAGTTAATCAAGATCAAACAGATTCTTAATATCAAATGTAAGAACAGAAATGCCCTTACCATCTTTGCTATCAAGAGCTGTTATTCCTATCTTTAATGTTCCCATACCAAGTCTGCTTCTTAATTGTGTTTCATCTACTCCGGCTATACCTTTTATCAAATCAAATAAGTCATCTACAATATATTCTTTACCGACTATCACCGAAGTTCCAGAATCTCCAAGAGATATTCCATTCGTTCCTGATGAATGAATATGTCCTAACATTATATCTCGATTCGGATCATAATCGCCATCTGTTCTGCTTCCATCTGGATCTGTATAAATATACATAACTGCATCCTTAATATAATCTTCATTAGATATTAAATCAGCATCAAGAATCCTAAAGCTGAATGATAACTTATGATTAGCAAACTTATCATAATTAAACTTTACATAACTCTTATATGTAGCTACAGAATCATCAAGTACAGCATCTGTATACTCAACTACCGGCAGATTATTTCCTGAAAGCAAGGCCTTAGTAAATGTGTTAACAAAGAGCTTCATCTCATTAGGATTAGCATTAGATATATCATTAGCACCTGCTGCTGTAAACGTAACATTACCATATGAATATATATAGTAATTATTCATAGCATCTCTGTCTGTTGATGCAAAATACTGATTTCTTCTTATTTTACCTGCTTCCTCAAATGTTTTTTTATTATTAGATTCAGCAAATGTATACCATACAACTGGCTGTGCATTCATACTTCCATCTGAATTATAGAGTGAATCCTTACTTATATCAAAATCCAATGCATAATACTGTGCATGAGTCGGTGCAATTCTTATTCCATCACTATTATTTACAAGTCCCGTTTCACTCTCAATTGTATATGGGAAATTAGTAATCTGTCCAGAATTAAGTTTTGCTACCGTGTCACTCTCATTATCTGTTGTTGTTAATTTAATAAATCCATCTCCTATATTACCTGATTTATTAAAATAAACACCTTCTAAAAATTCACTAAGGGTAATCTCATTCTTTGCAGTCATTTTATACGGAATAGATTCCATTTTAGACTTGCCATATCTTACGGTTTTAAATGCAAATGGATCAGAAAACGCATTTTTCATACCGACTGAACTTAATAATCCTGTTGTCTTATAGCTTAGATCTGAATAATCCTTTACAGAAATACCTTTCTTTTTATCGTCAACATAATTCTTACTATTATCATCAGATAAAGGTGACATTGTATCAAGAGAAAACATTACCGCATTACCAGCTTCAATGTAATCATTAATTGCATCTATTACATTCTGATTTAATGTAGAATCACTTCCATAATTGCTGCCAAATCCCATAACAATCATAGAATACTTTTCTAATTCTTTATTAACAGCCTCTACCTTCTGGTCATCAGTGCTTCCTACTGCCAAAGCATTTAAATCATTCTGTTTTATCTCTGTAACATTTATTCTCAGCTTTGTAATATCATATGTAGCATTAAAGCAATCCTGGAAATCAGAACCATTTAAATCAAGGCTTCCTGTTCCCCCATCACTATTTAAGATATGTAATACCTGAACTGTTGCTTCTGAACCTGATATAACAATATTGCCTGTCTTTGCAGATTTAACCTTTTTAGCAATCTTATTCTTTGCATCAGACACGTAATTTCCATCAGAATCAACACTATTAGCATCTATCTTTATAACTTCAACTTTCCATGCAAAATATCCTTTAGATGCAGCAGGCATTTTTATAGTTGTAGAATATGGTGTACTTCCATTACTTGAATAATATTGACCCAGATAATTTCCCATATCATCTTTTACATTAGATGCTCTGTACAATTCCTTCGATGAACTTGTTGAATCTTCTGCAAATATACTATCCTGATTCTTATCAATATATATCTTAATAGCATAATCTCCAACTGGTAAAACTCCACTGAAAGTAATTGTTATATTACCATCACCATCAACATTTCCACTACGTTTAAGATCATCCAGTGAATAAGATGTGTTAGAAGTTCCATCATAGTTACTAATGTCTGCTGTTATAGTAGAAGCCGGTCTTCTGGCATACTTTAATTGGAGAGGTAAATTCTGAGTTTTATCATCAAGATTAGTATATGTTATATTACCATTAGTTCCTTTATGATTAATGACAATATCTTTAAGGAACGCTTCCATACGTGTACTATACATTCTTGTATCGGTATCCACATAGCTGGTGCTTCCAAAATATATATTTCTGTCAAATACTATCGGCATTCCACGTAATGCATAATCAAATAATTCATTATACATCTTTTCAGTAATATCATTACCATTTAATTCTAATGCTGTTTCACCATTTTCTTTTACAGCATTTGAATAACCCTGTTCCTGAATTTTACTGTTTTCTTTACTATATACATTCTTAAGAATACCCATATTCATTCTGTCTTTGCCGTAAGCTCCAACAATAATAAGATCATATTCTGTAGCTAAATCAACATTCTTACCAATAAGGGCATTCATTGAGCAGTGCTCTATATTAATTTTTATTCCATTATTTACTTTGAATGAACCATCTGCATTTCTCTCATCAGATATACCAAACCATCTTCTGATAATCGCTAAATCATCATTGTTATCAGAATCATATCGATAAAATCCTGCTGGTTCAATTTCCAATACATTAATTGTATTAATACCACTATTATCAAAATCACCAAGAATATATCTGATAGCTTCACTTGTTTTCAAATCTTTATCTAATCCAAGTTTATTTTTAGCATCATCATAATATGTTCCATTATAATTATTACCATCGCCGGCATAGTCATCCTGTGTATCCATTGTTTCATTAAGCTTCTGTACAACTGAATTACCAAAATTCTGTTCTACCGAAAATCTTCTAAGAGAATTGTTATTAACACCCACATTATAAACAGGATAATATGATTTATTATTAGAATTCAATGCATAATGAACACTTTCACTCGGATAAAATCCATTAATAAACATATTATTAGCAAATGGAAATGCAACTGTTCCACTTGACTTATTGGTACGATCTTTATACAAAGTCATTTTTATTTCATTATTTGTTACATCTGCCTCAACCGTGCCATAATCTCCACTATACACACCTCCCAATTGATTATATGAATAATCAAATGCAAAATCTTTTATGAAATAATCTCCGTCTATACCATCCATTAAAAGTGTTATCTTACCTATATTAGTAGTACTATACTGATTCTTTTCTGTTGAAGAACATACAATAGCTTTACCTGCTGAAACATTCTGAATATACAGATATAATGCTACATCAGCCTTTAAATCTTTATCCTTTGAATTAAAAGTTGTCTCAGATGCACTAGAACTTGCAGTTCCATCTTTTACCATAATATTCTGAATATAATTATTAGGATACTTAGAAAAATATACCAGTGATGCATCATCAATATCATCTTTGGTAACTTCTGTTGCCTTAACATATCTAACTTCTACAAGTCCTTCCATCTTGCTACTGTTAAATATTGAATATGAAAATACATCTCTAACTCCTGTTAGCTCATTACCATCTTTATCAAAAAACACAAGCTTAAGATTATTTAAATCATATCTTATCTGAAATGCAATATCCTCAAATCCACCATTAAAAGAATCAATATATGTTTTAGTTCTAGTATTATAAAACTTACCCTTAATGTCATTTCCCAATACTGTATTAATCGCTGACAAATAATTTGCTACATGTGATGAAAGATAACTTTCAAATGCTTTAATCTGATTATCTTCTTCAGAACCAGAAACAACATTATCCCATCTATTAACTTTATTCATATTAATCTTATTGTTAGCAGGCTGCTTATCAACAATGCCATCACCATTACTACTCTTCCATTTAACGACGCCCTGATCATCTGCAACAAGACAACCTAAAGCATCATATCTTTCATCTGGAACGATTTCAAGAATAACCATCTTATTATGTTCATTATATGTTCTGTTACCAATTGTTACAGAATCTGCAGCTGCTTCTGTTGTTCTTGTAAATATAATAACTAAAACAACTAAACATAAAAGCACAACTGAACTAAATACAGGTAATATTCTTCTCTTGAAATTCGATTTAATCATTGCTTTCATTTATCTTACCTCCATTTTACGATTCTGCCCCTGGCTGTGAAGTTGACCCCTCTTCGGAATCATCTGTACCATCTTTTTTAATAATGTATTTAGATGGAATACTTGATAATTTAAGTGAACCAGCTGTTAATGTTATAGCATCTTCTCCTGTTCCAAATGTAACATTATTGCCAATAGAATTTCTTGATGTAAATTTTCTTGTAACACTTCTCGTATGATTTAATCTCTTAAGTTCTAATGTAACAACAACCTGTGGATTCTTAGGAAGAGATTTAATTGTATCGCCATCTTTTTCAAATACATAATCAGATGTATCTATTCGTATATCGAAATCTGTAACATTATCACACAATTCACTCATAACAACATGTTCTGACTCATCCGAATTAGTATAATAAACTATTTTTTCTGCCTTATTATAATAATACCCCCACATATTAGCATCATCTGATTTTTTCAGATAACATCTGATATTGCCATCATCTGTCTTTATAAGTTTTATTAAATCTGCTTCCAATACATTCTTTGAAATCTGATTAAGACTCACATCAACATCACTCTGAATCTGTGCCAGGGCTGTCTGTTTGCCATAACCATTAACCGACTGTACTACCAATAATACTAAAGCTGTCATAACAATGCCCGATATTGCAAGTGCAATCATTAATTCAACTAATGAAAATCCCTTATTGTTCTTTTTCATGCCTCTACACTCCCTCAAAAGCAATTAGTTCTGCGTTGTCACACGACCTGTTTTATACCACAATTTTGATTCGTAAGTATTATTCCTTGAAACTGACGCGACTATCTTTCCAAACTGTGGTGAATCCAGATTATCTGTTATAAATTCTTCTGTATCAATGATTTTAACGCTTTTACATGAACCATCATTTTTATTAAACTGAATTTTCAAAGAATTATTTCTTAAATCATACCCTGTCGATGAATCACCATTATAATAATTCAGGCTTATTCTTGAAGCACTGAACTTTGATGTATCTTTTATATTATCTTCACCATTAGCTACATGGTGGGTTTCCAACGTATATGTATTATCCTGACAGCTGATTACCATATACCATTCACCTGATTTTGACATCGTTGTTGTTCTTAACTCAGATATCTTAGAATACATTGTTTTGTTAGCTTTCTTTGCATTACCTTCAGCCAGCACGTTCAATCCAACCGCTGTTATAGTTGATACAATTACGATAATTGCCATAACAACAAGTAATTCCAATAATGAAAAACCATGATTATTTAATTGTCCTATTGAATCTCTTCTTTTCTTTCCACTCATAACTTTACTCCAATTAATAATCTTAGTTTATATCAGGTAGCTGAAGCTTTTGATGACTCCTCAATATATCTCTCCGGATCATCATATTTTCTCCACTTACTTACTCTGACCATATCTCTATAAGTCATGTCTCCTACTTTTATTGATGAATCATCATCTGAGCCAACCTTAGGATTCCAATATCTGAATATATCCTTAAAAAGTTCTCCATTATCTGCTCTTAAAGCTATATTGCCTGCACCATCTGCTTTTGAATTATCCTCAACGAATTTCCATAATGAACCGTCACCAAATGATGCATCAAATGTTGTATTAGATAATGTACATCCATCAGTTATTTCAATATCTTTATCTGACAATATAATTCCATTGAAATCACATTCAACTCTTACATTACCATTAGTCACAATAATACCTTTTGTAGTTGCAAGAGTTACTTCATATCCGGAAATCTTTGTTTCACTTCCGCTCTTTATAACAAGTGGCTGATTAGTAAGATTTCTAAATACAATAACAACTTTACTATCCACTGTCTTACAGAATGCAGATGATGCTGTCAACTTATCAAAGCCCTTTTTATTAATAACATTACCGTAAATATCGCCTTCAATATATTTGTTCAAATCAATAAGAGCATACTTATCATCTTTATTACTCAGATATGTCTGTGCCTGGGATGTAGATGTATATTTAGTTCCGCTTTCAAGAGGTGCTAATATCTTATTAAATACATTATATCTGCATTCTCTGTCAGTAAACTCACCCTTGAAATCATAATCTTTATTAGCTGAGAACCAGTTGCTTCCAGTACTGCTATATGGGTTAACTCTCACAATCGTTCCATCAGAATTCTCTATTCCAATTGCAGAATCACTTACTCTTGCATATGAATCAACTGATGTTCTGATTTTAGTCCAAAGCTTCTTAGCTTCAATCAGATATGTTGTTTTTGCATTAGCTGGAAGTGACTTATAATAATCCAGTCTCATAACATAGCTTTCAAATTCATCTTCTGTTCCATATATGAGATTAGCATATGTGTTTCTTGCTGCTCTGCTCTTAAACTTGAAATAATAATACGTTCTTGACTGATCTTCATCAAATCCAAGACTTTCATTCTTTTTTATCTTTAAATCTCTTGTCTCTATAAAATCATCTGCTCCTGTAGATGTCTTATTTAACAAGTCATATCCAAAGAAATTGCTCTGATTAATGTCAATATTAAGACTTACATTAGGATCTCCTTCTTTTCTTGTAGATGGATTCTTTCCACTTACTATAAGATCAGCAGGTATCATATATATTTCCTGATTAGTATTAACTGATACAGATTCACCTGTTGCTACAGATACTTCATTCTCAAACTTGATATATGCTCTACCAGCAACTACAAGCTTACTAAGACCTGATGAGAAAATAATCTTTGAATGTTCTCCATTAACAATAAGTGCACTACTTCTATATGGTGATTCCTTAGCAGAATCAGGATCTTCATATCCATAGCCTGAAAATGAACTTCCAGAATTAAACTCTACATTAGAATAATTACCTTCAATTGTAATATCATCTTCGAGATTAATATCAGAACCACTTTCAGCTGTTATATATCCATTATTGCCTACAACTATTTCTTTTGCCCATAACTCAGCACCACTACCCAATGTAAAGTTAGATGCACCCGCCTTTATGCTGCCTTTCTTAGTATCAGCAAGAGCAACTGCTGTAGTTTTATCTCTGAATATGCTGAATGTACCTCCACATATCATATATTTATTAGAGCCTACAGTAAGATTGGCTCCATTAGTAACATTGAGTCCATGTCCTGCTCCTGCATATGCATGTCCATTAATAGTTGCACTTCCAGAATTAAGAGATATTCCTCTGTTACCTATAAGTGAATAATCAGCAAAGAATAATGTACCGACAAGATTCTCGTCTCTAAAATCAATATATATATCTGGAAGACCAAGTGAGCCGTCAAATGTTATATATGAATAGTCTCCATTCTCATTAAGATATTTAACAACACAATCTTTGAACTCAACTGCATAGACTGGAAGTCCCGTAGCTGCTGTAGAACCAGATGTCTCCGAACCAGCTCCTGTTGTTGTATCATTAGTTACTGACATATTAATAACACTTATTGATTCAACTTCCAATGCAGTACCAACATTCTTAAGTGTCACATAATCCTCAATATAACTGTTAAGTTCTCTGACAAATAAGCTGCTTACAGATGTTCCATTAACATTATTGTCTTTAGTTTTGTCCCACTTGCCAATTACAGATGTTGTCAGAATACTTGGCATATTAGTCGTTTCCGCTTCTGTTTTAAGCTTTAATTCAAGAAGCAGGTACTTCATATAATTAACTCGTAAATCTTCATTAGCTTTCTTATTATTAATATTCACTAACTTGGTATCAGATTCTTCACTGCTTCCAGACTCAACCTGATTATAACTGAATATTCTGGTAAGCTGCTCCTCATAAGCTCTGTTAAAACAATTAACTGAAATCTTACCCAATGCAGCCTGTATCTCATCTACCGCCTCTTCTGATGTATAGAATGACTTTGTCGCCTGACTGGCAGCCAGCTTCATTCTAAGATTAATCATAGTAGTAGTCGTAATCAGTGTTGCAAGAATCAACACAAATGAGGTCATCAAAAGTACAATTATGATTGTAGAACCTGCATTATTCTTTTTCCTTCGAAAAGATACTTTTTTCATACGCCATCCCCATTCTTTCACTGATTAATTAGTTTTCCTTAGTTGTTGTAACCGTCGCTATAGCACTGTCAGCAGAAGGTTGTTTATCGGTATGATTATATTCATCTTTCCACTGCCATACACGAACTGTCATTCTGTATAAGACATTCTTATTATTAACATCGTTCTTCAATGCCCAGTTCTTAATATTAGAATATACCTGGATTTTGTCTGTTAATGGAGTTGATGCCACAGCACCATTAATGCATTTTGATACAGTTACCTTGTCTTTATCAACATGCATACTCTCAAATACACTGCTTGTCTTAACAACCTTTTCCTGTTCCAATACATATACATTCAAATCACTATATTCCACTATCTCTCCAGTAATCTCTGATGGAACATCATATGTTATATTAATCTTATCAGATACCAGCTTAGAAGTAATAGCTTCCTGATTATAATGTTCTGTTGTACTTTCACCCTCAAAAGGAGTATAGAACATATAGAAGCTCTTCAGATTATCCTCAATTTTACTTGAGATATAATTGACATCAACTTCCTTAGTCACTTCTTTGCCATCTTCAATAACAGTCCTTTTTTCCTTTTTGACAAGTGCATCAAATGTATAATCTGACATAGTTGTTGTCTTAACATAATCCGGGTAAATAGTACCTGTATCATATCTATATGTAACTTTAACGTCGATAGTCTGTCTGAATCTTAATTTTCCATTATTTTTTCCAATGTATGTAAGTTTCACAACAGCATCAGTTTTTTTAGTTATCTTGTCTCTTGCAGCATCAGTTTTATAAGACTTAAACCACGATAATGCCTGACTATCACCATTATCATCTCGGAAAACAAAATTATTACCCGAAGATATATCAGCGTATACTGAAAGTCCTGCAGAATTAATATTATTCTTTTTATTGTCTGATGTGCTGTCCGAATCAGTATATGGACCTGGATCAAATGTTGCTTTTATATAGTATTTCTCTCCATTAACACCTGTATAATAGCTTACACCTCTCTCATCTGATACTACATACGTATTATTATCAGTTGTAGGTGCATAATAATACTGCCCCTGTCTGTTAACAAGATTTTCCAAAGACATAGTCTTTGCTTCCTCTATTATATTATTAATTGCAGTATTAGCATTTTCTGTTCTTCGTGCTCTGGCATTAATACGTGCAGCATTAGAAAATGTACTTAGAACCGGCAGAGATATGATAGCAAGTATAACAATTGCCACAAGGACTTCTACCAGTGAGAAACCTCGATTATTCAATTTTCGTTTCTTATATGACATTATCATATCCCTCTCCCTAAATATAATCTTTAATTAGCAGAATTCTCTGAGAAAATATTATCTGTTCCTGTCTTTACATCAAATGTTGGTTCAGTAAATTTGCGGTCACTGCCTTCAACAGCATATAAAGATATAGAAACTGTTCCTGTAACAATACCTGTAGCATCATTATAAGATGATGTCAGTGCATCAATTGTAGTCTTATTAGAATATGTATTAATATAATCTATAAAATGCTTCCACTGACTATAGTCTGATTCATAAGCAATGTTAATTGTTGACTTATATCCTGACATATTAGAAGAATATGCCGAACCACCATTTACATTGCTTGATGCAATCTGTCCGAATCTGTATATAGAAGTTGTTGGTGAAAGAGCAAGACTCTTTACCCACACTCCAGTTACGCCTTCTGTCTTAATAAAGAAATTAATAGTATTAGGCTGTGTACTTCCTGAATCAAATCTTGAAAGTACTGACCTGTTCTCTGTCTGAAGCTTAGTAGTATCAGCTAAATATTTATCTTTATTATTATTCTTTTCTTTCAAATCTCGCTGAGTAACTTCAAGCTTTGATTTACTTGACGACAAATCATCTGCCTGTGAAGACAGATTCTGATATCCAAAGAAATATGCAAGCACTACAATCAATGCAGCTGCAACTATAAGTAATAATTTTTTATCTCTTTCTGAGATTTTTAACATTCCTTTTAACTTATCCATCTGTCCCACCTCCTACTTTGTTTTATTACTAGTACCATTATTATCTGCAGATGTTGTTCCGACAAATGTACATGTCAGAGAGAATGTAGCTTCAACAGAACCTGCATTATCTTTGCTCTCTGAAATGGTAGGCACATCAACATTAATAACTGATGGACTTTTCTGTAACTGCTGTATGAACTTGGCTACAGAAGCCTTACTTCCAGCCTTACCAGAAATAGAAACTGCACCAGACGTAATATTAAAGCTGCTTATAACAACATCAGATGGCATGTTTTTCTCAAGATAATCCACAAAATCCTGTAATGAATCATCACTGTCAGCTGTAAGTGCTGCAAATGCTTTAATATCATTATTCTCATCTTTAGCTGCATAATACTCATTGACAATATCATTAATTGAACTAAGCTTGTCTATACTCTTATTAAGCTTAGAAATCTCAGCATTAAGCACAACAACTCTTCCAAGAGGAACAAGCACAAGTGCTGCCGCTACAACTACCGCACCAATAAATGCGATAACAAGTGTCTTAGTATTCTCTTTCTTAACGCCTGAATCAATCATTCTCTTAGGAACGAAATCAACCGGATCAATAACAGCACCTAAGTTAGTTACATAACTTGTAAGAGTTGCCTCTTCAACGTATGCCTTCTTATCCATCGCAATGTTCTTAAGAGTCTCTACCTTCTCAATCGGCATATTAAGTTCATTAGAAAGAAGCGTTGCAAAACCCTTGATTGTTGTTGAATGTCCAATTAAATATGCTTTCTGGATTGATACTCTGTTACGTGATACATAGTAGTCAATAACTCGGTTGATATTGCTTGCCATATATCTTAATGACTCTGTAACCTCATCTCCATCAAATCTTGAATGAAGAAGTGTTTCATTCTGAAGCTTTGCAGTAGCAGCATCGTATTTCAATTCATATCTTTCCATAACTGCGTTAACAAGCATTGATTTACCATATGGAACCATTCTCTGGAGCTGTAACACATTTTCTTTGAATATATTGATTACTGTACTGTCGTTCTCAACCTGAATAACAAGACTGACTTCTGGTCCAATCTGCTGCTTCATAATCTGATATGTACTGTTACCTACATAATCGATAAATGCAATCTTGAGTCCCATAGTCTTAGCAAGATTATAGTATGATTCAGCAACTTCTGAAGGAACTGCCGCTACCATGAGCTTTAACTTGTCCTGTCCTGAATCTTCTATTTTTTCAAGAATTGTATGCTGGATAATATACTCATCCATATTAACTGGGAAATATTCTGTTGCATTAGCCTGTACAATCTTACCAACTTTATCTCCCTTTACATTAGGAATAAGAACTTCCTTAGTAGCAAGTCTAGGAGAACTTACTGAGAATGCAACATCTTTAGATGCAAATCTGTGCTCATCCATTACTGCTTTAATAGCACTTGCAAGATTAGGTATATTTTCAAGAATGCCATCCTCATAGCATCCTTCAGGAGTAGGTATTGTTACTGTCTTATGAACTATAACATTCTTACCTGTTTTAGTGATTTCACATATCTTAATATACTCGTTATTAATAACGATACTTACCAATTTACCTTTGGCTTTAACTGCAGCCATAAAATCCTCCTATCCAGCTCCCCACATAATAAGCTATTCATTCTAGTTAATAAATATATATAAATTCGCTGTTCTTTCTCTCTTGCTTAGAACGCCATAAGTGAAAGATACCAGTTAATTATATTCGTACCAAAAAGCATGGCTATCGTAAGCCCTGCACACAGATATGGTCCAAAAGCAAGTACATGCTCAGCTTTTGTGACCTTCATACGGATGGAATGAATGACTGCACCCAAGATGCAGCCAATCAGAAATGCCAGGATAATGTACTTCCATCCTAAGAACAATCCTGCGAACGCCATCAGCTTGATGTCTCCACCACCGAAAGCGTCAATGCCTTTAATTGCCCGTCCAATATACAGACATATGAGCATAAATCCACTTATAATACAAAACCCTATTAGATAGTCTAATAGGTTTTTGTAATCAAGTATGATTCTTATTACCGCCAGGACACCAATTGCCACATTAAGTGAAAATGGTATCTCGAACGTTCTCCAGTCAATGACTGAAATAACAAGAAATATTGAAAACGCAAAGCACATAAGTATGCTTAACGGATTAAATCCATTCACAATAAAGATTATCACATAAGCAATCCCATTGGTCGCTTCAATGATTGGATATTGCTTTGATATCTTTGTCTTACAGTGTCTACATTTCCCTCCAAGTATTATGTAGCTCACCAGTGGTATGAGATCATACCACTGGATTTTCTCACCACATGTCATACAATGCGAATGTTCTGTAGCTATATTCTCTTTTAATGGTAATCTGTAAATCAGTACGTTCAAAAAACTTCCGAATACGGTACCGTATAGAAAGATAATGAAGTACAGTGGTAATTCGTATTGCATGAAATTACTTCCTTAAAATTATTCAATAGTGAATGTATCAACATACTTTGGTGTAGCCCCTTCAAAAGTAGCTGAAACCTTACCTAAACTTGATACTGTAAACTGAATATCATGACCTGTTGCTGTCTTTGACTTAGCTTTAAAGTTACCAACTGTTTCAAACAATTCTGTCTCTAAAGCAGACTTATTAGGATCTGCAAGTGAATTTCCAGTAATTTCGCATCCTGTTGCGCTGAACGTTACTGTATATGTAGCATTTCCTGATGCTGGCACAAGTGCGTCATAATTTTTCTCATTTGAAATCATTGTCACAACCGCACCTCTCATTGAGTCAAGGTTCTGAACATCTGTAGATTCTCTTGACTTTTCTACATTCTTAATAAGTGTTGGAGCTAATACACCAACAAGTACTGCCATAATGGCAATAACTACGATAAGCTCTACTAAAGAGAAACCTTTGTTACCTAATCTTTTCTGTGTTTTTTTCATGTTTCATATCTCCCTTTTGAAATATATTTATATAAATCTGATATCATAAGCGACCTGACTATCAGATTGTATATACTAAATTATGCATTGCCCAGTGTATTATAGAGCTGAATCATTGGCTGGTAGATTGCAAGTATAAGCATTACTACTACTAACGCCATAAGTACTATAATAATTGGTTCCATAAGAGAAGTAAGAGTCTGTGTCTGGACTTCTACTTCTTCCTCATAATATACCGCTGAGTTAGTTAACATCTCCTCAACATTACCTGTCTCCTCACCGATACCTACCATATGTACGACCATAGGTGGAAACAATCCAGTGGACTTTAACTGGTTAGATAATGGTAAACCAAGTGACACACCATTCTTAACCTTTTCCAGTCCATCATAGAATAATACATTCTTCATAGTCGAAGCTGATATCTCAAGTGCATCAATCATAGGCATACCTGCCTGTAACAATGTACTCATTGTTCTTGCAAATGAAGCACATGCCGACTTGGTCTGTAATAATCCGAATACTGGAATCTTTAACTTTAACTTATCAAGGTTATGTCTTCCTGCATCAGTTCTCTTATATAACTGAAGTCCTACTACAATTCCTGCAATAACAATTATGTATATGAACCAGTAATGCTTAAGACTGTTACTCATCGCAAGAATCGCTTTAGTTGTAACCGGCAGTTCACTGTCAAGGTCTTCAAACATTGTCATAAAGCTTGGTATAACGAATGTAAGCATTACAATAATTACACCAACCATTACGCACAGAAGAACTATAGGATACATCATTGCTTTCTTAACAACACCCTTTAACTTGGCATCCTTCTCGAACTGTATAGCCATTCTTGTAAGAGAATTTTCCAAGCTACCTGATGCCTCACCTGCTTTAACCATATCCACGAGAATACTTGGAAACTCTTCATTCTGTTTCATAGAATCTGAAAGAGTCTCACCTTTCTCTACGCTGTCCTGTGTTCTCTTAATTGCTTCCTGTAGCTTCTTATTCTCTGTCTGTTCAGAAAGCATCTCCAAAGCATTGATTACACTGACACCCGCTTTAAGAATACTTGCAAACTGTCTGCAGAATACACTCATATCTCTGGCTGGTATCTTCTTTTTACCTAAAAAAGATACATTCACATCCTTATCAAGTGTCCCCTGTTTTCCAATTGACACAGGTGTGAATCCCTGTTCCTTTATCTTTCTGGCTGCTTCATCCCTGCTCTCGGCTTCCACAGCTCCTTTAACATCTTTTCCCGAAGCGTCTACCGCTTTGTATGAAAATGTTTCCATATCACACTCCCCATTCCAAGTAGAATCAAATTTGTGCGTTTAGTATAACACACCGTCCAATTTATGACAATAATTTTATCAAAATTAACAAACAATTAATTAGACATAAAATTTCTCTTACATATATACCACATTTTGGCAATTCATGACTACATACTAAAAGTGGGGAATTACACTATAATTTCAGCTCATCTCCTTTATTTTTTGACATTATGTACAATCTGCCAGGATTTACTCTACCACTTTGGACTTCTGCCTACTCTTGTGTTGCTTTGACGTCCAATCCGACACGCTTTCTTACTCCTTTTGGACTTCTGCCTGCTTCCCCACAGCTTTAACGTCCAATCCACCACGGTTTCTTGCTCCTTTTGGACTTCTGCCATGCCTCCCACAGCTTCAACGTCCAATCCGTCACGCTTTCTTGCTCCTTTTGGACTTCTGCCATGCCTCCCGCAGCTTCAACGTCCAATCCGACACGCTTTCTTGCTCCTTTTGGACTTTCACATGCTTCCCGCAGCTTTAATGTCCAATCCACCACGGTTTCTTGCTCCTTTTGGACTTCCACATGCCTCCCGCAGCTTCAACATCCAATCCGTCACGCTTTCTTGCTCCTTTTGGACTTCTGCCATGCCTCCCACAGCTTTGACGTCCAATCCGACACGCTTTCTTGATCCTTTTGGACCTCAGCCTGCTTCCCCGCAGCTTCAACGTCCAATCCGTCACGCTTTCTTGCTCCTTTTGGACTTCCACATGCCTCCCGCAGCTTTAATGTCCAATCTACCACGGTTTCTTGCTCCTTTTGGATTTCTGCCATGCCTCCCACAGCTTCAACGTCCAATCCGTCACGCTTTCTTGCTCCTTTTGGACCTCTGCCTGCCTCCCGCAGCTTCAACGTCCAATCCACCACATTTTCTTGCTCATTTTGGACTTCTGCCTGCTTCCCCGCCACCTAAAAGTCCAAGCCACCACTCATCCAAGCCACGCCTGCCTTCCCACAAGCTCCTCACAACGAAAAAAAGCAACACCAGCACATCAGTGCCAGCATTGCTTTATATCTTTTAATTCTCTTTTAATTCGATTATTCAATTTAATTACCAATCCATTATTATTCAGCTTTCCTTAAAGAATCAATAATACTGATTAACTCTCTTAGCAACATAGTTAACATCCTGTGCATAACCCATTGCATTCTCTGCATTGATAAGGCCTTTGTTATAAAGGTCAAGCAGTGCGTCATCCATCGAAAGCATACCTTCTTTTCTTGCTGTCTGGAGGACACTTGATATCTGGTATGTCTTAGCCTCTCGAATAAGGTTCTTGATTGGAATTGTTCCGTGCATTACTTCAAATGCAGCTACTCGACCTTGCTTGTCGGCTGTAGGGATAAGCTGCTGTGATATAACAGCTTCAAGTACTACGGCAAGCTGGATTCTTATCTGCTGCTGCTGATGCGGAGGGAATACATCGATGATACGGTCAATTGTTGCAGCCGCACCGATTGTATGCAGTGTCGAGAATACAAGATGTCCTGTCTCTGCTGCCGTTATGGCTGTTGAGATAGTCTCTAAGTCTCGCATCTCTCCTACGAGAATAACATCCGGATCTTCTCGGAGTGCTGCTCTTAATGCATCTGCATATGAATGTGTATCAAGTCCGATTTCTCTCTGGTTAATCATAGCCTTTCTGTGAGTATGAAGGTACTCAATAGGATCTTCCAATGTTATTACATGTGCATTACGATTGTCATTGATTCTGTCAATCAGAGAAGCAAGTGTTGTAGATTTACCGGAACCTGTAGGTCCTGTTACAAGAACAAGTCCTCTCTTCTTGGCATATAATTCTATAACTGACTTAGGAACTCCAAGACTTTCCGGCTTAGGAATAACTGTTCCTACAACTCGCATTGCACACGCAACTGAACCTCTCTGCCTGAATACGTTAACTCTGTATCTTCCTACATTAGGGAACGAGAAAGAGAAATCGAGTTCGCCCCTGTCCTTAAACAGTTCCTTCTGCCTTTCATCCATTATGGACAGAATCAGTTCTTCACAGTCAGCCGGTGTCATCTTAGGATAATCAAGATCAACAAGCTCTCCATTAATTCTGATTCTTGGTGGAAGTCCAACTGTCACATGGACATCACTCGCTTTCCTTTCTTTCGCTATAGTTAGTAATTCTTCAATTGTAAATAACATTTTTGCCCCCATTGTATTGTTACATTGTATTGTTTATTAATTAATCTGTTCAAGTTCAATGTGTTCTACATCTGAACCTGACGCTTTAGCTACATTAGGTTTAGGCTGCGAGTCATCTTCCTCTGCCTCATATGTAGCCCTTACCATCTCAGCTATAGTTGTAACCCCCTGTTTAACTGCATTGATAGCAGCCATCTTAAGAGTATTCATTCCTTCTTTTATAGCCTGGTTCTTAATCTCTTCTGCTCCGGCATGTTTTGAGATAAGTCTCTTAATTGGTGGAGTTATCTTCATAATCTCATATATACCGAGTCGTCCATAGTATCCTGTTCCATTACATAGCTTACAGCCACATGGCTCATATATTGTATATGGTTCATCAGGATTAAGTCCAAGCATATGCTTCTCTGATGCAGTTGCTTCCTTAGGCATCTTGCAGTCGCACAGCTTTCTTACAAGTCGCTGGGCGATAATACCAACAAGTGAATCAGCAATCAGGTATGACTCAATACCCATATCTTCAAGACGGGCAACAGAACTTGCTGTGCTGTTAGTATGCAGTGTACTGACAACAAGGTGACCTGTGATAGAAGCTCGTACCGCAATCTCGGCTGTCTCACCATCTCGGATCTCACCGATCATGATAATATCCGGATCCTGTCGTAAGATTGATCTTAAGGCTGTTGCAAATGTAAGGTTGGCTTTGTTATTAACCTGAACCTGATTGATACCATCAATGTTAGCCTCGACTGGGTCTTCAACAGTTATGATATTAACATCTTCTGTATTAAGTTCACTTAAAGCTGTATAAAGTGTTGTAGACTTACCAGAACCTGTAGGTCCTGTTACAAGGATGATTCCATGTGGATTCTTTAAAATATCATCAAATACCTTAAGATCCGCTGGTGTAAGTCCAAGCTTTGATTTATCAATGTTGAAGCCTTCCTTGGAAGCAATTCGCATAACGCACTTCTCGCCATATACTGTAGGAAGGTTAGATACTCGGATATCATACTCACGTCCATCTACAGTAATTGTAATACGTCCATCCTGTGGCTTTCTCTTCTCAGAGATATCCATTCCTGACATAATCTTGATACGTGTTGTGATAGCTCCAAGAAGAGTATTATCATACTGGATAATCTCTCTTAAGTTACCATCAATTCTGTATCGTACGCGGATATCCTTCTCCATTGGTTCAATATGTATATCGGAAGCTCTCTGTCGTACAGCCTGCTCAATAACACTGTTAATGAGCTGAACGATAGGAGCATTCTCTATCTCTTCTCGTCTTGCCTTATCTTCTTTAGTCTCTTCCCTTACAGTCTCGCCCTGCTCTTTCTTATACAGGTCAACGATACTCTGGGCCTGCTTCTGTCCAAATGCTTTATCAAAAAATGCATTAATATCTGTAGCATTAGCAAGGACAGGAACAACCTGCTTTCCAGTTACAATGTTGATATCATCCATAGCAAGAATGTTAGTAGGATCTGCCATCGCAACTCTTATAGCACCCGGATTATCCGGTGCATCACCTAACGGAACAAGAGTATATTTCCTCATAATACTCTCATCAAGCAGAGAAAGAACATCGTCACTTACTTCTGTCTCTCTCATATCAACATAATCAATTCCAAGACTGTCACAAAGAGCTTCATTAATATCTCTCTGGTTAGCATATCCAAGTGCTATAACCATCTCTCCAAGCATCTTGCCCTGCTCTCTCTGTCTTGAAAGTGCTGTCTGCAGCTGGTTCTCATCTATTATTCCCTTCTTAACCAGAACATCGCCCAATCTAACTTTCTTTCTATAATTCACCTTCAACCTCTTTCCGCAGGCCAATCCCCCCTGCTATTAGCGCATTTATAAATAGATTATATCACAACAGAATACATTATACAAACAGCTATTTAACCTCTTTTATAGTATAATTTTCACTCTTGCTGCCGATACACTCATTGTACAGAGCATCATAATCCGTGCTGCATATGTATCTCTTACTTTCATTATCGTGGTTCATGTCAAATGTGCCATCAACATTCTGATATGTATTGCTGTATGAAAATGCGAAGTAGACAGTTTTGCTGTCTTCCGAATCTGATATTGTTGCCTGGGCAATTATGTATACGTAGTTATTGTTATCACCGGCAGTTCCCTTTCTTGAAAGGAAATATGTTGAGACAATCTTCGCAGCACTGACTGTTTCCTCATTAATGTGGTACAGATATGAAGTATCCTTTGTTGCCTTATACAGCATATGAAATGTTGTATCTGCTGTTTCAGCCGTAATTGTATCAAGCACTTCTTTTCCCACCTGCTCTATAACGCTCATGTCTATCTTAGACACATCGTCGATATATCCCGGCAGCTTGTCTGCACTATATGAAGCCTCCATATTCTGTGCAAGGAATCCATGTCTCGCAATCTCTTCATATGATACATTACATGTTATCTTAACTGATTCGCCATAACTTATATTATTCTTCTTGTCTGCAGTAAACGTAAGACCTGCGAGGTACTCATCATCCCAATTGTTGGTTATGACAACGTTAGCCTCCGGACTTACCCCTGTAAACATAACATCCAGCCTGTCAAACAGTTCAACAGATGTTCCCTTAGATATTCCCGATGCCTTTATCTTTTTATTACCACTGCTTATACTTATCCCGACAGCATCCTCATATTTTTTGTCAGCATCAAGTCTTACCTTATATGTATCACCGTTAGAAACATCTGCTGCCTCTGAAGATATGTCTATCGATGCAATAAGCATTTTAACATTGTATGACTTGTCTGAGTCATTGCTTTTTCCCATAAGTTCTTTGTATAGCTTGTCCTTGTTAAGCGTGAATTCCGGGCTTGCATAGCCGTTAGCACCATTATAGCTTATTGTGACATAATCCCACACATCAAACCTTTGTGAACGGATAAAAAGTGCTACAACCATTGCTGCTATTACTCCGATTGCTGCGATAAGAAGTCCAACCCTGCGTTTCTTAATTGTACGCCCCATGAACCTGAACTCTTTCTTAATCTCCTTCTCAATAACTTCACCCTTATGTGAAAATTCTTTTAATTCCATATTACACTCCTACTGGTCTTGTTGCCTCTCTTAACATAACCTTTTCTTCTCCATCAAAATATGGTTCAAGTGTTTTATATACTCTTTCCTGATAGTTGTTCAGCCGCTCAATATCTACAGAGTCAAGATAATTAATATCAACCAGCTCTAAATCTATAGGAACAACAGTGAGCATGTCAAACTTTAAAAATGTGCCATATTCATTGTCGAAGTCTTTCTGGCATACTATTTCATTTTCAATTCTTATGCCGAACTCACCCTCAATGTATACACCTGGCTCATCAGAGGTAACCATACCTTCTTCTATAACTGCAAGATCGTTCTTTCCCGGATTATGCTTCCATCGAAATCCATTAGGACTCTCATGCACATTAAGAAGATAGCCTATTCCATGCCCTGTTCCGCAACGGTAATCCATTCCGACATTCCACAGTGGTGCTCTCGCAAGTATATCAAGGCTGTAGCCGTTGCAACCCTTTAAAAACTTTGCATTTGCAAGACTTAACATTCCTTTAAGCGTCAGTGTGTAGTACATCTTCATCTTGTCTGTAACAGGTCCGAGTGCAATCGTTCTTGTTATATCAGTTGTTCCTCTCAGATACTGTCCGCCTGAATCTACAAGCAGCATCCCCTCTGGCTTTAACACCACAGCATTAGTTTCATCTGCATGGTAATGCATCATTGCTGCATTGGCATTATACGCACTGATTGTGTCAAAACTCAGTTCTATGTAATCTTTTATATTGCTTCTCAGATTATCAAGATATTCTGCCGCACCTGCTTCTGTTATATTGCCTGAAGCTACATTTTTCTTAAGCCAAAATATGAATTTTGTCACAGCCACGCCATCGTCAACATGTACACTGTACAGATTCTTTATCTCTGTTTCATTCTTTACCGCTTTAAAAAGCATTGCTGGATTATCAGCAAGCACCACTTCTGCATTGCCAGCAGATATAACTTCTTTATATATACGCATGTTGACACGTTTCTTATCAATAAGCACATTTCCACTCATGCCGGCAATATCATCATAAAGCTTATCATATGGCTGAATCCTCACTCCTGCTTTTTCTAATATTGCAAATGTCTTATCATCGAATCTGTCATCATCTGTATAAAGATATGCATTATTCTTAGTTATCACTGAATACGCCATAATTACAGGGTTACACTCAACATCGCGTCCCCTTATGTTAAATGTCCAGCATATGTCGTCAAGAGTTGCCATGATGTGTACATCAGCATTTTTATTATCCATGTACTTTCTTATGCGTGTAAGCTTGCTTTCTATGCTTTCTCCTGAGTACTCTTCATCAAGAGAGAATGCCTTAGTGTGTGGAAATTCTGCTCTGTCCTCATAGATTCTCTCTATCGCATCAAAATCATACAGGCAGTCTGCTCCTGTCTTCCTGCATATATCGGTAAACTCTGTTCCTTCTTCTGCCGGCATTGTTCTTCCATCAAAACCTAAGCGCATTCCGTCTTTAATAATGCTTTCGCAGTACTGAGTCACATTCATAACGCCCGGTGCACCAACTCTCATAAGTGAAAAGCCTGTCCCTTCTATCTGCTTTTCAGCCTGCACGAAATATCTTCCGTCAGTGAAAAGCCTTGCATCATTCTGTGTTATTACGGCAGTTCCGGCTGAGCCTGTGAATCCTGTAATAAATTCTCTTTCTTTAAAGTAATCACCGGCATACTCTGATATATGATAGTCACCTGTAACAACCACATATATATCAACGCATTCTGTCTTCATAATATCTCTTACCTTAGATAATCTTTCAGCTATTACTTTAGCATCTGTAATCTCCATGACCTGTCCTCCTGACTATATTGTAATATAAATGTTGTCTCCTGTTACATTAATTTTCGTTCTATAAGCACTCCTCTTAATTTGCCAAGTGCCTTTTTCTCTATCCTGCTCACATAACTCCTGCTTATACCAAGTCTGTCAGCAAGCTCATTCTGTGTACATTCTTTTGCACCAAAAAGCCCATACCTGTATTTTAGTATCTCTATCTCTCTTGGTGCAAGCACCTTTTTTATATTACCATATATACACTTTATCTGCTCATAAAACATATAATCTTCTACTGCATCCGGCTGTTTTCTTCCTGAATCCTCTCCAATTATGTCCTTAAGGCTTATCTCATTTCCCTCTTTGTCCTTTCCTATAGGCTCGTTCAGCGACACTTCCCGTTCTTTCTTTTTATCCTGACGGAAAAGCATAAGAATCTCGTTGTCTATACATTTGGCAGCATATGTGGCAAATCTTACGTTTCTTTCTATGTCAAATGAATCAACAGCCTTTATAAGACCTATTGTTCCCACTGAAATCAGATCTTCATTAATGTAATCACGTTCCGTAGAGGTATATTTCTTCACTATATGAGCAACCAGACGCATGTTCTTTTCAATAAGAACATTGCGTGCCGCACTATTGCCATTGTGTAATTCTATCAGCAGTTCTTTCTCTTCCTGTGCCGATAACGGTTTTTCAAATGTTTTCAAAAAGGCACCCCTACACATTTTTATATATAATATGTGTAAAGGTGCCTTTAATTGCCTATCCAACTGTCTCTTTAATTTAACTGTTAACTTCTGTCTCTTCTTCCTGGCGTCTTAAGATATCATACTTATCAAGCTGGATTCCTAAGTCAATATAGAGGTTCTGCTTAGGATGTGGACAGCTCTCCATGTCCTTTCCATTCTCGTCAACAATACGCTTGACTGTAACTTCTATATTCTGTCCGTCTGGCTTCATAACCTCAATTGTCTCGCCAACTGAGAACTTGTTACGCTGCTCAATATGGTAAAGTCCCTGCTCGTTAGCATCTCCTACGATACCAAGATATGTGTATTCCCTGATATATGTGTTGCTGTCATATATCTGTGTATTCTCGTCCGGCTTTCCAAAGAAGAAGCCTGTTGTGTACTGTCTGTAAGTACATTTGCTTATCTCACTCTTATAGAATGGGATTCTGGCCTTATACTTCTCAGGGTCTTCTATGAAATCATCAATAGCAAGTCTGTAAGTTCTTGCAACAGTTGCAACATACAGAGCTGTCTTCATACGGCCTTCTATCTTAAATGAATCGATACCTGAGCTTACCATCTCTGGAATATGCTCAATCATACACAAATCCTTAGAGTTAAATATATATGTTCCTCTCTCGTTCTCGTATACAGGCATGAACTGTCCAGGTCTGTTCTCCTCAACAACTGCATACTTCCAGCGGCATGGATGCGTACATGCACCCCTGTTAGCATCTCTTCCTGCAAGGAAGCTTGATAACAGACATCTTCCTGAATATGAGATACACATTGCGCCATGCATGAATGTCTCAATCTCCATCTCTTCAGGGATATGTGCTCTTATCTCCTTAATCTCCTCAAGCGATAATTCTCTTGCTGAAACCACTCGCTTTGCACCCTGGTTCCACCAGAAATTATATGTCATATAGTTAGTATTGTTAGCCTGTGTACTGATATGGATATCTGTATCAGGAAGCACTTCCTTTGCTATTGTGAACATTCCCGGATCAGATATAATAAGTGCATCAGGACCCACTTCCTTAAGCTCCTCAAAGTAAGCTCTTGCACCCTCAAGGTCATAGTTATGTGCCAGGATATTAGCTGTAACATAAACCTTAACATTTCTTTCATGGGCGAACTTAACACCCTCTTTCATATCTTCTATTGAAAAATTCTTAGCCTTAGCTCTTAATCCAAATGCTTCACCACCGATATATACGGCATCTGCACCGAATATTACTGCTATCTTTAAAACCTCAAGACTGCTTGCTGGTATGAGAAGCTCTGTTTCTCTGCCATTATACATATGTCCTGCCATATTATCCTCATTTCCGCGCTGCTTTAGCACTGCATTTTTATATTACTGCTTTACGCTCAATGTAATCCCATCACCGATAGGCACAATAGATGTCACGAAATCCTCAGAATGTGTAAGCTCATATACATATTCGCGTATTCTTGCATGAATTGTTCTGTTCCTTCTTGTAACTGCATATCGGGATTCAACTATCTCACCCTCCTGCAGAATATTATCTGATATAAGAAGTCCGCCCTTTCTAAGAACCCGCTTAATATCAGGCAGATAATTAATATACTGCCCTTTAGCTGCGTCCATGAATATAAAATCATATGGACCATCAAGCGTCTTTAGCACTTCAAGGGCATCACCTTCTATGAGTGTAATTACATCCTCTTTGCCAGCTCTCTTAAAATTGTTCTTCGCAACCGGTATCCTTTTATCATAATTCTCTATTGTAGTAATCGTGCAATTATGTGGCATATTCTCACTCATAAGAATAGATGAGTAACCTACTGCTGTTCCAACTTCCAGAATTCTTTCAGGCTGTACAAGCTGTAACAGCACTTTCAGCAAATTACCCATCTCTTTTCTAATGATTGGGACTTCATCCGCAATCGCCTCTTTTTCAATTGTATTACATATATCAGAATTACCACAATTAAGAGAATTAATGTAAGCAACTACTCTTTCATTGACTATCATATATTCCCTTTCAATCAGCTATTCTTCCTCACTGTCAGTCTGTGACAGAACTTCCATAATATCTGTAGGCGTCATTCCGGTATTAACCTCATATGTTCCACCGACAAACTTTCCCTTATAATCTGAGAACTGAATCTGGAAAAACGCTATTGTCTTATCACTCACAAGTCCTTTATCATAAAGAAGTTCTGCAAGTTTCTTAGGCTGTATATCTGTTGTTATAGTAATTTCAACTGTACGGGCATTATCTTCTGAATCAATTGACTGCTCATTAAATACTTTCTCACCAAATGAATATGCCCTGCTTCCTGCGATAAATACAAGATATATTCCTAATACAATTATTAATACATTCAGTGATACTGATATCAGCATTCTGATTGATTTATTGCTCATAAAACCTGTATCTCCTCTTCCTTAATAAGCTACACTATATATGATTCACCCTAAAAAATCAAGGTCTACGTCTATCACCTCTGCTATATCCTTGAATATATCACTCATATATCTGCAAAATGTGATTTCTGTCATAAGATATCTGTTAACTATATCCTGATTCCTCATATCCGCATATTCTTTATTAAGATTTTCCATCGCCTCAAATAAATTCTGTCCATCAGGCGAGTTCTGCAGCATGAAATTTTTCATTCTGAATTCATCAATCTGTCTCTTAAGATCTGGTATTCTGTCAATCTCATTCTGCAGTCTTCTATATTCCCTGTATTCTTCACTATTAAGAATCTCGTGAATGATTTCCTTCTTAAGTTCATCAATCCTACGCATAGATTAAACCTGAGCTTCCATAATGATTGGAAGTATCACTGGATTTCTCTTAATCTTCTTCCAGAGATACTCACTTAAATCGTCCTTAATAATATTCTTAATCTTACTCCAGTCAGTAATGTTCTTATCAAGGCATCTGTCTACTGAATCAGACACAATTGCTCTTGCTTCATCAAGAAGCTCTTCAGCCTCTCTTACATACACAAATCCTCTTGTAACAATATCCGGACCTGCTATAAGCTGTCCAGTATATTTCTCAAGTGTAAGAACAACAATAATAATACCATTCTCTGCAAGGTTCTGTCTGTCTCTTAATACAATATTTCCTACATCACCTACGCCAAGTCCATCAACAAAAATAGCTCCTGTCTGTACATGATCAACAACCTGTGCATGCTCATCATTAAGTTCTAACACATCTCCTGATTTGGCAATAATAACATGATCCTTGTCATATCCAAGCGACATAACAACATCTCTCTGCGCAACAAGGTGTCTGTATTCACCATGGACAGGAATTGAATACTTAGGCTTTACAAGAGAATATATAAGCTTAATCTCTTCCTGACATGCATGTCCTGATACATGTGTATCCTGGAATATAACCTTAGCCCCCTTCATACCAAGCTCATTAATAACCTTGGCTACTGACTTCTCATTACCAGGTATAGGAGTTGATGAAAATACTACGCAGTCGCCCGGCTGGATAGAAACCTTTCTGTGAAGGTTAGCTGCCATTCTTGAAAGAGCTGCCATAGACTCACCCTGACTACCGGTTGTAATAAGTACAATCTGCTCTGGTGTATAATTCTTCATCTCATCTGTCTCAATAAGGGTTCCTTCCGGAATCTTAAGGTAATCAAGGTCCTCAGCAACTTCAATGATATTAACCATGCTTCGGCCTTCAACGCAGACTTTCCTTCCATACTTAACTGCTGAATTGATAATCTGCTGTACTCTGTCTACATTAGATGCGAATGTTGCGATAATAATTCTGCTGTTCTTATTGTCATTGAATATCTTTTCAAATGTTGCACCAACAGTTCTTTCTGACATAGTAAAACCAGGTCTTAAAGCATTAGTACTGTCGCACATAAGTGCAAGAACACCTTTCTTTCCAAGTTCGCCTAATCTCTGAAGATCAATTGGATCTCCATATACCGGAGTATAATCAACCTTAAAATCTCCTGTATGAACAATAATGCCAGCTGGAGAATATATAGCAAGTGCTGCTGCATCTGCAATACTATGGTTGGTTCTTATGAATTCAACCCTGAAATCTCCAAGAGTAACAGACTGTCCATATCTGACAACCTTTCTCTTAACTGCCTTTAACATATTATGTTCTTTAAGCTTTGACTCAATAAGTCCCATAGTAAGCTTTGTTGCATATATTGGGACATTAATATCTTTCAGCACATAAGGAATAGCTCCGATATGATCCTCATGTCCATGAGTTATAACGAATCCTTTAACCTTGTCCAGATTATCTTTAAGATAAGTAACATCAGGAATAACAAGGTCAATACCAAGCATATCTTCCTCTGGGAAAGATAAACCACAATCCACAACAACAATACTGTCATCATATTCAATGGCAGTAATGTTCATTCCTATCTGCTCAAGACCTCCCAAAGGTATAATCTTGACAGACGCATTCTCTGCTTTTTTCATAAACACCTCATAATAAAAATAAAATATAAAATATGAATAAGGCTCACACCTTATTTAAGTTCAACATCATCATCCATTAACTCAGAAAATACCTTGCCCACCGCTTCAAGCTCACTGTCTTCTTCAACAAACTCATAAACAGCCTCTTCACTTGCCGCATCAGATGTATCCTTAAGAATATAAGCTTCTGCTTCTTCATTCTCATCATCTGATTCTGATACGAGCAGATAATTAATTCCATTAATTCTAGTTTCTTCAATCACATAAAATTGTGTCTTCTCACCATTATCGTCAATAAATTCAAGCCTTTCCATGAAAAACAAATCCTCCAAAATTCTAGTTCTTCTGCTTAGATTCCATGTATCCACGCAAAATAAAAACAGCGGCAATCTGATCAATAACCGTCTTGCGGTTCTCACGCTTTACCCCGCATTCTTCAAGGACTTCATCTGCTTCAACTGTAGTAAGTCTCTCATCCCACAGTGTAACAGGTAATCCTGTACGTCTCTCCAGTGCTGCTGCAAATTCTTCACAAGCTTTCGCTCTTTCCCCAATAGTATCGTCCATATTCTTAGGATAACCAACCACGATTTCAGTCACATCATACTCAGATATAATCTGTTCTATCCTGGCATAAGTTCTTCGTAACTTGTTATTATCTTTTCTTGTTATCGTCTCGAAAGGCTGTGCAGTTATCCCAAGTGGATCACTTAAGGCAACTCCCACAGTCTTCGTTCCGACATCTAAGCCTATAATTCTCATACTATAAGCCTTTACCTTCTATAAAGTATCTTACAACTTCTTCTACAAGTTCATCTCTCTCAGCCTTCATAATAAGACTTCTTGCATTATTGTGACTTGTAATATATGTTGGATCACCAGACATAATATATCCAACTATCTGGTTAACCGGATTGTACCCCTTCTCTTTAAGAGCAAGATATACCTGCTCAAGTATGCCTTCTACTGAAATTGTCTTCTCTGGTTGAGTCTTAAAAAATTGAGTGTTGTTGTCTATCATATCTACCACGCCCTTTCGTATATTGACTATAATATAATAAATAAGCCAATTATACAAGTATTTAACATAAAAAATATTGTAAAAAAATTGTAAAAAAGCCGCCCGGACGGCGTGTATTTGCCCGGACAGCCTTTGCTTAAGCTATATATATTAATTAAAAAAACTACTTCATATGTACATCAATCTGATTGAACGGAATCTCAATTCCATTCTCATCAAATATATTCTTATATCTTTCAAGCAGGTTAAATCTTACATTCCAGTAGTCTGCTGTATTAACCCAGGCTCTTGTTTCAAGTGTTACACAGCTTTCATCAAGGCTCTTGACAACTACCATAATATCCTTGTCCTTAAGTATCCCCTGTTCGCTGTTAATAACCTGTTCAAGAAGCTTCTTGGCTTTAGGAATATCTGATGAATAACCAATTCCTATCTGGATATCAATTCTTCTTGTATTCTCTGCGCCTACATTAACAATGCTTGAATTAGAAAGTGAACCGTTCGGAAGCATTACTACTTTGTTATCAATAGTAACAAGCCTTGTGTAAAGAATCTCTATAGACTTTACAGTTCCTTCATTAGTTCCGACTATAATATAATCACCAACCTTAAAAGGCTTGAATATAAGAATAAGAATTCCTCCTGCAAAGTTTGAAAGGCTTCCCTGCAGGGACATACCAATCGCAAGTGCTGCAGAACCAAAAAGTGTGAGCAGTGATGTCGTCTGAAATCCCAGCTTATCCACAACTATCATGATAAGTATTGCATACATTACAAACTTAAGCACTGATACCACAAAATTAACAACACCTTTATCTAGCGTGCTTCTGTCCAGCATCTTCTTTACAAGCTTATCAAGCACCCTGATTATCTTCTTGCCAATAAACCATATTAAGACAGCAATAACAATTTTACCAATAAGTGAAACGGACCAGTTTCCTAAATCATTGAGAAGCTGCTTAACATGTGCAATAGAAAAGAATCTGGTTATCTCATCTGTTTCCTGTTGGATTGTTGTGGCTGCATCTGCCACAAGTCCTATGAATCCCATAGCTGATCCCCCTTTGTATTATTTCATCTTCTTTTTAAGCTGCTCTAACTTCTTCTTAGTCTCTATATCAATCTCTTCACTTGCACGCGCTGCTTCTTCTGCTTTTCTTACAGCTTCTTCCTTAGCCTGAAGTGCTTCCATGCAGGCTTTCTCTGCCTGTTTTCTTGCTTCAACCGCCCGCTTTGCTTCCTCTGCTGCAGCAAGTTCAAGCATTTCTGCCTCTGCTGCCTTTCTCATGGCTTCCTGCTTTGCAATTGCAGCCCTCTTTAATACAGCAATCTCCTCGAGTTCAAGCTGTGTATACGGCTCACTGTTATATATAATGAATGAAAGTCCCGGCAGAGTAATGTCAATATATTCCATATCATCACCGTCATTATCTGACTTGATAATCTGTCCATTAACCTTCTCATCTCCACCAAACTTCTTCCACTCACTGTTAAATACTTCCTTATACTTTCCACGCACATCAACGTGAAGTCTGTAATTTTCCCTCCTAACAGGAGTAAAATTCACAGCAATCACAAGCTTATTACCTTTACTGTCAGCTCTCTGCATTGCAATAACAGTCTCTTCCGGATTAGAATTCTCAAGCCACATAAATCCATCAGGGTCATTATCAAGCTCATATAGAGCCGCATTTTTCGCATAGAACTTATTAAGCTCCGACATGAATTTCTCAAGTCCTGCATCCTGTCCTGCTGCAAACATCTTGCTTCCCGGATGTGCATACATGAATCCAAGTGCAGCCCTGATATCTGACAAATGTGCCGTCTCATCATTGCCTGACACCATGTCCACAAATGCTTTCTCCCTGAAATCATCATGATTGAGCGAGAGCATGAAATCCTCTCCGTAATTATAGAGCATTCCATATGTCAGCTTGTCATACTCACCTTTTCTGAACAGCGGGTCAGTTCCCATGAATTCAAGAAAATCCTTAGTCCAGCAGTTATTCTGCTTATAAGTAAACATAAGAGGGTCATCATTATCTGCCGCAGTAACTCCAAACCAGCCGCTTGATTCTTCTGCTATTGTAAAACAACCGTCGCCACGTTTAGCAATACATTTGTTCATAGTCTTAAGAAATTCGATTGCGTCAAGATTCTCATTGCCGCCATACATGTTAGGTGTCCATGTGCCTGGCTGCTTACCATAATCGAGGTAAAGCATTGAAGCAACACCGTCAATTCTGATGCCGTCAATATGGTAATCATTAAGCCACATTAATACGCTTGATAAAAGAAAACTTCTTACGGCGCCTTTCTTGTAGTCAAATGTGACAACATCCCACTCAGGATGCTTCTCTAGTGATGGCTTAAGATATCCGTAAGCATCTGCCCCGTCAAAATCATACAATCCCTTAGCTTCTGTACCAAAGTAAGCACCATTCCAGTCCATTATTACGCCAATTCCAGCGTTATGACAGTCATCAACCAGCTTTTTAAATGCATCACTGCCGCCTATTCGGTGTGTCACCGCAAAATATCCCAATGTCGAATATCCATTCATCTCCTCATTAAGATACTCTGCAACCGGAAGAAAACATACATGTGTATATCCCTCCTGCTTTACAAAATCCACGAGCTCATCTGCACTTTTTTCTTTCAGCCAGTCAGTAAGTGATACCTCATATACTGTTACTGGCTTCTTCTTTCCTGCTTCTTTCTTCCGCTTTATCATCCATAGCCCATCGTTCCATGCATATGAATCAGACATGTTCTCATCACTTACCACTGATGCAGTAATTGGAACTGATGATATCTGTCTTGATACAGGGTCTAACTTTCTTGTAGTCCCCTTACCCTGTCTCTTAATTTCATACATATATCCGCATCCGGCTGCCAGTCCGGGAATAAACAGTTCAAATACTCCTGTATCCTCAATTTTTTCCATTAAGTGGACTCTGCCGTCGTATTTGTTAAACTCTCCAACAACACTTACGCTGAGTGCCTTAGGTGCCCATACAGTAAAAAGCACTCCCTTCACGCCATTGACAGTTCTTTCATGAGCGCCGAATATATGTGCTGCATTTTTCTCTTCTCCTGCAAGAAATGATTTGTAATCTTCCGGTTTCGTAACATTTGCAAATGCATATGGGTCCGTATATTCTGTGACCTCTCCATTAACCTTCTCCACTGAATAAGTGTATGAAAGCTTTTTCTTAGATGAAACAAGTGCTGCAAAGAATCCGGATTCATCAACCTTTTCCATATTAACAGCAGTTTTTCTGCCATCTATATGCAGCTTAACTGTCACTGCATCAGGACGCATTATCTGTATAAGCAGTCCCTTACCTGTAACATGCGCACCAAGCAGCTCCTTTGGCTTGTCACATTCTGCATATACAATTCCCTCTATCTCCGGCCAGTTCATCAGGCCGTATAAGTTTTTATTCATACATTACCCCCATCCACTGTTTAAAGCATTCCGTCCATGATGACACCTGTGGTTCATAATGTCCCATATTCTTAGTCGCAGTCTCTCGTGTGCCAAGTCCAAGACCATGAGTACCTTTAGCATATACATGATAATCAAACGGAATCTCATGTTTTCTTAACGCCTCTACCATAAGTAATGAATTTTCAAGCGGAACTGTCTTATCTTCACATGTATGCCATATGAATGCAGGTGGTGTGTCCTTATCCACTCTCTTTTCTATAGACACTTCATCTATAAACTCATCATATTTTTCCCCAAGACTTCTCTCAAATGATGCCCTGTGTGCATCAATTCCTGATGTAATTACAGGATAACCTAACAGCATGCCATCAGGCTTAATATACTCATGGCTGCAGTGAAGTACATTTTCCAGAAGATAATCAAGTCTTTTTGAATTCCATCCGGTTCCAAGAAGTCCGGCAACATGACCTCCTGCTGAAAATCCTGCGATAATGATTTTGTCAGGATCAACATCCCACTCTGCTGCATTATCTCTTACATACTTCATTGTATAGGCTGCCTCAAAAAGCTGTGCAGGATACGTAACAGGTGTAAGACTGTATCTTAATACAACAGCATTATACCCCATATCAAGCATCTTAATAGCTATAGCTTCTCCTTCTCTTGGAGAATGGTGGTTATATCCGCCACCCGGACAGATAACAATAAGAGGCCTCTTAAACGGATCCTGATCATTAGGAAAAATGTCTTTGATATATGTAGTTATCGTCGCACTCCCATTCTGTTCTATTCCTAATTCTTTATAAGGTAAATCTATATTAATAGTATTATGTAACATAACGTTCTCCTTCCAGCTGAATAATTCTGTATATTATGTCTGTAGTTTAGTGACGGTGATGTGTGTATATTTTCGTGTGTGGTCGATTTATGACGAGCTGTGTGGGAGTTAATGCCGTTAGATGCATAAGCGCTGTGAATGAAAGCTCGTTCAAGCGAAGCGCGTTTGCTTTCGTTCACAGTAAAAAACTTTGCAGATAACGGCATTTACTCCCACTAAGCGCAGGAATCATGAGACCATGCACGAAAATATACACACATCACCCTTCAGCACATCTACACCAAAAATACATAAAATCCACTTAGAATCTATGTATAAAAAGTCCACTTCTTAATTTAGGTTCAAACCATGTTGACTTTGGAGGCATAAGAAGTCCTGCGTCTGCTACTGCGAATAATTCGCCTATTGATGTTGCATACATTGAGAATGCCAAGACACAATCTTCTGAACATCTTCTCTCAAGCTCGCCTAAACCGCGGATTCCGCCTACGAAGTCTATTCTCTTATCTGTCTTAGGGTCGTGGATTCCTAAGAGTGGCTCTAAGACGTTGTTCTGGAGTACTGCTACATCTAAGCCATCTACCGGGTCGCTGCTTAAGATTTCTTCTTTGGCTGTGAGTGTGTACCATTTTCTGCCAAGATACATTCCGAATTCACCTTTCTTAGAAGGTGCAACCTGTGTGCTGCTCTCGCTTACAGTGAATTTATCTTTAATCTTTGCCATGAACTCTTCTTCACTTAAACCATTCAGGTCCTTTACTACCCTGTTGTATGGCATTATCATAAGTTCTTCGTCTGGGAATAATACTGACAGGAAATAATTGAACTCTTCATTGCCTGTATATCCCGGATTAGCTTCTCTTCTGCGTAAACCTACCTTTACAGCAGAAGCTGCCCTGTGGTGTCCATCCGCAATATATATCTGGTTGATTCCTGCAAATGCGTTCTCTATAGCCTCTACAGATTCTTTACTGCTTATTTTCCAGACCTGATGTCTTATTCCATCAACCGCTGTAAAACTGTATACAGGCTTTTCCTGCTTAGCTTTGGCAACCTCTGCACTTATTACTGCATTAGCTCTGTATGCCAGGAATATAGGACCAGTCTGGGCACTGCATGTATCAACATGGTTAATTCTGTCTAATTCCTTATCAGCTCTTGTGTTCTCATGCTTCTTAATAACATTGTTAAGATAATCATCAATAGAAGCACATGCTACAATTCCTGTCTGTGTCCTTCCATCCATTGTAAGCTCATACACATAATATGCCTTGTCCTTATCTGTTATAAATGTTCCATCATCTATAGCTTCCATAAGCATATCATGGGCTTTCTTATATACCTGCTCACTATACATATCAACTGATTCATCAAACTGGGTCTCTGCCCTGTCAATCTTAAGAAATGATAATGGTTCTCTTTCCACCTCTGCTCTTGCTTCCTTTGAATCATACACATCATAAGGAAGAGCTGCTACTCTGTCTGCCACTTTCTCAGCCGGTCTGACACATTCAAATGGTCTTATTACTGCCATACTAACCTCCATCCGCACTATTTAACTTAAGTACTATACTTTCATATATTAGATACATTTTAACATTCAGACAACCTTAATACAAGAAAGACCAGTCAAATGTTACAACAAATGACTGGTCTTTGATATTATTATCATTACATATGATTACTTAATAACTCTTACCTTGATAACACCTTCAATTGCTGAAAGCTCTTCAACTACTGCCTCTGGTGCAGATGCTTCAATATCTAAGAGAGAATATGCATAATCACCTCTTGACTGGTTAGCCATAGATGATATATTGATGCCTGCAGCACCAAGAACTGTTGTTATCTTACTGATAACCGCTGGAACATTCTTGTGGCATACAGTAATTCTTCCCTTAGTTGCACATACTCCGCAATCACAGTTAGGGTAATTAACTGAATTGACAATATTACCGTTCTCGATAAAGTTTCTAAGCTCATTAACTGCCATAATAGCACAGTTATCTTCAGCTTCTGCTGTTGAAGCTCCAAGATGAGGAAGAACAATTGCTCCTTCCATCTTAGCTGTTGTTGGGTTAGGGAAATCTGAAACATAAGTCTTAACTCTTCCTGACTTAAGTGCCTCGCCGATAGCAGTTTCATCAACAAGTACATCTCTTGCACAGTTGATAATTACTGTTCCATCCTGCATAAGGTCAAATGCTTCCTTATTAATCATTCCCTTAGTGCTGTCAAGTGCAGGAACATGAACTGTAATATAGTTACATTCCTTATAGATATCCTTAACATCAGATATGTACTTAACTTCACTTGAAAGATTCCATGCAGCCTTAACTGAAACATATGGGTCATATCCGTATACTTCCATTCCAAGTGCTATAGCTGCATTAGCAACTAACTGTCCAATTGCTCCAAGACCGATGACACCAAGCTTCTTGCCCTTGATTTCCTGTCCTGCAAATGCTTTCTTAGCCTTCTCAGTTGCCTTGGCAATATCAGGGTCTTCTGCATTATCTGCAACCCACTTGTTACCACCGATTAAATCTCTTGATGCTAAAAGCATAGCTGCAATAACCTGTTCCTTAACTGCGTTAGCATTAGCTCCTGGTGTGTTGAATACAACAATACCTTCCTCTGCACATTTGTCAAGAGGAATATTATTAACGCCAGCTCCTGCTCTTGCAATTGCAAGAAGATTATCACTAAGCTCCATATCATGCATCTTGGCACTTCTTACAAGTACAGCCTGTGCATCTTCAAATGAGCTTTCTGTATTATACTCATCAGAAAAAAGCTTTAATCCGCAGGCTGCTATATTATTAAGACAATTAACATTAATCATTATGCATTCTCCTTCTCGAACTTCTTCATGAATTCAACAAGCTTCTCTACACCTTCGATTGGCATAGCATTGTAGATAGATGCTCTCATACCGCCAACTGTTCTGTGTCCCTTAAGGTTAACAAATCCTGCAGCTGCAGCTTCCTTAATGAACTTAGCTTCCATAGCATCCTTAGCTTCTTTATCTTTAATGTTGCATACAAAAGGTACATTCATAAGTGAACGGTCTTCCTTAACAACTGTTCCCATGAATAACTTGCTCTCATCAAGGAAATCATAAAGAATCTTAGCCTTCTTCTCATTGTGTTCCTTCATTGCTGAAAGTCCACCCATTTTCTTAATCCACTTGAACACCTTACCACAGATATAGATATTGTAGCATGGTGGTGTATTATAAAGAGAATCTGCATCTGCCTGTGTCTTCCACTTAAGCATTGTAGGAGTTCCTGGAAGAACGTCATCTGTTATAAGGTCTTCTCTGATAATAGCAATTACAACGCCTGCTGGTCCGATGTTCTTCTGGACACCGCCGTATACAACGCCGTACTTAGTTACATCCATAGGTTCTGATAAGAAGCATGATGAAACATCTGATACAAGAATATGACCCTTAGTGTTAGGTAATGTCTTATACTTTGTTCCGTAAATTGTGTTGTTCTCACAGATATATACATAGTCAAGATCCTCTGGAATATCAAGATCTGAGCAGTCTGGAATATATGAAAATGTCTTGTCTGCTGATGAAGCAAGCTCAACAGCCTCTCCATATATCTTAGCTTCTGCAAATGCTTTCTTAGCCCACTGTCCTGTAAGGATATAACCTGCTTTCTTATTCTTCATAAGGTTCATAGGCACTTCAGCGAAGAACTGCGATGCACCACCCTGTAAAAATAACACCTTATAGTTATCCGGGATGTTAAGAAGGTCTCTTAAATCCTTCTCTGCCTCTTTGATGATGTTGTCATAAACCTTGGATCTGTGGCTCATTTCCATTACCGACTGACCGCTTCCCTGGTAATCTAACATTTCATCTGCTGCTTCTTTGAGTACTTCCTCTGGTAAAACAGCTGGACCAGCGCTAAAGTTATAAACTCTACTCACCTTTTCTTCCTCCTAAAATATAAAATATTAAGAACTATTTTAGTCCTTTATCACATTAAAGTCAATATATGAATTATTTCTTGTTATTAAGGTCTTCTCTATCGAATGCCTCTGAGATTGCAGCCCCCGGTGAAACCATAGGGAATACCTTGTCTTCTCTGTCAATATGACAGTCAATAACACATGGAATATTGAGTTCGATTGCTTCTTTAAATGCTTTCTCAAACTCCTCTATTGTATCAACACTGTAAGCCTTGGCTCCCATTCCTTCTGAAACCTTAACAAAATCCACCTGATCATCAAGAACTGTAGCTGAATATCTCTTGCCATAGAAAAGATCCTGCCACTGTCTAACCATACCAAGTACATGGTTATTAAATATAACTTCAATAATAGGAATGTTATATCTGGTTGCTGTTGCAACTTCATTCATATTCATACGGAAGCAGCCATCACCTGCAATATTAACAACTGTCTTATCCTTACGTCCAACCTTGGCACCTATACATGCACCAAGACCATAACCCATAGTTCCAAGTCCGCCTGATGTAAGAAGTGTTCTTGGCTCTTTGAACTTATAATGCTGTGCAGCCCACATCTGATGCTGTCCAACATCTGTTGTAATAATTGCATCGCCATTTGTAATCTCGTATATCTTCTCCATGATAAGAGGTCCGTTAAGAATATCTCTGTTATATCTCATAGGATAATCAAGCTTGTAAGACTTGATGTGTTCCATCCAGTCTGAGTGGTCCTGATTATCTAACTTATCATTGATTCTCTTAAGAATCTCTTTAGCATCTCCGAGTACATGTGCATCTGTCCTGACATTCTTGTTAATCTCAGCTGCATCAACATCAAACTGCAGAATCTTTGCATTCTTAGCGAATTTCTTAGTATTTCCAGTAACACGGTCTGAGAATCTTGCACCAACCACGATAAGAAGATCACACTCTGAAACTCCGTAGTTAGATGTCTTAGTACCATGCATACCAAGCATTCCTGTATATCTTTCATTAGATCCATCAAATGCGCCCTTACCCATAAGTGAGTCACATACCGGTGCATCAACCTTCTCAACAAACTTCTTAAGTTCATCAGATGCCTCTGATATAACTGCTCCGCCACCAACAAATACATATGGCTTCTTAGCTTTCTTAATAAGTGTTACAGCCTTGTCAATATCTTCTTCCTTAATGCTTGCTGTAATTCTGTCTACAGGCTTTGGAACTCTTGGTGAGTACTCACACTCTGCTGCTGTTACATCCTTAGTAACATCAACTAATACCGGACCCGGTCTTCCTTCCTTGGCAATTCTGAAAGCATTTCTTAATGTCTTGGCAAGGTCCTTTACATTCTTAACAATATAGCTGTGCTTTGTAATTGGCATTGTAACACCCGCTATATCAATCTCCTGAAAGCTGTCTCTTCCAAGAAGAGGAACTGTTACATTACATGTAATTGCAACCATAGGAACTGAATCCATATATGCAGTTGCAATACCTGTTACAAGGTTAGTCGCTCCTGGACCTGATGTTGCAAAACATACACCAACCTTACCTGTTGCCCTAGCATATCCATCAGCAGCGTGCGATGCACCCTGCTCATGTGATGTAAGAATATGAGTTATCTCATCTGAATGCTTATAAAGAGCATCATATACATTAAGAATAGCTCCACCAGGGTATCCAAATATTGTATCAACGCCCTGTTCTTTCAAGCATTCAACAATTATCTCTGAACCATTTAACTTCATTTATCTTCTCCTGATTTCTCTTTAATGTCTTTTTATAATTATATTAAATATTACTCATCTGCTGAACTTTTAAGAATAGCTCCTCTGTTTCCTGATGTAACGAGTGAAGCATATCTCTTTAAGTATCCTGTTGTTACCTTAGGTTCTCTTGGCTGCCACTTAGCCTTTCTTGCAGCAAGCTCTTCATCTGAAACCTTAAGTTCAAGTTTAAGTCCCGGAATATCAATGCTGATGATATCTCCTTCTTCAACTAAAGCAATAGGTCCGCCAACTGCAGCCTCTGGTGATACATGACCAATAGAAGCTCCACGGCTTGCACCTGAGAATCGTCCATCTGTAATAAGAGCAACTGATGAGCCAAGTCCCATACCTGCAATAGCTGATGTAGGATTAAGCATTTCTCTCATACCAGGACCACCCTTAGGACCTTCGTAACGGATAACAACTACATCACCTTCAACTATCTTACCACCCTTAATAGCAGCAATTGCATCTTCTTCTGAATCAAATACTCTTGCCGGACCTTCGTGTACAAGCATCTCTGGAACAACTGCTGAACGCTTGACTACTGATCCGTCTGGTGCAAGATTTCCTGAAAGAACTGCAAGACCACCTGTCTTACTGTATGCATTATCAACTGTTCTTATGACTTCAGGATTACGGTTGTATGCTGTTGCTATACACTCTCCGATTGTCTTTCCTGAAACTGTCATGCAGTCTGTATTAAGAAGTCCGATATCAGCAAGCTCTTTCATAACTGCATATACACCGCCTGCTTCATTAAGGTCTTCCATGTATGTTGGACCTGCTGGTGCAAGATGGCAGAGATTAGGAGTCTTTTCACTTATTGGGTTAGCGAATTTGATATCGAAATCAAATCCTATCTCATGTGCAATAGCCGGAAGGTGAAGCATTGAATTAGTAGAACATCCAAGTGCCATATCTACTGTAAGGGCATTCATAATAGAATCCTTAGTGATGATATCTCTTGCTGTGATTCCCTTATTAACCATATCCATAACAGCCATGCCTGCGTGCTTTGCAAGCTTGATTCTCTCTGAATATACGGCTGGAATTGTACCATTGCCGCGAAGTCCCATACCAAGTGCCTCTGTAAGGCAGTTCATTGAATTGGCTGTGTACATGCCTGAACATGAACCACATGTTGGGCATACCTTTTCCTCAAACTCAAGTACATCTTCCTCTGTCATTGTTCCTGCTGCATATGAACCAACAGCCTCAAACATTGAAGAAAGGCTTCTCTTCTTACCCTTAACATGACCTGCAAGCATTGGTCCGCCTGATACGAATACAGTTGGAAGATTAAGTCTTGCTGCTGCCATTAAAAGTCCTGGAACATTCTTATCACAGTTAGGAACCATTACAAGTCCGTCAAACTGATGTGCAATTGCCATACACTCTGTTGAATCTGCAATTAAATCTCTTGTTACTAAAGAATATTTCATTCCGACATGTCCCATTGCAATACCATCACACACTGCAATAGCCGGGAATACTACAGGCACACCGCCTGCCTCAGCAACTCCTAATTTAACTGCATTGACAATCTTATCAATATTCATATGACCTGGTACTATCTCATTATAAGAGCTTACAATACCAATCATAGGTTTCTTCATCTCTTCTGCTGTGAAGCCAAGTGCATTAAAAAGGCTTCGTGCAGGTGCCTGCTGCATACCACTTCTGGCGTTATCACTTATCATAGCTTATCTCCTTAATATGTATTATTTAAAATGTATTAAACTCTCTCTGCGATTAAGTCGCCCATCTTGTCAGTTCCTACAAGTGTGCATCCTTCTGACATAATATCAGTTGTTCTGTAGCCTTCCTTTAAAACGGTTGCGACTGCTGCTTCAATAGCATCTGCTTCCTTGTCAAGATCAAGTGAGTATCTTAACATCATGGCTGCACTGAGAATTGTAGCAATTGGATTAGCAACATTCTTTCCTGCAATATCAGGTGCTGAACCATGGCTTGGCTCATAAAGACCTAACTTAGTCTTATTAAGGCTTGCACTTGATAACATTCCGATTGAACCTGTTATCATACTTGCCTCATCTGATAATATGTCTCCAAACATGTTCTCAGTAAGAATAACATCGAACTGTCCAGGATTCATAACAAGCTGCATAGCACAGTTATCTACAAGCATGTCTGAAACTTCAACTTCCGGATAATCCTTTGCAACCTCATGTACAATCTTTCTCCAGAGTCTTGAAGAATCAAGAACATTTGCCTTATCAACGCTTGTTACTTTCTTTCTTCTCTTCATTGCAATCTCAAATCCCTTAATTGCAATTCTTCTGATTTCTTCTTCGTTGTATGTAAGTGTATCAACGGCTGTCTCCAATCCGTCAATTTCCTTAGTATATCTATCACCAAAGTAAAGGCCGCCTGTAAGCTCTCTCATAATAACCATATCAAATCCATCACCGATTATTTCTTCCTTCAATGGACACGCTGCCTTAAGTTCATCATAAAGATATGCCGGACGTAAATTAGCAAAAAGTCCTAATTCCTTACGAATCTTTAAAAGTCCCGCTTCTGGTCTTAAATTAGGTGCAACATCATACCACTTGGAATTACCCACATTGCCGCCAACTGCTCCAAGAAGTACAGCATCAGATGCTTTAGCTGTTGCTACTGCTTCATCTGTAAGTGGAACGCCATACTCATCAATTGAACATCCCCCCATAAGAATCTTGGTATAATTGAACTTGTGACCGTATTTGCCAGCTACACTGTCAAGCACTTTCACAGCCTCTCTGACGATTTCTGGCCCTATTCCATCACCTGGAATTAAAGTTATTCTGCTTTCCATAAACCTTTACCCCTTTTTCATATGATAATTCAATTTAATATAATATAACATTTGCACAACATTTTCAATAAAAAAAGGATTCCTGACCAGACAAATGTGTCTGACCCGGAACCCTGCTTTAATTAATTACCTTTAATTATTCTGCTGATGTGCTGTCTGATGGCTTCTCAACCTGAGCAATTGCCTTCTTCTGCATTGAAATACGGCAGTTCTTGTTGTTACCAAATTCTACGATTACATCATCATCTGATATATCGATAAGAACACCATAGAAACCGCTTGTTGTAAGAACATAATCACCGATTTCCATAGAATCCATAAGTTCCTGCTGACGCTTCTGTTCCTTCTTCTGTGGCTTGATTGCCATGAAATACATCATTGCACCAATAATTACGACATAAAAAACTATGATAGCAATATTCATTGATACTCCTCCTTAAAAATGTCTCTTTCAAACTTAACATATAATACATAATTGAGAGCTGCTTGTCTACCTCAAAATGTATTTTTAACAAAATATTTATAAACATACAGCATTACTGCTTATCATATGTCTTCATCTGGTATAATGCCTCTTCCTTGAAGCCTGCATATCTTCCTTCTTCAATCGCAGCTCTTATGTCTGTCATGAGATGGTTGTAATAGTAAAGATTATGAAGAACACAAAGACGCATTCCTAGCATTTCCTTAGCCTTAAGAAGATGCCTTACATATGCTCTTGAATAATTCTGACAGCATGGACATCCACAGCCTTCTTCAATTGGTGCTGTATCTGTTTCATACTTTGCATTAAAAAGATTAATCTTTCCAAACTTAGTATACACATGTCCATGGCGACCGTTTCTTGAAGGATATACACAGTCGAAGAAATCAATTCCTCTGTCCACTGCCTCTAATATATTGGCAGGTGTTCCCACTCCCATAAGATATGTCGGCTTGTCCTTTGGAAGATATGGCACTACATTATCAAGTACATCATACATTTCCTCATGTGTTTCACCAACAGCAAGCCCGCCTACTGCATAACCATCAAGATCTAACTCTGATATTCTCTTGGCGTGGTCAATTCTTATATCATTAAATACGCCACCCTGATCTATACCAAAAAGCATCTGATCAGGATTAACCGTATCAGGAAGTGAGTTCAGTCTTGCCATCTCTTTCTTGCAACGCTCTAACCAGCGGTATGTTCTGTCAACAGAATTCTGGATATACTTTCTGTCAGCCTTTGCCGGCGCGCATTCGTCAAATGCCATTGCAATTGTTGAGCCAAGATTAGACTGTATCTGCATACTTTCCTCTGGTCCCATGAATATCTTATGACCGTCAATATGTGACTGGAAAGTAACGCCTTCTTCTTTAATCTTACGGAGTCCTGCAAGTGAAAACACCTGAAATCCACCTGAATCTGTAAGAATCGGTTTATCCCAGTTCATGAACTTATGAAGTCCTCCAAGCTGCTTAATAATCTTATCTCCCGGTCTTACATGAAGATGGTAAGTGTTAGATAATTCTATCTGCGTTCCTATCTGCTGTAAATCAGTTGTCGCAACTGCACCTTTAATGGCCGCAACTGTTCCGACATTCATAAATACAGGTGTCTGCACAGTTCCATGTACTGTTGTGAACTCTGCTCTTTTTGCCCTGCCATCCGTCTTTAAAATTTTATACATATCTGCTCCTTTTTATTTTCTGTAAAACTCTTTAACTCTGTCCATTCTAGCCGTCATATTGTCAAATATCAGGTCAACAAGTGTAAGTGCTGTCATAGCTTCAACTACAACAACTGCTCTTGGAACTATCATTGGGTCATGTCTTCCTTTGATTGAAACCTCGATATCCTCGCCCTGCTTATTAACAGTTTCCTGCAATGCACTAATTGAAGGTGTCGGTTTTACCGCTGCCCTGAACACAAGCTCATCACCGTCGCTTATTCCGCCAAGCACTCCGCCGCTGTGATTAGTCAGCTTGCCAACCCTGCCATCCTTCATTACGAATTCATCATTATTATACTTTCCTGTAACTTTAGCTGCTCCAAACCCATCTCCAATCTCAAAGCCTTTGACAGCCCCGATTGACATTATTGCCTTGGCAAGATTAGCATCAAGCTTTTCAAATGTAGGATTGCCAATTCCAGTCATCATGCCTGTAACCCTGCATTCAATGACACCGCCGATTGAATCTCCAACTGACATCTTGCTCTCTGCAAAAGACTTAACCATCTCTGCAGCTTCCTTATCAGGCATGTTAAATGCGTTATTATCTCTTTCAGCTATATCAAACTTATCATAATCAATGCCAATTCCACCGATTTCTTTAGCATATGCTGTAATATTAATTCCAAGCTCTTTAAGAATCTTCATAGCGATTGCACCGGCTGCAACTCTTCCGATAGTTTCTCTTCCAGAACTTCTTCCTCCGCCTCTGTAATCCCTGAATCCGAATTTCTCATCAAATGTATAATCAGCATGTCCCGGTCTGTAATAATTAGCTATCTCTGAATAGTCAGCAGACCTCTGTGTCTTATTATATACTGCAAGTGATATTGGAGTTCCGGTAGTCTTACCTTCAAATACACCTGAAAGAATATGTACCTCATCATCTTCCTTTCTTGGTGTAGTAAACTTTGACTGTCCCGGTTTTCTTCTGTCTAACTGCTCCTGAATATCTTCCTCACAAAGAGGCAGACCTGCAGGACATCCGTCAATTACAACTCCAAGTCCTTCTCCATGCGACTCTCCCCATGTTGATATCTTAAATATATTTCCAAACACTGAACCTGCCATAATATATTCTCCTCATCTTTTCAATAGGATTTATTTTAACATATTAAAATATATATCATCAAGCAAAACCCCAATTTATTAATTTTTTCTTATTTTTATTTTTTTCTTAATAGTCAAATGTATTTTATATGGTAAAATAAATATATCAATATATTGAATGGAGTTTATTATGGGAACTGTTATAGGAATTGATTTAGGAACAACTAACAGCTGTGTGGCTGTTATTGAAGGTGATACGCCTACTGTCATCACCAGCAAAGAAGGCTACCGCACAACTCCTTCTGTTGTAGCCTTTACGAAATCAAAGGAACTGATTGTTGGTGATGCCGCCAAGAGACAGGCTGCCGTCAACTCTGACAGAACTATATTCTCTATCAAGAGACACATGGGTACGGACTATCGCAAGAAGATTGACGGAAAGTATTATACCCCCCAGGAAATCTCTGCATTTATACTTATGAAGTTAAAGGAAGACGCCGAAGATTTCTTGGGACAGCCTGTGACAGACGCTGTTGTAACTGTGCCTGCCTATTTTACTGACGCTCAGAGACAGGCTACTAAAGACGCCGGTAAGATTGCCGGGCTTAACATATTAAGAATTATCAACGAGCCTACTTCTGCCGCTCTCGCGTACGGACTTGACAATGGTATGGCACAGAAGGTTCTTGTGTATGATTTAGGTGGTGGAACTTTTGATGTGTCTGTTATCGATATCGGTGATAATGTCATTGAAGTTCTTGCAACTTCAGGTGACAATCACTTAGGTGGTGATGATTTCGATGAAAGAATAGTTAATTATCTTGTCGAACAGTTTAAGATAAGTGACGGTATCAATCTTTCAAAGGACGTCTCTGCAATGCAGCGTTTAAGGGAAGAAGCTGAGAAAGCAAAGAAGGAGCTGTCTTCTTCTGTGACAACTAATATTAATCTTCCTTTTATAGCTATGTCTAAGGACGGACCGCACCACATTGATATCACTTTATCAAGACAGACATTTAATGAGCTTACTGCTGACCTTGTAGACAGAACAATCACCCCTGTTGAGAATGCACTGCATGATGCAGGTCTTTCCAAGACAGACATTAATATGGTTTTATTGGTTGGTGGTTCTACAAGAATCCCTGCTGTTGCTGATAAAGTAAGACAGCTTATGGGAAAAGAGCCATCAAGAAATCTTAATCCTGATGAATGTGTAGCCCTTGGTGCTGCCGTTCAGGGTGGCAAGCTTGGAAATCAGCTTCAGGCCGGTTCTGCTGCTTCTGAAATCATACTTATGGATGTAACTCCAATGTCTCTTTCTATTGAGACTATGGGCGGAATTGCAAGCAGGCTTATTGAAAGAAACACTACTATTCCTACAAGACACAGCCAGATATTTACTACTGCCGGCAATTTCCAGACATCCGTTGATATCAAGGTTTTTCAGGGTGAACGAAAGTTTACAAGAGACAACAAGCTGCTTGGCAACTTCCGTCTTAACGGTATTAAGCGTGCAATGGCAGGAGTCCCACAGATTGAAGTAACATTTGATATTGATGTTAATGGTATTGTCAATGTATCTGCCAAGGATTTAGGCACCGGAAGAGAACAGAGCATTACTATTACTTCAAGCTCTAACATGACCGAAGAAGAGATTGCAAAAGCCCGCTGGGAAGCCGAAATCTACAGCAAGCAGGACGAAGCATACCAGAGTTTCATTGACATAAGGGAGGATGCTGTAAAGACTCTTAATGAGGCTAACAACGCACTTGCCGCCAATAAAAAGGTCTGGGAGAAGGATAAGAAAAAGAATGTTAAGGCTCAGATTGGGCATCTTGGCAAGCTTATATCTAAAGCACCTATTGATAAGCTTAATGAGGAGAAGGCCGCTTCCCTGCATGAGGCTGCGGAAGCTGTGAAAGAAGCTTTAAGGTAGTGGCGAAAAAGACCAGTTCAGATATTTCCCGAACTGGTCTTTTTATTTTCTTGTTATTTCTCTAGTTCTTCGTATGCAAATAACATTTTTTCTGTGTTATCTACATAATATTTCTGTTCTTTCTGAAAATATTTTACAAGACTGCTGTAATCATTTTCATGCTGTGCTTTGTTAAGACTTCTGTAATACTCTGCTTTATTATCATCCCTTATGATTATTGGAATTATGTTATTGTCTAAACATTGTTTCAGTATTATCATTCTTCCAACCCTTCCATTGCCATCCTGAAATGGATGTATAAGTTCAAATTGGGCATGGAATTTTGCTATTTTATCTATACTGACTTCATTGGAATTATTGTATTCTTCTATGAGGTTATGAATCTTCTCTGGCACTTCCTGCGGCAAAGCCACCTTAATATCACTTACTCTGTTTTCTCTCTTCTTCCAGTCTCCTATAGCATAACCATTTGCAAAATCTTCAAACACGCCTTCTTTGAGATTTCTATGCATACCTTTAATCAGATCTTCATCCAATGGTGCTTCTATATTTTTCATTATATAATTGAACATTTTAAAATGTCCGTTCATTTCCTCTATATCTTTAGTCCGGAATATTACTTCTGTATCATCAGTATATAATGTACCTGTTTCGAACATAGATGCTGTCTGCTTTTCTGTAAGAGTACTTCCCTCAATTCTGTTTGAATTATATGCCATACTTCTCTGCGTATATCCATACACACCGCTTCTATCCTGCTTTTTAAATTCTATAAGTAAACGCTCTTTTAATCTTTTCATAAAAATATCTTCATTCATAACATTTTTCCTTCTCTATAAAATCCGCTATATTTACTCTGCAACTGATAATATTGTACCATTTAGCTGATGATTATTACAACATTTACATTAATCCAGATAGGAATTTACTCCGCTTTCTTTCCTTTTACATTAACTATGCAGATTCCTATGCACACTAATACTAACGCTATTAATGCATTTATTCCAAGCTCTCTGCTTCCTTCTCCAAGCCACCAGGCTGAAAGAAGTACACCGAATACAGGGTTGGTAAACCCGAAGATTGCCACTTTAGATACCGGGTTATGCTTTAACAGTATTCCCCATATTGAGTAGGCTACGGCTGATATGCATGCGAGATAGAATAACATTAGTATTGCTGATACTGACACGTGTGTAATTCTACCGCCCATCACAAGTCCTAATATAATCATTACTATTCCACCGAATATGAACTGATAACCGCTCAACATTACCGGATTGTCTTTCTTTGAATAGTTCTTCATAAGACATGATGAAAATGCATATGACAACGCACATAAGAAAAGGCTTCCGTCACCCATAATGCTTAAGTTCATGTCGATTTTCTGTCCATTCATGCTGACTACTATAACACCTGCAAAACCAATCACACAGCCAATTATTTTTTTCAGATTCAGTTTTTCCTGTCTGAATATAATTGTCGATACAAGTATTACGAAAAATGTGTTAGAACCGTTAATTATTGACGCCTTTACTCCGCTATTGTGTGCAAGTCCGATATAGAAGAATATGTACTGCAGAATTGTCTGGAACATTGCAAGCTTTACAATGCTTGGTACACTTGATTTCGTTGGAAGCAGCATTTTTCTGTTAAGAATACTTCCAATTAAGATTGTAAGCACTCCTGCAAAAACAAATCTTGTTCCTGCAAATAATACCTGTGTCCATGTTTCACTTGACGGTATCTTAAACAGTGCATATCCTAATTTGATACAAGGCGATGCGCTTCCCCAAAGGAATGTACACACAAGTGCAAGGGCGCACACCACCCATGTTTTCTGTAAAAAATCTTTTTTCTCGTTTGTTTTTTCCATGATTAATCTCCTGTTTTTCTAATATTATTGCTAATTATAATGTCATTCATAATCTGACAGGTTTTCTCCCTGACACCTGCCATTTCCATATAATCTGAAAATCTTTTTGCAACATCTTCTATATACGATATTATTGCATCACATTTTCTCTTGCTTACTCCCATGTTTATTCCACATTTTATCAAATCACCATAACTTATATCTGAACTTTTTCCATTTATAAGCATCTGATGTGCTTTCAACCACATATTACTGCTGTCATATGCAAATGTGACATCATATGCTGGTGACAATCTCCAGACACCATTCTTATCCATCAGAAAAGAAACATTTTTTACATGATCATCCTGATTAATCAGAATAACATTAAAAACCATTCTTCTATAAAATTGTTCCACATCTGAATATGGTATACCTAGTCTATTCATATAATATGCTGCCTGTTCATAACTGCATAATCCCGGAATATTGTAATCTATATGTGAAATTGCTCCTAATGTCTGCATATGAATTTTTTTATTATTGTTCCTATCGAAACGTTTAGTTATAAAATGTGCATATCCGGCATCTTCAAGCAGACGGCATTCATTCATAATTACCCCCGCTGCTTTTGCCATAAGATAATATCCGTATTCTATTCTTGTATATTCTACTGAATCTTCCAGATTATGATCCCCATTTTTAGATACTCCATCAAACTTCATAAGCCAGTATTCAAATCCATCACCAGCATTAATCTGTCCACTTTTTATTTCTCCCGTATCTTCATTCCATGCAATCAGTGCCTTTGCTCTTGCACCACCTGCAGATGTTCCCAATAGCACAAGCTGGCTATATCCAGCATTATCTTTCAGATTAATCAGCTTATCTTTTCTGTCAGATAATACATCAGATGCAAACTCTACCATTTTAGATATATTAACATCCTCCATTGTACTGTCAAACGGACTTGTTGCTGGTATATATTCTAATGCCCCCATACCTCTTTTTCCTGTATAGCATAGTCTGTCTATAACATTAAATTCACTAATTGATTTTCCCTGTTCAGCCAGCCATCTGTCTATAATTTTATTACCAAATTTATCTGGAAGCGAATCCGCTATCAATCCAGGTGCTCCATGAAATGCTGTCCTTGCAAGTTCCGGAAATTCATACACTCTTTCTGATAATGGCATATGTATAGGTGATACCTCAATGTTACTCTTTAAAAAATCTTTATCATATTCAAATGCAACAACCCCATTTGCTTCATTCATATGAATTATTCCAATTCTTGTGCCCCAAAGCATTACCTCCGCTGTATTTATCATTCATCTTCCCCCCATTTAAATCCAGTATCTGCTTTTCTTTTTGCAGATGCTCTCTGCCTTGTTTTAACATTTTTCAAATAAGATGATGGCCGGTTGTTCATATCTGGTATCACATTCACGAAATTATTCATAAGCTCCATCGCATTCATTAATTTCATAAAATTAACAAGACTTATATCTTCTCCACTTTCAAACCGAGTAATACTTCTTAATGAAACGCCTGATTTATCCGAAAGTTCTTTCTGTGTTAATGGATAACTTATCCTATATGCCTTAAACCTGATAACAACTTCCTCATAATCACTAATCATAATTAAACATCTCCTAATCCATAAATCTTATATATCTTATTCAAATGTTTTTTGTATTATATCATATCAATAATTAATTAGCAATATATGGCGCATTAAGCCATATTTTAGTACTTAATACGCCATATATTGCTAGTTATTTTTTATTTTGTGTGGCAGTCTTACCCGCAGAATTTTTCTTTTAAACATCTGGCTGTTAAAAGGTATCACAGGATAGATATAGCTTTTTCCTGATATTGTCCTGTTAAAGCATACAAGAACTATTGCAAATATGACTCCTGCCAGAAGTCCGATTCTTCCAAAGAACTGGACAAGAATCAGATTAACTATTCTTATGAATTTTAATGCATATCCCATCTCAAAACTTGCCTGTGAGTAAGTTCCAACCGTTACAACTGCCATATAAAGAAGCGATTCTGAATTAAACCACCCGGACTCCACAGCGTATTCTCCCACAACAATACCGGCAAGAATACTCAAAGGTGTCGACAGCATTCCTGGCGTATTGACCGCCGCCAGCTTAAGCCCGTCAACTGCAAGTTCAAGAATAAAAAGCTGCAATATAACCGGAACCGTTATATCCTCACTTATCGTTATGAATTTCAACCATTCAGGCACCCACTGTGGATTGCTTTCAAGCAAAAGCCACACAGGTGTAAGAAAAACAGTCAGCAATGTAAAGAAGAACCTCGACAGTCTTATATAAGTTCCTATCATTGGCGAAAAATTAAAATCATCTGCTTCTTCTATTATATCAAATACATTTGTTGGAATTATCATTACTGCAGGTGATGTATCTACCATAATAACTATATTTCCATCAAAAAGTGCTGCTGCAGCGGTATCGGGTCTTTCGGAATATTTATACTTTGGAAATGGGTTAATCCACTTCCCCTTAAACATACATTCTGCAAGGCTCTCTATATTCATAGTGAGCGCCTCAACCTCTATGCTGCTTATCAGATTCTCAATTCTTTCAAGCAGCTTCTTATCAACCTTATCATCAATATAGCACACGGCAACATCTGTCCTGGAGCGCTCCCCTACAGTATACATTTCCATTGAAAAGCGGCTATCCCTTATTCTTCTTCTTAAAAGTGCTGCATTGCACACAAGCGTCTCGACAAATCCGTCTCTTGAGCCACGCAGAACCTTGTCTTTGTAAGGCTCTGTAACTGAACGCATCGGATAAGTACGGCAGTCAATAAGTATACATTCGTCAAAGCCATCTATTATCATGACTGTCTGTCCTGAAAGAAATGCCTTCTCTACTTCGTCATAATGTCCGTTTTTTTCAATCTCTGTATACGGCATTCCTACTTCTAAGAATGTATCTATATCCTTTATGTCCGATTCTTTCAATGAATAAAAAAACTGCACCAGTTTTTCAATTGTTTCTTCCTGTACGAATCCATCTATAAAGTAAAAATGTGTTCTCTTCCCACCTATTAATACATCTCTTTGCAGAATGTCAAAATTCCTGTCCACTCTTAACTTTTCATTCATCATGCGGACATTCATGTCTATGTTAGTTGTAAAATCAGTCATGCTTACTCCTTTCACCAGCACATTTTCACCCGCACTTTAAAGCACCTTTCGATATCCCATATTGCCGCTAAATCCCTTCAAAGCACGAAAAGGGCAGGACTTACGCCCTGCCCTTATAGAATGTCCACATTTGACACATTTATTCTGCTATTAGTTCTCAAAAAGTGATGTTGAGTAATATCTGTCGCCGCTGTCCGGAAGCAGTGCAACGATTGTCTTACCTTCGTTCTCTGGTTTCTTAGCCCACTCAATTGCTGCGTAAAGTGCTGCACCAGCTGATATTCCAACCAGAATTCCCTCTGTGTGTGATATCAATCTGGCATACTCGAATGCGTCATCATTATCAACTGGAACTACGCTGTCATATATCTTAGTGTTAAGAATTTCTGGAACAAAGCCTGCTCCAATTCCCTGAATCTTATGTGGTCCCGGCTTGCCCTGTGAAAGTACCGGTGAAGTTGCAGGCTCAACTGCAATTATCTCAATCTTGTCATTCTTAGACTTAAGATATTCACCAACACCTGTAATTGTTCCGCCTGTACCAACACCTGCAACAAATGCATCAACTTTTCCATCTGTATCATTCCATATCTCAGGACCAGTTGTTCTTCTGTGTGCATCCGGGTTAGCGGGATTAACAAACTGTCCGGCAATCATGCTTCCTTCAATCTCATTCTTTAATTCTTCTGCCTTGGCAATAGCACCTGTCATTCCCTTATAGCCAGGAGTAAGTACAATCTCTGCACCATATGCCTTAATTATATTCCTTCTTTCAACACTCATAGTCTCTGGAAGAACTATTATTGTTCTGTAACCCTTTGCTGTTGCAATAGCAGCAAGTCCGATTCCTGTATTGCCAGATGTAGGCTCAATAATTGTTGCGCCTGGCTTAAGAATACCTTTCTCCTCAGCATCTTCAATCATTGCCTTGGCAACTCTGTCCTTAACGCTTCCTGTTGCATTAAAATATTCAAGCTTAACAAGTACTCTTGCTTTAAGTCCAAACTTCTCTTCAATATGTCCGACTTCTACAAGTGGTGTGTTACCTATTAAGTCTGCTGCTGATTTATATATCTTTCCCATACAATCCTCTTTTCTTGTGGTATTATTCCACATTTTCTAATATCAATTCATGAATCCAATCAATAAATGTTATTATTGAATGTCATTCATAAATCAGACTGTATGTTTATGCAATGCACAAACATACTATGTTTATATGTTATTATAAAACAAGGATTTTAATTTGTACAGTACTTTTTTATTTTTCTTCAAAAAAGGAGTCTTAAAACTCCTTTTTTCTCATCACACTATAGCTGATTATGTATGATATGAATAATAAGATAACCGTAAATATTATTCCCACCAGTATAAGCATAGCTATATTTACATTATCCAGAAATGCAGAGATTTTAATAAGTCTATCCATTCCAATTATTTTTCTTATACAATAAAACACAACAGCCACTGTTCCAATAAATATAATCAGAGCTATCTTGCTCTTTTCCACGCCATATTTTATATGAACCGGAATTATACAGGCAACAAAAAGCAGCACCACAATAAGGGAAACAAACATTACTTCTCCTTCCCCTGAAATACTTATAGTCTGATTCTTTACAATCATAATCCCAAAATATATTATAAATGCCTCAACCCATGATGTTATTGTTCCTGCGATAAAAAATATGTATTTTTCAAGCACATACATTTTAGCATCAATAGGAAGCGTCATTAAAAACCTGTATCCATTATCATATTCATCATATGATATTGTTCCGACAATAACTATTATTGTAAGCATTGGAATATACCCAAGAACAAATTCAGGACTAACTTGACTATACCCAATAAAAACTGCCAGAAGAACGAAAATAATGAATACCTTTTTTCTCTGCATAATCATTCTTAAATCTTTCTCAAATAATCCCCACATTATCTATCCCCTCCTGCCATCATAAGAATAAGTTCATCTATGCCACCGTTCTCAACAGTTATATCAGGATAATTTTCCTTATAAAATGCTTTGCTGCTGACAAAACATGCATAACCGTAACATTCCTTCTTAGTCTTTAATATATAATTCTTATCAAGCTTTTCATATTGTTCTTCTTTAACCTTAACTATTCCATACTGTTCCACTATTGTATCAGTATCCTCATGTAATATTATTCTTCCATCATTAATCAGATAAACATCATCACACAGATTCTCAATATCTGAGGAAATGTGTGAAGTAATTATTATTGACCTGTTTTCATCTTCCGCCATATACTCACGAAGTATGTCAAGCACATCATTGCGTGCCTGGACATCAAGTCCTGCCGTGGGTTCATCTAAAATTAACAGTTCTGCATTATGTGTTATCGAAATAAGTATCTTTAATCTCACTTTCATTCCAGATGAAAATTCTGCAATCTTCTTATTCATCGGAAATCTGTATTCTAGACATTTCCTCTCAAAAAAATCTTTGTTAAACCTTGGATACATTTTAGCAAGAATATGTTCTATATCATTCACACTAAGTTGTGAACAAAATCCTGAATCATCCAACAATACCCCTATTCTTTTCTTATCTTCGGCAGAAAGTTTTCCTGCTTCAACTCCGAATGTTTTAACACATCCACTATCAGGGTTGACAAGCCCTAATATAAGGCTGATAGCAGTACTCTTCCCAGCACCATTCTTTCCTATCAGACCGGTTATCATTCCTTGCTGTATATTCATTGATTGTATATCAAATATATAATCCCCATATCTCTTTTTAACATTTTCAAATGTTATCATTTAATCATCACCTATCAGCAGATTAACAATTCCAATTATTTCCTGATTGTCAAGTCCCATAGACCTTGCCCTGTCAATCACTTTCATAAAATCATCCTCCACTGCCTTTCTTCTTGCTTCGAGTGCCAGCTGTTTATCTGTAGCTGTTACATATGTTCCTTTGCCATGAACCGTTGTTACAAATCCGGCATCTTCAAGTGCATCATACGCCTTTTTTACTGTAAGCGCGCTTATGCGAAGTTCCCCTGCAAGCGTCCTTACAGAAGGAAGTGCTTCATTTTCCTTTAACTTATTTTCAAATATTTCTGACTTAATCTGCTCCATGAGCTGTTCATAAATCGGAACCATTGAAGAATGATTCAAAATAATACGCATATCATTTGTCTCCTTTACAATAAACAGTATATAACAGTTATCCTTGTGTTGTCAACTGTTATATACTGTTCATTCATTCTGTAACATCTAATATTAAAAAACGCAGCTACCACTCCATAATGATAACTGCATCTGTAATAATTACTTATTCTGTTCTTCTAGCAACTTCTTTAATCTTTCTATCTCAGCATCTTTTGCTTCAATTGCAGCATCTTTTTCCTTAAAGGATGCTTTAAGAGCCTCATTCTGTGCTTCAAGTTCTCCTTTCCGTGCTTCAAGTTCTCCATTCTGCGCTTCAAGCTTACCTTTCTGTGCTTCAAGTTCTCCATTCTGCGCTTCAAGCTTACCTTTCTGTACCTTCAGCTCATCCATCTCGTCCTTCATCCTGTCAACCATCAGCTCCGCCGTATTCCTGTCTAATATCCTCAACGCCTCAGAAAACATACTGAGCACCTCCTTTGGTCTCTCCAAATACTCATTAATATCAAGGCGTACTGATTCATCATTCACTGGTTTTTCGTCGGCTCTGCATCTGACAGCTTCCACCAGTCCGTCATATGTATGCTTTTCTGCCTCAACTATACGTTCTTTCACAATTCCAGTTTCCATAAGCTTCTTACTGCAAGCCGGGCCAATGCTGTACACCAAAACATCCTCAAGTCTGTCAATCAGCCATTTTATACGCTCCCCGCTGCTGCCACTTGTAACAATTATCCCATCAATATCTCCGCAATTCCTGCTGTCGTATTCCATACAATCATAATCCACAGGTTCGTTCCTATATACCGGAATCTTAATTAAGTTTTCATACTCCTTCATAGCTTCCTCAAGTGAACCGCTTGTGACTTCGGCACACAGATACACAATTCTGCCTGACGCAATATTCATAAGTTCTTCTCCCAGCGCCAATCCTGTAGCTTTTGACGAAACATAATCTGCCTCAATCCCACACGCTGTCCTTATAGCATTCTGCGTATTCTTCCCAACAACAGCAACCTTAACTCCTGCAGGTACCACGTTTCCTGCATTATAAGCAAACCCAGCCACAGCATTTTTACTTGTAAACACAAGCCACTGTGCATCTTTTATCTGTGTCTCAAAATCTTTAATCTTTATGTATTCAATCCTGCCAGTCACTATTTTTTCGCAGGAAAGCCCCTCCTTTGCAAGTAATTCTGCAAGGGAAGGGCTTTTATCGTACATCTGTCCGTTTTCAATATATGTATATATGTATTTACCCACAATCTACTCCAATCCAAGCATACGGGCTGCTTCGTGGCCAACCGCCTCACTGTCAGTTCCTGTAACCTCAATTCTAAGAATCCTGCTGCAATCATCATTACCAAATAACACAACCATTCGAAGGTCACCGTTATCCTTTGTCACACAGTGTGCACCAACTGGAGCATGACAGCCGCCGCCTGTTAATCTTAAAAATGTTCTTTCAGCAACAGCTTCTCTATCAGAATTATCATCTGACAAAGCATTTATCTTATCAAGAAGTTCTGTATTCACCTCTGCAGTCTCAATCGCAAGAACTCCCTGTGCCGGTGCCGGAATAACGACCTCTGGGTCAAGGTACTCTGTTATCTCCGATGACCTGCCAAGTCTGTTAAGTCCTGCTGCCGCAAGCACAATTCCATCAAGTCCGTATGAATCGTCCATAAGTTTGTTAATTCTTGTATCAACATTTCCCCTGATAGCAGTAAACTGGATATCAGGACGCAGCATTGCAAGTTGGCATGCACGCCTGAGGCTCCCAGTGCCTATAACCGCACCGGAAGGAAGTTCTGAAAAACTTCCCGCAGTCTTTAATATAAGTACATCTCTGCAATCCTCTCGTTTCCACGCCTTTGCAAATGTAAGTCCAGTCGCACATTCAGCCGGCATATCCTTCATGCTGTGAACCGCCATATCAATGCTGCCTGAAAGAAGCGCTTCCTCAATCTCCTTTACAAAAAGCCCCTTAGTTCCAATCGCAACAAGTGGCTTATCTGTAACCTTGTCGCCTGTTGTCTTAATTATAACAAGTTCAAATGTATCCTCAGGATACGCCTCTTCCATTCTTCTCTTAACATATTCCGTCTGGACAAGTGCCAGCTTCGAACCTCTCGTTCCTATTCTGTAATGCATAATCCTCCCTACAAGCCAAACAGTCTCTCAACCATATCTTTATACTGCTGCTGTTCATTTTCTTCCACATTTTTCAATTCTTCAATCGGTTCTTTTAACAATCTGTGTAATGACGACTTAAGAATCTTCTTTAAGATTACCCTGTCATGGTCTGAAAGGTCAATCTTGCGGTTAAGATAATCATAGCTGTCCTGTACTATCTCATCACATTTTTTGCCAAGCGACTGGATAGTTGTATCCATTCTGCTTGATGTGAGCCATTTTTTTGTTTCCGCTATATACTCATCAATCACGCACTGGCTTTCCTTTAGCAAATGTGCCCTCTCATTCTGATTAGACTTCACAATCCCACCTATCCTGTCAAGGTCAATAAGAGTAACTCCAAAAATGTCACCTGCCGATTTTTCTATATCTCTTGGTGCAGCAAGATCAAGAAGTGTTATCTTTTTACCACCTGATAATTCAGCACATTTAATCACCAGATGAGGTGATGAAGTCGCTGAGACAACTATATCACTGCTTTTAAGTGCTTCTGTTTTCTTATCATATGCAATAACCTGAATATCTGGAAATTCCTTAAGCAGGTCCTTCGCATGCTGATAAGTTCTTGAACACACTGTTACATCAGCGCCATATTCTGCCAGATATCTTATGGCAAGAGCCGCTGTTTTGCCGCTTCCTATAACGAGTGCATGCTTTCCTGATATGCCGCATACTCTGTCTAACTCCTGAATACCGACATAGCATACAGATACCGGTTTTTCACTTACCTTGTACTCTGTCTTAATCCGCTTTGCACAGCTTACCGCTTCTCTTACTATATAATTAAGCTCTTTACCGCTGTGTCCAAGCGTTCTTGAAAGGTCTGCCGCATCCTTTAACTGGCCTAGTATCTGATCCTCTCCAAGCACCATGCTTTCAAGTCCGGCGGCTATGCAAAACAGATATACCAGTGCTTCTTCACCACATTTGACACCGGCTAATTTAGTATCTGTAAGTCCAAAATAATCATTGAATAAATCGGACATTACTTGTACAAATGTTTCATCCTCATACAGATAAAACACTTCGCATCTGTTGCATGTTGAAAGGCACATGCACTGGTTCACACCTGCTTCCTCTGCCTGCTGCATAAAGTCTGCTATCCCGCTGTCTGTGAATGTAATCTTATCCCTTACTGAAAGGTCTGTATTCTTATAATTAATTCCTACATATCCTAACTGCATCTGTATTCCCACTTATTATCCGAATTATTTCCTGAAGAATTCTTCCATAACCTCTATTGTACGGTTGATATCCTCATTAGTGTGTGCGTCTGATACGAACATTGCTTCAAACTGTGATGGTGCAATGTATATTCCGTTATCAAGCATATGTCCAAAGTATTCTGCATACTTCTTAGTGTCTGACTTTACTGCACTGTCATAATCTTCAACTGCATCTGGTGTAAAGAATATGCTCATAAGTGAGCCAATCTGATTAACCGATACCCTTCCGGCTCCACATTTTCTTACACTGTCAGCAATACGCTTTGTCTTAGTCTCAAGTCTGTCGTATATATCCTTATTATCTCTTAAGATTCTCAAAGTCTCTAAGCCTGCTGCTGTTGCAATTGGATTGCCTGACAATGTTCCTGCCTGATATACAGGGCCGTCAGGACTTACCATTCGCATAATATCAGCACGTCCGCCATATGCGCCGACTGGCATACCCCCACCTACAATCTTTCCAAGAGTTGTAAGGTCTGGCTTTATGTTAAAGTACTCCTGCGCTCCGCCAATTGAAAGTCTGAAGCCTGTTATTACCTCATCAAATATAAGAAGGCTTCCATTCTCCTTAGTTATGTCTCTTAAGAATTCAAGAAATCCATGTCTTGGAAGCACAACTCCCATGTTAGCTGCAACTGGTTCAACTATTACCGCAGCTATTTCATCTTTATTGTTATCAAAAAGCTCCTTCACAGAATCGCAGTCATTGTACTCTGCTACAAGTGTATTCTTAGTGTAATCAGCAGGAACTCCTGCACTGTCTGGAACTGATGTTGTAAGTGCTGCTGAACCGGCTTTTACCAAAAGTCCGTCCGAATGTCCATGATAACAGCCTCTGAACTTAATTATCTTGTCTCTTCCGGTGTAGCCTCTTGCCACACGGATTGCACTCATAACAGCTTCTGTTCCTGAGCTTACAAGACGGCTCACCTCCATTGTAGGAATAAGCTCATATATAAGCTCTGCCATCTCAACTTCTCTCTTGGTTGGCGCACCATATGTAAGGCCTGCTTCCGCAGCTTCCTTAACCTTTGCAATTACTCTGTCATGTGCATGGCCTAATATTCCCGGTCCCCATGAACATATGTAGTCAATCATTTCATTCCCGTCTACATCAGTAATTCTGTCTCCCTTGGCAGAAGCTATGAATCTTGGCACTCTGTCAACTGCCTTGTATGCCCTGACAGGACTGTTTACACCACCTGGCATATGTTTTACTGCTCTCTCATATAAATCCTTTGACATCTCTTCATTCATAAAACCAGCTCCTCCTGCTTAATTTAATACTGCTAAAAATGTTACTCTTCCTTTAACCATTTTGCCACATCTATAGCATGATATGTTATTATCATCTTAGCTCCAGCTCTCTTAAAGCCTGTCATATTCTCCATTACAATCTTCTTCTCATCAATCCAGCCATTCATTGCTGCTGCCTTAACCATTGCGTACTCACCGCTTACATTGTAAGCGACAATTGGAATATTGAAATTAAGCGCTATCTCTTTCATAACGTCCATATATCCGAGTGCCGGCTTTGCAATAATCATGTCTGCACCTTCTAATATGTCTTCTTCAACTTCCCTTAACGCTTCTTTTCCATTAGCCGGGTCCATCTGATATGTCTTTCTGTCACCAAATCCCGGTGCTGAATGTGCGGCATCCCTGAACGGTCCGTAATATCCTGATGCAAATTTGGCACTATATGAACATATAGGAATATTAACCAGTCCTGCCTCATCAAGTGCATTTCTGATTGCCTCAACTCTCTTATCCATCATGTCACTCGGTGCAATTATATCTGCACCCGCTTTCGCATAAGCAACTGACGCCTTTGCAAGAAGTGGCAGTGTCTCATCATTTAATATAACGCCATCTTTTACAAGTCCGCAGTGTCCATGCGAAGTATACTCACACAGGCAGACATCAGCCATAATAACAAGCTCTGGATAAGCATCCTTAATAAGGCGGATTGCCCTGCACACAACACCTTCCTCGTCATATGCCTCACTTCCGACCTCATCTTTATGTACAGGTATTCCAAAAAGCAGAATTCCCTTAATTCCAACATCCACAGCACGTCCGATTTCTTCAAGAACATGGTCAAGCGAATATTGACATATTCCCGGCATTGATGGTACTTCCTGTATTACATCGTTCTCCTCCGTAACAAATACAGGGTATATAAGCTCGTCCACCCTTACATGATTCTCTCTTACCATATCTCTTAATGTCGCATTCATTCTTAATCTTCTTGTTCTGTCCATGATTATCATCTTCCTTCCAACGTTTCCTATATAATAGCATTGCATATAAACATTGTAAACTGGTATGTTATGTTCTACTATGTATCTTAACCATTCTTGCATACTCACCATCAAGCTTCATAAGCTCCTCGTGAGTTCCTCTCTCCTTGATGCCCTCGTCAGTAAGCATCAGGATTTCCTCCGCATTTTCAATAGTTGTAAGTCTGTGTGCTATTACAAATGTGGTTCTGTTCTTAGCCAGCTTCTCAAGTGATTCCTGTACAATCTGCTCACTCTCATTATCAAGTGCTGATGTCGCCTCATCAAATATAAGAATTGGCGGATTCTTTAAGAATACTCTTGCAATTGACAATCTCTGCTTCTGACCGCCTGACAATTTGACTCCGCGCTGCCCGATATCTGTGTCATATCCGTTCTCAAAGCTCATGATAAAATCATGCGCATTTGCAAGCTTTGCCGCCTGAATTACTTCTTCATCCGTAGCATCAGGCTTTCCATATCTTATATTCTCTTTAATTGTACCCATAAACAGATACACATCCTGCTGTACAACTCCGATATGGTCACGCAGGCTTTTAAGTGTAACATCTTTGATATCTGTTCCATCAATCTTAATCGAACCGCCCGTCACTTCATAAAATCTTGGAATAAGCGAGCAGAGTGTTGTCTTTCCTACTCCCGAAGGACCTGCAAGTGCAACATATTCTCCCGGTCTTACTGACAGATTAACCCCGGAAAGCACCTCGTCCACACCGTCCTTATATCTGAAGGACACATTTTCAAATGTTATTGCACCCTTCACATCAGTAAGCTCCTTTGCGTCAGGCTTATCAGCTATTTCCGGCTCTACTGAAAGGATCTCTAAGAATCTTTCGTAACCCGAATAGCCATTCTGGAACTGCTCTGTGAAATCAATAAGCACCTTAACTGGCTCCGTAAATATATTTATATACAGTAAAAATGTAACGAAATCCGTAATATTTACCCAGCCCTTTGCAATTCCAATACCGCCTGCTGCAATTACAATTACATTTATCATTGTTGTAAATGCAGTAAGTCCCGCATTGTACATTCCCATATAATGATAGCTGTCTCTCTTAGATTCAAGGAATAAGTCATTGCCTTTCTTAAACTTCTCACATTCGATATCTTCATTTGCAAATGACTTGACGACCCTTATTCCAGACAGATTGTCCTCTATCTGTGCATTTATCTCACCTATTCTTACCCTGTTTCTCTTAAATGCCCTCTTCATGCGCTTGTTAAGCACATACGCGAATACAAGCATAAAAGGAATCAGCACAAATGCGGCAATCGTAAGTCTTAAGTCAATCGAACTTAATATGCATAATGCACCAATTATCTTAATTAGTGAAATAGTTATATTCTCTGGTCCATGATGCAAAAGCTCTGTAATATCGAATAAATCTGATGTTATTCTTGATAATAACTGTCCAACCTTCTGGTCATCATAGAATGAATATGACAGCTTCTGATAATGATTGAATATCTCTGCCCTCATGTCGTACTCAATCTTTGCGCCCATTACATGTCCATAATTAGATATATAGTAGTTGCAGCCCCACTGTATAAGCACCAGTACAAACAGTACTCCAACAATAATCATAATTCTTGAAAGTGCTTCATTGGCACTCATATATGCGACCTTTGATGTAATGAACCTTACAACAAGTGGTATCACAAGTGCCACCGCTGCTGACATCATTGCCAGTATCATATCAAGTATAAATGTGCCTAAATACGGCTTGTAGTATTTAGCCAGCTTCTTAAGATTCTCTTTCATAATCTTCTCCTGTTTTCTATATTTAATCTTCTTCAATTCCTGCCCGATATTATAGCATAAAGTAAGCCAATGAAAAAGTATATAAAATGTCCGGCATGCAATTCATTTTAAATCGCATGCCGGACATTTTTAACATTCTACTCGCTCACAAGTTCCGCTTTCTGTGCCTTACCATCTCTGCCTGCTCCGTTAATTGCAAGATATAAAAGCCCTATTCCAATAAATATAAGCAACAGAACCACAATCATATACACAACTCCAATTCCTAGAGATTCAGACCCCATCTGGCTTAAATCCCAGCCAAACCAGCCTGTCGGTGCAGCATAATTAAGGAAGTTATAAGGTGCTGTCATTGTATCATACCATCTTACCCCAAGTGCAGCCAGAATATATACGAATGCAACATAGCAAAGTGGTGGAATAACTGCATATATTGCATATATTTTCTTTGCCGAAAATCCCTTATCAAACATAAGGAAATCAGCAATTGCAAATACCGGACCAATTAAATGTACTCCAAGACTTCCCGCATATTTATTAAGATATGCACCAATCAGTCCATTCTCTGAAGTCGGTCCAAGAATAATCATATACACCAGACATGTCAGTGTAATCGAAAGTGTCATAAGGAATTTAAGAATATAAAGCCCGTTGCTCTTATAATCCTTTCCCTTAGTAAGCAATATAACATCAAGCACAATAAACACCGCCAGCACAATATCAAGTGCCACATTAGACAGCGTTGTAAAAAATGTAAATGACTTAATACTGTCAATCGTAAACACAAGACCATACACTGAAGCAATCAGTGATATTACCTTAAATATAATACTTGTAATCAATTTTTTCTTATTTAAAACATTTGTATTCAATTTGAGCCTCCAATTATTTTGATTTTCAAATTATAATACATATTAGTTTGATTATCAAGTTATTTATACAAAGTATCAATATATTCTTTCAGTTTATCATACGATTCTTTATCCACCTTATAATCTGCCCCATTCCATGTAACTTTTCCAGCAAGTACAATCGTATTTGCCACCCCATCTTTATAATAAGTAATGCAATATCCCCAACTCCCCACCACAAAAAACTCCCGCAGGGACAAGCCCTGCGGGAGCATTTGAGAAACATACAATCTATTAAGTTGTATATTAATTACTTGTAAAGTTCTACTAACTTCTGGAGATGCTCATATCTTTCCTTAGCAACTTCCTCAGACTTAGCGAAGAGTCTCTCAGCTCTTTCTGGGAATGGCTTAACAAGTCTTGTATAACGAGCCTCGTTATTAAGGAATTCCTGATATGATCCATCACCTTCCTTAGATGTAAGTGTGAATGGATTCTTTCCTTCAGCCTTGAGTGCTGGGTTGAATGAGAAGAGGTTCCAGTAACCAGCCTTAACAGCCTTCTTCATCTCATCCTGGCAGTGGTTCATACCACCCTTAGCGATACCGTGAAGTTCGCAAGGTGCGTAACCAATGATAAGTGATGGTCCGTTGTAAGCCTCAGCTTCCTTGATTACCTTAAGAGCCTGAGCCATGTTAGCACCAAGAGCAATCTGAGCTACATATACATAACCATACTGCATAGCGATTTCAGAAAGGCTCTTCTTTCCGATTTCCTTACCTGCTGCAGCGAACTGGCAAACCTCACCGATGTTAGAAGCCTTAGAAGCCTGTCCACCTGTGTTAGAATACATTTCTGTATCGAATACCATAACGTTAACGTTCTCACCAGAAGCAAGTACGTGGTCTAATCCGCCGTAACCGATATCGTAAGCCCATCCATCACCACCGAAGATCCATACAGACTTCTTAGCAAGGTAATCCTTCTTAGCTAATACCTGTGGAGCTGTTGGACAACCATCTGCAGCTGCCTTCTCTAACTCTGCAACAAGAGCTTCTGTAGCTGGTGTGTTAGCCTTAGTATCATCCTTAGTCTCGATGTACTTAGCTGCTGCTGCCTTAAACTCAGCAGATGCCTTATCAGATGCAGCCATCTCTTCGATCATCTCAATAGCCTGCTCTCTGATATACTTCTGACCAATATACATACCTAAACCATGCTCAGCATTATCCTCGAATAATGAGTTACACCAAGCTGGACCCTTCTTAGAATCCTTGTTTACTGTATATGGTGAAGTAGCAGCTGGGTTACCCCAGATAGAAGAACAACCTGTAGCATTAGAAATGTACATCTGCTCACCGAATAACTGTGTAATTAATCTAGCATATGATGTCTCTGCGCATCCTGCACATGAACCTGAGAATTCAAGTAATGGCTGGTTGTACTGAGAACCGATTGGAGTTTCAACAAGTGCTGGCTTGATTTCCTTCTTACCAACGTTAGCAACGAGGTAATCAAATACAGGCTGCTCAGCTGCCTGAGATTCCTGTGGAACCATCTTAATAGCTTCTCCTGCCTTAGGACATACAGTAACACACTCGCCACATCCCATACAATCTAAAGGAGATACAGACATTGTATACTTCATAGTTGTATCTACAGCATGCTTAGAATCTGCAAGCTTGATGTTTGCTGGAGCTGCTGTAACTTCATCAGCTGAAAGAATAAATGGTCTGATTGTTGCATGTGAACAAACAAATGCACAGCTGTTACACTGAACGCAGGCTGCTGGATCCCACTCAGGAACCATAACGGCTGTTCCTCTCTTCTCGTATGCAGAAGCACCTGTTTCGAACTGACCATCAGCGCAATCCTTGAATGCTGAAACTGGAAGGCTGTCACCATCCATCTTAGATATTGGCTCAAGAAGGTCGTTAACTAACTTAACAACTTCTGGACGTCCTGTCTTAGCTTCCTTAGGAGCATCAGCTTCTGGATTAGCCCAAGAATCTGGAACTTCTACCTTATGTATAGCATCTACACCGGCATCAATAGCTTTGTAGTTCATCTCTACTACAGCATCACCCTTCTTAGAGTAAGACTTCTTAGCAGCTTCCTTCATGAACTTAATAGCATCATCGATAGGCATTACATCAGCTAACTTAAAGAAAGCAGACTGTAAGATTGTGTTAGTTCTCTTACCCATACCAATTTCGATAGCCTTATCAATGGCATTGATTGTGTAAAGCTGAATCTTGTTATCATAAATGTACTTCTTAGCTTCAGCGTTAAGATGATGTCCTAATTCTTCATCTGTCCACTGGCAGTTAATCATGAATACTCCGCCTGGCTTAACATCCTGTACCATCTTCATACCCTGTGTAACATATGCTGGGTTATGACATGCTACGAAGTCAGCCTGATTGATGTAATATGGACTCTTAATTGGGTTATCACCAAATCTTAAGTGAGAAATTGTGATACCACCTGTCTTCTTAGAATCATACTGGAAGTATGCCTGGATGTACTTGTCTGTGTGGTCACCGATAATCTTAGTAGAGTTCTTGTTGGCACCTACTGTACCATCTCCACCGAGACCCCAGAACTTACATTCCTTAGTACCAGCAGCTGAAGTAATTGGAGCTGGCTTAACTTCTGGAAGTGAAAGGTTAGTAACATCATCAACGATACCGATTGTGAATCTGCTCTTAGGAGCATCCTTCTCTAATTCCTTATATACAGCGAAGATAGATGAAGGTGGTGTATCCTTAGAACCAAGACCATATCTGCCACCAACTAATGTGATGTCGTTAAGTCCTGCTTCACGAAGTGTTGTAGCAACATCAAGGAAAAGAGGCTCACCAAGAGAACCTGGCTCCTTTGTTCTGTCAAGTACAGCAATCTTCTTAGCTGTCTTAGGAATAACCTTTAAGATAGCTTCTGATGACCATGGTCTGTAAAGTCTTACCTTAACAAGACCAACCTTTTCACCCTTAGCTGTAAGGTAATCAATAACTTCTTCTACTACGTCGTTAACAGAACCCATAGCGATGATTACTCGCTCTGCATCTGGTGCACCATAGTAGTTAAATAATCCATAATTAGTACCGAGCTTCTCGTTAACCTTGTTCATGTACTTCTCAACTACTGCTGGAAGAGCATCATAAACTGAGTTACATGCCTCTCTGTGCTGGAAGAAGATATCACCATTCTCATGTGAACCACGAGCTGATGGATGATTAGGATTAAGAGCGTGTGCTCTGAATTCTTCAACTGCATCCATTGGGCACATATCCTTAAGATCTTCGTAATCCCACTCTTCAATCTTCTGAATCTCGTGTGATGTACGGAAACCATCAAAGAAGTTAAGGAAAGGTGTCTTTCCTTCAAGTGCTGCACAGTGAGCTACTGGAGAAAGATCCATAACCTCCTGTGGGTTAGTTTCACAAAGCATTGCGAAACCTGTCTGACGACATGCGTATACATCTGAATGATCACCAAAGATGTTCAATGCATGTGATGATACTGTACGGGCAGATACGTCGAATACGCATGGGAGCTGCTCACCAGCTATCTTATACATATTAGGAATCATAAGTAAAAGGCCCTGTGAAGCTGTAAATGTTGTTGTTAATGCACCTACACCTAAAGAACCATGAACTGTACCTGCAGCACCAGCCTCTGATTCCATCTCAACTACCTTAACAGTACTGCCGAAAATGTTCTTTCTTCCGGCTGCTGACCACTGGTCAACATAATCTGCCATCGGGCTTGATGGTGTGATTGGATAGATACCAGCAACTTCTGTATATGCATAAGCTACATGTGCAGCGGCTGTATTACCATCCATAGAATGTTTCTGTCTTGCCATTATAAATATTTCCTCCTTAAGAAAATTTAGGCGGCATAAATGTACCCGATATAAATAACCAGATATACATTATACGTCCCTACATATTACTTAATATTTTATTATCTTTATCCCCAAAAGTAAAGGCATAAATGTGAGATTTCATGCTTATTTTATTATTAAAATCAATACAAAGCCATTAAAAACTGGACTTCTCCAATGACCAAGCATCGGAAAAGTCCAATTACACGATTTACATATTCTTATTATTACTACATTTTATTACTAAATCATTATATTAATCGTCTTCACCCTGAAGTGCATCATAACCTGATTCTCCGGTTCTTACCTTTACTACATCCTCAACATCATATACAAAAATCTTACCATCACCGATATGACCTGTATAGAGAGCCTTTCTTGTAGCATTGATAACATCCATTACAGGAACTGAAGATATTACCATCTCAACCTGTGTCTTAGGAAGAAGCTGGATATCCATTGGAACGCCTCTGTAATATTCAGGAGCACCCTTCTGTGTACCACATCCAAGAACCTGTGTAACTGTCATACCTGTAACTCCGATATCGTTCATGGCCTTCTTGAATCTCTCGAATCTCTCCTGCTTCATAAGAATCTCAACCTTGGTAATCTTCTTACCATCACCTGCATCAGATGTCTTAACAAGAGCAGGTACAGAAGTTTCCATTGATTCTGAACCGATTACATCAACATCACCGTCAACAAAGTCCATACCACCAAATTCGAATCCGGCATAAGCACTTGAAAGACCATGCTCCATAATATCAAGACCTCTGATTTCTTCTTCCTTAGAAGCTCTGAGTCCGATAGTAGCCTTAATTACTGTGAATACAATCACCATGCATACAGCTGCCCATGCTGCAACTGAAACAAATCCTAATAACTGAAGTCCAAGCTGTGTGAATCCACCACCATAGAAAAGGCCTTCGCCCTTAATTGAACCACCTTCTAAAGCAATTGCATATCCTGGAGCTGAGCTTGTTGCAAAAAGGCCAACAGCAATTGTACCCCAGATACCATTCATCATATGTACTGCTACAGCACCTACAGGATCATCAACATGAAGCTTGTAGTCAAGAAGCCATACGCCGAATACTACTAAAAGACCAGAAACAATACCTATCATTGTTGCACCAAATGCATCTGTTACATCACAAGGAGCTGTTATACCAACAAGACCTGCAAGTGAAGCATTTAAACACATTGAAACATCAGGCTTACCATATCTTATCCATGTGAATATCATACATGTTACTGTAGCTATTGCAGGAGCAACTGTTGTTGTAAGGAAAATAGAGCCTAAGTCTTCAATTGTTGTTGCTGCTGCACCGTTAAATCCATACCAGCCAAACCACAGAATAAATACACCAAGTGCGCCAAGTGGAATGTTGTGTCCTGGAAAAGCATTTACCTTTATAACCTTACCATTAGCATCCTTTTCAAACTTACCAATACGAGGTCCAAGAATCTTAGCACCAATAAGAGCTGCAATACCACCAACCATGTGAATACAACAAGAACCTGCAAAATCATGGAAGCCTAACTGTGCAAGCCAGCCGCCGCCCCAGATCCAGTGAGCTTCTATTGGATAGATAAGTGCTGAGATAACTGCTGAGTATACACAATATGATAAGAACTTTGTTCTCTCAGCCATGGCACCTGAAACAATAGTAGCTGTTGTAGCACAGAATACTAAGTTAAATACGAAACTAGAAAAATCAAAATCTTTGTAAGCTGTGAAGATATCAAAACCAGGCTTTCCAATAAAACCAAGTAAATCCTCACCTAATAAGAAACTGAATCCAATAAGAACGAACATTACTGTGCCAATACAGAAGTCCATCAGATTCTTCATAATAATGTTACCTGAATTCTTTGCTCTTGTGAATCCTGTTTCTACCATTGCAAAACCTGCCTGCATCCAGAAAACAAGAGCTGCACCTATAAGGAACCACACACCGAACAATTCGGCATCTACCGCTGATAAAATCTCTTGCATAACCATTTCCTCCCTAATCAGAAATTCATTTTAATTTAATTGCCGGTAACAGAGTTGATCAGGTTCTGTACCTGATTAAACAGAATGCAAAAAAGGCGTGCAGGCAGTTTTCCCAAACTGCTTACACGCCTTTGTGTACATCACTGTTTAATTTATGTTGCCTATTATACTCGCCATTTTCAATAATTATTGAAAAAATCGGACATTTTTATTGACTTTTTAATTTTTTCTTAATAATATTTTAACAAATAAACTTTTAGAGGAGACAATTTATGAAACATATGATACAGCCATTTGGAATTGACATGTACAACAAAGTACTTACTGATACTAAGTCATCTGAGCATATGTCCTTTTACGAAGCTGATAAAAGCGGTATGCCTGATAACTTTACAATTTCTTTTATTCCTTCATACACTACAGAATGGATAATATGTTACAACGACGGCAATGACAAAGCGGAATTCATCTGTGCAGGCAGCCAGAATAAGCTCACAGAACTTTCTCTTAACGTATTTGATCACTATTTTGGAGTAAGATTCGACAATACAGGCTGTTACTTTAATAAAGGCTGTAATGCTAAGACCTACCCTGTGAACATAACAGATAATGTATTCCGTTATGAACCGGTGCCTGACTCATATGAGATGCAGTTAGTAAAAGATTTCCACAAATCTTTTACATTTAAAGACAGAATTGCGCTTTTTAAAGCATTTGTTACAGACTGCAAGACATTCTGTCCTGTTTCTGAAAGCATTAAGGAACTCAATAACCTTATATATTCCGGTGCCGGTACTGTTGCAGAATTATCTGCAGAATCAGAATATTCTGTAAGACATATATCAAGACTTTACAATAAAGTTTATGGCATCGGAGCTAAGGATTTTATCAAAATGTACAGATTCCAGAATGTTCTGACTGAGATAATTGCCAATCCAGACCGCGATAACAGCTTCTTTATCGAGGGTACCGGTTATTCAGACCAGGCTCATTTCCAGAGGGAATTCAAAGCATTTACAGGAACCACTCCTAAACAGTACATAAAGCTTATTAAGAATTTTTAATATCCATAAAAGAGGTGACAGTCTCCGTTCAGTCGGACTGCCACCTCTTTTTATTAATCACCATCAGTTAATATGAAATCACTCATAACTGTATTGCATATATCAATGCCATATTCTGATAGCTTCAACATATCTGCCTGTCTTGTTAAAAGTCCCTTATTAATATTGCTCTCTATCTCTTTTTCATAGACTTTTTCAATTGGCATTCCGAATTTGTTCTGAAAATCCTTCACATCAACTCCTGCAACCTTTCTTAGTCCAAGAAACATGAATTCTTCCATTGCATCTTCTTTAGTCAGTATTTCAATATTTTCATGAAGTTTTCCTATATCACCGTTAAGCTCTATATACTTCTTGACATCTCTTATGTCGGAATACCGCACATTCTCTGTAAATCCCGCTGCCGAACACCCAAAGCCATAATACTCTCCTCTGTTCCAATACAGAAGATTATGCCTGCATTCGAAGCCCGGTCTGCTATAGTTGGATATTTCGTATCTTTCATACCCTGCATTTCCAAGAATCTGCTTCGTTATATGATACATGCGCCTGTCCTCTTCCTCATCAGGAACCGGCGGAAACTTATCAATATTATCAGCCAGATAAGTGCCTTCCTCAAGAATAAGGCTATACACCGATATATGCTCCGGCTGTAATGCCGTCACCTTGTCAAATGTATTTTCAAGAGTTGCTTCAGTCTGCCCCGGAATAGCAGACATAAGGTCAACATTAATATTATTAAAGCCTGCAGCCCTTGCCAGTCTGAAGCTTTCCATAAACTGTTCAAATGTGTGTATTCGCCCAAGCATTTTTAATTCATTATTATCAGCAGACTGTAAGCCAAAGCTTAACCTGTTAACGCCTGCCTTCCTGTATTCTGAAAGCCTGCTTTCATTAACTGTTCCCGGATTACATTCCATTGTTATCTCGGCATCATCCGAGATATTAAAGCATTCCCTGACAGCAGACAATATGTCAGCTATACAGCCATCAGGCAGTACAGACGGAGTACCTCCGCCAAAGAATATGGATGTTATCTTATCTTTTACCTGCCCATCTGCTGTATTTCTGATTTCATTAATAAGTGCCTTAGTGTAAGCATATTTTACAGCATCACCAGCCGGAGCAGACAGAAAGTCACAATATATACATTTGTGTACACAAAAAGGGATATGTATATATATCCCTTTTTCATATGTTTTATTCATCATCTAACTTTAATACGCTCATAAACGCCTTCTGTGGTATCTCTACATTACCAATCTGGCGCATACGCTTCTTTCCTTCCTTCTGCTTCTCAAGGAGTTTCTTCTTTCTTGAGATATCACCACCGTAACATTTTGCAAGTACATCTTTTCTGAGTGCCTTGACAGTTTCTCTTGCAATTACCTTGCTTCCGATAGCTGCCTGAATAGGAATCTCAAACTGCTGTCTTGGAATCTCTTCCTTGAGCTTCTCACACATTTTACGGCCTCTCTCCTCAGCATTGCCGGCAAATACAATGAATGAAAGTGCATCAACTTCTTCTTTGTTGATAAGAATATCAAGTTTGACAAGCTTAGAGCGCTCATAGCCCTTCATCTCATAATCAAATGATGCATAACCTCTTGAACGTGATTTAAGTGCATCAAAGAAATCATATATAATCTCATTAAGAGGAAGGTCATATTTAAGCAGTGCTCTTGTCTGCTCAATATATTCCATTCCATTATATATGCCTCGTCTTTCCTGACAAAGCTTCATAATAGGTCCGACGAATTCTGTTGTAACCATAATCTCAGCACTTACCATAGGCTCTTCCATATAATCAATCTCAGAAGGGTCCGGCATATTAGACGGATTAGTAAGGTCAATTACATCTCCGTTCGTCTTGTGAACCTTATATATAACACCCGGTGCTGTTGTTACAAGGTCAAGATTATATTCTCTTTCAAGTCTCTCCTGTATAATCTCTAAATGAAGGAGTCCCAAAAATCCACATCTGAAGCCAAATCCGAGTGCAATAGATGTCTCCGGCTCAAACTGCAGGGCTGCGTCATTAAGCTGCAGCTTTTCAAGTGCATCTCGTAAATCCTGATACTTGGCACCATCTGCCGGATATAATCCGCAGTAAACCATAGGATTAACCTTCTTGTAACCAGGAAGCGGCTGCTCACATGGTCTGTCATTATCAGTAACTGTATCACCAACTCTTGTATCTCTTACATTCTTGATACTTGCTGTAATATAGCCAACCATTCCTGCTGTAAGCTCATCGCATGGGATAAAACGGCCTGCACCGAAATATCCAACCTCAACGACCTCTTCTACAGCTCCAGTTGCCATCATTCTTATCTTAGTACCCTTCTTGACAGTACCCTCTTTGATTCTTACAAATATGATAACACCCTTATATGCATCATATAACGAATCAAATATAAGCGCTGAAAGTGGTGCGGAAGCATCTCCTGATGGTGCCGGAATCTTAGTTACAATCTGTTCAAGAACCTCTTCAATATTAATTCCGTTCTTGGCTGATATAAGCGGTGCATCCTGTGCCTCGATTCCTATAACATCCTCAATTTCTTCAATAACTCTTTCAGGTTCTGCACTTGGAAGGTCTATCTTATTAATTACCGGAAATACATCAAGGTCATGGTCCAATGCAAGATATACATTAGCCAGTGTCTGTGCCTCAATTCCCTGTGCGGCATCTACTACAAGTATTGCACCATCACAGGCTGCAAGTGCTCTTGACACCTCATAATTAAAGTCGACATGTCCTGGAGTATCGATAAGATTAAATATATATTCCTGTCCATCTGATGCCTTATATACAGTTCTTACTGTCTGTGCTTTAATTGTAATTCCTCTTTCTCTCTCAAGATCCATGTTATCAAGAATCTGTTCCTGCATCTCTCTTGATGTGAGAAGTCCGGTTTTTTCAATAATTCTGTCAGCCAGTGTTGACTTACCATGATCAATATGTGCAATAATACAAAAATTTCTTATGTTCTTCTGATTAATTCCTGCCATTAGTATAACCCCGCTTGTTTTAAATATTCTAATATGCCATCCGCTATGGCCTGTGCTGTATTGTCTTTTCCTGTTGTTACTTTCTTTAAGTCAGACGCATTAGTTATGAAGCCCATATTAATTATACAGCTTGTGCATTTGCAATGGGCATTAATATAATAATTATCCTTTGCAGCTGCAACTGTACCTGTCTTAACACCACGGTTCTTAATTCCGGTGCTGCTTTCCATATTCTTTAATATTATTCTGGAAAGTTCCACTGCCTCTGTAGGTTTTGATGTATGAATATAACTCTCTGCTCCCGAAACAGAAGCATCTGAATTATACGAATTCATTCTGAGCGACACACATACATATGCATTTGATGAATTACTTGCCTTCACACGGTCTTCATCTGTTACATCTGTATCTGTTGTTCTGGTCATGACAACATTAACGCCTTCAGCCTCCAGTTTTGACTTAACTGCAAGTGTCATATCAAGATTAATGTCTTTTTCTTTCTTTCCTGATGCCCCAA
>OLGD01000395.1_pt1 | contig 91018 bp, 90 predicted proteins | sample 1605311 | NCBI WGS metagenome assembly OLGD01 (sample SAMEA3888917, study PRJEB22519) | human gut metagenome | biome: human gut; feature: human-associated habitat; material: faeces | place: Denmark | collected 2010
GCCTCGCTGCCGTGCGAGAGTAGGTAGTTGCCAGTATTATGAAGCCCGTCAACCCTTCAACGGTTGACGGGCTTCTCCGTATTCGCTTGTTCGCATATACTTACTCCCGCTCGCGCTAACTGCTCAATCAGTACCCCGCCTCAATATCCTGCGGTTTATAGGCGTTGATTTCAGCGAATGCCGTAGTTTATCCTGCCCTCAAACGAGCTATTGTGCGTATCTTGTGCGCGTCATACCGATTGCGCCCCGCGCGAATTTTTTCACCGGCGGCTTCATACTCGCCGACAATCTGCCACAGCCGAGACGTTTTTATTCCAAGTATTTGCGCGGCTTTTCTTGCAGAAATAAAGTTCGCATGAGAATCGTCTTCGCCTTTTTGAATGCGGAGGATTTCTTCGACGCTTTTGCGCAATGCTTTCAGCTCGGAGAGTATTTCCGAGAGTAGTAAGATGATGCTCCTGAGTTGCATTTTTTGCGGTTTCCCTTTTAGTGTGTCGCGGGTGAATGCCTGTTTATCGCGCGCCGATTGCGTGTTGAAAATAAAAAGACGCGCATAGCAAGCCTACTGCGCGCCGGTGAAAAAGGCAACTTGTTTTCGCCAAATTTTAAGTCGTCGGCTTTCCCCTTAATTTCTATGTGGGATGGTGTTATATGGATATATTTCGCATGGCGATCGGGAAAGTCACATCGAGCCGTCTCCGTCGTTGTAGTCGTCAAGGTGAGCGTTGCTCTCAATATCTTTCCATGTTTTCCCTTTCAGGGTATATCGAGAAGTTCGCCGAGTATTGCTATGAATATAAATGCTATTAATTCCATTTTATCTGAATTTGCGCACAGCATCACGCGCGGTTAGAGATTTCTTGCAATGCTTTTTTTCAAATATTTTATATAATTGAGCGGCACATAGGGTTCGTTTTTCCACCGGGAACCCTTTGTGTCTATCAGCAACGTGTTGTCGGAGACTTCGATTTTCAGAAACGCCCGCTGGTAGCCTTTGACATAGCTCGCCGATATGGGATTGCCGGCGGAGATGATTTTCCATCCCCTCTCTTGGAGCGAGTTGAGGGTTGCGGCGTGCAATTTGGCTTTGGGGGCGCCGCCGAAATGCTCCGAAAGCTTGGTATAGCCGGCTTTTGCCATTCTGATGGACTTCTCCGTGTTTGTCGAGGCGCATCCGCAAAGAGCCGCCGCCGTTAAACATACAAGTGCGAGTCGTAAGATAGTCTTCATATTTTCTCAAGTTGCTATGATTAAGAAATTGCCGGCGGGCGGGGCAAGAATATTCTCGCCCCGCTTTCGCGATTTTTAGAGTTCAAACCTCACTTTGACCAGCCCCAAATCCGCCGTATTGTCTTTTTTGAAGATCCAGTGTTGGTAGCATAGCGATACCGCCCAGTTGTGCGCGAATTTGTAGGTTCCCTCGACGCTGATGGTGTGGCGGTCGATATAGCCTATGTGGTAATTCCCAACTCCGAAATTGCTGTTTGGCGCGTCGGAATAATTGTATTTTAGCGTGAGAGCGAATTTTTTGTAAATCAGGGCTTCTACGCCTCCGCCAAGCCCCCACATGAAGTTTACCCTGTCGGACCAATATCCGTCGTTGTCGGAGGCGGCGTACAAACCGCCGCATCCGGCTTCGATAAACGGCGTAAGCTCAAAATTTTTTTCCACGCGCAGCCTGTAATATCCGCTGATGTAGAGGGGAAATTCAAATTCGTAGCCGTTTACGTTATAATCGCTAGTTTCCAGCCAGTTAAACATTAGCGGGACGGAGGCGTCTATGCCGAAAGTATCCGTCCCGTCCTTGAACAGGTTCCATTTCAGCTCGAAATTTGCCCCTGCGCCGGTATTTGTATCGTAATCGTTCAGCGACGCCTGGTTGACGTTTGCGCCGAAAGATATGTAGTTTTTGCCGAAGGCGGTTGCGGAGGCCGCGTAGCCGCCGCGCCTTGCCTGGGACCTTTCAGTCTGGGCCCAGTCGGGGCGGATTGCGCTTTCGGCGGCTGCGAACTGCGCGACAAGCAGAGTTGAAAGAATGGGAAGGAGCGTTTTTTTAAGATATGTTTTCATGGTGATTGTGTATATACGAAAGCATACATTATAATGCAAGTGAAATCTTCGTGGATACGTAAATTATTGTAATTTTAAGGGCATGAAACCAAAGCTGTCTTCTAACTTAATTTTGCGGGTGGACGAGGAGCTGAAAAGGAGGCTTGCCGACGTCCAGTCGCAGACCGGATATTCGGTTTCGGAAGTCGTGCGCCAGTGCCTGAACTCTTTTGTGGACTATTTCGACAAAAACGGGTGCATAATTTTGCCGCTCAGCGTCGTTCCGACGCGGGAATTGGAATTGCTGCGGCACTCCAAACGCGGCGGACGCGCAAAGAGACCGTGAGCTTTCCGCGAGAGGGGCGTTGAGAGGACGCTCCCCGCGCGCCACGCGGGGAGCGGCTTATTTCGCGCGCTTCGCCTTTCGCGGGCGGGCGGGCTTCGTTGGGCGGGCGGGCGCATCCTTTGCGGCCTCGCCCCCGCCGACCCACGTCGGGCGGACGAGCGTTATAATGCCGGAATTTTCCCCCGCAACCGCGGAGTCGCGGTTTAGCATGTCGGCGAGCCTGCGCACGGCGACCTTTCCCACAACGTCGTTATTTTGCTCCATTCCCGTCCAGTCCGGAGGCGGGGGCTCGCGCCGCTCGAGCTGGAAGAGCCTGACATTTCTTCTCCCTACTTCCGGAATTTCTTCAAGGATTCCGCGGGTGAAATTAAAGAGGTAGAGAATCGCGTCCGGAGAGTTTTTCCGGATCCACTTTGCCAGATTTTTCCTGTACGTTTTAGACTCCCGCGGTTCGAGAAACGGGGGGCATTTGAATTTGGCGCCGCCTTTCAACTGCGCGCGCAGAAAGCCCCCGACGAGCGTCCCGCCCACGAGGTCGTCCACGCTCTCGTCGATGACAAGCCCTATATTTTTGCACCCGAGGCTCGCGGCTTCAACGTACGCGTTGTGCGAAATCAGAAAATCGTCCGAGGCCACGACTTCGAGGGACGCGTTGTACGACCTTATCCCCGCGCTTATAAAATAGAAGTCGCGCCAGATTTTTTCAAACCCCCGCGGGAAGATATTCCCGAAGGAGTGCCCGAGCACTATTCCGCCGCGTATACCGCGCGAGCGGAAAATCCCCGCAAGCTTTTCGGCGTCCGTCCCCGGGGCGTGCATCCAAAATTCGTTGACGGCGTATCCGAGGCGGGCGGCCTCCTGGCGGATACCCGCGTAGTAGCGCGGGAGCGTCGGGTGGTTTTTCAGCGCGAATTCGTCGAGGTTGCCGTTTATCACGGCGATAGTTTCCGAGAACGACTTTTCGGAGCCCGCGCGGATTTTCGACATCAGAGACGAGACGAGCTCGTTTTTTTTGTATCCCATCGCCCTTGCGGCGGACTGCACCCTCCTGCGGGTCTTCTCCGAAACCATCGGAGAATTTTTCAGCGCGAAAGACACCGCCCCCTTGGAAAGGTTGGTTTTGTGGGCGATGTCCGCGAGCGTGACTTTCTTCGGGCTTGGCATGGTTTGGATTTTGCGGATTGCGCGCGCGCAGTAAAGAAAAATGCCCTCCGGCGCGCCGCTTTGCGCGTTTTGCCCGACCGCCCCGCGACGGGCGGGTCAGCCTTTCCGGAAATCCGGCGGGTTGTAGTAGTCGTTGCGCCTGTCGGGGTTGGCGGCGGGAACTATTATGAGGAATACGAGCCATAGCAGCGACATCGCGCACGCCATCGCGAATACGGACTGTATCGCCGTGAATTTCATTCCGAACTTTTCCCATTCCGCGGCGAGCATTCCGCTCGCAAGCAGCGCGGACGAGAGAAACCCTCCGAACATTCTTCCGCCGCAAAAAAACGTGTTGAAGAACGAAAGCGACATGACTTTGTTCCCGGGCGCCGCAACGGAGTACATTTCCGCAGAGGCGAAGCAGAAGAAGCATGCGAGGGCCATGCAATTCAGGAATATTATCGCGCAGACTATTTCGAGCAGGCGCGGCACGCCCTCCCCGCAGAAGAAGAGCATCGCGGGAATCGCGATGAACGCCGAATGTATTGCGATGATTGTGCGCCTTGAGCCGAGCGCCCTCAGGAGCCTGCCGAAAAGCAGGTATCCCGCTATGCTGCCGGCTATGCCGAAAGTCGCGACGGTCTGCACGGTGCTCACGCCGTGCGAGAGCGTCTGTTTGAGGTACACGAGCGTCAGCGGCTGCACGAGAAACGCCACAATCGCCACCAACATCATGTATATCGAAAACGACGAGAGGCAGCTGTTGGCGGCGGCCTCCCTTATCGGGGCGAGTATCCCGCCGCCCTGCCTGGCCGCCGGAGGGAGGTCGAGGAAGTAGACGAACGCCGCCCGCGCGAATTGCAGCACGGCGCAGACGGCGATGAGGATTTGCAGAAGCCACACGGGCGGATGTTCGCCCATAGCCCTCGCCGCAAAATAGAAAAAGGCTCCGGCGAACACCGTGTAAAAAAACCTGAGCATTCCGAAGTAGCTCCCGCGCTCCGACGGGGCGACGAATGAATCCACTATCGGGAACCACGCCGCCCCGAAAATCGGGCGCGCTATGCAGTATGCAAAGCACAGCGCAACGACAGCATATTTGGCGGCGCCCCCGAATGCGGGAGCCCCCGCCATCAAAAGGCACGCCGCGCAGCCTATCGCGCAGGACAGATACATGCCCCTTTTCAAGCCTATCTTTTCGACGAGCAGCCCGCTCGGGATTTGCAGCAGGAGGGCGATGAAGCCCGTCGCGCCCGCCATGAGCATGTTCAGCGACTCGTTTCCGCCCAGCAGCGCCACATAGGAAATCAGAATCGCGGAGCTGTCGAGCATGACTTCCGACAGGCTCCCGAAACAGTTTGCCGCTATCGACCACGCCTGGATTTTCCGGCGCTTTTTGGGCGGCATTTTCTCGGCAAAAGTCGGCTCCATAAATTTCCCTCCCGCAGCGCGCCTATTGCCAGCCGCAGTATTCGCGGATTTCCGCCGCGTTGGAGCGGAAGAATTTTTCGGCTTCCTCCGGCTGCCCCCACCGCCAGTACACGGAGCCCACGAGCTCAAAGTAAAGTTTCCAAAATTCGAGGATTTTGAGCGCGGCGCGGTTGTCGGCGTCCTCCCCGTAAAACTGGTCGGTGGCGAACATGGTCTTGTGGTTGAAGAAGCGCGGCCGCGCGGAGCCGTCGTTGCACTTTTTGTCGAAGAATGCGGGCATATCGCCGATGAGCCTTCTGAATCCGCTTACGTCGCAGGTGATGTTTTTATAATAGTACAGGTTCTGCTCGGTCTGTTCGAGGTGCGGCCAGCCGAGGTGCCCCTGCATTATCTTCAAGTCGGGGAAGGCCTCGGCGACGGCGGCAAGATACTGCGGCTGCATGTTTACCGGCCCGAATGAGCGCCCGCCGCCTTTCCCGTCCCACGCCGGCCCTTTCGCGACGAGCCCCGTGTGGAAGAGAACGGGCATTTTGAGCGCCTGCGCGCGCTCGTATATCGGGAAGTACCTTTCGTCCGAATACGGAAAGCGCGGCTTGTAGGGTTTCAACCCCGCAAAACCGGCATCGGCGAGCCTGTCGGGCTGGTCGGCGGCGCCGTCCAGGTCGAGGTACCCGAAAGCCCTGACCATGCCTTTGAAGTCTTTTGAAACCTGGAGGATTTCCCTTTGGCTTGCAAACTCTACGCCGTTGAGCCGCACGCCCGACAGATCCATCAGCCAGATCTCCTCGAACGCTCCGGACTCCGCGATTTTGTCGAACCCCTTCGCGTTTTTGCGAAGGTGGGCATGGGCGTCTATGGCTTTCATTGCTTCCCCGCGCCTTTCAGATGTTGAATTTCGGCTTTTGCGCGGTGCCCCTGTCGGTGACGATGAGCAGGTTTTTGTGGTTGCGCGCGTGGGTGACGGGATAGTCGTCGCCGGGCTGCCCGAGCGCCGCGATTCGGATTATCGTGTTGGCCCAGAGAAATTCCGTGGACTCGTTTCTTGTCATCAGCAGCATTCTGCGGGCTTCGAGGCACTGTTTCATTCCCATGGTGATGGCGCGCCTCGGGAAGTTTTCAAGGTTGCCGCCGACTCCGCGGTGGCGGGTGGAGTCTATCGTGCGGGTAAACTCGTTGATTTCGAGAATGCGCGGATTCGAGCCGGCGACGCCCTCTGCGGGCTCGTTGAACGCGACGTGCCCGTGTATGCCTATGCCGCCGTAGCAGACTTCTATTCCTCCGGCGTCCTCTATCATCTTCGGGAGGTCTTTTATGTTTTCGGGGGTAGGGAAGATGACCTGATCTTCGGGCATCATGAGATCCGGCCGTATGCGGTTGAAGAGCAGCGGCCCGATCTGCCCGCGGAAGCTCAGCGGGTGGCTGGCGGTAATGAGCTCGTCCTTCTCGTCGTCCACGTATTCGTCCATAAAGAAAAAGCGGACGTTTTTGAGGCTAAGGTTGCGGTAGTTGATTTTCTCCGCCATTATGCGGTAGGGCTGCGTGGGGCCGACGGGCATTATGAACGACACTATCTTGTCGCCGCTTGCCGCCTTTTCAAATTCGTTCACCATCTCCTCCGCAAGAAATTCGTAGACTTCGTCGAGCGTGTCCAAAACTTTGAGCTGCCCGTTCGACTGCCTTATGAGTTCGTCCGTGTCGAGGGCGAGAATCCTGCGGACTTCCTCCCTGCGCTTTTTTGGCGTCATCAATTCCATTTTTTTCCCTTTCCGTTTTCTGAAATTTTAATTTGCGGGGCGGCGAACGCCCCTCTTGGAATGGAAAGGTTAATTATTTGCGCCGCAAACGCCCGGCAAGGAAAATCAAAAAAGCGTTTTCTAAACAGTTAAGTAGCCGCGGGGCGGCTTGCCGCCATGGAAAGGGGCGGGAAGCGCCCCGCAGAGAGGGCAAAGCTCTTGCGCGGTTGCCATCGCGCCCGTCCCCTCTGTTTGCCGACAAAAAAACGAATCTCCCGCAGGGAAATTCGTTTTCGCCGAACCGCCGCGATTGCGCCGCCGCGTTCAAGCCCCGCATTTTACCGGATTTTGCGCCGCCTGGAGATTGCGAGCGCGAGGGCCGCAGCTCCGAAGATTGCCGCAAGCGTTGCCGGTTCGGGCACCTGCGTTATTGAGACCGAAAGGGCGTTCTCTCCGAATAGAAGCTCGTATGAAAATCCGTCGGGGCCGATTACCGAAACGGAGGCGTCGTTTGCGCCGAAGTCGGAGGATTCATAGGTTATCAATTCGCGCACGATCGACTCCTGGGTTTCAAGGAGGGCGGCAAATTCCTCGGCCACCCCGTCGGCAAATTCAAGCTCTATCGCCAGTCCGCCCGCATTTTCGCCCTTTGAAAGCGCGCCCGAGAGCGCGATCTGTGAATTGAAATCAATGCCTACCGCAAGCTTTACCGTTCCGCCGCTCCACGACATCGAATCGGCGTTCAATACGTTGTCGGTGATTGTTTCGTTGGCGTCGTAAACCGACAATGCCCCGCCCGAGACGGATATGGCGCCCGCATTTTTTGCAACCATGCTGAGCTCGCCGCTGTTTACCGTTACGGAAGTCAGTTCGTTTTCGCCGCTTGTAAGATACTGAACCGCGCCGGCGGAACCGTTCATGGAGAGGTGGACGGATTTGTTTGTTGAGCCCCCCCAGTTGGGGTTTGACAGCGATATTTTTCCGTCAAAAACGCGCGATTGCGAGTTTGTAAGCTCTATGTATCCCGCCGCCGTTCCGTCGCCGTCCTTTACTGTTATTTCGCCCGCGCCGGTTATTCCGCCGAGCCTGATGTACGAATCCCCGCTCGAGCCCGTCACATTTACCCGCGCGCCGCCGGAGAGGTTTATGGTTCCGGCGTCGATTATCGGATTCGTCTCCGACCCGCCGTAGTTTACTTCTATAAATGCGCCCGCTTCGACGTTTAAGATGTCGGCCTTGATGTATGAAGCATTGAAGTATAGGTTGTTTGACGATTTCAGCGTCATCGTTCCGTCGCCGCTTTCGTTTGTGGCGTCGAAAGTGGCGTTGTAGGAGAAAAACTGGCTCCAATAATTGCCGCCGTCGATTGTGATCGAATTTGCTTTCAGCGTCCCGCCTCCCGCAAGGCCTCTTTGGTGCACGTTTTCGCCCGCGACATTCCAGACTACTTCGTCCACCGCGGCGACTCCGGAAATCGCGAGGTTGTTGCTGGAAAGCCCCTGCGATTCTATGAGGATTTTGGAGCTTTCGGAAGGAACCCCGTTCGACCAGTTCGCGGGATCGCTCCAATTGTAGTTCGCGCCGCTGCCGCCCGTAAAAGTGGTGTCATAGGTTTGGGCAAAGAGCGAAGACGCGAGAAATGCGGAATATAAAATCGGCGCTGTTTTCATTTTCATTAAATTGCAATTTAATCGAATTCCTAACATTGTCAGACATTTAATATTACACCACTCTCCGCCTCCAATGACACACTTAAAGCCTCCCGCTTCCATAGAAACGGGGCGGCAGTGCCGGTGCGAGCTTCCGGCCGTTAAAGGGGGCTGGCGCCCCTTGCGAAGATTGGCTTCGCCAATGCTTCTATTCCCTCCCCGTTCCCCACAAAAAAACGAACCTCCCATGAGAGGTTCGTTAACACTTCCGAAGTTCGTTCCGAAAAACCAAGGGTATCCGATTTGGCGCAATGATTTTGGAGCTAAAAACGGGGCGCAAGCGAAACGGCGGGTTGAAGCGTATTAAACATACGCGAGAGTCGCCGTTATCCATTCCCCACAAAAAAACGAATCTCCCATGAGAAGTTCGTTAGCACTTCCGGAGTTGTTTCCCCAAAAAACAAACCCTGCTTTCCCGATTTGGCGCAATGATTTTGGATGAAGAGCGAGTATAGGGAAGCCGCCAAGGGCGCGTGGCGTATTCGACATACGCGAGCGGTCTTGGCGGCTTCCCTAACGGAGCTATTCGCCAAAAGCATTCGCCAAATCAGGCGACGCGTTCCACTACGACGGGAGTTGGATTCGGGCGGCGCGGCGCGAGCCTGTACGCGTTGCGCAGATAGTCTATCGCCGAATCCAGATTCGTTTCGTCGTTGTAGTGGATCATCAGCAGCGGTTCGCCTTGTTTTACCTGCGTGCCGATTTTCTTGACTTCCGTCACTCCGACATACGGGTCGATTTTTCCGCTTTTTGTGGTTGCGAGAATCTGGACGGCTCTGGCTATCATACCGGAGTTGATGTTGTGCACATAGCCGCGCTTGGGGGCAGGGAGCTTGCGGGAGTGCTTGGGCATCGGGTATTTCTGCGGATCGTCGAGCCACGGCGCGGAGCCGCCCTGCGCCTTTATCATCTCGATAAATTTTTTGAGGGCCGACCCGTCTTCTACCACGCGCTCCACGGACTGTTTCGCCGAGAGCGTCGAGCCCGCCACGCCCGCGAGCCGCAGAATTTCCATGCCGAGCTTGAGGACGAGTTCTTTGATGTCGTCGCTGCCGCCGCCGCGGAGGAAGTCGAGGGCTTCGAGGACTTCGAGGCCCATGCCCACGGAGTTGCCGAGGGGCTGGTTCATGTCGGTGATGAGCGCCACGCACCGGTGTTTCATGACGCGCGCCACGCGGGTGATTGTGCGGGCGAGCTGCCGCGCCTGCTCGATGTCGCGCAGGTACGAGCCGTTGCCCCACTTGACGTCCACGACGAGCCCGTCGGCGCCCACGGCGAACTTTTTGCTCAGGACGCTTGCTGTAATGAGCGGCAGGCTCGGAATGGTGGCGGTCATCTGGCGCATTTTGTAGATTTTTTCGTCTACGGGGGAAATGGAATTGTCGTGTTCGCAGATGGCGCAGCCGACAGTTGAGAGCTGCTTTTGGAAGTCTCCGAGGGAGAGCTTTGTCTTGAAGCCGGGAATCGAGGACATCTTGTCGCCCGCAGTCAGAACGAAGTCTTCGTCGGGGCTTGTCATTCCGGGGACGACGACCCCGCATGCGGCGCCGACCGCGGCGAGTATGAGGGAGGTTTTGTCGCCTACGCCTCCCGTGGAGTATTTTGCGACTTTCGGGCGGGTTATGTGGGAGAGGTCGAGGGTTTCGCCCGTGAGAATCATTTCGTCGGCGAACACGGCGGTTTCCTGGGCGGCCATGTCTTTAAAGAATATTGCCATAATGAGCGCGGCCATTTGCGATTCCGGCATTTCGTCGTCGAGAATGGAGTCTACTATGTTGCGAACTTCTTCTTCTGTGAATTCGTGCCCGTCGCGCTTTTTTTCTATAAGGTACGCATAGGATGCTTTGATTGAGGATTTGCCGATGATTTTACGTATAGCCATAATTGAAGTCTTTGTGTGAATGTATTAAAACTGCGCGGCCGCGCTAAATCCGAAAATCCGCGCGGGCTGTCTCCCTTAGTCTCTTAAACAGCACATTTTTTGAAAAAAGTCGAGCTTAAAATCGGAGCCGGCAAAAGATTTCGCCGGCGGGCGTTCGGCCTTTATCATCTTATTGAGACAATCTTGCGGGCTTGGCGTTCATATTTTTTGGCGGGAAAAACTTTTAGCTTGGCAATTGCGCGCAATAGGGTAAGAGATTAGTGAAAATGGGAGAAAAGTTAAACAACGAAGGCGGACGGACTTTTGAAGAGTCTCTGGAAGAGCTCGAGTCCATTCTGTCGGAGCTCGAAAATTCCAAAATACCCCTGGACGAGCTGGTGGAAAAATATACCCGCGCCAAGGCGCGCCTCGCCGACTGCCGGAAGAAGCTCGAGGCGGCGGAGCTGAAAATCGGCAAGCTGTCGGGCGCGGAGGTCGAAGGGTTCCCCGCCGCTGCGGAATAGTCCCGCGCCTCAGGGCAAGTTATAGTGCAACGATATGTCCATACTTTCCAATATAAAATCCCCCGAGGACGTAAAGGCCCTCGCCCCGCAGCAGCTGCCGGAGCTCGCGGAGGAAATCAGGCGCGAGATAATAGCAGTCACCTCCAAAAAGGGCGGGCACGTTTCCCCCAACCTCGGGATAGTGGAGCTTTCCATAGCCCTGCACAGGGTGTTTTCCACTCCGAAGGACAAGATATTTTTCGACGTATCCCACCAGTGCTATACGCACAAGCTCCTGACGGGGCGCAACAACGAGAAGTTCGAGGCGCTGCGCCAGACCGACGGAATAAGCGGCTTCTGCAACAGGTTCGAGAGCGAGCACGACGCCTTCGGGGCGGGGCACGCGGGGACGGCGGCCTCCGCCGCGCTGGGGTTTGCCGCCGCGCGCGACCGCAACGGCACTGACGAGAATATCGTGGCGGTGCTCGGCGACGCCGCCCTCACCAACGGGGTGACTTTCGAGGCGTTCAACAACATCGCGACCACGACCAAGCGGATGATAGTCGTGCTGAACGACAACGAAATGTCGATAGCAAAGAACGTGGGCGCCATCGCAAAATACCTGAACGAGGTCATAACGAACCCGCGCAACAACAGGCTGTACTCCGACATGAACGCCTTTGTCAAAAACCTCTTCGGGGAGCCGGCCGCCAAGTTCACCGAGAAAGTCGCGCGCGACGCCAAGGGCTTCATTCTCCCGTCGTCGTTTTTTGAATACTTCGGTTTCATGTACCTCGGCCCGATAGACGGGCACGACATACCGCTGCTCGAAAAGTATCTCAATTATTGCAAGCGCTCCACAAAGCCCATACTTTTGCACGTCTTGACAAAAAAGGGCAAGGGTTTGGAGGTCGCCGTGCGCAATCCGGAAAAGTTCCACGGCGCAACCCCCTACGACATCGTCACGGGGGAATCCACGTCGAACTCCGACAAGTCCGTCCCGAACTACCAGGACGCGATGGGCAAGACCCTTCTGAAACTCGCCCAAAAAGACCCGAAGATCGTGGGCATTACGGCGGCGATGGCCTCCGGAACGGGGCTTTCTTTCCTCAAAAAAGACCTGCCCGCGCAGTTTTTCGACGTGGGGATAGCCGAGGAGCACGCCGCGGTTTTCGCCGCGGGCATGGCGTGCCAGGGCTTCAAGCCCGTCGCCGCGATTTATTCCACTTTCATGCAGCGCGCCTACGATTGCGCAATGCACGACGTCTGCCTCCAGAATTTGCCCGTCACTTTCTGCCTTGACCGCGCGGGGCTCAGCCCCAACGACGGGGCGACCCACCACGGGCTCTTCGACATATCCTTTTTGAGGCCGCTACCCAACGCCGTGGTAATGCAGCCCTCCGACGAGGACGAGCTTGCCGACATGCTCTACACTTGCGTGGAGTCCGGAAGGCCGTGCTTCATGCGCTATCCGCGCGGCAAGGGCGAGGGCGTCCCGATGAAGGAGACTCCCGAGAAAATCGAGATAGGCAAGGCGGAAGTCCTGCGCGAGTCCGACTCGTCCGCGACGATATGGGCGCTCGGCAACATGGTCAGAGAGGCCCTAAAAGCCGCCGAGGAGATAGAGACGGAACTCGGGGTGAAGATCGGGGTTGTCAACGCCCGCTTCGTGAAGCCGCTCGACAGGGAGCTTCTTCTGAAACAGGCGGACAAAAACAGGCTGATTGTGACTGTTGAAGACCACGTTGCGGCGGGCGGATTCGGGAGCGCCGTGGCGGAAACCCTGCTTGGCGCGCGGAAGAAGTGCGGGGTCTGCATAATCGGCTGGCCCGACAGGTTCATTCCGCACGGCACCGATGTAGCCACCCTCCGCGCCCAGTTCGGAATGAGCACGACCCAAATTATCGAGCGGGTAAAGCAGGCGCTCCAAGAATCGTAGGCTCCGCGCGGCAATTTGCGCCGCGCCGCTTTCCGGCAATTCCGCCGTAGGGTTTTCAATCCGAGCCGCCGGCAATTTCCAGCAGTTCGCGCAGCGCGTATACCGCGCCCGTTCGCCCCGAGGCGTCGGAGATGCGCGCTATTATTCCGGCCTCTTCCATCTTCTTCAAGAGCGTGAAAACGGTCGGCCTCGACGCTCCCTCAAACCCGATGGAAGTCTGCGTAAATATCGGCTTTGAAAAAATCGCGTCCAACAGCATAATTGCGTACTTCGACGAAGTCATTTCCAAAATGCGCGACTTCGTGCGGGCGTAATACTCCATTATCGCCTTTGCCGCATTGTAATTGGAATTTGCCTGCCATATCGCGGCATCCAGAAAAAAGCTTATCCACTGCGTCCAATCGCCGGTTTCAGTTATCGCCCTGAGTGAGTCTTTATAGGACATCTCATTTAATTCCAAATACTTGCTTATATATAGCACGGGGCGCGATATTATCCCCTTGCGGTACATGAAGAGCGGCACGAGCATCCGCCCCAATCGACCGTTCCCGTCGCAAAACGGGTGGATTATCTCAAATTGGGCGTGCAAAACGGCGGCTTGGGCGACGACGTCCCTGTCGTCGGATTCTATGTATTCGGCGAAATTGTCCATGTATTCGGGCACGAGCAGCGGGTCGGGCGGGACGAAGCGCGCGTTTTTTATGCCTCCCGCCCTTGATCCGATATAGTTTTGCACTTTTCTTATCTCTCCCGGATTCTTGTCGCTTCCCCTCACGCCATACATCAGTATTTCGTGCAACTGTCTAACGAGGTGCAGGGTGATATTTCTCTTTTTTGTCTCGGCAGCCCCGAATTGTATGGCTTTGCGGTAATTTAATACCTCAAGAATGTCGTTTTTGCGCTCCTCCGAGGGTTCTTTTATTCCCGCCTCGTATTTTAAAACGTCTATCGTATCGACTTGCGTTCCCTCTATCTTGCTCGACAATACCGCCTCGTCTCTCGTCAGGGGCGAGAGCAGCAAATCGGGATTGCTTATCGCATTCAGAATGCCGTTAAATCCGGCAATGGCTCTATTGGCTTCCCCCAATTTTCCTATCAGAGAGAGCCAGTCTATGTTTTTTATGGGCAATTTTTCCGGAATGTATGGAGAGCTCATGATGTTGGGCAATTTTATGTCTATTGTATATGTCCAGTTTTTTTATAAAGAAAAAAAGAAAAAACAATCAAATAATTAGGTTAGCATTAATTAAATTTGGATTTTCCTTGCATCAATCGCCTTTGCCGTCGACCCATTTAATCCAAATCGGTTTGCGTTAAGCAAAGCGTCAAATTGCTTAACGCGACTGCAATTGTCGTAAAGTTATCGACAACTGGATATATTTGCTGTAAGTTTTTGCCGATTTTCTTAATGCAAACTGAATTGCTTTAAGTTTGCTTAACGCAATCGGCGCATTGGGCATTTCGCGGGCGCGGAGCGGGCGGCGGCGGCTTTTTTTGGGCGCGGACGAAGAGTTGTTTTATCTGTGCCGAGTGCCGCTTCGGGCTTCCCGCTATATCCAAAATAGCGATATTATCATCACTATTATCGAAAACGGCGCGCCGAATTTGAAAAAGTCTTTAAACTTGTAGCCGCCGGGGTCCATCACGAGCATGTTTACGGGCGAGGATAGCGGCGTCATAAAAGCCGTGGACGACGCCACCGCCACCGCCATTTCGAGCCCGTGCGGGTCTACGCCCATGGTTTGCGCCGCGGCGATTGCTATCGGCGCGAAGAGTATTGCGGTGACGGTGTTTGCGATAAACATCACGGTAAGCATCGCGAGCGCGAAGAGCCCCGCCGTCACAGCGGTTTCCCCGTGCCCGCCGAGCGCGTCGAGTACCGCGCCGGCGGCGAGCTCCACCCCTCCCGTGTTTTCGAGCGCGGCTGCAAACGGCATCATGCAGATTATCAATATCAGCGCTGGCCAGTATACCGACTTGTAGGCTTCGTCCATGCTCAGGCATTTGAAGGACACCATCATCAGGCAGCATATCGCCGCGGCGACGACGTTTTCCACCGCGCCCGTGGCCATCAGCGCGACCATCACGAGCATGCTAAAAATCGCCCCGCCCGCGCGCCCTGGGGAGGTTGCGGCGATTTCGGACTCTTCCGGAAGGTTCAATATTATAAAATCTCGGTTTTGGGATTTCAGGCGGCGTATGGACTCCCACTTCCCGAATACCAGGAGAACGTCGCCCACGCGCAGCCTGTGCGAGAGCATGTTGTCGCCGATCGCCGCGCTGTTGCGCCTTAGCCCGATGGCGTTCAGCCCGAACGCGTTCCTGAATTTCGCCTCCATCAGAGTTTGGCCTATCAGCGACGATTCCGGAAGTATCGCTATTTCCGCCATGCCGATTTCGGCGGAGCGCTCGGAGAAATAGTCGCCCGATAAAGGAAGCTCGCGCAGCATAAATTCCGCCGTGATTTCCGAAGCGCGCGGGTCGCGCAAGTCGCAGAGAAGCAGGTCTCCGGCGGCGATTTCCGTCTCCGGCGCGGGCTCTATCAGCGCCCTTTCGCGGCGGATTTTGCGCTCGATGCAGATTATCCCGAAGGAAGTCCCTCCGCGCCGCCCGAATTCAGATATCTTCATGCCGGCAAGCGGGGAGTCCGCCGGAACCTCAAATATCTTTTCGCGCGATTCGAGGCGGTATGCGCGGACGAAGTCGGAGAGCCTCCGGCGCGCTCCCCTGGCGTGGTTTTCGGGTTCGCCGTCCGGCAGAAACCTGCGCACAACCAGCATGTAGGCTATCCCCGCGGCGAGGGCGGTGAGGCCGATGGGGGTGACCTCGAAGAATCCGAAACCCTCGTACCCCTCTTTTATAAGCGCGCCGTTTGCAATCAGGTTGGGGGAGGTTGCGACGAGCGTCGTCATGCCGCTTATTATCCCCGCGAATGCGAGCGGCATCATAAGCTTTGAGGGCGGTATGCCGCGGCGGCTGCAAATGCTTAGGGTGACCGGTATGAAAATCGCGACAACCCCCGTCGTGCTCATCACGGACCCCAGCAGGGCGACGGAGCACATCAGCATGGCTATCAGAGCGGCTTCCGACTTCCCCGAGCGGCGGAGTATCCAGTCGCCTACGGCGGCGGAAACCCCCGTCCTCGCGAGCCCCGAGCTTATCACGAACATCAGGGCGATTATTATGACGCTCGAGTCCGAAAACGCGGCGAACGCCTCTTCGGGTTTCACTATTCCGGATATTAAGAGGATTACGAACGCGCATGCGGCGACGGCGTCCATGCGGGGCCTTCCCGCGACGAATGCCGCGGCGCACGCGCAGAGAAGCGCGAGTACAAACGCGAGTTCAAAATTCATTTCCGTAAATGGCGGCGTTGTCATCTCAAAATGCTCAAAGCTAAGCGGAATTTCAACCCATAAAAAGAGATTGCGCGCCGCTTTTCGGAATTTTCGGCGCGAAAAACGCGCAAACTCGCCTGCGCGTTGGACTCTGAATCCCGAGAAAATGCTTGACGGTCTCAAACCTTTGAGAAAAAATATATGGTGTAAACCTCAAACGTTTGATTTCATTTTATGAAAAAAATTTTATTTGCCTCATTGTTTTTCTCGGGAGCCTGCGCGTTCAGCGCCGCCGATTTCACATGGGCCGGCGGGGAAGGAGACAGCTCAGGGTTCAATTTCTCGGATTTCGGAAATTGGGATCCCGCCGGATACAGCCCGTCCGGATTCGACAATGTGACTTTCGAGAATTTTACCGCGACTGTCAGCTCCGGCGACCAGTACAAGATCAACGGATTCCTTGAAGTCAACAACCTCACGATAAACAACCTCGTCCTGCCTGATCCCGTAAGGTTTTTTATATATACCGTATGGAGCGGCACTCCGGCAATAAACGGCAATGTCTTTGTCGGCAATATCGACGTCGGCGGCAGCGGCGACGAATGGCGCAGCCCGAATATTCGCGGTACGGGATTGGATTTTATTGTCAAAGGCTCAATTACGGTAGCCCCGACGAACGCCTCCCAGAGCAACGCCTCCGTGCTCACTTTCGGCGGAACCAATAGGAGCGGGTTTTTCAAATCGCTTTCCATAGGCGAAAACGCGGCGGTCGATCCGTCCACGGGCTACAAGACGGCGGTATATCTCGACGCCACATACGCGGGCGCCAACCTTGAGCTCGCCGGCGCGAATTTGGACGGCAGCACTTATAATTGGGCGGTGGTTCACGGGGTTGTGCAAATGAAAAATTCCGCGGACGGCTCTAAGTTTGCGTCTCTTATGATAGGCCGCAACGAGACTGAGGAATACAGGGATTCCCATGTGGCAATCGGCGGGTTGAACGGTTCGGGCAGGATTATTACGAAGCTTTTGAGCGACGATTCCAACGCGGCAACTTCCTATCTTACTTTTCAAAACGCGGAAGGCGTGAATACGTCGTTTACGGGATCCCTCCGCAGAGCCCAAGGCAATTATAGGGACAATGTGGCCTTTATAATGGACGGCGCAGGGACGCAGAGCGTTTCGCTCTCCGGCAACTCCGGAGCCGGCGTCGTCAGCGTGACGGTAAAGAACGGTACGTTTTATCTGAACAATTCCGATTCATCCGGCGCGCTCGTCATGGAGGGCGGAAAGTTTGGCGCGATAAACGGCGGCACGGCTTTCGATTCCGCGGTTTGGAGAGGCGGTGCGTTTTCCTTCGCAAACCACGAAACTTTTTACGGCGGCACTCCCGACAAAATAACGATAAACGGCGCCTTTTCAAAGGAGGCGGAGGGGAAGATAGCCGTAGACTTTGAAGGGCTCGACGCGGCCGACCTGATCGGCTACACGTTCGACCTCATATCCGCCGATCTCACGGAAGGATTTTCGGATGACGCCGACGAAGACTTCGTTGCGCAAAACCTGCTGAACGCGCTGGCGGACTTCGCGTGGAGCGGCAATATCCTGAAAGTGACGTTTTCGCAGGTTCCGGAGCCTGCGGCGTTCGCCGCGCTGATAGGCGCGGCGGCCCTCGCCGTCGCCGCGCGCCGCGGGAGAAGATAGGAATTTGAGCATTGCGCAAAAAAGCTCCGGCAAACCGGAGCTTTTTTTTACGGTGCGTTGCGGTTATCTGAACCTCTCGGGGAGAGTCTTTACGAGGTCTTTGAGCTTTTCGGCGGACTCTTTTTTGCACACGAGCGTCGCGTCTTTGGAGTGCACTACCACCAGCCCCTCGACCCCCATCAGGGCGGTGGCGCGCCCCGCAGCGTCGAAGACCGCGCAGTTTTTTGAATCCGCCGCAAACAGCTCGCCGACCGCCGCGTTGCCGTCGGCGACTCTGGGCATGTGCCTTTCCGCCGCCGTCCACGAGCCCACGTCGTCCCAATCGAACTTCGCCGGCACCGTCCACGCGTTGTCGGCGCGCTCCATCACCGAAAAGTCTATGCTTATTTTTTCGATTTGCGGGTATAGCCTCTGCGCCGCGGCGAAAAATCCGGAATCGGGCGCCGCGGAGATTTCGCGCAGGATTTTGCCGGTCCCGGGCGCGTTTTTTTCTATCGCAGCGAGAATCGCCGAAGTCTTCCAGACGAATATTCCGGCGTTCCAGTAAAACTCCCCGCTTGCCGCGTATTCGGAGGCCCGCGCGAGGTTCGGCTTTTCGAAAAACCTCGCGACTTTGTAGTATTCGCCAAAGTCGGCGGAAAATTTTTCCCCGCGGCGGATGTATCCGTATCCGGTGGCGGGAAATGTCGGGACTATCCCTATCGTTACGAGCCCGCCGCCGCTTTCGGCCACCTCGAACGCCGCCCCTATCGTGCGCGCGAACGCCTCCGCGTCGGAGACGATGTGGTCGGACGGGAATACGGCGAACGACGAGTCTTCGCCGCCCCCGATTTTTTTGAGATAGGCGGCAGAGAGCCCTATTGCGGCTGTCGTGTCGCGGCCGGCGGGCTCGACGATTATTTTGTCGCGCGCGATTTCCGGGCAGACGGAGGCTATCGCCCCGACCTGCTCGGCGTTCGTCACGACATACACGTTTTCGGGCTCGACCGCGCGGCGCGCGCGCGCGTAGGTCATGGAGAGCAGGCACGATTCTCCGCCCGCCACGTTCCAAAGGTGTTTGGGCTTCGACCTGCGGCTGAGCGGCCAGAACCGCTCGCCGGCGCCGCCCGCCATTATCACGGCGTATCTTTTCATGTTGTATTTTTGTATCCCTCTTTCGGGGCGGGCTGTCAATTTATTTGGGCTTCCGGCGCGGGCGCAAAAAGTGTTTGCAATATTTTTCCCGCGCGGATAAGTTGAACGGAGAAAGGCGGCTTTTTGCATGGCGAAAAATTTTTGCGCAATTCTGCTCGCGTTCGGATACGCGGTTTTGTTCGTCGCCCTCGCCTTTGTGTTCGTGGCGGACAATTTTTATTCGTACAGGGACTTCGGGGAGTTCTCGTATTTTTCTTTCGTCCCGTTCGGATTTTTCGCGGTGTGCGCGCTCGCGGTTTACGCGGCGCTTTCGTATATGCGGTTTCTCGCGCCGGCGGCGGGTCCCGTCCTCCTGGGGTTTTTGGTATTTTGGGCGGCGTGCTTTGCGCATTGGGGCCTCCCGTTGGGCGGCGGGGCGCAGGGCGGATTTTCCCTCTCGATGCGCGCGCTTTCAGTTGTGTTTTTGACGGGCTCGCCCGCGCTGTTTTTCGCGTGCGGGGTGTCCATTCTGCGCGCGGGGCGCGTCCGCAGGGCGTGGGCGATGTTCGCGCTTTCGGCGGTTGTGTTCGCGTATTTTTGCGCGACGGAAGCCGCCGGGTTGTCTCTCGCGGCGTGCGCGTGCGTCGCGCTGGCGTTTGCCGCGACCGCCGCCGCCCGCGCCGCGATGAAGGCTTTTTCAAAGGGGCGTTAGCGCGCCGCCCCTGCGGCGGGGGGCTGGCCGCCCTTCATCGCCTGCAACGTTCTCACCCTCGGCAGGAAGTACGCTATTATCCCAAGCAGGGGAAAGAACGAGCACAGCCGGTAGACGAATTCTATCCCCGAATGGTCCGCGATTTCCCCGAGCACCGCGGAGGCGATGCCCGCTATCCCGAAGGCGAACCCGAAAAATATTCCCGACACCAGCCCGACTTTCATCGGCAGAAGCTCCTGCGCGTAGACGAGTATGGCGGAGAACGCCGACGAAATTATGAACCCGATGGCGGCGCTCAAAACTATCGTCCACTCAAAGTTCGCGTAGGGCATCATGAGCGCGAACGGCGCGGAGCCGAGTATCGACCACCATATCACGAGCCTCCTGCCTATCCTGTCGCCAACGGGCCCGCCGACGAGCGTTCCGAGCGCCGCCGAAAACAGGTAGACGAAAAGCAGCATCTGCGCCGTCCGGACGCTCGCCCCGAACTTCTCCATCAGATAGAAAGTGTAGTAGTTTGAAATGCTCACCGTGTAGAAATTTTTGGAGAACACCAGAAACATCAGAATGAACATAACAATCCAGACCGTGCGCGCCGAAAGTCTTCCCGACGGGCCGCCCGTCGCCGCGGCAGCAGGGGTCTCCGGCGCGCCCACGCGTCCGGCTATTTGGCGGGCGTACCACCTGCATGCGGGCACGAGGGCGATTATCGCAAGGGCCGCCAGCATCGCGAATTTGGCGACCCCCGCCTGCTCGCGCACAAATAGAGCCGCCAGCAGCGGCCCCAGCGAAAATCCGCACGAGCCGCCAACCTGGAATATGGACTGCGCCAGCCCGCGGCTCCTGCCCGCCGCAAGCGACGTTATGCGCGAGGCCTCCGGATGTATTATCGACGAGCCTATCCCAGAAATGAAAACCGCCGCCATCAGCGAATGCACGCTTCCTGCGGACGATATGAGCATTAGCCCCGTCATGGTGCACAACATGCCGATAGGAAGGAACCACCCTGCCGGCCGCTTGTCGAATATGTACCCGAAGATCGGCTGCATTATGGAGGCCGAAATCTGGTATGTGAGCGCCACGAGCCCGATTTCGCCGTAGGACAGGCTTAGGCTGGTTTTCAGCAGCGGATAGATCGCGGCGACTATCGACTGCATTGCGTCGTTGAGCCCGTGCGCCAGCGACAGCGCGACGAGTATTCCGAGCATGAAGCCGTTTTGGGATTTTTTTGCCATCGCAAAAAATATTCTCCCGCCCAATCCCCGTTGCAACACTTCTTCCGCCGAAAATTTTGCGGCGAAAATACCGCGCCGCGGGCTTTGCGCCGGCCCCCTACGGAAGCGGCGCCGCCTGCCTTATCCGGTAGAGGTCGCGCCCGATTTCGCGGATCTTGGCGATCGTCTCGGCGTAGGGGGTGTCGCACACGTCGGTGAGCCCGACTTGGAAATTTTCGCCGTCGAATCTGCCGGTGGCGGCCTGGTCGGAGAATTGGTGCCAGTGTATGCCGACCACGTTCGGGTTTTCGAGGGCCGACTTCGCGTATTCGTAATAGGAGTCCGCCCTGTCCGCCTGGTTTTCCCTCTTTATCAGGCTCGGGTGGAAAGGCCCGCGGTCGAGCGCGCCGAAGTGCCATTCGCCTATCATGACGGGCTTGTCGATGCCGGCCGGAAGTTTCAATTTTTTGAGGTTGTCGGCGTACCTGTTGTAGCTGACGGCGTCGCAGTACTTGGCGCCGATTCTCACGACGTTTTCGTTGGAGCCCGCGAACCGGCACCCGAGGTAGAGCTTGTTCGGGGCAAACTTGTCGAACTCCTCGCGTATGACCTTGAAATATTCCTCGGCCATGAGGCTCGTGAAGTCTTCAAGGTCTTTTTTGTCCGCGCCTTTTGGGACTTCGCGGTTTTGGAGAAAGGCGTCCCAGTCCGCGAATTTCGTGCCCCAGGCGCCGTTGAGTCCGGATATGCCGCCGTACTTTTTTTCGAGCTCGCCTTTGAAGCGGATTTTCCCCGCGAGGGAGGCGGGCGACATTATCGTAAAGCGCGCGAGGTCGAACTTGTCGCCCCAGTGGATTTCGTTGTCCACGAAGAACCCTATGCACCACGGGTCGTCCGTCATGCCGGAGCGGCTTTTGAGGTTGTCCGCAACATTTTTGCGGAATGCGGGGTCGAATGGGTCGCGGAACGGCCACCACGCCGCCTTGCCCGAGAGCGCCGGCCCCTTTATTTCAAACCGCTCCACATACGGGGTCTTGCGGCGCATGAAAATGTCCTTGTCGGAGCTGTTGGCTATCGTGTTCAGCCCCCAGCTTTTGAGCCTTTTGTGCACGGTTTCGGCGTAGGCGTCGCGCCAGTTCTTCCCGTATTTTCTAAAAATGTTGGCGGCGGAAAAATCGTAGGTTTTTTTGATTTTGCGCGCTTCGTAATACGGGGCGAGGAGCTCGTCTTTAGTCTCGTAGAAAAGCGCGAATTCGTCCCCCTGCGGCGGGAGGGACTCGAAATAGAACTCGCGCCCGTCGAGCGGCGTTATCGCCGAGGATGGCGTCACGCGGACGACGCCGTGCGACCAGAACAAATTTCCGTCGGGATCGACCATCCACCATTTGCCGCCGACTTTTTCAAACCTGAAATGTCCGGTTGCCTTGAACTTTCCGCCCTTTGTCCAACCCCCGAACCTGTCGCGGTCGGCGGGCCCAGGATTGGCGGCGAGATCTTTTTCCTCGGCGAGCCGCGCGGCCTCAAGATCCGCCTCCGAATGCGTCTTTCCGGGCCAGTCGCGGAATTTGAATTGCCCGAATTTGTCTATGAACGGGAAAAATTCGGCCTCCCCGAAGTTGCGCCATGCGGGGACGCCGTTCGGGTCGTGTTCGAGCGCGCGGACGGAGCGGATTTCAAACGGCGACCGGCTGCTCCAATGCCTTTCGACCACAACCGCCCTTATTTTTGACAGGTCGGGGCGTTTGGAGTTTTGCGCGTATCCGAACGGGTCGGCGCGCATTCCCGCCATTTTTGCGGCGACTTCCGGATGCGCGGGCGGCCTCGGATATTTTATTGTCGCCCTGCGGACTTCCCCGGGCGCGAGCCTGAACATTGTGTTTAGCGCGGGATCTTTTAGCTTCTCCACGTTCTCGTCGTCCGACAGCAGGATTTGGAGCGGGCACGAGGAAGTTTCGGAGAGGTTTTTCACCTCGATTTCAAAATCGAGGTTTTTCGACAGGTCCCATTCTCCGACGATTTTTGCGCGGTGTTGCGAGATTTTATAGCCGTCCGGCGTCTTTTGCGCCCGCGAGCTCTCCGAGATTTTTCCGGTTCCGTTTTCTGCGTCGAACAGGACGATTTCGCCCGCCAACGCCGCGGACGCCGACAGCGCGAGCGCCGCGCAAATGTGTGGAATGCAAACTTTCATGCTCTCATTACTACGCGGTCGGGCGCGCATGCGCAATGAAAATCGCCGCTTTTTTGGTTGAACGCCGCAGGGACGCGGTGTTATTTTCCGTCCGACGAAGATGAAAATCCGGAGGCTTAAAATAGAGAATTTCCGCGGCATCGTTGACGAGACCATAGATTTCGACCCGTCGTTTACGGTGTTTGCGGGGCGCAACGGAGGCGGGAAATCCACGATATTGGAGGCGATAGCCGTAATGCTCTCGAGGCTTTCGGGGAGGATGTCCGGCAATATCGGCGACTGCGCGAGCCTGAGCGGGCGCGACATTACCTACGGCAGAAATTCATGCCTTTTGCGGCTGACGCTCTCATCGCCGGAAGACTCGATAACCTTGAGCCTCGGGCTCGACCGCGACGGGGGCGAAATGGAGGATTCCGCCGCGGCGGAAGCGTGCGCCGCGAAGCTGCGCGGGGTCTTTTCAAAAGCCGGAGACCCCGACTGCGAGCTGCCGGTGTTCGCCTACTACGGCTCGGACAGGAACACGTCGGGATTTTGCGCCCCGCGCCCGTCGGAGGGCATGGACAGGATGAGCGTCTACAAGAACGCGTTTTCGGCGGGCACGAATTTCGACGGGTTTGCGGAGTGGTTCGCCGCCGTGCTGCTCGAGAGGGAGCTCGCGGTGTCGGAGGCGGCGCGCATGCCGCTGAAACGCGGCAACCGCGCGCGGGAGGAAATCGAAAAAAAATACCGCTTCATATCCGAAATAAAGGGCGCCCTGCGCGAGTTTTCCCCCACGCTCGAGGGATTTTACGTGGAGGACGGCAGGCTGTTCGTCAAGCCGCGCGGGATACCGGCGGAATACCTTTCGCAGGGCGAGAAGAGCGTGGTGGCCCTCATCTCCGACATAGCCCTGCGCATGTCGGGCGCGAATCCGGCCATGAAAAAGCCGCTATCGACCGACGCCATAATAATGATAGACGAAGTGGACCTGCACCTGCACCCCGACTGGCAGGCGCAGATAGCGGTCAAGCTGCAAAAGATTTTCCCCAAGACGCAGTTTATAGTTTCGTCGCACTCCCCGTCGGTGTTTTCCGTGGTAAAGTCCGTCTACAAGCTCGACGAGGACAGGGGCGGGACGGTGAGGCTCGAGCGCTCGTCCCAGTACGGCAAGGCGCCCGCCGACATACTCGGGACTTTTCTGAACGCCGGCCGCGAAGGCTCCGTGAAGGCGGAGATAGACGCGATGTACGAAGCCCTCGACGCGGGCGATGCGGATAGGGCCCTGAAAATAATAGCGCGCCTGCGCAGGATAATACCCGACGACCCCGAGGTTCTCAGGGGCGAGTATCTGGCGCGCGCCATCGGCTCTTCAAACGCGAACGGCGGCGGGACAAATGCGCCACATTGAAATACCCCGCGAGGAGGACGCCCCCGACGCTTTCAAGTATTGGAAGCGCAGGCACCCAGGCGCCAAGTATTACCGCTTCAAGGACGCGCGCGTAAAGCGGGTTCTCAAAGACTCCCTCATCGCGCGCCAGAAGTTTTTGTGCTGCTATTGCGAGAGCCGCATAGACGGGGAGAACTCGCACATAGAGCACATAGAGCCGCAGATGGGCGGGCTTTCGGAGCGCAGCATGGACTACTCCAACATGGCGGCGTCCTGCATACGCGACCCCAAGAAGAACGAGCCGGATTTCATTCCAAGAACTTTCGAGGAGCTCGTCGGCAGCACTCTCCACTGCGGCCACGCGCGCGGCTGCAATCGGGTTGTGTCGCCCTACGACGAGAGGTGCGAAAGGTTTTTCGAATACTCGTTCTCGGGGCGGGTCTCGGTTTCCCGCGCGCTGTCCGACCCCGACGAAATCGCGCTTGCCGAGGACAGCATAGAGTATCTGAGGCTGAACGTTCCGTCCCTCGTGCTCCTGCGCAGGATAGCGATGTTCGAGGCGGTGAAAATGCTCGGCGACGGCATTCCCGCCGACGCCGTCCTGAGGGAGTCCGGCGGAAAGCTTCCGCCGTTTTACTCCGCCGCAAAAACCGCCGTTGAAAAGGCGCGCGGTGCGGCGAAGCCCGCGGCGCAGGAAGAAGTTTCGGAGCAATTTGCTTGAACGATTTTCCCCAATCGGGATTATTTTTTTGAATGGCTGAAAAATTTAAGGTTCTCGTGAAGTCGGCCGACATACGGCGGAGGGTGGGGGAGCTCGCCGCGCGGCTGCGCGAATGGGCGGGGGCTGCGGATTCGCCCGTCTGCGCCGTGTGGCTGGCGGAGGGCGCGATGTTTTTTGCCGCCGACCTCCTGCGCGGCATGGCGGGTTGCGGGCTGGAAATCCACTCGGTCAAAGTGTCCTCCTACGGAAATTCGCTCGGGGCGGAGGGCGAGCCGCGCGTGCTCTCTCCTCTGCCAAACGTCGAAAACATGCGCGTGCTGATAATAGACGACGTGCTCGACACCGGCAAAACCGCCGCCGAGATGTCGAGAATTTTCCGCAAAAGCGGCGCGGCGGAGGTGAAAATCTGCGTGCTGCTCGACAAGCGCACGGGCGCCGAGAAATTCGCGAGGGCCGACTTCTCCGGCTTTGAAATCGGAAACAGTTTCGCGTTCGGATACGGAATGGATTTGCGCGGAAAAATGCGCGAGCTGCCCGACATAATGGCGCTCGCGGAGGCTGGCGCTTAAAATGAACATAGGGTGCCATCTGTCTTTTTCAAAGGGCTACGAGGCAATGGGGCGCGAGGCCCTGCGGCTCGGGGCGGACTGCTTCCAGTTTTTCAGCCGCAATCCGCGCGGGGGAGCCGCCAGGCCGTTCGACGCCGGCGACGCGCTCGCGCTCGAAAAAATCGCGGAGGAAAACTCCTTCGGGCCGCTTCTCGTCCACGCGCCGTACACTTTCAACCCGTGCTCCGCCGACGCGGGGCTTCGGAAATTCGCGCTCGAGGCGATGAAGGAGGATCTTTCCAGGCTCGGCGCGTTCAAAGGCGCGCTCTACAACTTCCACCCGGGCTCGCACGTCGGGCAGGGCGTCAAGAGGGGCGTAGAGCTCTCGGCGCGCCTGCTCTCGGAGGTATGCTCCGGAAATTTTTCCGCAAAAATTCTCGTGGAGACGATGTCCGGAAAGGGCAGCGAGATAGGCTCGACTTTCGGGGAGATCGCCGAAATTCTGGAGAAGTCCGGAACCGATGCGGGCGTGTGCCTTGACACTTGCCACGCATACTCCGCCGGCTACGACATCGTGCGGGATCTCGACGGAGCGCTCGGGGAGTTCGACAGAATAATAGGCCTCGGGAAATTGAAGGCCGTCCACCTAAACGACAGCATGGCGCCGTTCAACTCAAAAAAGGACAGGCACGAAAAGCTCGGGGAGGGGACTATCGGCTTGGAGGCGATAGGGAGAATCGTCAACCACCCCGCGCTGCGGGAGCTTCCGTTCTATCTCGAAACCCCAAACGACCCCGCCGGTTACGCGCGCGAAATCGCCCTCGTCCGCAAAATGCGGGGGGAGCCGTGAAATCCGCGAGGGGCGGGAGCATCCGGACGCGGGGAAGGGTTTGCTCCGCGGCGGCTTCCGCCCTGGCGTTCGCCCGCGTTGTCCTTGCGCGGATTGAAACCGTTTCGGGCGCTGCGGCGTTTCTGGCTTTCGCCGTCGCGCTTGCGGCGGCAGCCTCCCAGTGCGCCAAGCCGCGCGGATACGTAAAGAGCCCTGCGGAAATCGCGTACATCGAGGGGCTGCGCAAGAAGTACGCCGAGCCTGCGCGCAAGCTCGGCGCGGAAGAGGCCGCGGGCGCGATACGCGCGGCGTGCGGATTCATTGCCCGCGCCGAGAACGCTCCGGAGGGAGTGTACGATTCCGACGAAGCCGTCGCGCTGCTGCTCGGCACCGCGCTCGTCGAAAGCGACCTTGCGCCGCGCTTCCAGAGCTCCCGCGGGGACGCGATAGGGCTTTTCCAGGTGGAGTACGGAACGTTTCGGGATCTGTGGGACAGGTCCATAAAATACAAGCATCCCAAATTGCGGGCGGCGATAATCCGCGAATTCGGCGGCGGGCGCGGAGATATAGAATTCGAAGATTTGCAGAACAGCGACGAGCTGTGCGCGGTGTTCGCGCGCATGAAATACGCGGAGTTCCCCGACAAAATTCCCCGCGACATGGCCGGAAGGGCCTCCTATTATAAAAAGTTTTACAATACAAAATACGGGGCGGCGAAAGAGTCCGCCTACATCGCCAAAAAGAAGGGGGCGCTCTCCCGCCGGAGCGAATGATATTATTCTTCGGGGTTGAGGACGAACATTTGGCAGTTCGCGCAGTCGAAGCGCAGCGGAAATTTTCCGTCCGCCGACCTCAAAAAGAGCGGCTCTTTGAATTTTTGCGGCAGCTTCCCCTCTTTGCGGCACATGCCGAGCTCCCGCAGAATGCAGTGGCGCGCGCGCATAAGCGGGATTGCGGAGGCGCCGCCGCCGGCCTCGGGCGCGCGGGAGGATATTTTAAAGCCCATTGCGGCGTACAGCTTTTCCGCCTCGGCGTTGGCGGCGTTCGCGCGCGCGTCGCATTCAAACGGCGGATTTGCAAAGCTTATTTTGCGCGGCAGCGGGCGGGAGTATGAGGTTCTCGATTTTTCATACTCCGAAATTATCTTTTCCTCGAGCCCGCGGACGAGCTCGCGGCGCAGGGCGTTGGCTTCGGAGACCTTGATTTGCGGAAGGCTCCGGCAGCCGATCCGCGGGGCCCCGCACTCGAACGGCGTATCCCCGAGGCGCGCGAGCGACTCCGAAAGCTTTTCCCGCGCGGCGCCGAAATTCTCCGCCGTTTCAAAACCGGATTTTGCGCGGCGGATCTCGAATCCGAGCGCGCGCCGGTCGCGGAGCTCAATCGAAAATATGTAATCGGTTTCCGATTCTTCGGCGCGGATTTCGGCGCGCATTTTGCGGGCGGATTTTCCGGAGAGGGCGGCCTCGAACTTCGCGTCGCGATTGCGCCAGATTTTTGCGTCAGGCGGAATTTTCAGCCGCTCTTCGGGGCGTCCGACGAACACGCGATCTCCGGACACCCTGCCGACGCGCGCGCCGAATCCGCCGCCGCTTTCGCTCTCGAAAAACAGGCCGTCGCCGTTCGAGAAAATTTTGTCCGCGCCGCCGAGCTCGAATCCGCCCGCGAACGCCGAGCGCGGCGCGCCGATGAACTCCCCGCGCGCTTTCGGCGTGGAAAAACTCGCGCAGCCCCTTTCGATTCCGCGCAGGTGGTACTCGCAAAAGAGGCGGCTGAAAGACTTTTTCGGGTCGGGCTCGAACGCCGCGCGGCTCTCCCCGAACGACGCCCTTTCGAGCCCGCGCGCGCCCAGCTGCCTGTCAAGCTCGGCGCGGTAGGCGGCGGTTATGTTTTTGACGTATCCGGCGTCTTTGAGCCTCCCCTCGATTTTAAAAATTCCGGCGCCCGCGTCCAGCATTTCCCCGAGCGCGGACAGCCTGTTCATGTCTCGCAGGCTAAGGTAGTAGGCAGGAGGGGCGACGCGCTTTCCGAGGGAGTCCTCAAATTCGTACTTCATTCTGCACGGCTGGGCGCACTCGCCCCTGTTGCCGCTCCTGCCGCCTATTTTGTAGCTGAGGTAGCACTGCCCGCTGTACGACACGCAGAGCGCCCCGTGGACAAAGCACTCCACAGGAATCTTTACGGCGCGGGCGGTCTCGGCGATCTGCCGGAGCGGCGTTTCCCGCGCGAGCACGACCGCGGCGAACCCCGCCGCCTCGAGAAATCTCGCCTTGTCCGGCGAGTCTATGTGGCACTGGGTGCTGGCGTGGAATTTTACCCGCCTGGCGGTTGCGGCGAGCAGCCCGAGGTCCTGCGCGATTATCGCGTCCGCGCCGGCGTCCCAAAGCTCCTCCGCCATGCGCGCGGCCTTAGGAAGCTCGGAGTCGAAGAGAATAGTGTTTAGGGCGACGTACACCTTGCAGCCGTAGAGGTGCGCGAAGCGGCAGAGGCTTGCGATGTCGCCGGCGGAGTTTGCTGCGTCCTTGCGCGCGCCGTAGAGCGGGGCGCCTATGTAGACCGAATCAGCGCCCGCGAGAATCGCCTCTCGCGCGGCGGGCGCGTCGCGGGCGGGGCTAAGAAGCTCGGGCGTCATCCGAATCGGCGCCCCTGCCGGACGGCAGGAGAAGCGCTGCGCACATCACGGTCAGAACCGCCAGCGCCAACCACCCGTCGGTCATTCCCGCGCCACCGAGGATTTCGCGCGGGCCGTCGCTTGTGATGTCGAAAGTCTTGCGGTAGACCATCAGACAGAATACGAGCCCCGCATGGAAGCCCACGCACGGCCACAGGGATTTTGTTTTGATGTATAACAGGCACAAAAACGCGCCGAACATAAACAGTCCCCCGAATTTCGGGAAGTCAAATTCGTAGGCTATGCCCACGGTGTCGTACCACGCTACGAAAAAGCCAATGTCCCACGTCGCGCTGCCGCCTCCGGGGAGCTTGTCCCAAACGCAGTCCGGCACCTTGAAATGCTTGTAGGCGAAAAACAGCGAGCTCAAAACGACCGCGGAAATCGGGCCTATGGCGGTGTAGAACGAGCGCATGATGAGCCCGCGCATTATTATCTCTTCGAGCAGCGCGACCGTCAGCGCTCCGGACAGCGCGCTCAAAATCACGGAGGCGAGGGTTGAAGCGTCGAAAGTCTTGTCGGGCGACGACACTCCGAAAGCCCATTGCAGCCCGAATATCGCCGAGGCGAGCAAAATCCCGAACGCGAAGAAAGATAGGAACGAAACGAGCGGCCTTGCCCCGATTTTCATCCCGAGGTTTGAGAGCGAAAACAGCCCGCACTCCTTCATCATCCACGGGAAACCGAGTATTATGGGCGCCCAGCGGAGCCTGTCGTAATAGACGTCGATATGCTTGCCCAAAAGCCATGTCGTGGTTTCGGACGGGCTTACGGAGTGCAGCCACTCGATTGCCCAGTACGCCGGCGGCGTGAGAATCGACGCAAAGAGCGTCGCCCCGAGGTATATGAAAAGGAAAAGCCCCACCCCCTTGAAGGAGCTCCGTTCGGGCGACAGCCCGAAGAGCATCATTTCTTTCTCTTTTTTCAGAATCATAATAAAAAATATGCGCCAAAAAAAATTTTTTTCAATGAATTTTATTCCCCCTCTTGCGCCGACGCCCGAAGCGGTTTTTTTGTTGAACGCGGGGGGCGCTTCGTGTTATTCTAAATTTATGAGGCTTTTTTTATTCGCATTCGCCGCGGCTTTTCTTTGCGCCGGCGTTTTCGGCGCGCAAATAGGCGCGGACGAATCAAGGATATCGGCGGAGGTCTACGTTTCGTCGACCCACGGGGACGACGCCAACGACGGCTCCCGCGACAAGCCGTTAAAGACGTTTGCCAAGATACCGAAGAAGGACGCGCGGATATTCTTGCGCAAGGGCGACGTGTTTTACGAGCCGCTGGCGGGGCTCGAAAACTGCGTTGTGGACTCCTACGGAAGGGGTTCAAAAAAGCCGCTTGTCTGCGGGCTGAGAATCATAAAAAACCCGTCGGCGTGGGAGAACATGGGCGGGGGAATCTGGCGGCTCGACATGGACAAAACCGAAAATTTCGCGGGGCGCAATCCGCCGGCGAAAGATCGCGGCAAGCTCTTCAACAACATCGGCGGCATATACGACATGTCCACAGACGAGCTGCACGGCAGGGTATTGAGAAAGCATTCCGACCTCAAAGAAGATTGGGACATGATAGTTTCCTCCGAATTCCGAAGAGAGAAGGTGACTCCCGAGACTTTCAGGTACCTGCATTTGAAGCTCGGGCGCAATCCGGCGGAGTTCGGCTCGCTCGCCCTCATCACCTACGGCAACGGCATAAGCGGCCTTAAAAACTGCACGGTGCGCAACGTTGCGATAAAGGGGTTCGGCAGGCACGGGCTGACGGGCTGCCGCGGCGGGAGAATCGAAAACCTCGAAATCGACCTCATTGGCGGAAGCGTGCTCGTAGGTTTCCCGAACTGGGTGAGGCTTGGCAACGGCATAGAGTTCTGGATAAATTCGCCGTCGTCGGGCTCAAACATACACAACCGCGTGACGGGGTGCGTCATAAGCCGGACTTTCGACTGCGGCTCGACGATTCAGGGCAGGGCGCAGAAGGGCAAAAACGTCGCCGAGGACATAGTCTTTACGGGCAACAAATATTACAGGTGCCGCCAGGCGTTCGAGCACTGGCTATCGGGCGGCGACGCCGGCCGGGATCCGATAGAGTACAAAGACTGCAAATTTGTCGGCAACTTCGCCTGGGAGATGGGCGACAACGGATTCAACTCTCCATACCTCCAAGACCTCAACTTCCTTTCTTACGACCGCAAGCCCGCGGCGATGACCATAAGGGACAACGTCTGCTACGGCGCGGGCGCCTACGCGGGCACGGCTAACCGCTCGTCGGATTTCGGCGGCAACACGTTTTACGTCCTGCGCGGCAAGCCGCTTTTGGTGGAGCTCAGGGGCGGAAAGGGCAAAAATCTGGTTGTACCCGCGAACTCGGAGGAGGATATAAAAAAGTACCGCGAGATTTCCGGAGATTCGACGAGCAAAATATCCATTGTCGACGAATCCGACGCCGCCCTGCGCGAAAAGCTTCTCGGCGGCGATTTCAAATACGTCAAAAAAATTCTCAAAAAGGCAGAGAGAGAAACCGGCAAACAAAAGGAAGACATATGAAAACGTTGAAATTCGCGGCGGGAGCCCTTGCGGCGTCCGCGCTTGCAGCTTGCGCCCTCCAGCCGTCGGAGGCGGACAAATACGGCGCGGACGAATCAAGGATAGCGTCGGAAGTCTACGTTTCGTCGACCTACGGGGACGACGCCAACGACGGCTCCCGCGACAAGCCGTTCAAGACGTTTGCCAAGATACCGAAGAAGGACGCGCGGATATTCTTGCGCAAGGGCGACGTGTTTTACGAGCCGCTGGCGGGGCTCGAAAACTGCGTTGTGGACTCCTACGGAAGGGGTTCAAAAAAGCCGCTTGTCTGCGGGCTGAGAATCATAAAAAACCCGTCGGCGTGGGAGAACATGGGCGGGGGAATCTGGCGGCTCGACATGGACAAAACCGAAAATTTCGCGGGGCGCAATCCGCCGGCGAAAGATCGCGGCAAGCTCTTCAACAACATCGGCGGCATATACGACATGTCCACAGACGAGCTGCACGGCAGGGTATTGAGAAAGCATTCCGACCTCAAAGAAGATTGGGACATGATAGTTTCCTCCGAATTCCGAAGAGAGAAGGTGACTCCCGAGACTTTCAGGTACCTGCATTTGAAGCTCGGGCGCAATCCGGCGGAGTTCGGCTCGCTCGCCCTCATCACCTACGGCAACGGCATAAGCGGCCTTAAAAACTGCACGGTGCGCAACGTTGCGATAAAGGGGTTCGGCAGGCACGGGCTGACGGGCTGCCGCGGCGGGAGAATCGAAAACCTCGAAATTGACCTCATTGGCGGAAGCACCCAGCCAGGGTATCGCACATGGGTGAGGCTCGGCAACGGCATAGAGTTCTGGATTACGGGCTCCCTGGCGTCTTCCGGAAACCACAATTACGTTTCGGGCTGCACCATAAGCAGAACCTACGACTGCGGCTCGACCATCCAGGGCATAACGGAAAAGGGCGAGATCGTCGCCCGCGACATAGTGTTTACGGGCAACAAATACTACCGCTGCCGCCAGGCGTTCGAGCACTTTTTGACGAACCGCGCCGACGGCAAATCCGCATACGAAGACTGCCGGTTTGTGGGCAACTTCGCGTGGGAGAGCGGAAACAACGAATTTTCCACCCCCGAGCCGCGCGACAACAACTTCCTGACCTACGACCGCTACCGGAAGGGAATGGTCATCCGAAACAACGTCTGCTACGGCTCGGGCATTTACGCGGGAACGCGCGGCTGGGCGACGGATTTCGGCGACAACGTATTCTACGTGGAACAGGGGAAGCACAACCTCGTGTTCGTCTATCCGTGGGGAAAGCAGGGGCTGACGATTCCCGCCAATGGCGAGGCCGACATAAAGAAATACCGCGAAACCATCGGCGACGAGACGAGCAAGATAATAATCGTCCCCGAATCGGAGGTCGAGTCCGTGCGCGAGGAGCTTCTGGACGGCGACTTCAAATACGTAAAAAAGATTTTGAAGGGGAAGGGGCGGTAGCCCGCTTCCGCCCGAATTTTGCGCGCTCCGGTTTTGCCCGTCGGGGCGCGTTTTTTTCGGTCGCGCCCTACCTGCGCTCCTTTCGCGCGCCGAGCAGGTATTCGGCGTTGCCGTCGCCGCCGAGGATGGGCGACGGCATTGTCGCAAATATCCGTGCGTCCGGGAAATTTTTTGAGATGAAGGCGGAGATTTTTTCGAGAGCTTCCGCGCTCTCTTCGGATTTTAGCACGCCGCGCCTTTTGCGCGCGAGCTTTGCGGAGCTCTCGAACTGCGGCTTCACGAGGCACACGGCGGTTCCGCCGTCCGCTACGAGCGCCCAGATTTCCGCGAAAACCTTTTCGAGCGAGATGAAGGAGAGGTCGGCGCAGACGAATTTGAAAGCCTTTCCTCCAAACGAGGCGGGGGAGAGCGAGCGTATGTCCGTCCCCTCCATGTTCCGCACCCTCGGGTCGGCGGCGAGCCTTGGGTGAAGCTGGCCGGCGCCCACGTCGACGCACGCGCTCGAAGCCGCCCCGAACGCGAGCGCGCAATCCGTGAACCCTCCCGTTGACGCGCCCGCGTCGAGGATGTCGACGCCCGCGAGGTCGGGTCCGAACTTTTTCAGAAACGCCTCGAGTTTCAGCCCCGCACGGGAGACGTATCTCGATTCGGGGGCGTCGCATGCCACCTCGAAAACCGAGCCTTCCGGAAATTTCCGCGACGGCTTGTCCACGGGTTTTCCGCCGCAGCTCACCCGCCCGCCCTCTATGAGAGCGCGGGCTTTCGAGCGGCTCTCGGCGAGCCCCGCGCCGAAGAGAAGCTCGTCGGCGCGCCTCACTTTCCGCCTTTCGGAAGGATTATGACCTGCACGTCGCGCGCGTCGGCGGGGCGAAGGGAGGCTTTCGCGGCGGCGGTTTCAATTCCTTTTCCGGCCTCTTCGGCGAGCGTCCATGCGAGGGCAGCGGAGGCGAACAGCATGGCGACTGCCACGAATATGCCTATCGCGAGCCTCGCCGCCTCGAGCGCGTTGGAGCGGGAGGTTTTGCCCCTCCGGAACCTTAGCGACGGAATCACGCCCTTAGGCCCGCTCACCAGCCCGTCGGCAGCGCGCTTCATCTTCTGTTCGTCGATTATCATTTGCCGTTATTGTCGGAGAACTTCGGGGAATTTCAAATATATTGTTTGTTTGACAGCCGGCCTCTTCCCGCGCTATATTTTAAAAAAACGGGGGATGGGCATTGCGTTCCGCAGGGTCGCGGGCGCCCCGCCGCCGGTTATTTTGATTGCCATGAAAAAGTTTGCGGTTTTTCTTGCGGCCGCGGCGCTCGCGCCGGCGGCTTTCGCCGAAATAAAAATGCCGAAAATATTTTCGGACAATATGGTCTTGCAGCGCGGGGAGCGCGTGAAAGTTTGGGGCGGGGCGGATTCCGGCGCCGACGTGCGCGTGGAGTTCGGCGGAAAGTCGGCGTCGGCAAAGGCGGGCGCCGACGGACGTTGGGAGGTTTTTCTGCCGCCCATGGAGGCCTCCTCCGAGCCGCGCGAAATGAAGGTCTACGAAAACGGCAAGCCCGCGAAGGCTATAAAGGGCGCGCTCGTCGGCGAAGTCTGGGTTACGGGCGGGCAGAGCAACATGCAGTTCGAGGCGCGCGCCATGGACGGCGGCAAAGAGGAGCTCGACGCGCTTCCGGCAAACCTGCGGTACTTCTCCCAGGATAGCGGCAAGATAAGCGAGAAGCCCCTCCGCGACTTCGCGGGGCGGGCGGAGTGGCTTGTTGCCGGCAGGGACAATCTCGCCCATTCCAACGCGGTTGCGCTGTTTTTCGGCTCCCGCATATCCAGGGCGCTCGGCGGCATTCCCGTCGGCATAATAGAGAGCTCGCGAGGGGGCACGCGGATGGTCGGGTGGACTCCGATTGAATTTTTCGAGTCGGACCCGCTGATGGAGCCCGCGCGCAGGATGTTCCGCGCCGATTCTGAAAAATGGAGGAAGTCCGAGTTTGAAAAGAAGTCGGAGAAGTGGCGCAGGGCGCGCGGCAAATGGGAGGCGGAAGCCGCCGCCGCAAAGTCCGCCGGCAAGCCCGCGCCCCGCTGCCCGTGGGAAGCGCACGACCAGGCAAAGCCCGATATATCGCGCCCCTACGGGGTCAACAACCCGTCGCTGCTTTGGAACGCGAAGGTCTCGCCCATGGCGGGCTATTCGGCGCGCGGATTCCTCTGGTACCAGGGGGAGTCGGACTACATGTGGAGCGGCTTCAAGTCGATTTTCGAGGGCATGACGAAGGCCTGGCGCGCGGCGTGGGGAAAGCCCGAAATGTATTTTTTGTGCGTCCAGCTGCCGTCTTATAAAGACAACGGCTGGGAGTATATGCGCTGGGACCAGATGCGCGCCTCCCTCGAAAACCCGAATGCGGGCGTCGCCGTCTCGATAGACACCGGCGACAGGGACGACGTCCACCCGACGGACAAAAAGGCGATAGTCGACCGACTCGCCGCCATCGCGCTCCACGACGTGTACGGGCGGAAAGATCTGGCCGTTTACGGGCCGATCTTCAAATCGGCAAAGTATTCGGGCGGCTCCGCGGAAATCGAGTTCGACCTGCGCGGAAGAAAGCTCGAATGCAGGGGCGCGCCGCGCGGATTCCTCGCAAAGGGCAAGGACGGCAAGTGGCGCGAGGCCTCCGCGAAAGTTTCCGGCGGGAGGCTTTCGGTAAGCACCCTCGACGGTTCGGAAATCCGCGGCGTGCGCTATCTTTGGAAGGGCTGGGCAAAGCCCGACGTTTGCATTTACAACGACGCGGGCTTGCCGGCGTTCGGGTTTTCCGACGAAAAGCGGTGAGCTCCGCAGCCCGTTTACAACAATCGAAACGTTTGCTTATGAATATAAAAAAATGCCTGTTTTTCGCGCTCTCCGCGTTCGCGGCGTCCGCGCTTTTCGCAGAAATCAAACTTCCGCGCGTCTTTTCGGACGACATGGTGTTCCAGCGCCAAAAGCCCGTAAAAATCTGGGGGACGGCGGAACCCGGGGCTGATGTAAAAGTTGAGTTCGCGGGGAATAGCGGGTCCGCGAAGGCGGGGAAAGACGGCAAGTGGTCGCTGTTTCTCGGAGCGATGGAGGCTTCCGCCGAGCCGCGGGAGATGAGGATATCCGAGAACGGCAAGCCCGCAAAAACCGTGAAAAACATCCTCGTGGGCGAGGTCTGGATTTTGGGCGGGCAGAGCAATATGGAGATGCAGTATTCGTGGCGCAACCTCAAGCCCGACGGCAATCCGCTCATAAGGTATTTCGTCAACCCCTCCCCCGTGCTCTCCGAAACCCCGCTTTCAGACACTTCCGCGTCGTCGGGCTGGCGAAGGGCGGAGGGCGACGATTTGCGGAAGTTCAGCATGGTCGGCTACGGCTTCGCGCAAAGGCTCGCGCGCGACTTGGGGATTCCGGTGGGGCTCGTGTTCACGGCGCGCGGTGGGACGGCTATGGAGACGTGGATTCCGTTCGGGGCGATGGACGGGTCCGAATACCTGAAATCCCGCAAGGATGAGTATTTCAAGAGCCTGCCCGCTTGGAAGAACGGCGGCTATGAAAAGGCGGCAAAGGCGCACAGGGAGAAGATGGCAAAGCACAAGGCGGCGGTGGAAAAGGCCAAAAAGGAAAATAAACGCCCCCCGTCGATGCCGTGGAGCGAGACTGTTGCGCCCGTTCCCGAAACGCCCTTCTTTGCGCTCCGCACCCCCGCGATACACTGGAACGGGAAAGTCGCGCCGCTCGCGGGCTATTCGGCGCGCGGATTTCTCTGGTACCAGGGCGAGAGCAACGCGGGGGATTCCCGCGATCTGTTTGTGGAGACGTTTAAGATACTCGTCGATTCGTGGCGGGATGCGTGGAAAGACCAATCGATGCCGTGGATTTCCGTGGAGCTCGCCTCCTATGCGTGCGGCAAGGATTGGGGCGCCGTGCGCGAAGCTCAGCGGGCGGCTGCCGCCTCGGTTGGGAACTCGTACATAGCTTCCTCCGCAGACACCGGAGAGGACAAGGACATCCACCCCGCCGACAAGGGCCCCATTTCGGAAAGGCTCGAGCGCATAGCGATGCGCAGGGTCTACGGCGCAAAAGACGTCGCGGACATGTCGCCGGAATTTTCCGGCGCCGAGTTTAAAAAGGGCGGGGCGCTCGTGAAGTTCGGACCGTTCGGCGGAAAGCTCGAAGGGCGCGGGGAGCCGCGCGGATTCGAGCTGAAAATCGGCGGCAAATGGGTTGAGGCAAAGCCGGAGATCAAGGGCGGCTCTTCCGTGTGGGCAGCCTCTCCCGACGGCGCGGCCGAGCCCGAGGGCGTGCGGTATCTGTGGAAGTCGTGGGCAAAGCCCGACGCGTGGCTCTACACTTCCGACGGCCTGCCGGCGTTCGGATTCAGCAAAGAATAGCGAAACATCGGGAGGATGGCAGGCGTGAAAAAGCTCGCAATATTGCTTTTTGCCGCGTGCGCAGCCTTCGGCGCGGGGATTCTCCGCGCCGAGGTGAGGCTTCCGGAGATCTTTTCGGACGGCATGGTGTTCCAGCGCCAAAAGCCCGTAAAAATCTGGGGGACGGCGGAACCCGGGGCTGATGTAAAAGTTGAGTTCGCGGGGAATAGCGGGTCCGCGAAGGCGGGGAAAGACGGCAAGTGGTCGCTGTTTCTCGGAGCGATGGAGGCTTCCGCCGAGCCGCGGGAGATGAGGATATCCGAGAACGGCAAGCCCGCAAAAACCGTGAAAAACATCCTCGTGGGCGAGGTCTGGATTTTGGGCGGGCAGAGCAATATGGAGTGGGTTCTCGCGAATACCGACGACGCCAAAGAGGCGGTCGCGCGCTCGGGCTATCCCGCCCTGCGCTACTTCAAAATGGATTCCAACCGCATTGAGGAAAAGGAGCAGTATTTCATTCCCGGCGCGCGGTGGATTGCCTCAAATCCCAAGGATTCCGGCGGGTTCAGCGCGGTGGGCTTCTATTTCGGGGAGGCGCTTTTGAAAGACTTGAAAGTTCCCGTGGGGCTTGTGAACGTCTGCAAGGGCGGCACATCAATGCGCGCGTGGACGCCCGCGGAATACATCGACAACGTGCCGTTCAACAAGAGGTGGATGGTTGACTACAATAAGAAGCGCGCGGATTATCTTGCAAACGGCGGCTACGAAAAGCGCGTCGAGATGATGAAAGGGCGGCGCGCAAAATACGAGGCGGCGTGCAAAAAGGCCGACGCCGAGGGAAAGCCCCGACCGAGCGCGTGGGAGTACGGCGTGAGCGTGCCGCTTAAATTTGCGCACGTGCCGTTCAACGAGATTCCGATATGGCACTGGAATGCAAAAGTAGCCCCCGTCGCGGGCTATTCGGCGCGCGGGGTTTTGTGGTACCAGGGCGAGTCCGACGGCTGGGGCGAGAATCCGAAGTATTCCCCGTCTTTCGTCTTTGGCGAAATGTACGCCAACATGGCGCGCGCGTGGCGCGAGAGGTGGGGCTGCGAAAAGCTTTTCTTCCTCGCCGCCCAGCTTCCCTCCAAGGGCGGCGCGCCCGCGTGGCCGCGCGTGCGCGCGCAGCAAATTTCCGCGTCCGACGAAATCGGCGCCGCAGCGTGCGCCAACATAATCGACACCGGCGCGGAGAACGACGTCCACCCGCGCGACAAAACCCTCGTTGGCAGGCGCCTTGAGAAAGTCGCGCTGAACTCCGTCTACGGCGACAAGTCGGTTTTGCCGACTCCGCGCGCGGTTTCCGCCGAATACCGAGCCGGCGGGGCCGCCGTTGGGATAAACTCTTTCGGCGGAAAGCTCGAGGGGCGCGGGCAGCCGCGCGGATTCGAGCTCAAAATCGGCGGCAAGTGGGTTGCGGCAAAGCCGGAGCTGAAAGGCGGCTCCTCCGTATGGATTGCCTCCCCTGACGGCAAGTCGGTTCCCGAGGGCGTCCGCTACCTGTGGAAGCCGTGGGCAAAGCCCGACGTGTGGATTTACAATTCCCAAAACGCGCCTCTCTTCCCGTTCAAATTTGAGAAATGAGAAATAAAGTGAATATGACAAGATTCCCTAAAACGTTTTTTGCCGCTCTCGCCGCCTGCGCCGCGTGCCTGCTCGACGCCGAAGTCAAAATGCCGTCGATTTTTTCCGACAACATGCTTGTCCAGCGCGGCAAGCCCGCGAAATTCTGGGGGACTGCGGAGCCCGGCGCGGAGGTCGCCATCGAATTCGCGGGCCAGAAGAAATCCGCAAAGGCGGGGAAGGACGGCAGTTGGAAGATAACGCTTTCGCCGCTGAAAGCCTCCTCCGACCCGCGCGAGCTAAAAGTGTACGAAAACGGCGAGCCCGCGCTTGCGGTAAAAAATGTCGTAGTCGGCGAGCTGTGGATTTTGAGCGGGCAGAGCAACATGCAGTGGACGCTCGACAAGACCGACGACGCTCACGTGGCCATCCCCCGAGCGAACTATCCCAACCTGCGGTATTTCAGAATGAACCAGGGCGCGATGAGCAAGGCTCCGCTCGGCGATTTCAGCCCGGGCGCCCGCTGGGAGGAGACCGTTCCCGAAAGCGCGGGCAGCCAGTCCGCCGTCGGATTCTATTTCGGCGAAAAGCTGCTGAAAGATTTGGGGGTGCCCGTGGGGCTCGTCCAGACGGCGATGGGGGGGACGCTCATGGCGGGCTGGACTCCGGAAGAGTACATTTCCCGCGTGCCCTACCAAAAGGGGTATTATGAAAAATATTTGAAAGACTCCGAGGCCTACGTGAAGGCGGGCGGCTACAAAAAGAAGCTCGAGGCCTACAAGAAGAATCTCGCCGAATACGAGGCCGAGTGCAAAAAGGCAAAGGAGGAGGGCAAGCCGAAGCCGCCGATAAATTGGAGCAAGCTCTCCAAGCCGCTCGAATTTACCCCGTACTCGAACAATATGGTCCCCGTGCAGCACTGGAACGCCAAAGCCGCTCCCCTTGCGGGGCTCGCGGCGCGCGGAGTGGTGTGGTACCAGGGCGAGCAGGAGAGCGGGTACGGCTCGGGCAACCCCGCGGCAGTGGCGGAATTCGGCGCGATGTACGAAAACATGGTCGCCGCCTGGCGCGAAAAATGGGGCGACGAAAAGCTGTGGTTTTTGTGCGTCCAACTGCCGTCGTACGGCGGCGGAAAGCTGTGGGCGGAGCTGAGGGCCCAGCAGCTTGCGGCGGCGGAAAAGCTGAAGCATTCAAAAATCGCCAACGCCATAGACCTCGGAGACGAAAAGGACGTGCACCCGCGCGACAAGACCCTCGTCGGCGAGAGGCTCGCAAAAATCGCCGAGCGCGCGGTGTACGGCAAAAAATCGGTTGCGGCGTTCGCCCCGAAGTTCGCCTCCGCGGAATTTTCCGGCGGCGGGGCGCTCGTGAAATTCAATTCGTTCGGCAGGAAGCTCGCCGGCAGGGGAGAGCCGCGCGGGTTCGAGCTGAAAATAGGCGGCAAATGGGTGGGAGCCAAGCCGGAAATCCGCAGGGGGGCGGTGTTTGTGGCGAGCCCCGACGGGAAGTCGGTTCCCGAGGGCGTCCGCTATCTGTGGAAGCCGTGGGCCAAGCCCGATGCGTGGCTTTATTCCACCGCCGACCTGCCAGCTTTCCCGTTTGAATTTGAGAAGTAGCGCGCATGACAAGGGCGCAGTTTTTGGGGCTTCTGCTCTCCGCCGCGTCCCTTCCGGCGCGTGCGGAGTGCGGCGTCTATTGCGCCAGGCGATACGGAGCGAAGGCCGACGGAAAGTCCGACGACACGCGCGCGATACAGGCGGCGGTAGACGCCGCGGCGAAAAGCGGCGGCGGAATAGTGAGGCTTTCGGGCGGGGTTTTTCTATCGGGCACGGTTTATCTGCGCGACAATATAGGCCTTGAAATCCTCCCGGGCGCGAAGCTGAAGGCCTCCGCGGACAAAAACCTCTACAACCGCGACGACTTCTGCCCGCAGAACGCGGCGATAGAGTCCGAACGCGCTTCCGGCGCGCATTTGCTTGTGGCGCTCGAGGCCGAAAACGTTTCCGTCTTCGGCGGCGGCGAAATAGACGGAAGCGGCCTCGATTTCTGGATGCAGGTGCCGGAAAACGCTTCCGTAAAATTTCCGCGGAAATTTGCGTATCCGCGGTGGCGCCCCGGGCAGATGCTGTTCTTCTGCGAGTGCCGCGGCGTGTCCGTCCGGAACGTGCGGCTTTCAAACGCCCCGTTTTGGACCTGCTTCTTCCACGGGTGTTCGGACGTTTTCGCGTCCGGACTGTCGATAAAAAACGATCCGCGTGGGCACAACAACGACGGCATAGACATAGACTCGTGCTCGCGGGCGGTTGTGAGCGGATGCTCGATTTCCACCGAGGACGACTGCATAACCGTGCGGGCGAATCCCTCCCGCCTGAAAAACGCAAACGCCCCGTGCGAGGACGTGGCGATTTCCGGATGCGTTCTCCAGTCGACGTGCAACGGCGTCCGGATAGGGGTTGGCAGCGGCCGCATACGCCGGTGCTCGATAGACAACATAATTGTCAAAAACACCTTTCAGGGGATTTCTTTCATCGGCGCCTACCACGGCAGGGGCGGAGCCCAAATAGAGGACGTCCGCATTTCCGACGCGCTGATACGGGCGATGAGGCCGCTGAATATGCTTTCGGACAGCTTTAATTGGGGCAGGAGCGGCGCGAAGGCGTCCATAAGGAATGTGGCGTTTTCCGACTGTTCGTTCGGCGGGGACAGGTCGAGCATAATCGCCGGCCATCTCGAAAAAAACATATCCGGCATAACTTTCAGGAATTGCGACTTCGAGATGTCGGGCGGGGGCGCGATACCGAAGAATCCCGTGCGGGTCCGCAACTTGGAGGATTGGAAGAAAAACGGCGACTGCGTTCCCGCAGCGATTATGCTGCGGTACGCGAAAGACATTTTGTTCGACGGCTGCCGCCTGAAAACTTCCGGCGCGGATTCCCCGTGGAAGGAGGCGGTGGACGCGTTCGGCGTGGAAAACTGCGAATTCCGAAATTGCCTTTTTTGACGCTCGGGGCGCAAAAAAAACGGGGGCTTTTGCCCCCGTTTTTTACACTGCGCGCCTATTTTTTCTCGGAGTAAATTCTCAGGTATCCGAAAAATTCCGGAAAGCCCTTTTTGGCGTTCGCGAGCTTGAACTCGAGCTTGTGTTTCCCGTTCGGAAGCCCGCGGGCGGAGAACAGAAAATCTCTTTCGTTCAAATGCTTGTCGGCAAAAAATTTCGCCGTGCGGATTTTCTTTCCGTCGAGGCTGATCTCGATTTCCCCCGCGGCTCCCTTTTCCTTTTGGGCTTCGGCGAAATCCTTGAAAGCCTTGTTGAATTCCGGCGATGTTGTGAGCGTGACGCCCACGCCTTCAAATTCAAAGGTCGTCGAATCCGCGAATTTTACGGAGACTATCTTGCGCGAGACTTTGTCCGCCGAGGGCGCGTCCTCTTCGAGCGGCATTTCCGTTATGGGCTTTTGCGGGACGATGATTTTCTCGCCGTCGAATTTTGCGCCGTTTGCCTTCAATACGGCGAGCGCCTGCTTTAATCCGGTTTCGTAGACCTTTTTGGGAGAGTACGATGTTCCCATGAAAAGTTTGTCCTCGCAGGCTTCGAGCGGCTTCCTGAATTTCGCGGGTATTTTGGAATATCCCATGGCGGTCGCGAGTATCCCGCCGGAGCTCGCGGGGTTGCAGTCGGAGTCCAGCCCGCAGCGGGTCGAGATGTCTATGGTCTTTTCAAAGTCCCCGTTCCCGTAGAGCAGTCCCAGAAGGATGTACGCGCAGTTGTTCGGCGCGTGTATGTGGCAGCTCCCGAAGTTTTCGTCGTGCTTCTTGACGTATTTGTCTTCAAATTTCCGCCATGCGGCCTTCCAGTCCGAGGGGTCTTGGCGGTGCCATTCTATTATGTCGGACATCATCTTGCGTATGCGGCTTCCGGCGGGCAGCGCTTTGAGTGCCTCCGATGCTACGAACTTCATGTCGTCCGACTCGAACGCGAGCGAGTACATCGCCGCCACGTACGCGCCGCAGTATAAGCCGTCGTTGGAGTTTATCGCTCTCCCCGCGGCCTCGGCGAATTTCACCGCTACATTCGGCATCGCGGGCGCCATGAGCCCCGCATAGTCGGCTTCTATCTGGAAGTCTATGTCGTTGTACGTCGGGTTGACTTTCCACGAGGTCGGCTCTCCCCTCTGGAAGCCGTCGAGCCACGCGAAGCGCGCCGCCCTGTTCGCCGCCCAGAGGTTGTAGGAGGATTCGCCGACGGCGCGGTGGAATTCGACGAGCGGGGCGTCGAAGCCGAAACGCTCGAACACGTCCATGAATGTGACGTCGAGGTAGAGGTCGTCGTAGAGGCCGCCGAATATGGTCGTGGTAATCGGCCAGTTTTCATTCCACGGAATCTTGACGTCGTCGGGTATTATTTTCTGCCTGTACTTGAATTCCGTGGGGCCGCCGTATGTGCAGCCGATTATCTGACCTGCCCAGCCGCCCTTGATTTTGTCGGCGAGTTCCGATTTTGAAAGTTCCGCCTTTTCCTCGGAGCAGCCCAGGATTGCGAAGGAGGCTGCGAACAGGGCGGCGGTTGCCGCGGATAATATTTTGGATTTCATCGTCAGATTTAAGGTTTTTGCGTTGAACGTTTTGGAAAATTAAAGAATCATAAAAGGGAAATCTGTCAAACCTTAAAGCGGCGCGCGCAGCACCGCCGACATTATCCGGATTGTGGCGGGCGGGCGGGAGTCCGACGCCCATTCGAGCTCCGCCCCGAAAATTTCGCGCGCGGCGGCGGACACGTCGAAGCCGAGAGCCTCGAGCGACGGTCGCGCGAATTGCGGGCGGGGGCAGGGGCGCCCTCCCGCCCTCGGGCAGGCGGGCAGCGGGCAGCCGCGGCAGGAGCCTCCGAAGAGCGCGAGGGCGCGCGGCAGCCGCCTTTCGATTCCGAGCAGCCGCGCGTCGATCTCCCGCCGCGCCGCGCCGTACGCGCGCTCGGTTTCCGCCTTGCAGTCGGCTTCGGGCGGAATCTCGGGCATCGGGATTTCCGTCAGAAAGAGCTCGCATACCGCCCCGGGCTCGGACAGGATCGGCGGGTCGGCGGGAAACGGCGGGCAGGCCCACATTTTCCCGAAATTCGGGCATTTCCGGCAAAGCGCCAGGAATTTGCCAACGTCGCGGAACCGCGCCGCCAATTCCGCAGCGGGGATCTCAAATGTTCGGGTTTTTGCTCCGCAAATGTCCACCGCCCCAAAAAAGCTTCCGCGGCGCGCCGGCGCAAGGCTTTTGTCCGAAAAAACGGCGGCTCGCGCGAAAATTTTTATTTAATTTGCTTTTACGCAAATTGTTAAGTTTAAAGCCTCCCATGCGCCCCCCTCCCGCCGCCGCGGATAAAAATTTTGAAAAAAAATATTGACGCGGAAATTTATAAAATGCATCTTTTATCACTTTCAATTGAAAACGCCAGATAACTGGCGGCTTTTTTAGTCACGCCCCGGTAGCTCAGCCGGTAGAGCACGTCCTTGGTAAGGACGGGGTCGGCGGTTCAAATCCGCTCTGGGGCTCGCTAAAAAGGTCATCAACAAAACCTATCAAAAGAAAACCGAAAGAACCATGTCGAAAGAATCATTCGTCAGAACGAAACCACACGTAAACGTAGGCACCATCGGCCACATCGACCATGGCAAGACTACTCTCACGACCGCAATCCTGAAGGTTCAGTCGGACAAGGGCCTGGCGCAGTTTAAGTCCTATCAGGACATTGCCAAGGGCGGCACTGTTCGCGACGCGACCAAGACGGTTACCATCGCTGTCGCCCACGTTGAATACGAAACCCCCACCCGCCACTACGCGCACGTAGACTGCCCCGGGCACGCGGACTTCGTAAAGAACATGATCACGGGCGCGGCCCAGATGGACGGCGCAATCCTCGTGGTCTCCGCCGCCGACGGCCCGATGCCCCAGACGCGCGAACACATCCTTTTGGCGCGCCAGGTCGGCGTTCCGCAGATCGTAGTCTTCCTCAACAAGTGCGACCTCGTCGACGACAAGGAGCTCCTCGAGCTCGTTGAAATGGAAGTCCGCGACCTCCTCAACAAGTACAACTACAAGGGCGACGACATCAAGATCATCCACGGCTCGGCCCTCGGCGCCCTCGAAGGCACCGAATTCGGCGTCAAGTCCATCGACCAGCTCATGGACGCCATCGACTCCGAAATTCCCGAACCGGAACGCCCGATCGACAAGCCTTTCATGATGAGCATCGAGGACGTGTTCTCGATCACCGGCCGCGGCACGGTCGCCACGGGCCGCATCGAACGCGGCGTCGTCAAGGTCGGCGACGAAGTTGAAATCGTCGGCATGGGCGAAACCCGCAAGACCACCGTCACGGGCGTCGAAATGTTCCGCAAGCTCCTCGACCAGGGCCAGGCGGGCGACAACGTCGGCCTCCTCCTGCGCGGCATTGAAAAGAACCAGATCCAGCGCGGCCAGGTGCTCGCCAAGCCCGGTTCCATAACCCCGCACACGAAGGCCAAGGCCGAAATCTACGTCCTCACCAAGGACGAAGGCGGACGCCACACCCCCTTCTTCACGAACTACCGTCCCCAGTTCTTCTTCGGAACCGCCGACGTCACCGGCGTCTGCAAGCTCCCCGAAGGCGTCGAAATGGTCATGCCGGGCGACAACCTCTCCATTGAAATCGAGCTCCAGAAGCCGATCGCCATGGAAAAGGGGCAGCGTTTTGCAATCCGCGAAGGCGGCCGCACCATCGGCGCGGGACGCATCTCGGAAATCATCGCTTAGTTTTCCCGATTTAAGCCTTCGCCGGAAGGGTTGCGGCCTTTCCGGCTTTGGCGTCTAACGAAATTGCGGCGCGGAAATTATTTTATTGACGCGTCCGCGGTTTCGGATAAAACGCAACGATTTTCAACAATAGGGGTTTAGTTCAATTGGTAGAGCAGCGGTCTCCAAAACCGCGTGTTGGGGGTTCGAGTCCCTCAGCCCCTGTTTGTTCTTTAACGCTCGCGAGCGGCTTTTTTCAGGAGCCGTTCGGGCGCAACAGCAAGCGCGCAAGCTTCTCCAGAGGCGGCAATCGCACATTACAATGACAAATCCATTTCGCAAAGTCAGACAGTTCTATAATGAGACGGCCGTGGAGCTCAAAAAAGCCGCGTGGCCGACGCGCTCCGAGCTTTTGAATTCGGTGCTGGTCGTCTTCGTGGCGATAGGCTTGCTCGGCATATTCGTGAGCCTCGCGGACTTCTCCATCTACAATGTGGTCGACTTGCTGACCTCGCTCGTCAGGGGCGGAAAGTAATCAAATGGACGGCTCATCGGACGACAATCGCAAGTGGTACGCGGTTCAGACGCGCTCCAATATGGAGAAAAAGGCGGTGGAATCGCTCAAGCGCCAGATAGACATCGAGGACATGGGCGCGTACATTTCAAAGGACGACATCCTCCTGCCCACCGAAACGATTTCCGAAATCAAGAACGGGAAGAAAAAGGTTCACACCCGCAACCTTTACCCGGGCTACATCTTTGTGCGCGTCAAACTGTACGACGACGACGAAAATTTTCTCGAAAAGCCGTGGTACTTCGTGCGCGGCATAAACGGGGTCATCAATTTCATGGGCGGCGAACGCCCCGTGGCTCTGAAACAGCCCGAAATCGAAAGGATATTCGAGCAGATCGACCAGTCCAAGGGCACTGAAAAGCCGAAGGTGTCTTTCGAGGTCGGCGAAGAGGTCAAGATAAACGACGGCCCGTTTGTGAGCCTCACCGGCAGAATCGACGAAATCGACCCCGAGAGGGGCAAGCTCAAAGTCAGCGTCTCGATATTCGGCAGGTTTACGCCCGTCGAGCTCGAATACTGGCAGGTTGCGCGGGTTGAGGATTCCGGCAAATAAATTTACGCACAATAATTTACGCACAGCCTCAGGCGTAGAAAATTCCATAGGAAAACACAAAAATGGCAAAGAAAGTAGTAAAACAAATCAAGCTGCAGCTCCCCGCCGGCGCCGCGAATCCCGCCCCGCCGGTCGGTCCCGCCCTCGGCGCCGCAGGCGTGAACATCATGGGATTCTGCAAAGAGTTCAACGCCCGCACCAAAGACCAGGCCGGCATGGTTCTGCCCGTGGTCATTTCCGTATATCAAGACAAGTCTTTCACTTTCATTCTCAAGTCGCCGCCGGCCGCGGTGCTGCTCAAAAAGGCCGCGGGAGTCGCGACCGCGAGCGCCAAGCCCAACGTCGACAAGGTGGGCAAGGTGACGAAGGCGCAGATAAAGGAAATCGTCAAGATCAAGGAAAAGGATCTCAACGCCTCGCAGCTCGAAGCCGCCTGCAAAATCATCGAAGGCACCGCCCGCTCGATGGGCATTGAAGTCGTGGGCTGAGCCCGCGGCATCCGCCCGGCGCGAAGCGCGCCAGTTAAAGGGCGCGGTTTTCCGCGAAGGCGCGCGGGCGCGCTAAAAAATTTTTTTCGCCGAAAGGCGCCAACAACCGCACTGCATCAAAAGCAGGAGACAAAAAGCAAAAAGTCATGGTTAAAAGAAGCAAAAGATACAGGAAGGCGGCTGAATCGCTCGCCCAGAAGCCGTCGGCGCTCGCCGACGCGGTGGCGGCCCTCCAGTCCATGCCGAAAGCGGGCTTCGACGAAACCGTCGAGCTCTCGTTCAAACTCAACGTCGATCCCAAGCAGAGCAACCAGATGGTTCGCGGCACGGTTCGCCTCCCCAACGGAAGCGGCAAAAAAGTGAGGGTCGTCGTGTTTACCGACCACGCGGAATCCGCGATTGCCGCCGGCGCCGACAAGGCGGGGCTCGAGGATCTCATAAAGGAAATCGAGGGCGGCTGGATGGAATTCGACGTCGCCGTCGCCACCACTTCCGCGATGAAGGAAGTCCGCAAGCTCGCGCGCATACTCGGCCCGCGCGGCCTCATGCCCAATCCCAAGAGCGGCACAGTCACCGACGATGTGGAGTCCGCCATCAAGGAAGTCAAGGGCGGAAGGGTCGAATACAAGATGGACAAGACCGCCAACCTCTCGGTCGTCGTCGGCAAGCGCAGCTTCGCCAACGACAAGCTCGTCGAGAACGCCAGGGCCGCGCTTTCGAGCGTCGCCGCCGCGCGCCCCGAAATGATAAAGGGCAAGTTCATCAACTCCATAACAATCAGCTCGACGATGAGCCCCGGCGTCAAGGTCGACCTCGCCGAAGCCGCCGAATAACGGGAGGAGCCACAACAATGAGACCAGAAAAAAAATACCTTCTCGAAGAAGCCCGCGCGAACCTCGGCGCGTCAGAGCACGTCTTTCTCGTAAACTTTACGGGGGTGACCGTCGCCAACGCCGCGGAATTCCGCAAGGCTCTCGCCGCGGTTGGCGCGCAGTACCACATCGCGAAGAACTCTATAATCGCCCTCGCAGCCAAGGAGCTCAACCTCCCCGACTTTTCGGAGGTTTTGCAGGGGCCCACGGGCATCATCAGCGGCGGCGACGACGCCGCTGCGGTAGCCAAGGCGGTCGTCAACTTCTTCAAGGACCGCGAAAACGCCACGGTTAAAATCGGCATACTCGGCGAAAAGCTCATGACCAAGGCCGAAGTCGAGCACCTCGGCAGCCTCCCGAGCCTTCCCGAACTGCGCGCGCAGTTCCTCTCGCTGCTCTCGACGCCCGCCAAGCAGATGGTGCGCGTCCTCTTCGTGCACGCCGAAAAGCTCGAAGGCAAGGCGGAATAGCCCGCGTCCGCGGGCGCGCCGCCCGCTTTTGAAACCATCTTGCGCCCGCCTTTGCGCATCTGTCGGCGAGGGCGGGCAAAACGAAAACAACTAAAGGACAAGCTTAGGGGGCGCGGCCCCTTAAATGTTCCGGCCGGAACGCTAAGCGTCCAAAGGAGAAACAAATCATGGCAGACATTACAAAAGATCAGGTTATAGAATGGCTCAGCGGCCTTTCGGTTATCGACATCGCCGCTCTCGTCAAGGAGCTCGAAGACAAGTGGGGCGTCAGCGCCGCCGCTCCCGTGGCGGTCGTAGCGGGCGCCGCAGCAGCGGCCCCCGCCGAGGAAAAGGACGCTTTCGACGTCGTTCTCAAGTCCGTCGACGCCTCCAAGAAGATCGCGGTCATCAAGGAAGTCCGCGCGATTACCTCGCTCGGCCTCGCCGAAGCCAAGGCCCTCGTCGAAGGCGCGCCCAAGACCATCAAGGAAGGCGTCGCCAAGGCCGAAGCCGAAGAAATCGCCAAGAAGCTCAAGGACGCCGGCGCCGAAGTCGAAGTCAAGTAAGCGACTTTGGATTTACGGCATTAAGGCTTTCGCGGAGAGTCCGCGGAGCCCCTCAAAAGGGGTTCCGCGGCTGTCCGCTTTTTACGCTTAAAAATCCCGAAGCGAAAAAACGGGGATAAAATTTAAGTTCTTTAAAAATTTTGCGAAATAACGCTTCCCCGATTTCGGCCCGCGCCGGCGTTTGGCGGGGAAGGCGCGCGAGGGCGCGCCGTTTTGAATGCGGCTGACTCCGGCGGCGCGCGGAGGGACGCGCGGGCGATTTTCCCAACTGGAAAGGCCGGCAATGCGGCTTTCTCCGGCAGGCGGGGGAGATTTTGCAAAATTTTTAGGGAATTCAACAACAAAGCATCTCCAAGAATATGTCAGAGCGAAAGAACTTTGGAAAATTGAAGGAAGTCATACCGCTTCCGAATCTAATTGAGAACCAGCTCAATTCCTATGTGGATTTCCTTCAGATGGACGTCCCGCCGTCGAAGCGCAGGCAGGTCGGCCTTCACGCGGTGTTCAGCGAAATTTTCCCGATAGAAAGCTACGACGGCAAGCACAAGCTCGAATACGTCTCCTACGACCTCGTGGGGCCGAAGATGAGCGAAGTAGAGTGCATAAAGGAGGGCGCGACCTACTCTGTCGCCCTGCACGTCACTTTCCGCCTGCGGGAGGAAGACCGCACGCAGGAAGAGCGCATATTCATGGGCGACATCAACATGATGACCAAGAGCGGCAGCTTCATTGTAAACGGCGCCGAGCGCGTCGTCGTGAGCCAGTTGCACCGCAGCCCCGGCATTTGCTTTGAGCAGACCCTCCACAGCTCGGACAAGATGCTCTACTCCTTCCGCCTGATTCCCGACCGCGGCACTTGGGTGGAAGTGCAGTTCGACCAGAACGACCTTCTCTACGTCTACATCGACCGCCGCCGCCGCCGCCGCAAGTTCCTAATCACAACTCTCCTGCGCGCATTCGGCCACAGCTCCGACCAGGAGATTGTAAACCTTTTCTACAAAGTGGAGGATCTCTCCGTCGACAAGGCTTTGAAGATGGAGAACATCTCGCACTTCGTTCTCGCCGAGCCCGTCACCGACCCCGCCAAGGGCGTTGTGCTCCTCAAACAGTACGAGACTCTCACCACCATAGCCGTCCAAAAGTTCAAGGCGGCAAATATCCGCGAATTTAAGGTCATCGACACCACCGTCGACGACGGCGCCATCGTCCGCGCAATCAAAAAGGACAAAACCAAGAACGAGGAGAGCGCGCTAAAATACATCTACACCCAGCTGCGCCCGGGCGAACCCGTGACCACCGAAAACGCCCGCGCCCTCCTGCGCCGCACCCTCCGCGACCCCAAGCGCTACGACCTCGGGCGCGTCGGCCGCTTTAAGATCAACCAGAAGCTCGGCCTGTCCACGCCCCTGGAAACCCGCACGCTCACGAGCGAGGACATTGTCGCCGGCACCAAATACCTCTGCAAGCTCAAGAAGGGCGAAGGGGTCATCGACGACATCGACAACCTCGGCAGCCGCCGCGTCCGCACGGTGGGCGAACTTCTCGCCAACCAGTGCCGCATGGGGTTGGCGCGCACCGAAAAGCTCATCCGCGAGCGCATGAACGCCACCGACCAGAACAGCGACTCTCTCACTCCGTCGCGCCTGGTCAACACCAAGGTCATGACGACCGTCATACGCGACTTTTTCGCGCGCAACCAGCTCTCGCAGTTCATGGACCAGATAAACCCGCTCTCGGAGCTCACGCACAAGCGCAGGCTCTCGGCTCTCGGCCAGGGCGGGCTCAGCCGCGAGAGGGCGGGCTTTGAAGTCCGCGACGTACATCCGTCGCACTACGGCAGAATCTGCCCCATCGAAACCCCCGAAGGCCCGAACATCGGCCTGATCAATTCGCTTTCGTGCTACGCGCGCATCAACGAATTCGGCTTCATCGAAACGCCTTACAGAAAAGTCGAAAACGGCAGGGTTCTCGACAAGATAGACTACCTTTCCGCCGACGACGAAGAGGGGCTCACCGTGGCGCAGGCCAATTCCGAAATAAAGGACGGCAAGCTCGTCGGCCGCGTGACCGCCAGAAAGTTCGACGAAGTTTTTGAAGTCGACCCTTCCGAAGTCGACTACATGGACGTCAGCCCCAAGCAGCTCATATCAGTCGCGGCCGGCATCATTCCGTTCCTCGAACACGACGACGCCAACCGCGCGCTCATGGGCTCGAACATGCAGCGCCAGGGCGTGCCGCTCCTCAAGACCGAGGCGCCCCTCGTTGGAACCGGCATCGAGGGCAGGGTCGCTACGGACTCCCGCACGGTGGTGCTCTCCGAATCCGCCGGCAAGGTCGCCAGCGTCGACGCCAAGAGGATAATCGTCACCTCCGACGGCGAAATGCCCAAAAAGGTTCAGGGCAAGATAAAGAGCGACCCCGACAAGGGCGTTTTCGTGTACGAGCTGCGCAAATTCATGCGCTCAAACGCCTGCACCTGCTTCACCCAAAAACCCGTTGTAAAGCGCGGGCAGGCGGTGAAGGTTGGAACAGTACTCGCCGACGGCGCCGCCACCGAAGACGGCGAGCTCGCTCTCGGCAAGAACGTGCTGGTCGCCTTTATGCCGTGGAACGGCTACAACTTTGAGGACGCCATTCTGCTCTCCGAAAAGCTCATCAAAAACGACGTCTTCACCTCCGTCCACATCGAGGAATACGAAGTGACCGCCCGCGACACCAAGCTCGGGCCCGAGGAAATCACGCGCGACATTCCCAACGTCGGCGACGAGGCGCTCAAAAACCTCGACCGCAACGGCGTTATCCGCGTCGGAGCGGAGGTCAAGCCCGGCGACATTCTCGTGGGCAAGATCACCCCGAAGTCGGAGACCGAGCTCGCTCCCGAGGAAAAGCTCCTGCGCGCCATATTCGGCGAAAAGGCGGCCGACGTCAAAGACACGTCCCTCGTCGTCCCCTCGGGCGTCAAGGGCATAGTGATGGACGTCAAGACGACCACCAAGAGCGACCGCGAAAACGAAAAGGTTTCGACGAGCGACATCCGCCGCCGCACCCGCAAGATCAACGAAGAGCACCGCGCCCAGACCGACAAGCTGCGCGACGACCTCACCGAGGCGCTCTCCAACGTCCTGCTCGGCGAAAAAATCCCGCTCGACGTCCGCAACTCCGAGACGGGCGAGGTAATCATACAGGCAAACAGGAAGATCACCAAGACCCTCCTGCGCCGCCTCGCCGCGGTGTCCAAAAACATCGACATCGACCCGTCCCCCGTGCGCATAAAGATCATGGAGATCGTCGACAACTACCAGCGCAGGTTCGACGAAATCGAAAAGGAGCGCGCCCGCAAGGTGGACTCCATTGAAAGCGGCGAGAGCTCCGACCAGAACGTCATAAAGACCGTCAAGGTCTACATCGCAACCAAGCGCAAGATTCAGGTCGGCGACAAGATGGCGGGGCGCCACGGCAACAAGGGCATTGTCGCGCGCATAGTCCCCGAAGAGGACATGCCGTACCTGCCCGACGGAACCCCCGTGGAAATCTGCCTCAACCCGATGGGCGTGCCCTCCCGAATGAACGTGGGGCAGGTTCTCGAGACGCACCTCGGCTGGGCGTGCAAGAAGCTGGGCATAAAGGTCGCCACTCCCGTGTTCGACGGCATAAGCGAAAAGGACATCCGCCGCTACCTCAAAGACTCGGGGCTTCCCGAGAGCGGCAAGGTGCGCCTCATCGACGGGCTCACGGGCGAATATTTCGACCAGGAGATAGTTGTCGGCTACATCTACATGATGAAGCTCAACCACCTCGTCGCCGACAAGATCCACGCCCGCGCGGTCGGCCCTTACAGCCTCATCACCCAGCAGCCCCTCGGCGGCAAGGCCCAGTACGGCGGCCAGAGGTTCGGCGAGATGGAGGTGTGGGCGCTCGAAGCGTACGGGGCGGCCTACACGTTGCAGGAGCTGCTTACGGTCAAGTCCGACGACGTGCAGGGCAGAACCAAGATTTACGAGCAGCTCGTCAAGGGAGACAGCTCTTTGCAGGCCGGCACTCCGCAGTCTTTCAACGTTCTGATGAAGGAAATGCAGGGCCTCTGCCTGAACATCAGGCCCGAAAACAGCGACGCGCTCGACAGGTAGCGCGCGCTTTCCCCGAAAAGCCAAATTTTAAAAAGGAAATTTTCGTATGGAAGAAAACAACACCAACCAGGCAAATCAGGCCCAGGCGCGCGAAATTCTCGGTTTCGATTCCGAAGCGGGTTTCGATTGCGTTTCGATAGGGCTCGCGTCTCCCGACACGATCCGCTCTTGGTCGCACGGCGAAGTCAAGAATCCAGAGACTATCAACTACCGCACTTTCAAGCCCGAGCCCGGCGGCCTCTTCTGCCAGAGAATTTTCGGCCCGATCCGCGACTACGAATGCGCCTGCGGCAAGTACAAGCGCATACGCTTCAAGGACCAGGTCTGCGACCGCTGCGGCGTCGAGGTGACGACCAGCCGTGTGCGCCGCGAGCGCATGGGCCACATAGAGCTCGCCGTGCCCGTTTCGCACATTTGGTTTTTGAAGAGCATGCCCAGCCGCCTGGGGCTGATCCTCGACATGACGGCAAAGGCGCTCGAGAGCGTCATCTACTACGAGAGGTACGTCGTCATCGACCCGATGAACACGTCGTTTTCGTACATGCAGTTCCTCACGGAGGAGGAATACCAGCGCGCCGTCGACGCGGGCGACGAGTTCGTCGCCAAGATGGGCGCGGAAGCCGTGCGCGACCTCCTGCGCAACATCGACCTCGAAAAGCTTGAGACCGAGCTGACCGAGCAGATGCAGGCGACCCGCTCCAAGCAAATCAAGAAAAAGCTTTCCAAGCGTTTGAAGCTCGTCCAGGGCTTCATCGAAAGCGGCGCGCGCCCCGAGTGGATGATTCTGGAAGTCCTGCCGGTCATTCCGCCGGATCTGCGCCCGCTCGTTCCCCTCGAAGGCGGCAGGTTCGCAACCTCCGACCTCAACGACCTCTACCGCCGCGTAATCAACCGCAACAACCGCCTGCTTTCGCTCATGCAGATGAAGACGCCCGACGTCATCATCCACAACGAAAAGCGCATGTTGCAGGAGTCCATCGACGCGCTCTTCGACAACGGCCGCCACGGGCGCCCCGTCACGGGCGCGGGCAACCGACCCCTCAAAAGCATTTCCGACATGCTCAAAGGCAAGCAGGGCCGCTTCCGCCAGAACCTTCTGGGCAAGCGCGTCGACTACTCCGGCCGTTCGGTAATCGTCATAGGCCCCGACCTCAAGCTCCACCAGTGCGGACTGCCCAAGAAAATGGCGCTCACTCTGTTTGAGCCGTTCATCATCCGCCGCCTCAAAGAGCTCGGATTCGTCCACACCGTCCGCAGCGCGCGCAAGATGATTGAAAAGAAGTCCCCCGAAGTATGGGATATTCTCGAAGAGGTCACGCAGGGGCATCCGGTGATGCTCAACCGCGCGCCGACCCTCCACCGCCTTTCGATTCAGGCGTTCGAGCCCGTCCTCATCGAGGGCGACGCAATACGCCTGCACCCGCTCGTCTGCGCAGCGTACAACGCCGACTTCGACGGCGACCAGATGGCCGTCCACGTCCCGCTCTCGCTCGAGGCGATAATGGAGGCGAAGCTGCTGATGCTCGCCAGCAACAACATCTTCTCCCCCTCGTCCGGCAAGCCGATTCTCACGCCCTCCCAGGACATCGTTTTGGGCTGCTACTACCTCACGTACGAGCCGAGCCTGAAAAAGGGCAAGGGCGAGAGGGTTCCGCTTCTCTCGAGCCTGCGCGAAGTCCAGGGAGCGCACGACGAGGGAATGCTCCACTGGCACGACTGGATCGACTACGCAAACCCCGACTACGGCAGGGAAACCATTTACGGCGACCCCGACAAAAAGGTAATACGCACGACCGTCGGCAGAGTCATTTTCAACACCATATGGCCCGAAAAGATGGGGTTTGTGAACTTCACGGTTCCCAAGGGCAAGCTCGGTGACCTGATCCTGAACACGTTTAAGATTTGCGGCCGCACCGAGAGCGCGCCCGTGCTCGACCGCCTCAAGGCGCTCGGCTTCCGCACGGCGACCCTTGCCGGCATCTCCATCGGAATCGGCGACATGGACATCCCCGCCGAAAAGGCGGGCATCATCGCCCAGGCGCGCGCCAAAATCAAGGAGGTCGAGACCGAATACCACCGCGGCACCATCACCAAGGGCGAGCGCTCCAACAAGGTTATCGACATCTGGAACGTCGCGACCGACGCCATCGCCAAAAAGGCGTTTGAAAAGCTCGCGCAGGTTCCCGTCAAGACTTCCGGAAGGCAGCACATCAACCCCGTCTACTTCCTCATGGACTCCGGCGCTCGCGGCAACAAGGCGCAGGTCCGCCAGCTCTGCGGCGCGCGCGGCCTCATGGCAAAGCCCAACGGCGAAATCATCGAGCGCCCGATTCTCTCGTCGTTCCGCGAGGGTCTGAGCGTGCACGAATACTTCATTTCCACCCACGGCGCGCGCAAGGGGCTCGCCGACACCGCCCTCAAAACGGCGGACGCCGGCTACATGACCAGAAAGCTCTGCGACGTGGCGATGGACGTCATCATCACCGAGGAAGACGACCACAACACCAACGGCATTTGGAAAGAGGCCATATACGACGGCGACGACGAAATAGTCTCGCTCTTCGACCGCATAGTGGGCCGCTGTTCCAGCGACGACATTCCCAACCCGACCAACCCGAGCGAAATCATAATCCGCAGCGGCGAGCTCATCACCGAGGCCATGGCGCGCCGCGTCGACGCCCTCGGCATAGAGCGCGTCAAGGTCATGAGCCCGCTCACCCACTTGAAGCGCAATTCCATTCCCGCCAAGGCCTACGGCATCGACCCCTCGACGCAGAAGCTCGTCGAGCGCGGGACGGCGGTCGGCATAATCGCCGCCCAGTCGATCGGCGAGCCCGGCACGCAGCTGACGATGAGAACATTCCACATCGGCGGCGTCGCCCAGTCGGTCAAGGCTCCGGAAATCACCGTCCGCAACGACGGCAAGGTGGTGTACCGCGACCTCCGCACCGTGGAGCTCTCGCACCTCGACCCGACGAGCGGAAAGGAAATCAAGGGGTATGTCGTCCTCAATAAGACCGGCCACATCCTCATACTCGACGACGACGGCAAGGAGCTTGAAGACTACGCGATAGTCGCGGGCTCGTGGATTGCCGCCGCCGACGGGGAGAAAATCAAGAAGGGCACGCAGCTCGCGCGCTGGGACCCGCACAACATACCGATTCTCTCCGACCGCGAGGGCGTCGTGAAGTTTATCGACATGATCGACGGGCTCACTTTCCGCAGCGAGTTCGACCCCTCCACCGGCCGAAGCACCATCACAGTCTCCGACCACAAGGAGGACCTCAACCCGACGGTCGCCCTGCTCGACAGAAAGACGAAGCAGACGATTTCGCTCTACGCCATTCCGACGGGCGCGCAGGTCGTCGTGGCCGACGGCGACTACATACGCCCCGGCACGATGATCGCCAAGACCCCCCGCTCGGCGGCGAAGACCCAGGACATCACCGGCGGCCTGCCGCGCGTGGCAGAGCTCTTCGAGGCCCGCAGGCCGAAAGAGGCCGCCGAAATGGCGCGCATAGACGGCATCGTCAAGATGGCCGGCACCCGCCGCAAGAAGAAGCTGCTCAAAATAATTCCCAAGGGCGCCGACGAGGGCGACGAGGGCGTCGAGGAGCACCTCATTCCCGCCAACAAGCGCATTACCGTGCAGGACGGCGACGAGGTAAAGAAGGGCCAGCCCATAACCGACGGCGGCTTCGACCCGAGCGAAATCCTCGAGATCATGGGCCCGAGCGCCGTTCAGGAGTACATCCTCAGGGAAATCCAGAAGGTTTACCGCTCGCAGGGCGTGACCATCAACGACAAGCACATAGAGGTGATCCTGTCGAGAATGTTGCGCAAGATCCGCGTGATCGAGCCCGGAGACTCCGACTACTTCTGGGGTCAGCAGGTGGACAAGTACGAATTTATGGAGACCAACAGGGCGATTTCCGAAGCGGGCGGCAAGCCCGCCACCGGCGAGCCGATCCTGCTTGGCATCACAAAGGCGAGCCTTGAAACCGAAAGCTTCATAAGCGCCGCGTCCTTCCAGGAGACAACGCGCGTGCTCACCGAAGCCGCGACTCTCGGAAAGCGCGACGACCTCACCGGCTTCAAGGAAAACGTCATAATGGGCAACCTCATCCCCGCCGGCACGGGGCTTGCGGCGTACCGCAAGCTCAGGGTCACGGCAGAGGGCGAGGAATTTGCGCCCCTCACGGAGGATCCGCGCGCCGGAGAAAACGCGCAGGCCGCCGTCCAGAAGTCCGAATAAGACTTCTTTATTTCGGAGCCGGCGGGTCGGGCTTTTGGGGCTGGAGGGGGCGCGGAGCTTTCCCCCGCCCGAAGAGGCCGCCGCCGAAGGCGCTCTCAATTCCGCCGTCCTGCGGCGGAGGATTTTTGGGAAGCCGGCTCCAGACACGTCCCGGAGGTTGCCCTTGTTTTGGGAGGCTTCCCGCTCCGCCGCGAGGCGGTTCGCGCCAAAACGCTTTAACAAAGCGCGGAGGCGCCGTCCCGAAAGGGAAGGGCGGAAAGGCTTCAGAACGCCGTTTGCAAAGGGAAATTTCGGGATACCAAAAAATTAATCGCAAAAAAACCAAAATAAAACTTGCCAAGGGGAGATGATTATATACTTTCATTCATCTTTCTCTTTCTAAAAGACACAAAATATGCCTACAATTAACCAGTTAGTTCGCAAGCCGCGCACGTTGGCCGTATCCAAGACCAAGGCGCCGGCGCTGAAGTCGAATCCGTTTCGCCGCGGCGTATGCGTGCAGGTGATGACCCGCACGCCCAAAAAGCCGAACTCGGCCATCCGCAAAGTCGCAAAAGTCCGCCTCACCTCCGGCTACGAAGTCATCGCCTACATTCCCGACGAAGGGCACTCCCTCCAGGAGCACAGCGTAGTCCTCGTACGCGGCGGCCGCGTAAAGGACCTCCCCGGCGTCCGCTACCACATCGTCCGCGGCGCGCTCGACTGCATGGGCGTTGAAAAGCGCCGCCGCAGCCGCTCCAAGTACGGCGTAAAGCGCCCCAAGGCCGCCGCCAAGAAGTAAAATTTAAACGCAAGGCACAGATATGTCACGCAGACACAGAGCTGAAAAAAGAGAACGCATTCCGGATTCGCGCTACAAGAGCCCGCTCGTCAGCCACCTCATCAACATGGTGATGAAAAACGGCAAGAAGACCGTCGCCGAGCGCATAGTTTACGGCGCCATAGAGCGCGTCAGCGAAAAGCTCGAAAAGGGCGACCCCATCGACCTGCTCCTCGGGGCTCTCGAAAATGTCCGCCCCAAGCTCGAGGTGAAATCCCGCAGGGTCGGCGGCGCCACCTACCAGGTTCCCGTCGAAGTATCCTTCGACCGCCAGCAGACGCTCGCTTTCCGTTGGCTCATCGACGCCGCCAACAACCGCAAGGGGGTCGCGATGTCCGAAGCCCTCGCTTCCGAGCTCGTCGACGCCTACAACAATACCGGCACGGTCGTCAAGAAGCGCGAAGACGTTCACAAGATGGCGCAGTCCAACAGGGCTTTCGCGCACCTTCGCTGGTGATAACCCGCTAACGGAAACAGGTTAAATGGCAACTTTATCTCCCAAAAACTCCCCCAACAGGGGCAAACCGCTCGAATACACGCGCAATATAGGCATTTCCGCGCACATCGACGCCGGCAAGACCACCTGCTCCGAGAGAATCCTCTTTTACAGCGGCGTGGTTCACAAGATCGGCGAAGTCCACGAAGGCACCGCCGTCACCGACTGGATGGAGCAGGAGCGCGAGCGCGGCATCACCATAACTTCTTCCGCAATCAGCTGCAACTGGACGACGAGAGAAGGCCCCTATCAGGGTATCGAGCACCAGATAAACCTCATCGACACCCCCGGACACGTCGACTTCACCGCCGAAGTCGAGCGTTCGCTCCGCGTTCTCGACGGCGCGGTCGCTGTTTTCTGCGCGGTCGCGGGCGTGCAGCCCCAGTCGGAGACCGTCTGGCGCCAGATGAACAAGTACAGCGTCCCGAGAATCGCGTTCATCAACAAGATGGACAGAACCGGCGCGGATTTTTACGGCGCGGTCGAGGACATCAAAAACAAGCTAAACGGCAACCCGCACCCGATTTACCTTCCCATTGGCGCGGAAGACCAGCTCAAGGGGCTCATCGACCTCGTGACGATGAAGGCGTTCGTCTATGACGAAAACGACCCGCAGGGCGTCAGGTTCGACACCGTAGAAATTCCCGCCGAGTACAAGGAAAAGGCGGAGCAGTACAGGGCGAGCCTCATAGAGGGCGTGGCGGATTTCGACGACGAAATCATGGAGCGCTTCCTCGAAGGCGAAACCAATTTCACCGCCGACGAACTCAGGAGGGGCATCCGCAAGGCTACCCTTTCGCGCAAATTCGTTGCGGTAATCCCCGGCTCGGCGTTCAAGAACAAGGGCGTGCAGATGCTCATGAACGCCGTGGTCGACTACCTCCCCTCGCCGCTCGACGTCCCCCCGATAAAGGCTTTCGCCGAGGGCGACGAAGACACGCCGTCGCTCGAGATCGTCCCCGACGACTTCGCGCCGCCGACTGCGCTCGCGTTCAAGCTTTGGAGCGACCCGTTCGTCGGCAAGCTCATCTTTGTGCGCGTATATACCGGCTGCCTCAAAAAGGGCATGTCCATATACAATCCCCGTTCGCGCAAGACCGAGCGCATATCGCGCCTACTCATCATCAAGGCCGACAAGCGCGACGACATTGAAGAGGCTTACAGCGGTTCCATATGCGCCATCATCGGCGCCAAGGACATCGTCACGGGCGACACTCTCTGCGACCGCGAACACGAAGTCCGCCTCGAGCCCCCGACCTTCCCCGACACGGTTATCTCGATGAGCATCGAGCCCAAGAGCAAGGCCGACCAGGAAAAGCTTTCCATCGCCCTCCAGCGCCTCGCCGAGGAAGACCCGACTTTCGTCGTCAAGAGCGATTCCGAAACGGGCCAAACCCTCATCTCGGGCATGGGTGAGCTCCATCTCGAAATCATCCGCGACCGCCTCTTCCGCGAGTTCAAGGTCGAGGCCGATTCGGGCAAGCCGCAGATCGCCTACCGCGAAACCATCACCAAGAAGGCGCACGGCGTGGGCAAGTTTGTCCGCCAGTCGGGCGGCCGCGGCCAGTACGGCCACGCCGAAATCGACATCGAGCCGCTCGAAAAGGGCAAGCATTACGAATTCGTCAACGCCATCGTCGGCGGCGTAATCCCCAAGGAATACATCAAGCCGACCGAAGACGGCATCAAGGAGGCGATGATAAACGGCGTCGTAGCGGGCTATCCCGTCGTGGACGTGAAAGTCACGCTCGTATTCGGCTCTTTCCACGAAGTCGACTCTTCGGAAATGGCGTTTAAGATGGCGGGCATTTTCGCGTTCAAGGACGCGATGAAAAACGCCGCTCCCATACTGCTCGAACCCATCATGAAAGTCGAGGTAACCACCCCCGACGAATACCAGGGCGACATCATGGGCGACATCAACCGCCGCCGCGGACAGATTCAGGGCATGGAAACGAAGGGCAACCTCTGCAACATCAGGGCGTTCATTCCCCTCGAAACCATGTTCGGGTACGCTACGGACATCCGCTCGCTCTCCAGCGGCCGCGCGTCGTATTCGATGGAGCCGAGCCACTTCGAGCAGGTTCCCAACAACGTCCTCAAACAGGTTCAGGAAGGCGCGGCCCGCAAGGTTGCAAGGTCTTAATATTTAAAACACAAAGGCAAAATGGCTACTCAGAGAATTAGAATCAAGCTCAAGGGCTACGATTTTCGCACGATAGACCAGAGCGCGAGCGACATCGTCGAAACCGCAAAGCGCACCGGCGCGCGCGTTTCGGGCCCCGTTCCGCTTCCCACGAAGATTGAAAAATACTCGGTAAACCGTTCCGTGCACGTCAACAAGAAGAGCATGGAGCAGTTTGAGCTGCGCACCCACAAGCGCCTCATCGACATCGTCGATCCGACCGTCAACACGGTCGACGAGCTCAAAAAGCTCAATCTTCCCTCGGGCGTCGACATCACGATCAACGTCTGAGCTTTCCTCTCCGCGCTCCGGCGGCGGCAGGGCGCTTTAAGGGCGTTTTCCGCCGCGGGCGGAGGAAGTTTCGGCGGGCGCGGAAGCGCGCATCCGCAAATGCGCGGGAGCCGGAATACCGGTTGCCGCTGGTACATAAGACAGATTTTTGGCGCAAATTTTTTGAAGCATCTCCTGCTGCGGAAAGGCGGCGTTCGCGGAGAGAACCAAAAAGTTTGCGCGAAATTTGTTTTTTTTCAAAAAAGGGCAAAAATTTATATTGACTCGAATGCCCTTTCGGGCATTATCGCAACTCTTTACAAATTTTTTAATCAATACGAACAACTAAAGCAGGTAAGGGTCGCTCCGTTGTCTGAAGTTTCCCAAGACGGCGAACGGCAGCCTCCAATGGATTTGATTCCGCCTGCCGCTTAGCAAAATGAGCCAAATCATAATAGGTAAAAAACTGGGCATGACCCAGGTGTACGACGGGGCCAACACCCTCGTCCCCGTGACCGTAATAGAGGCGGGTCCGTGCCCGGTCACCCAGATAAAAACGGCCCAGAGCGACGGCTACGAAGCCGTTCAGATCGGCTTCGGCGCGCAGAAAGAGCAGCGCATGACCAAGCCCGCGCTCGGGCATTTCAAAAAGGCGGGCACCGAAAATCTCCGCAAGCTCGCCGAATTCCGCGTCGAAAACGCTTCCGAATTCAAGCTCGGCGACGTCATAACCGTCGCCAAGTTCTCGGAGGGCCAGATGGTGGACGTCATCGGCACGACGAAGGGGCGCGGCTTCCAGGGCGTCATGAAGCGCTACAATTTCGACGGGCAGCCCCAGACGCACGGCCACATGATGCACCGCCGTCCCGGTTCCGTAGGCTGCCGCCAGACCCCCGGGCACGTCTACAAGGGCCGCAAGATGCCCGGTCACATGGGGCAGGTGCGCCGCACCACCCAGAACCATCCGATCGTCAGGATTCTGGAAGACAAAAACATTCTTCTCATCAAGGGCAGCATTCCCGGCGCCAAGGGCGACATCGTGATCGTCCGCCCCGCGAAGAAAGCCAAGAAAGCATAAGGAGCCGCGCACATGAAACTCAAAGTTTATACGAAAGACGGTTCGAATTTCACCGAACAGGAATTTGAAAACATTCCGCAGTTCGAAGGCGACAAGGGCGTTTTCGCCCTCAAGGAAACGCTTGTTGCGTACCAGGCAAACGCCCGCCAGGGCAACGCCTCCACGCTCGACTACGGCAGCGTCAGCGGCACCTGCCGCAAGCCTTTCAAGCAGAAGGGCGGCGGCCGCTCGCGCCACGGCACGATGAAGAGCCCCATACACCGCGGCGGCGCGGTCGTGTTCGGCCCCAAGCCGCGCGACTGGTCGAAGAAAATCAACCGCAAGGTGAAGCTGCTGGCGTTCAGGCGCGCGCTCTTTGACAAGTGCGTCGAAAACGGCCTCTCCGTAATCGAGGAATTCGACGCCCCCGAGCCCAAGACCAAGGCGGTGGACGCGATTCTCTCCAAGATCCAGCCCAAAGGCAAAATCCTTCTGATAGACGACGTGTTTGCCGACAAGTTCGTGCTCGCCAGCCGCAACATCGCCCGCGTCAATTTCTGCGAAACCGCGTCGCTCAGCGCGATGGAGCTCGTGCGGTTCGACAATATCATCGTATCCCGCAAGGGTCTGGACACCGTCCTCGCCCGCGCCAACAAGGAGGCCTAAGAGCCATGATCAACTCAGAAAACATCTTGAAGGGGTTCCGCGTCACGGAAAAGGCCGCCAATTTGCAGGTCGGCAACAAATACACTTTCGTGGTTGACGAATCCGCAAACGCCGTCGCGATAGGCAAGGCTGTCGAAAAGACTTTCAACGTCACCGTCGAGAGCGTAAACACCATGAACGTCAAGGGCAAGGTCAAGGTTTCCCGCATGAGCAGGAACAACCCCGGCGTCAAGGGCAAAATGAAGAAGGCCGTAGTCACCCTCAAAAAGGGCGACGCCATTCAGATAGCGTAGGCAAGGAGAATCCGAAAAATGGCTATTATTAAAAGAAGACCTTTGACTCCCGCGCAGAGATTCCTCGAACTCAGCCGCAACGAAGTCGACAACAAGCGCCCCGAGCGCTCCCTCACCGAGAGCAACCACCGCGCCAAGGGCCGCAACTGCTACGGCCGCGTGACTTCCCGCCGCCGCGGCGGCGGGCACAAGCGCCTCTACCGCATAATCGATTTCAAGCGCGACATTCTCGATGTCCCCGCGACGGTTATGGCGATAGAATACGACCCGTACCGCACGGCGTATATCGCGCTCGTCCAGTACGAAAACGGCCCGAAGCGCTATATCATAGCCCCCGACGGCCTCAAAAAGGGCGACACTATTTTGACGACCAACAAGCGCCAGAGCGAATTTCCCGCTGGACTTTGCATGCCGCTCAAACTCATTCCGCCGGCTATGAGAATCCACTCCGTGGAAATGCAGCCCGGCAAGGGCGCGCAGATAGCCCGCGGCGCGGGCGCGGGCGCCCAGCTCGTCGGGGTTGAGGGCGAATTGGCTACCGTCAAGATGCCCAGCGGCGAAACGCGCATTATCAATGCGAATTGCAAGGCCGTCATAGGCGTTGTCAGCAATCCCGAGCACCGCAACCAGAGCCTCGGCAAGGCGGGCCGCAACCGCTGGATGGGCAAGCGTCCGAGGGTCAGGGGCGTCGTCATGAATCCGGTCGACCACCCGATGGGCGGCGGCGAAGGCCGCACCTCGGGCGGCGGGCATCCCGTATCCCCGTGGGGTCAGCTGGCGAAGGGCTATCCGACGCGCGTCAAGAGCAAGCCGTCGAACTCCATGATACTGATTCGCCGCAACGGCAAAAAATTCAAGAAGTAATTCTAAGGAGCATATCAATGTCACGTTCAATCAAAAAAGGCCCCTTCGTAGACCCCAGTCTCCAGGATAAAATCGACGAAGCCCAGAAGACGAACTCCCGCAAGCCCATCCAGACCTGGTCGAGGCGCTCGGTGATAACTCCGGACTTCATCGGCTTGAACTTCAACGTCCACAACGGCAGAAAGTTTGTCGCCGTCTATGTCACCGAAAACATGGTCGGCCACAAGCTCGGCGAATTTTCGCCGACGCGCCTCTTCAAGGGACATCAACCGCACACAAAGAAGGCTGCTATGTAATATGGCTGTCTCCGGCAGAGGCTTTTTCGCTTTTGCCGCGGCTCTTGCCGCGGCGGGCGCGGTCTCGGCCGCCGAACCCGACTGGCAGCTGACCGGATACTCGAACAGGCCATCGGCCGTTCGGGAGGTCGCCAAAGAGGGGGACGCCGTTCTCATAAAGATAGACACGGGCTCCGCGAGCAGGCTGGCGACAGGTTCGGTATGCTACATTTACAGGAGCAAGGCCCTCATAGCCCAGGCTGTGGTGGTCGAGGCCAAGAGGGAAGCCTCGGTGGCCAAAGTGCTCTCGGGAGCGGAGGTTTTGTCCGGAGACGAAGTTTACATTAAAAGACAACCCGATTTATAACAGGAAAAAATTATGGAAGTTAAGTCTTTAACAAAGTTTGCGCGCATGTCCGACAAAAAGGTGCGCGAAATCGCCCGCGAAGTGCAGGGGCTCAACGCCGCCGAAGCTCTGGAGATTTTGAAGCTCGTGCCCCGCAAGAGCGCGCGCCTTGTCGCCAAGACGCTCGCGAGCGCCATCGCCAACGCCGAAAACAACAACGGCCTTTCCGCGGCGAACATGAAAATAAAGAGCGCGGTCGTCAACCAGGGGATCGCTTTCAGGCGCTTCCGCCCCGTGGCGCGCGGCTCCGCGCACCCCATCAGGAAGAGGACCAGCCACATTCTGATAATCCTCAGCGACGAGAAATAATTTAAAAAGGAACAATATGGGTCAGAAAGTAAATCCTAAGGGTTTTCGTCTCGCGGTTCGCCGCGACTGGGAGTCGCGCTGGTTCGCGGGCAAAAGCGACTATGCGGGCGCCGTCAACGAAGACTACCGCATACGCGAATTCCTCAATAAAAAGCTGAAGGCCGCGAGCGTCCCGCGCATATTTATCGAGCGCGCCGGCCAGCGCATCCGCGTTAAAATCTACACCGCCCGCCCGGGCGTCGTGATCGGGCAGAAGGGCTCCGCCCTCGAATCCCTCAAAGCGGATTTGGCGAAATTCCTCGGCAAAGACGTGCTCGTGGACATTCAGGAAATCAAAAAGCCCGACCTCGTGGCATATCTGGTAGCCGAGAGCGTAGCCTTGCAGCTCGAGCGCCGCATATCTTTCCGCCGCGCCATCAAAAAGGCCATCTCCACATGCATGGCAGCGGGCGCCGACGGCGTGAAGCTCCAGGTTTCCGGCCGTCTCGGCGGGGCTGAAATCGCCCGCACCGAGTGGCAGAGAAAGGGGCGCATACCTCTTCACACCCTCCGCGAAAACATCGACTACGGCTTCACCGAAGCGCATACGGTCTACGGCAAAATCGGCGTAAAGTGCTGGCTCTGCCTCAAACCGGAGGACAACATCTAATCTTAGCGGAATCACACAATGGCTAATATTTTACCGGCAAAAACTAAGTACCGCAAGGTTCAAAAGGGCCGCAACCGCGGCATGGCAAAGGGCGGGGATACCATCGCTTTCGGCGATTTCGCCATTCAGGCCATCGAGCGCGGCAAGTGCTCGTCAGCGCAGCTTGAGGCCGCCAGGGTTGCCATCAACAGGCATTTCAAGCGCCGCGGCAAGGTGTGGATGCGCGTGTTCCCCCAGAAGAGCGTGACCAAGAAGCCCGCCGAAACCCGCATGGGCAAAGGCAAGGGCGGAGTCGAGTTCTGGTGCGCGATAATCAAGCCAGGCGCGATTCTCTTTGAGGCCTCCGGCGTTCCCGCCTCGATGGCGCGCGAAGCGATGAGGCTCGCCGACGGCAAGCTTCCTTTCAAATGCAAATTCGTCGTACGCGAAGGCGTCGAAATTCTATAAGGAGATTTGACACTGATGAAAGCCAAGGAAATAAGAGAACTCTCCGCCGAAGAGCTCGCCAAGAAGCTCCGCGACATGCGCGAAGAGCTGTTGAATCTCAACATACGCAAAGGCACCGGCCAGGTGGAGAACACCGCCCGCATAAGGCAGCTGCGCCGCGACATCGCCCGTTGCGAAACCGTAAAGACCCAGAAGTAAAGGCAGAAAGATGTCCGAAAACAAAAGACAGTCACGCAGAACGCTCGTGGGCGTCGTCACGTCGCTCTCCGGCGAGAAGAGCATAAAACTCACATACTTTTACAAGGTTCCGCACCCCCTCTACGGCAAGGAAATCCGTCGCAAGACCGTAATCCATTGCCACGACGAGAAGGGCGAATGCGCCCTCGGAGACAAAGTCGAAGTCATGGAAACGCGCCCGCTGAGCAAGCTCAAGAGGTTCCGCGTAATCCGCATAATTGAAAAGGCTCCCGTTCTGGGCGCCGAATAAGGAGGATACGCGCAATGATACAGATGCAGACAAAGCTTGTCGTCGCCGACAACACGGGAGCCAAGGAGGTCGCGATGATCCGCCGCCTCGGCCAGCGCACGAGGATTGCGCACGTGGGCGACATAATCGTGGTGGCGGTCAAGTCCTCGACCCCCGACGCCGCCGTCAAGAAGGGCACGGTCGCCAAGGCCGTCGTCGTCAGAACCAAGGCCCCCATCCGCCGCGCGGACGGTTCCTACCTGCGCTTCGACTCGAACGCGGTCGTGATTCTCGACGGCTCCGGCAATCCGAAGGGCACCCGCATTTTCGGCCCCGTCGCCCGCGAGCTCCGCGCCAAGAACTTCATGAAAATCATTTCCCTCGCACCGGAGGTTCTCTAATATGAAGCAGTCAGTAAAAAAAGGCGAAGAAGTAGTAGTCATTTCCGGATCCGCGAAAGGCAAGCGCGGCAAGGTTTTGGCGGTAATGCCCTCCGAAAGCCGCGTGATTGTAGAAGGCGTAAACATCCGCAAGTTCCATGAGCGCAAGAGCCAGAAGAACCCCGACGGCGCGATTGTCGAGCGCGAGGCTTCCATACACATTTCAAACGTAATGTCGGCCGGGCGCTACGACTCCAAAAAGTCCAAGGCGTAAGCGGAGACTAAAACAAAGCGAAAAATGAGCATACCAGCACTTAAAAAAATATACCAGGAAAAGGTCGTTCCCGAGCTCAAAAAGACCCTCGGCATCGACAATCCCCACATGGTGCCCAATCTGGAGAAGATAGTAGTCAGCTCCGGCATACGCAGCGAGATGCCCAAGGAATGGGTGCAGGAAGTCGTCAAGGAGGTCGCCAAGATCACGGGGCAGCAGCCGGTCGTCACCAAGGCCAGCAAGAGCATCGCCAACTTCAAGCTGCGCGAAGGCCAGCCCAACGGCGTCAAGGTGACCCTGCGCGGCGCGAACATGTGGGACTTCCTCTATAAGTTCATCGCAGTCGTCCTCCCCTCAATCCGCGACTTCCGCGGAATCCCCACGAGGCTCGACGGCGCCGGCAACTACAACTACGGAATCGCCGACCACACCATTTTCCCCGAAGTCACGGTAGACCCGGGGCGCAAGAATATCGGCATGGACATAACTATCGTCACCACCGCGACCGACGACAACTCGGGCAGGGAGCTGCTCAAGCTCCTCGGCATGCCCTTCCGCAAACCGACGACGACCGCCAACACGAAAAAGTAAACCATCATGGCTAAAAAATCATCGATACAACGCAACATCAAGCGCCAGAAATTGGTTGAGAAGTACGCGGCCAAGAAGGCGGAACTCAAAAAGGTGCTCGCCGATCCCAGCGTATCCGACGAGGAATTCTTTGCCGCCCAGCGCAAGCTTTGCGCCATTCCGCGCAACGCCTCCAAAATCCGCGTCCGCAACCGCTGCTCCATCACGGGCCGCCCGCGCGGCTTCATACGCAAGTTCGGCCTCTCCCGCATAACCTTCCGCGAACTCGCCCTCGACGGCAAGCTCCCGGGAGTCACCAAATCTTCCTGGTAAGGCGAAAGGAACATCATTATGGCAACTCACGATAGCATCGGAGACTTTCTCACCATCATCCGCAATGCGAGCAAGGCCGGAAAGGAATCCTGCAAGGCGCAGTACTCCAAGCTCCGCGAAGGCATAGCCGCGATCCTCAAGGACGAGGGTTATATCGCCTCCTACGAAGTCACCGGCGAAAAGGCTGAAAAGGCGATAAATATCGTCCTCAAATACGTCGGCGGCGTTCCCGCCCTGACGAACATAAGCCGCGTCAGCACACCCGGCTGCCGCTCGTATTTCCAATACCGCGAAATCCCCAGAGTCCTCAACGGCATGGGAATTTCCATCCTCACCACCTCCAAGGGCATTCTCAAAGACTCCGAATGCCGCGCCAAGAAGGTCGGCGGGGAAATCATCTGCAAAGTCTGGTAAGGAGGCGTCATGAGCAGAATCGGCAAACTTCCCGTAAAAATCCCCGCAGGGGTCAAGGTCTCGGTTGCGGACAACAGCGTCTCGGTCGAGGGCCCCAAGGGCAAAGTCTCGCAGTCCTTTGACAGGAACGCCATTAAAATTGCCATTGAAGGCGACGAAATCCGCGTTTGCCCCGCGACCAACTCCCGCTTTTCCGACGCGATGTTCGGGACGGCGCGCAGCATAATCGCCGGCATGGTCAAGGGCGCTTCCGAGGGGTTCTCGAAGGTTCTCGAAATCAAGGGTGTCGGCTTTAAGGCCGACTTGAAGGGCAAAGTTCTCACCCTCGCCCTCGGGTATGCGCATCCGTGCATTCTCGAGGTCCCCGAAGGCATAACGATAGTCGTCGGCGAAACCGGCGACAAAAACCCCCTCCTCACCGTTTCCGGCGCGAGCAAGCAGCTCGTCGGTCAGGTAGCCGCCGACATCAAGCGGTTCTATCCGGTCGAGCCCTACAAGGGCAAGGGCGTCAGGATCCACGGCGAATACGTCCGCCGCAAGGAGGGCAAGAAGACCGCATAGCGCGGCGGTTTCGAAAGGTCACAAATATGAAAGTTTTGAAGAAAAAACAACTCGCACAAAAACGTCGCTGGCGCGTGCGCAACAAGGTTGCGGGCACGCCCGAACGCCCCAGGCTTTCCGTCTGCTTCTCGAACAAGCACATCTATGCGCAGTGCATAGACGACACTGTCGGCAAGACGCTCGTCGCCCTCTGCACGACTTCAAAGGAGCTCAACGGCGAAAAAATCCTCCCCAACGTTGCGGGCGCGCAGGCGCTCGGGGCGAAGTTCGGGGACAAACTCAAGTCGGCCGGCGTTTCCGCCGTGGTGTTCGACAGGGGGCCGCGCACCTACCATGGCTGCGTGAAGAGCTTTGCCGACGCCGTCCGCGCCGCGGGCATAAACTTCTAACACGTTTTGACAATGAGCAGAGAATTTAGAAACAAAAGACCTGAAGCCGAAAAAGACGCGGGGCCCGAGCTTATAGAAAAAGTCGTGCACATCAACCGTTGCGCGAAAGTCGTAAAGGGCGGCCGCCGCTTCACTTTCTCGGCGCTCGTAGTCCTCGGCGACGGAGCCGGCAAAATCGGCCTCGGCTACGGCAAGGCAAAGGAAGTTCCGGACGCCATAAAGAAGGCCTCCGACAGGGCCCGCAAGGCGATGAAGCCCATCAGCCTCAAAGACACGACGATCCCGCACGAAGTTGTCGGCGAATACGACGGCGGCATAGTTATGCTGCGCCCCGCCAGCCTCGGTACAGGCGTCATAGCCGGCGGCGGCGTCCGCGCGGTGCTCGAAGCGGTCGGCATCAAGGACGTGCTCAGCAAGTCGCTCGGCTCCAACAACGATATGGCGATGGTGAACGCAACCCTCAACGCGCTCTACCGCCTCCGCACCGCCGAAACTATCAACACCCTCAGGGGCAAATAAGTTTTGACCATGAAACTCCACAATCTTTCCAATCCCAAGGGCGCAAAGCACGCCCACAAGCGTCTCGGCTGCGGCGTGGGCAGCGGCCACGGCAAGACCTCCGGCAGGGGCGAAAAAGGCGCCAAGGCCCGCTCCGGCGGGCATGTCCGCCCCGGGTTTGAAGGCGGCCAGATGCCCCTCTACCGCAAGCTCCCGCACAGGGGCTTTAACAACTTCAAGTTCACGACCGAATACGCCGTCGTAAACGTCGGGGCCCTCGAAGATCTCGGCCTCGAGGAAGTCACCCGCGATTCCCTCGTCATAGCGGGTCTCGTCCGCGCTTCCGACGCCCTCGTAAAGGTTCTTGGCAACGGCAAGCTCACGAAGAAAGTCGTCGTAAAGGCCGACAAATTCTCCAAGAGCGCAGTCGAAAAGATCGAAGCCGCGGGCGGCAAGGCGATAGTCGAGGCCCCCGCGGAAAAATCCGCCGAATAACCAGATAGCAGCACAGGGGAATACATGCTAAGCGCTTTCACAAATTGCTTTAAAATTCCGGAATTGCGCCAGAGAATCATTCTGACGCTCGGGCTGATTTTTATCGCTCGAGTGGGAGCCGGCATACCTCTGCCCGGAGTCGACCCCGCGCCGCTGCAAGCCTATTACGCCTCCGCGTCGTCGGACGGCGGCGGCCTGGCCGGACTTTACAACATGTTCACCGGCGGCGCGATGGTCAACGGGGCGGTGTTCGCCCTCGGCATCATGCCGTACATCAGCGCCTCCATTATATTGCAGCTGATGGGTGCTGTAATGCCGAGTTTGGCGCGCCTCATGCAGGAGGGCGATTCAGGCAGGCAGAAAATCGCGCAGTACACGCGCTATCTGACGATAGCCATCGCCCTCATTCAGGGCACGATGATAACCTATGCGCTCGTATACAGTCCGGAGACAATATTCACGGGCTTTGACAAGGGGCAGTTCGGTGCGATAATAGTGGCTGGAAACATTCCGGTGTTCTTTATAGTTAGCGTAATACTGCTGACTACTGGCTGCATGATACTCACCTGGCTGGGAGAGCAGATCACCCAGCGCGGCATAGGCAACGGCGTTTCGATAATCATCACCGTAGGCATCATCGACTCCCTCCCGGGGGCGGCCGCGCAGGCCTACCAGCTCGTGTTCAACCGCGCCGTCGGCGCCGAGAGCGCGTCGATGGGCGTCCCGCAGGCGGTGCTCATGCTCGTCTTCCTATGCGTCGTCACGGCCTCCATCATCATGATTCTCCAGGCCGTCAGAAAAGTTCCCGTCCAGTACGCAAAGAGGGTTGTCGGGCGCAAAATCATGGGCGGGCAGAGCTCCTACCTTCCGCTCAAAGTCAATTATGCGGGCGTCATGCCCATCATATTCGCGTCCGCGCTTCTCCTCTTCCCCCAGCAGATTTTCGGCCAGTTCAGCATAGGCTGGTACAATGTGGTTTACGGAACGCTCATTTTCGCGTTCAGCTATTTCTGGGTCTCGATAATGTTCAAGCCCCTTCAAATATCCGACGAGCTCAAGCGCAACGGCGGATATATTCCCGGCGTGCGCCCGGGCGAGCCCACCGCGCGGTTCCTCGACTATGTTATGACCCGCCTGACTTTTGCGGGCGCGGTGTTCCTCGTCGTAATCGCGGTCATTCCCAACCTCCTGATGTCGTATCTCGGCATACCCCCGAAGATCGCGAATTTCTTTGGCGGCACGGGCGCGCTCATCGCGGTCGGCGTCTCTCTCGACACCATGAGGCAGGTCGAAACCTATCTTTTGCAGCGCCACTATGACGGCTTCCTCAAAAAGGGCCGCATTCGCGGGCGCAGCGTCGGGCAAACGCGCCAAATTCTCGACACGAGCGAAATTAAAAACCTTTGGGCCCTGTGGACGCCCCTGCTGTTGATATTTTTCATCGGGCTTGCCGCGTGGGCCATTCGCAAATGGGCCTGAGTCCGAAAGGCCTCGGGGCGCCAGTTGCAAATTTGTTCTTTAAAATAATCCGACAAAAAATGCCACCGCATTATGATACCTATTAAGTCCGAGAGGGATTTGCGGATTATGCGCAAATCCTGCGAGATTGCGGCGAACGTGCTGGACGAAATCTGCCGGCTCGCCGCCCCGGGGGTTTCGACTTGGGAGCTTGACCGCGCCGCCAAACGGATCATGGAAAAGCACCATTGCCGAAGCGCCGAGTACAAGTACAAATGCGGTTCGCTCAGATACCCGGGATACGTCTGCATTTCCGTGAATGACCAGGTCATACACGGAATCGGCTCCAAGGACAGGATTCTGAAAGATTCCGACATAGTGAGCTTCGATTGCGCGACGATTTTCCAAGGGTTCGTTGGCGACAACACCCGCACGGTTTACATAGGGGAGCCTTCCCCCGAAGTGCGCAGGCTGGTCGAAACGACGGCGGAGGCGTTGAATTTGGGCATAGAAATGGCTCGCCCCGGAAACCGCGTGGGCGACATTTCGGCGGCGATTCAAAGGCATGTGGAATCGCGCGGCTTCGGAGTCGTGAGGGAATTCACGGGGCACGGGGTCGGCAGGAGCATGCACGAGGAGCCCGAAGTGCCGAACTTCGGCCGCGCCGGGACGGGACCCGTCCTGCGCCCGGGCATGACGCTCGCCATCGAGCCTATGACAACCATGGGTTCGCCCGAAATTTTTGTCGGAGACGACGGCTGGACGGTTTACACCGCCGACGGAAAGCCGAGCTGCCATATAGAACATACGGTGCTCGTTACGGAATCGGATCCCGAAATCCTGACCCTCCCGACCGCGGGTTGACCGCCGGTTGCGGGCTCGATTTTTTTCGGGAGAAATATTATTTTTTTGAAGGAAACGGCAAAAAAAACTTTTCAAAGCGAAAAAAATATCCATTATTTAACGTCTTTTTAAACAACGGAAAAAATATGCCAAGATTACTCGGAGTAGATATTCCCAACAACAAGCGCGTGGAGTACGCGCTCAGATACATATACGGCATCGGGCCGACGCGCTCCAAGCTCATTTGCGAAGAATGCTCAATTCCCGAATCCATGCGCGCCAACGAGCTTACGGAAGAGCATATCAACAAGATCATGAACGCCATCGCGCAGCACCAGTTCAAAGTTGAGGGCGACCTCCGCCGCGAAGTCGTCAGCAATCTCAAGCGCTTGGCGGCAATCAAATCCTACCGCGGGCTCCGCCACGCCAAGGGCCTTCCCGTCCGCGGGCAGAGAACCAGCACAAACGCGCGCACCCGCAAGGGAGCCCGCAAGACCGTCGGCGTCGTAACCAAAAAGTAAGGACTTTTTAAATGAGCGAAGAACAGAAGAAACAGGAAGCGGCGGAAGCCGCCGAAACCAAGGTTCAGGCCCAGCCCGAAGCGGCCGCCGAAGCCAAGCCCTCCCAGCCCTCCGCCGCCGATCTCCTCTCCGAAGAAGTCGGCGAAATCAAGGTTCGCAAGGCAAAGGGCAGCAAAAACGTCTACTCCGGCGTCTGCCACATCAACGCCACTTTCAACAACACCAAAGTGTCCTTCACCGACGCCGCCGGCAACGTCATAAGCTGGTCGAGCGCGGGCAAGATGAGCTTCCGCGGTTCCCGCAAGAGCACCGCGTACGCCGCGCAGGTCGTCACGCAAGACGCCGGCAAGGTCGCCATGAGCCACGGCATGAAGGAAGTCGCCGTCAGCGTCAAGGGGCCCGGCATGGGCCGCGATTCCGCCATACGCTCCCTTCAGGCGCTCGGATTTGTCGTCACCTCCATTGAGGACGTGACCCCCGTTCCGCACAACGGCTGCCGCGCGCCCAAGCGCCGCCGCGTATAACATTTCATATATAGGAGAATTTCAAAATGTCTCGTTATACAGGACCGACAACCAAAATCAATCGCCGTTTCGGAATGGCTCTCTTTCCGGAAAACAAGGCGATGCAGAAAAAGCCCTACATTCCCGGCCAGCACGGCCCGCATCTCCGCCGCCGCGTCACCGACTATTCGATGGGCCTAAACGAAAAACAGAAGCTGCGCTTCATGTTCGGCCTCAGCGAAAAGCAGTTCCGCCTCACTTTTGAGCGCGCCAAGAAAGTCCGCGGCGTCACGGGCGAAATCTTCATGCAGATGCTCGAAACGCGCCTCGACAACGTGATATATTCGCTCGGGTTCGCGCGCACCCGCAAGGCGGCCCGCCAGTTTGTCACCCACGGGCATGTGCAGGTCAACGGCAAGAAAGTGGACATCGCAAGCTACGCTTGCAAGCCCGGCGACGTTGTGGAAGTGCGCGACCGCGCCTCTTCCCGCCAGCTCGCCCAGCGCGCCCTCGACGAATCGCAGCTGCGCGCCACTCCCGCGTGGCTTGAGCGCGTCGAAGACGCCTTCCGCGGCACCGTCAGCCGCCTGCCTATCCGCGACGAAATGGACAAGACGATAAACGACCAGCTCATCGTCGAATTCTACTCGCGCTAAAAGTAAACTTTAAAAACGGAGAACGCAATGGCCAAACGCCTCGGAAAATTTGAACTCCCCAAGCGCCTTGTCAAGGACGAGGGGAGCGCGACAAGCACCTACGCAAAGTATGTGGCGGAGCCCTTTGAGACGGGCTTCGGCCACACTATCGGCAACGCGCTCCGCCGCGTGCTGCTCAGCTCCATCGAGGGCGCGGCGATTAGTTCGATTCGCATCGACGGGGTGGACCACGAATTCCAGAGCATCGACGGAGTCGTCGAGGATGTCACCGACATCGTGCTGAACTTGAAGAAGATTAAGATCAAGAGCGCGTTGCGCGAAAGCAAGCGCCTGATGATCGACGTCGACAAGCAGGGCGCGGTGACGGCCGCCGACATACAGCCCGACGCGGACATACAGATCGTCAATCCCGAGCAGGTCATATGCACGCTCGATTCCAAGCGCAGGTTTATCGCCGAGGTCGAAATCTCATGCGGCCGCGGCTGGAGGCCCGCCGACGAAAACAAGTACGACGACCAGCCCATAGGGGTTATCGCGATAGACTCGCTTTTCAGCCCCATCGAGCTCGTCAAGTATTCCGTTGACGCCACCCGCGTCGGCCAGATGACCGACTTCGACAAGCTCACTCTCGAAATCTGGACGGACGGGAGGATAACCCCCGACGAAGCCCTCAAAGACGCCGCCGTCATACTCAAACACCACATCGACGTCTTCGACAGGGTCAACGACCAGGAAATCGAATTCGAGACCGTCGGCAAGGAGGTCAGCGAAGAGCAGAACAGGCTCAGAAAGCTCCTCAACATGAGCGTCAACGAAATCGAACTTTCCGTGCGCGCGGCCAACTGCCTCAACAACGCCAACATCACGACCGTCGGCGAGCTCGCCATGAAATCGGAACAGGAAATGCTCAAGTACCGCAACTTCGGCAAAAAGTCCCTCAACGAAATCAAGGGCAAGCTCGAGCAGCTCGGTCTTTCGCTCGGCATGAAAATCGACGAGCGCCTCATCGACTCGACAAATCTCTAATTTCACAAAGAATCAATTCAAATGCGTCACCTCAAACACAGACACCAGTTGGGCGTGAAAAAAGAGCATCGCCAGGCCATAATGGCCTCCCTTTCTGCGGCTCTCTTCCGCCACGATAGAATTCAGACGACCCTCGGCTACGCCAAGGCGCTCCGTCCCTTCGCCGAAAAGGTAATCACTTTGGCCAAAAAGGCCGCCGCCACGGAAGACACCGCCAAAAAGCTCCACTTCCGCAGGCTTGCGCTCGCCCGCGTGCGCGACGAGAGCGCGGTTCATTTCCTCTTCGCCGACAAGGTTCAGAAGTTTTTGAAACGCAACGGCGGCTACACCCGCATCTACAAGCTCGTCCCGCGCGTCGGCGACGCCGCCAACATGGCGATAATAGAGCTTATCGAGGCGGACGACGAGGGCTATAAAAAAGCTCCCGCCAAGAAGGTTGCCAAAAAGAAGACGGCCAAGAAAGCCGCCGCCAAAAAAGCTCCCGCCAAGAAGGACGGCGAGGCCGAAGTTCCCGCCGCGGAACAGCCGGCCGAGGCCGCCGAGGTTGCGGAAAGCAAGGAATAACCCTCTTTGGCAATCTTTTGAAAATCCGCAACGCGCCCACGTTTCGCCAGGGCGCGTTTGCGTTTTTAAAGCAATGACCCTGCCGGCCTTTTTCGCTTTCGCCATCACCGCCGCGCTCGTCGCCGCGGGTGCGGGGGCGTGGATACATACGATAGGCCGCAAGCATATCCGCGAACATCTCGCAAAGTCGTCCACTTTCCACTGCCTGCGCTGCGATTCCGTCTACACGTCCTCCGAATCGGATTTGACGGCGGTTTGCCCGAAGTGCGGGTACAAAAACACGAAGCTCAAATTTTAGGCCGCACGGCCGGAAACACCGCAACCGCCAAACAGACAAGACAACGCCATGAACCAGAAGATAGCAGTCTTAGACTTCGGCTCGCAATACACGCAAGTCATCGCCCGCCGCATCCGCGAGTGCAGCGTATATTCCGAAATAATGCCTTTCAACACCAGGGCGTCCGACCTCAAAAAGCGCGGCGTCTGCGGCGTCATTCTCTCGGGCGGCCCGGCGAGCGTCCTTGCGAAGGGCTCCCCGCGTCCCGACCCGAAAATTTTCGAGCTCGGCGTTCCCGTGCTCGGAATATGCTATGGATTGCAGCTCATGGGCAAAATGCTCGGCGGCGAAATCGTATCCAGCAGGCGGCGCGAATACGGCCTAGGCACGCTCTCTTTCAACGGCGGCGGAAAGCTTTTGGCGGGCATAAAATCCCCCATTCAGGTCTGGAACTCGCACGGCGACAAAATCGAAAGGCTCCCAAAGGGCTTCAAGGCGGTCGGAACGACCGAAAATTCCGCCTACGCGCTCGTGGCGGACGAGTCGCGCCGCTTCTACGGAATGCAGTTCCATCCCGAGGTCGTCCACACGCCGCGCGGCATGGAAATCATAAAGAATTTTCTCTATAAAATCTGCGGCTGCACCGGCGACTGGAAGATGTCCGACTATGTGGAGCGCGCGATAGCCGACATTCGCGAAAAGGTCGGCGACAAAAAAGTAATCCTCGGTCTCAGCGGCGGGGTTGACTCGTCGGTGGCGGCGGCGCTCATACACAAGGCGGTCGGCGACCGGCTCACCTGCGTGTTCGTCGACAACGGCCTTCTCCGCAAAGACGAGCGCGCCAAAGTCGAAAGGCTCTTCAAGGACAACTTCAAGATGCGCATGAAAACCGTGCGCGCCGAAAGGCTCTTCCTCAGCCGGCTCGCGGGAGTCGCCGACCCCGAGCGCAAACGCAAAATCATCGGCAAGACTTTCGTGGAAGTTTTTGACAAGACCGTCAAGTCGATCGGCAAAGTCGATTTTCTCGCGCAGGGCACACTATATCCCGACGTCATCGAAAGCGTGCCGATTGCCGGCAATCCCGCCTCCCTCATCAAGAGCCACCACAATGTCGGCGGGCTGCCCAAGCGCATGAAGCTCCGGCTTCTCGAACCTCTCCGCGAGCTCTTCAAAGACGAAGTCCGCGCGCTCGGAGCCGAGCTCGGCCTGTCCCGCGAAGTCCTCTGGCGCCATCCGTTCCCGGGCCCGGGCCTCGGCGTGCGCGTCGTGGGCGACATCACCAAAAAGCGCCTCGACATCCTCCGCGAAGCCGACGCCATACTCATGGACGAAATGCGCTCCGGCGGCTATTACGATAAAGTTTGGCAGGCGTTCGCCGTGTTCCTCCCCGTCAAAACCGTCGGCGTAATGGGCGACGAGCGCACCTACGACAACGTCATTGCCCTCCGCATCGTCGAAAGCCAGGACGCCATGACGGCGGACTGGGCGCATATCCCCCACGAGCTTCTCGCAAAAATCTCCAACCGCATCATAAACGAAGTCAAGGGCGTCAACAGGGTCTGCCTCGACATATCCTCGAAGCCTCCGGCGACAATAGAATGGGAATGATTTGGCGAATGCTTTTGGCGAATAGCTCCGTTTTGGGGAAAGCCGCCACTGGTCACGTACTAATTGTACGCTCCCACCGGCGGCTTTCCCCAAATACTCGCTCTTCATCCAAAAGCATTGCGCCAAATCGGGAACCTTTGGTTTTCAGAACGAACTCCGGAAGTGCTGACGAACCTCTTATGGGAGGTTCGTTTTTTGTGGGGAACGGGGAGGGGATAGAAGCATTGGCGAAGCCAATCTTCGTAAGGGGCGTCAGCCCCTTCTATGGCTGGCGGCCCTGCCGCCCCCCTTCTATGGCAGGCGGCCCTGCCGCCCCCTGCTGGTATGCCTCATGCCCGCATTGCGGCGCGGGATTATTCCGGAAAAAACAAAAAACCCGTCCGATTGGGCGGGTTTTTTTGTGTGACAAAACGGACTGTTTTGCCCTCCTTTTGCGGAAGGCTTAGCCTTCTTTCACGTCGTTTTTGAAGAATAGCAGGAACACTACGAGCAGGACGCCGGAGATTGCCGTCTCGGTGAGGAATACGGATTTCCAGTCTATTACGCTCGCCTGCGCCACTACTTCCGCGACGGCGTTTGCGGTCTGCTTTACGGATTCCGCAGTGAGGGTTGCGGTATTTATGTCTATGAGCCAGTTGGTGAAGTACGCCCCGACTATCTGCGCCACGCCGAAAGCTAGGCAGAAGAACAGGCCTTGCGCCTGCGCCTGAAGTTCTTTGGGGGCTTTCTTTGCCATGTACATCTGGGCCGTCACGAAGAAGAATCCGAAGATTATGCCGTGCACCACAATCGCGCCCCAGTAGAGGCCGTCGACGTCGAGCGCGTATGCGCAGAATGCGTAGCGCAACACCATCGCAAATATGCCGAGCGCCATCGTAAGCTTCAATCCGAAGAGTTTTATGGCCACGGGCAACAGGGCTATAAATGCCATTTCGGAGATCTGCCCAACATTCATGGTTGCTGTGATATCCTTGACTTTGAGGGCGGAGTCGAGGTACATCGAGAAGAAAAGCCAGTATATGGAGAACGCCACCATCCACAGGCAGGAGCAGAACATCATGACGGCGGTATTCTTATCTTTGAGCATGGAGAAGGCTTTGAGCCCGAGCGCGTCCACGATGGACATCGGCTGCCCCTTTGCCGCGGGCGCGGTCTTGGGGAGCAGGAGGGCGTTGGCCGCCGCGATTACGGCGACTCCGGCGCCGCAATAAAACGGTATGGCCGTGCCGTCGATTGTGGTGTCGAATTTCCACTTGGCGATTATCGCGAACACCGCCGCGCAAACCCATCCGATGGAGCCGAACACGCGGATTAGCGGGAAGGCCTCGGGGGTGCTGTTGGTTATCGCTATGGAAGAGGTTAGTCCCCAGGTCGGCATGTACGCGCACATGGCGACGAGCAGGCAGACGAACAGCACATAGTGGTTTTGGGTCGTCGCTGACACCACGAGCATGGCCGCCACAAGTATGTTCAGTATGAACAGCACTTTTTCGGCGTTCATGAGCCTGTCGGCGAGCATTCCGACTATCGGCGAAAGTATCGCGCCCCACGCCATAGTGGCCATGATGGTGGCGATCATTACGCCCTCTACCTGTATGCTCTTCAAATACACTGCCAGCGGAACGAAAAACACCGCCACCAGCATGAATTGCAGGAACATCATGGCGCTTAGTTTAAATCTTAATGCGAACGACATATTTGTTTCTCCTAATTTGGTTTTAAAGTGGGAAAAAATATAGGCTGTTTGCGCGCGAAAATCAAGCCTTTTGCTCGCGGCGGGCGCGCCCCTTTCGGCATTGTTCGGACTGCCGGCGCCCGCGCCTTCCGTCTGCCGCGGCGCGAATATGTTTCCGGAATCGTCCTGTTTGCGTCCGTGTCCGGCGCAATTCCAGCCGCGTGGAAAGCGCGGCGGCGCAGGCGTTGGATGCCTTTTTTAATCCAAGATAAAATGCGGGCGTTCGGGAAATCCGCTTGCGGCGCGTCCGAAATTTTCGCAGGATTTCTCCCGCCGTTTTTGCTTGAAGCTCCCGCGCGGCAAAGGCAATATGCGGGGATAAAATATGGGCGGCGCTCAGGGCGCGCCGGCGTTGTTTATGAGAATACAGAAGTACATTTCCCAATGCGGCATATGCTCGCGCCGCGCCGCGGAGAAAAAAATACTCGAGGGCGCGGTGACGGTCAACGGCGAGCCCGCCCGCATCGGGCAGGACGTGGATCCCGAGAAGGACAGGGTCGAGGTTGACGGCGCGGCGGCAAGGGGCGTCGTCTCCGAGAAAACGACGCTTGCGATGAACAAGCCCAAGGGGTATTTGTGCTCCAATTCCGACCCGTTCGACGCCAAGACCGTCTTCGGCCTCCTGCCGCCGCCCTTCGACAAGATGAAGCTGTTCTGCTGCGGCAGGCTCGACAAAAACTCGCAGGGGCTTTTGATCCTCACGAACGACGGGGAGCTCGCCAACAAGATAACCCATCCGTCTTCGGGGATAATCAAGCGGTATCGGGTGCTGCTCAACCGCCCCCTCGACCCGTCGGTGATACCCGTGCTCACGCGCGGCGTGGTTTCGGAGGGCGAGAGGCTGAAAGCCCTCAAAATCATTCCCCATCCGTCGGCGGGCTCTTCGGAGGAGGACTCGCGCCGCGCGGAAGTCTGGCTTGAACAGGGCCGCAAGCGCGAAATCCGCAGAATGTTCGAAGTCATGGGCTATTTTGTCAAAGAATTGAAGCGGTTCCAGATAGGCTCGTTCGTCCTCAGGAAAATACCCGAGGGCGCGTGCAGGGTTCTTTCGGATCGGGACATTGAAAAAATTTTGAGAAATCCGGCATTTTAACGTATGGAAAAGAGCGAAATTTTCGACAGCGTCGAGGACTGCATCGCCGATTTCGCGGCGGGCAAAATCGTCATAGTGGCTGACGACGAGTCGCGCGAGAACGAGGGCGACATGATAGTCGCCGCCGAGAAGATCACGCCCGAGGCGGTGAATACGATGATAAGGCTCGCGCGCGGTCTCTTGTGCGTTCCGACGACGAGCGGGCGGCTCGCGGAGCTCGGAATAGACGACATGGTGCGGCTCAACCGCGACGCGAAGGGAACCGCCTTCACCGTGACTGTGGACGCCGCCTCCGGCATAACGACCGGCATAAGCGCGGCGGACAGGGCGCGCACTATAAGGCTTATGGCGGATCCCTCCGCGGGCGCGGCGGACTTTGTCACCCCCGGGCACCTCAATCCGCTCAGGGCGCGCGCGGGAGGGGTTTTGGAGCGCGCGGGGCACACGGAGGCCGCGGTCGACCTGGCAAAGCTTGCGGGGCTCTTCCCGTGCGCTGCGATTTGCGAAATCATAAGGGACGACGGCGCAATGGCGCGCATTCCCGACCTGGTGGAGTTCAAGAAGAAGCACGGAATGAAGCTCATGAGCGTCGCGGACCTCATAGAGTACAGAATGCGCCGCGACACCCTCGTCAAAATCGTGTTCGAGAGGCCGTTTTCTACGCGCTTCGGGGATTTCAGGCTCGCGGGGCTGCGCTCCGCGACGGGCGGCACGCACTTCGCGCTCGTGAAAGGCGAGATTTCGGAGGCGCCGACACTCGCGCGCGTCCACTCCGAAAACGTGTTCGCCGACATGTTCGCGGACTCGTCTTTCGCGTCGGGGTCGGATTCGTTCGCCCGGGCGATGGAGGCGGTCGAGAGGGCGGGTGCGGGAGCCGTCGTCTACATCAGCCGCGAGGATTCCGGAATAGTGTCCCCCGACGGCGTCCCAGAGCTCCCGAGCCGCCGCGACTACGGGCTGGGCGCGCAGATACTGCGCGCTCTCGGCTTCAAGAAGATCAGGCTGTTGACCACACACCCGGGCAGCCACGCGCTGTCGGAGGGCTACGGGCTCGAAATAACCGAACAAATTCCCCTTTAAAAATGAGTCTCGACAAAGGTAAAATGCCCAAAATCGACGCGAGCGGGTACAGGTACGCCATCGCCGCTTCGCGCTTTAACAAGGAACTGGTGGACGCGCTCGTGCGCGACGCGGTCGGAACGCTCCACAGGTGCGGGGTGGACGCCGAAAACATAAGGCTCGTCCGCGTCCCGGGGGCGGCGGAACTCCCGCACGTATGCAGCCTTTTGGCGCAGACCGAGCAGTACGACGCCATAATCGCCCTCGGCGTTGTGGTTCGCGGAGAAACTCCGCACCACGAGATAATCGCCCACAGCACCGCCGCCGCCCTCCAAAAAGTCGCGCTTTCCACGGCGGTTCCGATGATAAACGGGATAATCGTCGCCAACACGCGCGAGCAGGCCGAAGCCCGCACAAAGGGCGAAATCGCCCGCGGAAAAGAATTCGCGGAGGCGGCGATGGAGATGGCATGGCAGACCGCCCTCCTGCTCGACGAGCTCGAGGAGGCTGAGGCGGAGTTTGGGGAAGGCGAATCCGGAGGCAAGGGGTACGCGTCATGAGCTCCGCGGACCGCAAAACCCCCGGGCGGCGCGAAAACCGCGCGGCCGCCATGCAGATGGCGTACATGCGCGACGCCAACCGCGACGTTCCGCTGCCCGAGCTGCTCGGCGCGTTTTTTGAAATCAAGGAGCAGCCGCGCGAATTTTACGGCTTCGCGGAAGAGCTGATAGAGGGCATGGAGGCGCATTCCGCGGAAATCGACGCCGCGATTTCCAAGAGCGCCAAAAACTGGAGCATGGACAGAATCGCGCGCGTCGACCTGGCGATTTTGCGGCTGGCGGTCTTCGAGCTTCTGTTCCGCCCTGACATCCCGCCGATAGTCTCGATAAACGAGGCGATAGACCTTGCCAAAACCTATTCCACCGGCGAGTCCAAAAGGTTTATAAACGGCGTGCTCGACAACGTCAAGGGCGGCCTCACCCGCCCGCTCAGAACCCCGTTCAAACGCTGATGCTGTCGCTTTTCAAACGCTTCAAGGAAGGGCTTGCGCGCACGGCGGGCGGCGCGCTCGGGAAAATCGCGGGCCTGTTTTCCAAAAAAATCGACCCCGCCGACATAGAGCTGATAGAGGAGACGCTTCTGGAGGCCGACTTCGGCTACGACACCGTGCGCGACATAGTTTCCGCGATAGAGTCAGAATTTAAAAGGGATAAAGAGCTGCGCGGGCGTCGGGCGGCGGAGATTGGCGCGGAGGTTTTGGCGCGTATTTTGGCGGGGGCCGAGGGGGAGCTCGCCGAGGCGGAGGGCTCCAACCCGTCCGTCGTGTGCCTGGTTGGAGTAAACGGCGCGGGCAAGACTACGACCGCCGCGAAGCTCGCGAAGATTCTCGGGGCCGGCGGCGGGGTGGTGCTCGGGGCGTGCGACACTTTCCGCGCCGCCGCAAACGAGCAAATCCGCGAATGGGCGCGGCGCCTCGGAGTGAGGCTCGTGGAGAGCGCGCACGGGGCCGACGCCGCCGCCACCGCGTGGGATTGCTGGGCGGCGGCAAAGGCGGGGGGGGCCAAGTGGCTCGTGCTCGACACGGCGGGGCGCCTGCACACCAAGGAAAACCTGATGGGAGAGCTCGCAAAAATCCGCAGGGTGCTCGCCAAAAACGATCCCGCCGCGCCGCAGAATTCGGTGCTCGTGATAGACGCTAGCCTGGGCTCCAACAGCATAGCGCAGGCGCGCGCTTTCCACAAGTCTTTCGGCCTCACCGGAATAATCGTCACGAAGCTCGACGGCACGGGCAAGGGCGGGGCGCTCGCGGGCATTTACCGAGAGCTCAAACTGCCGATACTTTACGTCGGCCTCGGCGAGAGGGCGGAGGATCTGCAAAAATTCAACATTCGCGCCTACGCAAACGGCGTGTTCGGACTCGAACAATGATAGAGCAAAAAGTAAGCCTGAGCGAGAGAACATATCCAATACACATCGGCGGGGGGGCTTTCGGGCTCGCCATAGACGAGCTTGGCGGGTTTGTGCGCGCCGGCGGAAGCGCAGCGTGCGTCGCGGACGCCGAAGTGCTGAGGCTCTTTCCGGAGCGCGCCGAGAGGCTCGCGGAGGCGGGCGTTTCCACAATTCCCGTCGGCGGGGGAGAGGGCTCGAAGCGCTTTGCGGAGCTGGAGAGGCTTTGCGAGGCGTTCGCCGGCGCGCGGCTCGACAGGAAGTCGCTCGTCGCGGCGTGGGGCGGCGGCGTCATAGGCGATTTGGCCGGGTTCGCAGCGGCGGTGTACATGCGCGGCGTGGGGCTTGTGCAGATTCCGACAACGCTCCTTTCGATGGTCGATTCCTCCGTCGGAGGAAAGACGGGCATAAACATAAGCGCGGGCAAAAACCTTGTCGGGGCGTTCCACCAGCCGCGCGCCGTCTACATCGACACCTCGTTTCTCTCGACCCTGCCGGCGCGCGAGTTTTCCGCGGGGCTCGCGGAGGTCGTCAAGTGCGGCGCGCTCGGCGACGCCGAACTCTTCGCAAACCTCGAGCGGCGGGGCGGGGATTTAGGATGCGGCTCTGAGTACCTGCCGGAGGCCGTCCGCCGCTCCTGCGCGCTGAAAGCCTCGATAGTTTCCGCCGACGAGCGCGAGACCGCTTCGGAGGGCGGCAGGGCGTTGCTGAACTTCGGGCACACGCTCGGGCACGCGGTTGAAAAATGCGCGGGGTACGGCGAGTACGTTCACGGGGAGGCGGTCGCGATAGGAATGGCGTTTGCGGCGCGCCTTTCGGAGGGGCTCGGCACCCTTTCCGCCCGTGATTGCGCGCGCATTTTTGCGCTGCTCGAAAAATTCTCCCTCCCGACGCGCGTTCCCCGAAACCTCCGCGCCGACGACCTCATGGCCGCCATGAGGCGCGACAAAAAGTCGTTCGGCGGAAAATTGCGGTTTGTGCTGCTCGACGGAATCGGGCGCTCGTACATACGGGAGCTCGGCGGCGACTTTGTGAAAAACGCCCTCGAATCGCAATGCTCGAAAGGCTGACAGACGCCCATTGCCACCTTTCGGGGGGCTCTCCCGATTCCCTCCCGCCACCCGGGGTGGAGGCTTGCGCCGCGTGCGCGTGCTTCGCGGGCGAATGGGGGGATCTGGACGGCATTTCGCGCGCGAGCGTAAAGAAAGTCTACGGCATTCATCCCGACGCCGGAATTTCCGCGCTGGACGACGTAGGGTTTGCGGAGGAACAGATATTTTCCGCCCTTCTGCCGGAGCTCGATAGGCGGCTGGCGTCGGCGGACGCGGTCGGCGAGATCGGCCTCGACGCGCGCATAGCCGGAAGGGTTCCGCTCGAAATGCAGAAGAGGGTTTTTGCCGCGCAGCTCGAGATGGCGAGGGCGCGCGGGCTTCCCGCCGTAATCCATTGCGTCGGCGGGTGGGGCGCCATGTGCGAAATTCTCCGCGGATTTTTTTCCGCCGGTTCCGGCGCGGGTTTTTTAATCCACGCGGCTTCGTGCTCGGCGGAGGTGGCGGCGTCGCTGGAAAAGCTCGGCGCGTATTTTTCCTTCGGAGTGCGCGAGCTTTCCTCGCGCCGCGGCGCGGAGTGCGCAGCGCGCGTCGGCGCCGACAGGATAATGATGGAGACCGACGGCGGCTGTTCGGCGGCGTCGCTCGAAAACGCGGCGGCGTCGCTTGCGGCCGTGCGCTCCGCGTCCGCGGCCGAAATTGCGGACGCCGCGTTTGAAAATTTCCGCTCGTTTTATTCGAAATGATTCCCGAAAGATTTTCAAGAACCGCCGTACTGCTGGGCGAATCCGCGTGCGAAAAAATCGCCTCGGCGCGCGCCGTCGTCTGCGGCGTTGGGGCGGTGGGCTCCTTCGCGGCGGAGGCTCTCGCGCGGACGGGCGTCGGGGAGTTCGAGCTCTGGGATTTCGACACGGTGGAGGAGAGCAACATAAACCGCCAGCTCTGCGCGCTGTCGTCGACGCTGGGAAGGCCAAAGGCCGAGGTCGTCCGCGATAGGATTTTGGACATCAACCCCGCCGCCCGCGTGGAAGTCCGCGCGGAGTTCATAAGCGCCGAAAACGCCGGCGCTGCCGTCGGCAATCCCGCCAGAGGCAGGGTTGTCGTGGACGCGATAGACTCGATTGCGCCGAAAGCCGCGCTGATATTTGCGGCGTCGGAGGCGGGTGTTGCGATAGTTTCGAGCATGGGGGCGGCGCGCCGCCGCGACCCGTCGCGCGTCATGTCGGCGGACATAATGAAAACTTTCGGCTGTCCGGTTGCCGCGCGCGTCCGCAAAATTCTGCGCCAGCTCGGCTATTCCGGCGGGTGCCGGTGCGTTTTTTCCGACGAGCCCGCGCCGGAGTCTTCCCACGTTTCGGCGGACGCGGGCGGCGGCGGAAAGGTCGTCGGCAGCTGCGCGGTCGTGGCGGGGATTTTCGGGTTGCGGCTCGCGGGGCTTGCTCTGTCCGAAATTTTGGATGAAAAATGAACATAACAGGATTTTTGCATATCAATATATAAAATGTCGATTTACGATAGGGACTACATGCGCGGCCGCGGCGGAAGGGGCGCGGTTGCGGATTTTTTCGGCAATATTTCGGCGGTCAAGGCGCTGATATTTTTCAACGTCGCCGCGTTGGTTGCGGGGGCGTTCGCAGACAGGTTTTTCGGCTACGGGACGTTCTTTTCGCTCTTCGACCTCTCGTGGGCGGGGCTCGCCTCCGGACGGGTTTGGACGCCGTTGACGTATTCGTTTCTGCACGCGGGGCTCGCGCACATAGCCTTCAATATGATAGCGCTTTACTTTATGGGAAAGCCGCTCGAGTCGTGGATAGGCACGCGGAAATTTCTGTTCGTATACCTTTGCGGCGCGCTGGGGGGGGCGGCGTTGTGGCTCCTGTTCTCCGTCGGCTCCCCGGGCGGGCTGGTCGGGGCGTCGGCCTCGGTTATGGCGGTGTTCGCGTGCTTTTGCGCGCTCTATCCGCCCGCGCCCGTGACGTTTCTGCTGTTCTTCGTGCTGCCGGTTTCCGTGAAGCCGATGACTATGCTCAAAATCGCCGCCGCGCTGGAGGGCGTCGGGCTGCTTTACACGCTATCGGGCGGGGCTTCGGACATAGCGTACGCGGGGCACTTGGGCGGAATGGCGGCAGGCTTGCTCTCGGCGCGCGCCATAAGGGGCGGGAGGCTTGCGTTCCTCGACAAACTTTCGTTTAAGATTCCCGCCGGAAAATCCGAAAAAAATACAAAAAGCGCGTCCGAATACTCTTACCGCGTAAATATTTCCAATTCTTCGGACCTTGGGAGGGAGGTCGACAGAATCCTCGACAAAATAAGCTCGGAAGGGTTCGCCTCGCTCACGGAGGAGGAAAGGCAGACCCTCGCCGACGCGCGGAAAGCCATGAAACGGTGAGCTCGGCGCGAGATTTTTAATTTGAAAAGGCTCAATTTTTCAACGATTCTTGGCATATGATGAATTTGATAAAACTGTCGTCGGCGGCATTCGCGCTCGCGGCGGCCGCGGTTTTCTGCGCGCCGGCATATCCGGCTGAACAGGCGCAGGCGGCTCCGGCGAAATCCGTCCAGAAGCGCAAGCCCGTACAGCTCCAGACGCCCGTCAAAATGCGCAACGAGACAAAGTGGCTCGTCTACTGCATGGAGCGGGGCCACTACCTTAAAATGCCCATTACGGAGCTCGACGTGCGCGAATTTATACGCGAGTACATGCAGAACGTCGACTTCTTCAAGCTGTTTTTCACCGCGGGCGACGTCCAGCATTTTCAGGATTTCTTCTCGCCCTCGATAGACGTTATGCTCCACCAGGGCACGCTGCTGCCGGCGTTTTCGATCTACGACAAGTTTCTCGACCGCGCCGACGCGCGCCTCGAATGGATAAGGGAGAGAATGAAAAAGCCCTTCGACTTCTCCGAAAAGGCGACTTTCAGGCCCGATCGCAGCAAGGAGGAATGGCCCAAGGACTGGGAGGCCGCCAACCGCCTATGGGAAAACAGGCTGAAATACGACATAGTAAATGAAATCCTTTCGTATTCCGCCAAGAAGCGCGACGCCGAAAAATCCGCCGAAAAGCGTGATGGGGCGAAGCCCGCCGAAAAAACCGCCGAGGGAAAGGGCGCCGAGGCGGCGGACGGCGATTCCGCAGCCGCGGAAACGGAGGCGGAAAAGGTCGCCGAGGTCGTCGAGGAGGAGGAAGAGGCCCCAAAAACTTTCGAGGAAAAGCTCGCCAAGGCCGAAAAGGAGGTTTTGCGCAGGTACGAGCGCCTCATCGAAAACTACCGCAAGGCCGACGCGATGGAAATCCAGGAGATCTACCTGAACACGCTCTCGCGCCTCTACGACCCGCACTCGTCGTTCCTGTCCGAGTACTATCTCGAAGAGTTCGACATCTCCGTGCGCAACGCGCTCGTGGGCATCGGCGCGCTTCTCCAGGACAAGGACGGCTACTGCACTATTTCCGAGCTGATGCCCGGCGGCCCCGCCGAGGAATGCAAGCAGATAAGCCCCGGCGACAAGATTCTCGGGGTGGGGCAGGAGACCGGCGAAATCGTGGACGTGATAGGCATGAAGCTGCGCAACACGGTCAGAATGATACGCGGCAAGAGCGGCACGAAAGTCCGGCTGCTTATAGAGCCGGCCTCGAACCCGTCCGCGCGCAAGACAATAACCCTTGTCCGCCGCGAAATAAAGCTTACGACGAAGCTCGCGAAAGCCGAGGTGTACACGGTTCCCGTGGGCGACAAAACGCTGCCCGTGGGCGTGATCGACCTGCCGGCGTTCTACGGCGAGGGCGGATTCAGCGGCGAATCCAAGGGGTTCAGCACCACAAAGGACGTGGAGGAGCTGCTTCTGAAACTCAAAAAATTCGGCGTCAAGGGCGTGATTCTCGACTTGCGGCGCAACGGCGGGGGATTCCTCACCGAGGCGGTGGATCTGGCGGGGCTCTTCATAAAGCGCGGGCCCGTTGTGCAGGTGCGCAACGCCGCGGGCAAGACGGAGCGCCTGTGGGACGAAGACCCGAAGCTCGTCTGGGACGGCCCCCTCATCATAATGGTAAGCCGCCTGTCGGCCTCCGCCACGGAGATTGTCGCGGGCGCGCTCCAAAACCACAAGCGCGCGATTGTCGTCGGCGACAAGAGTACACACGGCAAGGGGACGGTTCAGGCAGTGCTCAATCTCGGCAATTTCGACCCCGAACAGAAGAGCGCGGCAAAGGTCACCGTCCAAAAGTGGTACGCGCCCAACGGCGATTCCATACAGGTCAAGGGGGTTCATTCCGACATAGTTTTGCCCTCGCCCTACGACTACATGGAAATCGGCGAGCAGTACAAAGACTACGCAATGAAGTGGGACTGCATCGAGCCCGACAGAATAGTGGAGGTCTGGGGGTACGGCGTGCCCGAGGGACAGGCGGAGGCGCTCATCAAAAAGCTCACCGAGCAGTCTGAGGCCCGCCAGAAAAAGCTGGACGAGTTCGCCTTCTGGAACTCGCAGATAGACCGCGTCAAGACGCGCTGGAAGACGAAGGACTGGAGCGTAAACCTCGCCGAGCGCGAGAAGAAGCTCGCCGACGACGAGGCGTTTGCCGACGCTTCGGAAAAGAGGGAAAAGGAGCTTTCCAAACTCAATTTCAAGAAGGAGGAAATCCTCCTCGAAAGCGCGAAGGAAAACGCCCACGCCGACGGCGAAAAGGAGCCCGGAAAGGACGGAGACTCGGCGGCGCCCGCAGGAGATCTCGAATCGGAGCTCGGTTCGGACGAGCCTCCGGCGTTCGACGTCCAGTTGCGCGAGGCGCTGCGCATAATGGCCGACTGGATTGAAATTCTCGGCGAAAAGGGCGGGGAGGAGGTCGCGAAATGAAAATCGCGCTCGGAGCCGACCCTTTCGCCTACGATTTGAAAAAGGCGGTCGAGCGGCATTTGCGCGGGCGCGGGGCGGAAATCCTCGACGCCGACGGATATTCGGGCAAGGCGTATTTTGAAGTCGCCGAATCCGCCGCGAAGGCGGTCGCGTCTGGCGGCGCGGACGGGGCGGTTTTATTCTGCGGGACGGGCGCGGGAATGGCGATTGTTGCCAACAAAATCTGCGGCGTCCGCGCCGTGTGCGTGGAATCCGTTTTCGCCGCGCAAAAGGCAAAGGCGATAAACGACGCCAATATCATTTCGATGGGCTCAATGATTGTGGGCGAATCAATGGCGTGCGCGATGGCGGACGCGTGGCTCGACGCGAATTTTGCAGATGGCTTTGAAGAGCTGCGGGGGTTTCTCGAAACCGCGCGCGAAAAAGTGTCGGAAATCGACGGCGCCAACCGCGCCGAAACCGCGCGGGGCAAATAAATTTTGCGCTCCGCGCGCCGTCCCCCATTCCGCGTATGAAATTTCCGCAGTCGGAAAAGCAAAGCGCGAACGCATTGCATGGGACGGATTGGAAGCCTTTTTTTCGCCGTGTATGCGCGGAATTTGGAGCGGTTTTCAAACGCTGAAATTTTTTAGTAGATATTGCCGCGCGCAAATTTTGCGTCGGGAGGAGGAAATGGAGACGAAGCTATAAATGCAGTTCATTGTTTCCGGTCGATTGCAGATTGCCGTAAATTGGAATATATATGCGCCGGCCTGAATTTTAAAGTGGGCTTTTTTCTCATAAATTTCCGGCATTGGCCGGCAGGGCTTGCGGGTTGTTCGGAAGTCGGGCGGCGGGATTGCTTTCATAAGTTTTGCGCAAAGTTTGCGGAATATTCCAAAGGGCGCGCTGATTCTGTATTATAAAATCAGTTGCCTTCAAAAAACGCGGATGCGTCGGAGGAGGAAATGCCGCGCATGTTG
>OLGD01000400.1_pt1 | contig 89624 bp, 72 predicted proteins | sample 1605311 | NCBI WGS metagenome assembly OLGD01 (sample SAMEA3888917, study PRJEB22519) | human gut metagenome | biome: human gut; feature: human-associated habitat; material: faeces | place: Denmark | collected 2010
CGTGTAGGCGTCCGGTATGTCGGAAGCGTCCGGCTTCTCCGCGAGGAGCGCATCGGTTTCCGCCTTCGTGTAGGCGTCCGGTATGTCGGAAGCGTCCGGCTTCTCCGCGAGGAGCGCATCGATCTTTTCACCGGTGTAGTACAGCGAGAGGTCGACTCCGCCGGTGGCGGCCTCTTCGAAGCGTTGATCCAGTTCGGCAGCGGTCGGGAGTGATGCAAGTTTTGTTTTTTCCACTGTGGAGTAGTTTTCCTCCGTGTCGACCAGGGCGGTCCACTGACTGTTTCTGCGGGCATAGGCGGTTCCGTCCGCAGGAGCGTCGGTGAGGAAGCCGGAATCATTTTCCAGCTGGGAGATTTTTCCGGGCAGGTCGGTTTTTTTCGCATATTCACTCAGGTCGGGGGGCTGGTTCCCCTCCGGGAGCGCGGCGAATTTGGCGTCAATCTCCGCGGCGGTGTAGTAATCGCCGAGCGGCTCCGGCGGAGTTTCCGAGACGTTGATGCGTGGAGAGCATTCGATCCAGTCCTGAAGCAGGAGTCGTTCCCCGTCGGTGGATTTGGCCGCGATCTCCAGATGGAGTTTCTGGTGGAAGTTCCGGCATTTATCATGAAAACTCCGGGTCAGAGTATTCACTTCGAACCGGAGGCTCCGACCTTCCAAGAGAGTCCCCTCTGCCAGAAACATCGGTTCGCCGGAACGAAGGGGTTCGGTGTCGCCGGAGAGCGTGTAACGTGTCTCCGGCGCGAGATCGAAGTCGAAGGAGAACGACATGATTTCGCTGACCGCATACTCCAGAACCGGACGCGGTCCGTGGAGGGGCATGCTGCCGCCGTTGTCGATGAAGCGCTTGTGTTTTACCTGAAAATTCATTTTGTCGTCTCCTTTTCGTTGATTCTCCGGGGGCTTTCTTATTAAGGGGCGTTGTAAACCCCGGCGGTTGCAAAATCCCCTGCGACGTGGTATTGTATGCGGTTGCAGGAGGTGCCGATGGGGCTGATGAAACGATCGCTGGCCGAGCAGGCCTATCTTGAACTGGTCCGGAAGATTATGGAAGGCCGGCTCGACGGCGGGGCTCGATTGACCGAAGAGGGGCTTTGCCGGGAGTTCGGCATCAGTCGTACTCCGGTGCGCGAAGCGTTGCGGCGACTGGCCGAGGAGGGGCTGATTGAGGCGCTTCCTCGACGGGGATATCAGGTCTGCCGTCCCGATCCGGAAGCGGTGGAGGAGCTGTTTGCCTGCCGCGCCATGATTGAGCCGCTGGCGCTGAAGAGCGCCATCTCCCGCATTCCTGAGGCGAAGCTGGCCGGTTGGAAACGTCGCCTCGAGGAGGCGGCGCCGGAGGAGCGGATTCCGGTTGCACTCGCCGCGGACGCCTCTCTGCACTCCCTGATTACGGAATACTGCACCAACCGCTGTCTCGGTGAAATCGCCGCCCGGCTGATCCGGCGAACTGCGCCGTTCCGCAATTTGCGCAGCTGCAGCGTCGCGCCCGGGGACGAATTCGACCCGGTTCGCGAACGGCTTGACCTTTTTGAACTTCTGCTCAAGCGCGACTATGAACCGGCTGCGGCGAAGCTGGCGGAGCATATTCGGGGCGGCAGTTCCGTCGTGAAGCGTGGAACTCACTGACGCCGGAGAGGAATTATCTGGTAAAAAAGTTGTTTTTTCTATGGAAAAATCGTTTTCACTGGTTATATTAAACATTGTGAAACGGTTTCTTTTTCGACATTGTCACCAAGTTGCAGACAAGGAGAGCAAATAAAAATGGCGGATCGGATTCGCGTGGGAGTCTGGGGACTCGGTCGGGCCGGGAACGGAATGCATTTCTATGAACTTGGGTTGTATCCGGACCTGTACGAAGTGGTTGCCGGGTGCGATATTGACGTGGAGCGTCGTGAAGCTGCGGTGAAGAAGATTCCGTCGCTCCATGTCTACGACAACAGTGCGGATTTTCTGAAGAATCCGGATGTGGAGCTGGTGACGATAGCCACCCGTTCGCCGGATCATGTGAAACATGCGATCGAGGCGGCTGAGGCGGGCAAATATGTGATGGTGGAGAAGCCGATTGCCTGCACCTATGCCGATGCGTTGAAGCTGAAGGAGGCCTCCGAACGGTTTCCCGGGAAGATTTTCATTCGTCACAACCGTCGTTTTGAACCGGCGTTTGCGCATATCCGCGAGATCATCGCCACCGGCAGGCTCGGCACGATTTTCGAGATCAAGCTCTGCCGTCACAGTTTTCAGTGGCGGGCCGACTGGCAGACCATTCTTTCCGAAGGGGGCGGCCAGCTGCTCAACTGGGGGCCGCACCTGGTGGATCACGCGCTCCAGTTCCTGGAGTCTCCGGTCAAAGAGCTGTGGAGCGATCTGAAACTGGTTGCGGCCAAGGGGGATGCGGAGGATCACCTCAAGATCATTTTCAAAGGGGAGAACGGGCGGATCGTCGACGTCGAGATTTCCGGCGGGGTCAGCCTGCCTGACCCGGTGTACGTGGTGCGCGGCAGCCGCGGCTCGCTGGTGAGCTACGATGAGAAGAAACTCAAATTGAAATACCTCAATCCGGCGATTCCGCTGCCGGAGATTCACGCCACCAGCGCCAACCCGCCGTTGGACGGCGGCTTCGGCGGGCAGGTGAGTCCGGTCTGGGTGGAGGATGAACTCGGCGTCGCGCCCGCTTCGGGGGATACGACGGAGAAGATCTGGTACTACCTCTACCAGACGATCCGCAATCATGCGGCGTATCCGATAACAATGGAACAGGCGGTCGAAGTGGTCCGTGTGATCGATCAGGTCAAGCAGGGCGCCATCGACGTGGTCAAATAACAGCTGAAGGAGCAGAAAAATGAAGATGCCCGATTCCCAAATTGCCGTGACGTTGTTCAATCTGCGGGAGTACTGCAAGACCGAGAGCGATCTCGACCGTACGCTTGACCGGGTCTGCGAGATCGGTTACCAGGCAGTGCAGGTTTCCGCGGTGCCGCTTCCGGCGGAGGTGATCAAGAAGCAGCTTGACAAACATGCGCTCTTCTGCTGCGCCACCCATGAGAACATTGCGACGATTTCCGGGGAGAGCGCTCCTCTGATCGACCGGATGAAGACGCTGGAGTGCGATTTTGTCGCGCTCGGCGCGCCGCCGGCGGAACTGCGCGGAACGGTCGAGAACGCGCAGAAGATCGTCGATATCTTCAATGAGAAGGGGGCCGAACTGCTCGAAGCCGGCATTCGTCTCGGATATCACAATCACAATTTCGAGTTTGAACGTCTGCCGGGGCGTCGTGAGACCTATTTTGAATATTTCTACGCGAACACGGATCCGAAGACGGTGTTTGCAGAAGTGGACGTGCACTGGGTCACCCGCGGCGGCGGCAGTCCGGTGAGTTGGATTCACCGTCTTGGGCACCGGATGCCGGTGATCCACTTCAAGGATTTCACCATTATCGACAATGACAAGCCGGTATTCTGCGAGATCGGCGAAGGAAATCTGGACTGGGGCGGCATTCTGCTGGCTTGCCGCGAGACTGGCGTGCGGTGGTATTCCATTGAACAGGATGCGCTTTTCAAGGATCGCGACATCTTTGAGTCGATTCGGATTTCCTACAACAATCTCCGTGCGATGGGGGTGAAATAAACATTCCCGCCAGCTGGAGAGCATGGGGCGGCCCGGATTTTCCGGACCGCCTTTTTCATGGATGCGAAAAGAAACCACGGGGACCGCGTCTGCAATCAGGGTTAAAAACGATCTGCTTGATGACATTACAATCCGCCCGCACATTCCGGGGGATGATCAGCATCGTGGAAGAGCGGGCGGCGGAATCACCGCCACCAAGCTGTTTCCGGTATGGAAAGGGAAAGTATCACATCCCGGCAGCCGTCACTCATAATACCGTGCCCGGGAAAAAGGGGCCGCGGAATATTGCGATCGCAGGAGTCGACAACATTTTTCCGGTCCGGCTTGCCGAATCGGCGCGCATCGTCACGGGTGCCGGCTATGCGGAGTGCGCACAACAGGAGGTCCCTCGCGTCCTTTTCCGGGATCACGAAAACAAGACATCGTGAAGAACGATCCGGTTTTCCGCTGCGGCAGATTCACAGGAACCCTGCGGAAAAACTGAAAGAGGGCAGCATGAAGTTACACGTGCCTCCGACGTTGGCGTGAAGACACATCCCGCTGCTGAAGAGGGGAGTCGATTTGTGCGCAGCTGACCCGACGGTACGTGAATTGAAATCTGATCGACGGCGTGGTCATCTTCCAGCTGCATCTGCTCCCGGCCGGGAGTGCCTTTCTGACGACGGTCGATTATTTCCGTTGATTTCCCGCTGCGGCAGTTGAAAAAACGCACTGGTGTGCTAGTGTATCATCTGCCGACGGACCGTCTGACGGTCGTAGCGAATTTCACCAGGGCTGCCCTATGTTCCGGAAATTTTTGAACTCACTGATTCTCTTTCCCAGGCGGGGACGCCTCCCGCTTCTCCTTCTGCTGTCCGCGTGGGGCGGACTGCCTCCGCTCTGTGCCGCGGAAAGCGGGGTCTACTTCTGGCATCGGGAGCGGAACGAGAGAAGCGAGCGCGTGCTTGCCGCCTGTGCCGACTGGAAGCTATACATTCTGCGCGGGGAGTTTCGAAAGGGAGCTCCGGCGGTTTTGCTGCGATTGCCTGCCGTGTGCGCCATTCCCGTTTTCCGACTGGATGCACTGGTCTGGAACGACGAGAAATTTGTGGAAAAATTCGCATCGATTCTGCGCTCTGAAACCGCTCCCGAAGTTCAACTTGATTGTGATGTGCCGGAGTCCCGACTGCTGCAATACGGTTCCTTTCTGGAGAGGTTGCGGCGTCTGGTGCCGGGGAAACGCTTTTCGGCAACGCTTCTGCCCTGCCATCTGCGGCACCCGGCGGCATTGAAGGCGCTCTTTTGTCATCTGGCATTCTATGTGTTGCAACTGCACGCGCTGGAACCTCCCGGGGACCTGCCGGGAAAATACCTGCTGTTCGATCCGGATGCCGCGGACCGGGCTGTTGCGGCGGCAGTCGATTTGCGCAAGGAGTTCAAAATGGCTTTGCCGACTTACGCGTACCGGCTGCATTACGAGGCGCGGACGGGGCGTTTCCGGCGGCTGAGCGCGGAGAATGCTCCCCCGGAGGGTCGCGGGGAAGAGGTGAGGTTCGCCGTCCCGGATTGGGAAAAACTGCTGCAGTTCCGAAAAAAATACGCCGCAGTTCCGGTGGTCTGGTTTCGTCTGGCGATGGAGAATGACCGGCTCTGTCTGGAGCTGGAGAATCTCCGGCGACTGGATGCCGGCTTGCCGCCGCGGGTGGTGATCGAATGTTTTTCCCGTCGCATCGGCGTGCGAACCGAACTTTTCTGGCGCAATCATGGAGTGCTGGGCGAGCAGGAGTTTCGGCAGTTTCTGGGAGGCGGAACCGGGGAGGCGTTCTTCTTCCACGGCGTTCATCCCGTTATTCCGGTCGTTCCCGGGTGTGTACCCCGGATGATTTGCGGACCGATTCCCGGTCCCGGGGAAACTTTAAAAATTGGAGAGATCAATCAATGGATTCCACCGGAATCAAAATCATGCTGGTAACTCTGCTGATGTCGGGGGCGGTTTCCGCTCCCGCGTGCAGTGTGTCGTTTCCGCCGAGCTACATCGATCTGGAGGATGAGGCATACTCACCGGAGCTGGACATTCACTTTCATTTATGTGCGTTGGCAAGGCACTATTTCCCGGATTGTGTGGTGCTGACGAAAAACTCCGCCGGAACACCCCCCGCCGCTTCTCCGTCGGAACCGACTGAAGCGGAAGAGCGGCTCTTCGAGGCGGGGTGGGAGGCGCTGAAGCGAAATCCAGAAGAGCGCTTTCCGGCCGCGTGGAGGAAACTTCTGTCGCTGCCGGAGAAGGAACGGCGCTCGCGTACGGCGCAGACGCTCTATCTTCTGGGCAATTTGCAGGCGCAGGAGAATCCCCGGGAGGCTTACGGCTGGTATCAGAAGCTGCGCGCGGCGGTCAATCGCGGGCTGCCCGACCCGCGGCAGCTGGCTGCGGGGAGTTTCCGCACCAATTATTTCTATGCGAAGGATCCGGTGCAGCGGCTGCGTTATCTGGTTCTCGCCGCCGCGTTCGGGAGTTGTCCCGACGCCGGAACTCCGGAGGTATCGGACGGGAGACCGTGGAACCCTTGTCCATTTCGACAGGAACTCTGGCGGGAACTTTGCGCCATGATCCGACAAAATCCGCACCGGTTCCTGCGGGATCCCTTGACCGCCGAAGTGGCGGTCCTGTTCCGGCCGGAACTGATCCGGCACGTTTCCGGGCCGTTCGTATGTGGTGAACGGCTTGCGATGCGCGCGTTTCAGCGGGGGGCGTTCGACGATTGCCGGAAACTTCTCGCCGCGAGCCGTTCCGACTCACCGGTCCGCCTCTTTCTGGAGGCTCGACTGGCCAGGCGTGATGGGGATGGCGGCCGGGCAGCCGAACTGCTCCGGAAATGGCTGGAACTTGATCGCCGCCGGAAGGAACCGCAGGCGGCGGAGCGCTCCATTTGCTTCACTCCCGCCGGGCACAGTTTTTCCTCTTTCCCCGAGTGGCGGGGAATTTTCTGGCGGGAATCCTGCCGGAGAGATTCGCCGTCCGGCAGGGGGATCGGGGAAGAGGTCAGGGGGGAGGTCGGTGCGATGCTCTACCGCAAACGTCTCTTTCAGGAGGCATTGTACAGTTTCCTCCTGGGAAATGCCTGGAGCGATGCCGCGCTGGTCGCCGAAGAACACCTCGATGTCACCGGGTTGCGTGAATTTGTCGACGCTCATGAAAACAATCCCCGGCTGCCGGAAAGGATGAGCCGGAAACTGCGTCATCTGCTGGCTCGTCGGCTGATGCGCGAGGGGCGTTTTGAGGAGGCCGGGAGATATTTCCCCGCCGATCTTCGGGCTGCGTGGCGGGATTTTGCGGAACAGGCGGCCGCGGCGAAGGATCCGGCTCTTTCTGCCGAGCGGCGCGCCGCAGCAAACTTCCGGCTCGGACAGATCATGTTGCGGCATGACATCGCTCTTTTCGGATATGAACTCTCACCGGACTTTTTTATCTGTGACGGGCAGTATGACCAATATCCGATCAAACAGCGGATGAACCGCTCTCTGCCTCGTTTTCATTACCGGCTCCGGGAGGCCGGATATTTTCAGCAGGCCGGGGAACTCTCGTCGGAACCTTCGTTCCGTTTTCTCGCCTCTCTGGCGGGCGGTCTGGTGCTGCGCAATCGAACGCCGAAGTTGGCGGAACCATTTTACCATCAGCTGGTCCGGCTTCAATTTCCTCCCTATTCTCTCCTGCTCGATCGGTATCGGTGGATTCCCGCGCCCCCGGCCGGCTGGAAAGAGGAGATTTCCTCCTGCGACATTTTGAACCGGACGGCCGTGCTGAGGTTGATCGCGAGACTGCTTGCCGGAAGCAACGGGAAGGACGCGACGCTGCCGTAAACGGCTCGATCGGCTGTGACCGGGGGACGTGCTCCCCCGGTCAGGGTTGGACCGGCGGTTTCCAGTTTTTGTAGAGAGGAGCCTGGCGGCGGTTGATATCAAGCCAGTGACGGGGAGCCCATAGCCACTGGAGAGGCTCTTCGCGGATCATCTTTTCCAGTGCGGAGATGCATTGCTGGGTGATGATCTGAACATCCTTTTCCTTGTCGCCGGTCGGCGTGTAGCGGATCAGCTTCCCGACCCGGAGATCGAAGTTGAAATTGTTCCCGGTGCGGAAAGTCAGTTCCGGCAGGATGGGAATCCCGGTCTTGAGATGGAGCAGGGCGGGGGTCATATGAACCCGGGCGGGATGGCCGAAGAAGGCGCATTCGACGCCTTCGCTGCCGGCGGCGTGTTGATCGATGAGCATGGTGACGTTCTTGCCCTTGTTGATGGCTCGCAGTACCGGGCGGATTCCCTCCGTCTTGTCCACGAGTTCGTGCATTTTTCCCGCGCGGTGCGCAAGGATCATTCTGCCGATGAGCGGATTGCCGAAGGAGCGCATCATCGAGAGCATGGGACGGCGTGCTTTTTCGGAGAACGCTTCGCCGGCGACCTCCCAGTTGCCGAAGTGAGCGGTAATGATGATGACCTGATGATTTTCATGATCGGGAGAGAGGGCGTAGTCCAGGGCTTCCGCATCGCCGGAGACGGTTATTTTTTCCGGCGAATAGAGCTGGTCCATCTTGACGATTTCGACGAGAAGTTTGCCGAATTCCCGGATTGAGGCGGCGGCCATCTGAACTGCTTCCCGGTGGTTTGCTGCGATTCCCGCGTGCATCAGATGCTGAATGGAGCGTCTGCGGTGGCGCAGGTCGATAAAGAAGAGCATGCGGAACAGAAAATCGCTGAAAGCGTAACCCCACTTCAGCGGCATAAGGTGCAGGACCTTGTAAAGAAGTAAAAAAGGAACATATTCCAGATAGATCCGGAATTTTGATTTTTCATGTCTGGAGTGTGCCATAAGTCTGAGGCCCTTTCCTGTTACAGTATATTCCCGGTAATATACCACGGCATGCCGCTTCCTGCCAGTCATTCCGGAAAAATGAGTTGATTTTTCTTGTTTTGGGGTTACAATATGAAAACGGCGCCGGAAAGCGACCGGTGTGCCGGGAGAATACGATGAGAACGATTGCAGGAATTTTTGCCGGAATGGCCGGATTTTGTTGTGCGGTTTTCGGTGCCGGGCCGGAATTCTCCGTTGACGGGCAGGGAGCTTTGAGCATCACGCTGGACGGGGCGGGGGTTCTGAAGGACGAAGCACCGGTCATGGTCGACGCCGATTGGAAGAGTGTTGCGGAGTTCCCGGTCGCAACCCCCGCCGGGCGGGAGGAGAACGGGAGTGTGGTTTCCACGTGGACGGACGGCGCTTCCACGATGACCCGGTGTGTGGAAGCTCTGCCGGATGGCAGACTCCGGATCGTCTGGAGCATGCGGTTCCGGAATGGAGTATCCGCGGCGCGGCATGTGGAGTTGGATCTGCTTCTGTCCGGCGGGCCGCGGGTTCGACCGGTCGGCGAACCGCCGCGTCGGCTGATTGTGCCGGTGGGTGAAAAAACAGTGGAAATTACGTTTGCGGGATTTTCCATCCCGTGGGTTTTTGAACAGCGGCAGAAGTCAGAAAGCCGGCTGATTCTTGCATGGAATTACGATCCTGCGGCAATCAACCGGATTGAATCGACCATGCTGATCGAGGTGATTCAGAGAAAGGCAACCGAAGAAAAATGACGTATCAATATCGTACCGACGGTCAGGTTTGCAGTCAGGCGATCCGGATTGAGATCCGGGAGGACGGGCGCATCGGCTCGGTGGAATTCGCCGGAGGATGCCCCGGCAATCTGCAGGGGATCGGCAAGCTGGTTTCCGGCATGAAGCCGGAAGAGGTGATCGAGCGGCTCAGTGGAATCCGCTGCGGCGGAAAACCGACCTCCTGTCCGGATCAGCTCGCCCGGGCGCTTCAGGCCATTTTGCGGAAGCGCGAAGCCAGATAGGGCGATGTGCCGGTTTCCCGGCCGGTCCTCCGCGGCAGGGCGGGAAATTCACGCATTGCTCAGGCGACCGTGAAGAAGAGGCCACTCCTCGAGTCCGAAGAAGAGCAGATTGGCGTTTCGTTCCAGCGTCATTGTGCCGTTTTCACAGCGGATCAGAAAACGGAGGCGGTAGGGCGTTTCATACAGGTGAGCGAGCACTTCCAGCGTGCCGTCATCCTGCCAGGCCGCGCTTGCCGCGATCCGGCGAAGCCGGGAACAGCCGAAACGGGTATGATTGTCGATTCGACGGCCGAATCCGGCTTCGAGAAACTCTTCCACACCGTTCCGGCGCAGGATCAGGCGGCAGCTCGTGGCGGTCGATTCCACCCGAAGCGCCTCTGCTCCGATGCTGTTCGGTTCGAATCCGGTTGCGTGCCAGTGGCACTCCCGGCCGGGACCGGGCAGAACTGGAAAGGCGGCGCAGGCGATTCGCGCCCGAAGCGCCTGCTGTTCCACCGTCGCTTCCGGCAGCGGATCCTGCTGCATGGCCGGCAGAAGAATATCCCAGACCCGGTCGAGAACCGACTGCATGTTGCGCATCCCGCTGGTGACTGCGAGCGCGGCATCTTGATCCGGCATCACCAGGGCGTACTGCCCGAAGGCGCCGTCTCCCCGGTAGGCGTTGTGTCGACAGCGCCAGAACTGGAACCCGTAACCGACCTGCCAGTCCGGCTGTGAATTCATGGAGTTGTCGATTTGAAACGAGGTTGCCAGCTCCAGATAATCCGCCGGTAGAATCTGCTGTCCCTCCCACCGGCCGCCGTCGAGCAGCAGCTGGGCGAATCGGGCGATCTCTTCGGTCGTGAGGCGGAACCCCCATCCGCCGAGTTCGGTTCCCTGCGGATCTTTTTCCCATTCCCGCTCGCCGAAGCCGAGCGGAGCAAACAGTCGCGGGCGCAGGTAATCGGTCAAATTTTCTCCGGTGAGGCGGCGGATGATCGCCGAAAGCATGTAGGTCGCTCCGGAGTTGTAGACGAACCGGCTGCCCGGCTCGTAGACCAGTGGACTGCGGAAAAAGCTCTTGACGAAATCCGGTTCATGCTGGTTGATCATATAGCAGAGGGCGCAGCGGTCGTGTCCGCTGGACATGGTCAGCAGGTGGCGCACCGTCATGCGCAGAAAGCGTGGATCGGGATCCCGTGGCAGCTTTTCCGGAAAGAATTCCGCTACGCTGTCGTCGAGTTGAAGTTTCCCCTCCTGCCGGGCGAATCCGATCGCCGCCGAAGTGAAACTCTTGCTGAGAGAGAAGAGTTCGTGCGGTACATCGGGGCGATAGGGTGCGTTCCACAATTCCGCCGCCACTTTGCCGTGACGGAGAAGCATGAAGCTGTGAACACTGTCGAGCTCCGCGAGAGAGTCGATAAAGCGGCTGATGACGGAAGAGGAAATTCCGACGGATTCCGGTGTCGTGCGTAAAAGCATTCTGACGATTCTCCTGATGAATGATTTCCCTGGTTTAATTTGCCACAAATCCGGATATTTTCCATTCCGTTTCGGGAAAAATCCGCAAAAATCCCGCTTCATGGCAAAAAAACAGCGGGCATGAAGCCCGCTGCCTTTCGCATTGTTCTGCCGCCGTCACTTACGGGATCAGCTTGAACGCCTTGACCAGGTCGGCGATCTGCGCGTCGGTGATCGGCTTCATGCCGCCGAGGTTGCGGGCGCTGACCGTCGCCTTGGCGCTGTATTCCGCCACTTCCATGCGGTCGTAGGCTTCGAGCAGCGTCTTGCCGCTGGAAACCATGCAGTCGTTCTGAATCAGAATGATCGGGTAGCGCGGCGAAAGCGTATCGGTGATCCGTTTGAGGTCGCGATAGTTGGTGCCGTATTCGAAGGTGGGCATTTCCCGCAGCAGAATGTAGCTTTCGGGAATGACCCGCGGATCGAATTTTTCATGCGCAACCGTGTATGCCATCAGGTGCGGCGGATTGGCGATGATCAGCGAATTGAGTTCCGGCTGAGCGTCGAAAATCGCCTTGAAGAACCATGCCGCCCGGCTGAGTTTCCGACCGGATTCGTAACGGAATCCCTTGACCAGCACAAGGTCTTCCGGCCGGATGGTGCCGCGGTCGACGCCGCGCGGAGTGATCAGAAAGCGCTCCTTGTCGACCCGTACGCCGAAGGTTCCTTCGGTGCTGGTGAAGAGCATCTGCCGGTAGGCGCGGCGGATCAGTTCGGTCATCTGATAGCGCAGCTCCATCTCCTCGCTGGTCCGGATCTCCGGATCGAAGGGGCGGAAATCCGTGTTGCGGTCGAGCATGCTGAATTCGATGTCGGTATCCGAAAGGTAATGCGGCGTGCCGATCTGCGTGGAACGGTTGATGAGCCGCGCGCAGAAATCGAGTGTCTCAAAACGCTGAAACGCCTGGAGCAGTGTCGCACCGGCGGTGCAGGCTCCGTGATTCTCCAGCAGGATCGTGCTGTGCCCGGCGGAAAATGCCGCCGCGACGTTCTTGCCGAGCGCCTCGCTGCCCGGGACCTCGTAAGGGGCATAGCCGACGGTGCCGCAGATCATCTTCGCCGTCGGATGTACGGCCGTGTTCGGAATCTTCCCGGCCACGCTGAAAGAGACCAGCGCCGGCGGATGCGCGTGCAGAATCGCTTTCACGTCGGGGCGGATCTTGTAGATCGCACGGTGGAAGGGAAATTCGCTCGAGGGCTTGTGGCGGCCGATCACCGTGCCGTCCGGTTTGACGCAGACGATGTCTTCGCGGTGCAGCGTTCCCTTGTCGACACTGCCGGGGCTGATCCACATGTTTCCTTCGGAATCCAGGATCGACAGGTTCCCGCCGGAAGTCGTGGTCATGCCGTAGCCGTAGATACGCTTCATGATCTCAACGATCTGGTCGCGCGGGTGTACGAAATTGGTTGTGTTCATAGAAACCGCACTTTCTCGATAGGGTTGGGTGACTGCGGCATATTTTTCCGCCGCACTTTTTTAATATACACCTTTTTATCGGTTTGGCAAGCGGCAGATCCATTGAAAACGGCGGGGGAGGATGCTATATTAATAGATCATTTTTCAAACCGTACAGATCAAATATCCGGAACATCTATGAGCGAAATCAGAAATATTGCGATCATCGCACACGTCGACCACGGCAAAACCACTCTGGTCGACCAGATTCTTCGGCAGGCCAAGGTCTTCCGCGACAACGAGGTGGTGCAGGAGTGCTTCCTCGACAACAACGACCTTGAGCGCGAACGCGGCATCACCATCCTTTCAAAAAACATCAGCATTCGCTACAAGGGAGTGAAGATCAACGTGATCGACACTCCCGGACACAGCGACTTCGGCGGTCAGGTCGAACGGGTTCTCAAACTGGCCGACGGTGTGATCCTGCTGGTTGACGCGGCGGAGGGGCCGATGCCGCAGACCAGGTTCGTGCTCGACAAGGCGCTGGCGCTCAACCTGCGCCCGGTGGTGGTCATCAACAAGATCGACAAACCGGACGGGCGACCGGACGAGGTGCAGAACAAAGTGTTCGATCTTTTCTGCGAGCTCAACGCTTCGGATGAACAGCTGGATTTCCCGACCCTTTACGCCAGCGGGCGCGATGGCTGGGTGGTTCGCGATCTCAACGATCCGCGCGAATCGATCTACCCGCTGCTCGACGCCATCCTGGAATATGTTCCGGCGCCGAAGAAGGTGGAAGGCCCGGTGCAGGCGCAGGTCGCCACGCTTGACTATTCGAACTTCGTCGGCCGCATCGGCATCGGCCGGGTCTACCGCGGTACGCTCGACACCCGCAAGCCGCTGACCATCATCAAGCGGGATGGGCGGCAGGAGCCGGCGCAGGTCAAACAGCTTTTCACCTTTGAAGGAATTGGCCGCAAGGAGACCAGCGTGGTCGAGTGCGGCGACCTCTGTGCAATTGTCGGAATCTCCGACATCGACATTTCCGACACCATCTGCGACGCGGAGCATCCCGAGGCGATGCCGGCGATTGCCATCGACGAGCCGACGATTTCGATGTTGTTCCGCATCAACGACTCCCCATTTTTTGGGCGGGAGGGGAAATATGTCGGCAGCCGCCAGCTGCGGGAGCGTCTCTTCAAGGAGGTTGAGCGAGATGTGGCGCTCCGGGTGGAGGATGTCAACGGCGAGGCGTTCAAGGTGTCCGGGCGCGGAGTGCTGCACCTGGCGATCCTCATTGAGACGATGCGGCGCGAAGGGTATGAGTTCGCGGTAGCCAAGCCGCAGGTCATCTGCAAGGAGATCGACGGCGTGAAAAACGAACCCATCGAACGGCTTTCGGTCGATGTCCCCTCGGAGTTCGCCGGAAAGATCATTGAAATCGTCGGCATGCGTCGCGGCGAACTCATTCAGATGGAGTCGCGCGGACAGCGGCAGCTGCTGGATTTCTTCATCCCGACCCGCGGGCTCATCGGACTGCGGAGCAAAGCGCTGACCGCGAGCCAGGGGGAGGCAATCGTCTCGCACCTTTTCGATCATTACGAACCGTTCAAGGGGCCGATTCCGTCGCGCACCAACGGTACAATGGTCAGCATGGCGCAGGGCAAGGCGATTCCCTTCGCCATCGACGGCCTGCAGCAGCGCGGCGAATTCTTCATCGAACCCGGCGTGGACTGCTACGAAGGAATGATCGTCGGCGAGCACTGCAAAGAGGGTGATCTGGTCGTCAATGTACAGCGGGCCAAGCAGCTGACCAACCTTCGCGCTGCGGGAAGCGACCGCAATATGAAGATTGCGCCGCCCCGGAAGATGTCGCTCGAACAGGCGCTCGAATATATCGAGGATGATGAACTGGTCGAGGTGACGCCTAAGAACATCCGACTGCGCAAGTTTTTCCTGACGGAACTGGAGCGTCGCCGTTCCCGCGGCAAAACCGCTTCGGACCTTTGACGTGGAATTCAAACACTCATGAGGCGGCTTTTGCGGCTCTGGCTGATTTCGACACTGCTGGCCTGTACGATTGCGCTTTCGGCGGCGCCCGGCAATGTGATTCTCATTCTCTGCAACGGGGTCAATCTCGCGCAGCTGGAGCTGGCGAGACAGGCGGGGATAAGGCGGGCCGGACTGTCCGGCATGGCGGCGTTGCCGTCTGCCGGAACGCTGCTGCCTCTGACCGGCAGATACCGGAGTCAGCAGATCGCCGCTCTTAACGCGCTCGCTTCCGGATATGCAGGGGATACCACACTGGGAGTGACCTCTTCCGGTGACGAGCTGGAGTCGCTGCTCGGCGAAGCGAGGCTGCAGGGGCGTCGGACCGGATTCATCACGGACGAGGCGCTGAACGACTGGCCGGGAGGAGCGTTTTTCGCCCGCGAGAATCCGCTGCCGCGACTGGACCGGATCGAGGCGTGGCTTCCGCTCTGCGACATCGATTTTCTGGGGGGAGCCCTGGTTCGTTCCAAGCCGGTGACGCTCGAACCGCTGGAGATGCCGATGAGCCGGCTCGGATACCAGCTGGCGCGCACCCCCGGGGAGTTGCGTGCCGCTTCCGCCGGTCGCCGTCTTTTTGCAACGCATGATCCCGCTGCGGAGCCTTCCGCTCTGCTCTCCTACATGGATACTGCGCTTCGGTTGCTGCCGGGGAAAAACGGAATGTTTCTGGTCGCGGATTGTTCCCGCCCGGCGAGGGCGGCCGCCGTCAACGATACCGCGGGGGTGATCCGTGAATTGTGGCGGTTTGACCGGGTGCTCTGTCGTGCGCTCGATTTTTTCAAAGCGGCTCCCGGGAGGACGCTGATCGTCGTCGTGTCGCTCTATGACATCGGAGATCTGCAGCTGCCCAGACCAGTTTCTCAGGATTTTCCGGTGGGATTGACCAGACCGGAGATACTTGAGCGTCTCTCCGCCGGCCGGCTGAGCGGTCGTGACGCGTTGAAACTTGCCGGCGCAGGTGAACTCTTCGCTCCGAACTCCCGGGAACTTGCCGCGGTGCTCGACAGCTATTCCCGGCTGGCGGAGTCTCCGCTGCCGCGCAGTTTTGCCCCCTGGCTGGATCGACTTCTCCATCAGCGGGATCGTCACGAAGGGGTCGAATGGCTCACCCGCACCGTCACCATTTCCCTTACGCCGGTTTTCGCCATCGGCGTCGGCGCGAAGGAGTACGAAGGGGAGTACAATGCGCTCGAACTGCATGAAAAACTGCGCGGTTCCCTCGGAATCGGCAAGCGTCCCTGATCAGAAGAGATCAGGCGTCACCGGCAGTTTTTCCGCCCCGTCGGCATGTTCGTTGATCCATCGCATCAGAATCGAGGTGATGAAATCGATCTCCTCCGTGGTCAGGCTTCTGCCCGATGGAATTTTGTGCCATTTCGCCAGGCATCCGCGGCAGCAGCAGCCGGTCGCATGCTGGGCGATGAAACAGGGATGTCCCCGCATGGGAGTCTGACGTCCGTCATTCCGAGGGTGTGCGGGAGCTAGCCGTTCCTGAATGAATCTCCGGCACTGCCCTCGAAGAACCGGGAATCCGGTTTCGGCGACGATGCGCACCTCTTTCTCTCCGAGCCGGAAACGTGAACGGAACTTCGAGGCGGCCAGCCGGAGCTTGAGCGCTTCGTACTCCTCCCCGGAAATTTCCGGGGAGGGGAGTTGTGAATCGGAGCCAGTCCCCGAATTGCTCACGGTGTTTCTGCCAATCTCCGTGGCGGGTCAAAGCAGGTGGCCCATCCGTTCTTTTTTGGTGCGCAGATAGAATTCGTTTTCCTTGCCGGGTTCGATGATGATCGGAACCCGTTCGGTGATTTTGAGCCCATATCCGGAAACTCCGACCAGCTTTTTCGGATTGTTGGTCAGAAGACGGATGGATTTCACGCCGAGATCGAGCAGAATCTGCACGCCGATGCCGTATTCTCGCAGGTCGGCGGGGAAGCCGAGCTTCTCGTTGGCTTCGACCGTGTCGCAGCCCTGGTCCTGCAGCTGGTAGGCGTGGATTTTGTTGAAGATGCCGATGCCTCGTCCCTCCTGCCGGAGGTAGACGAGAACGCCGGAACCGTTGGCGACGATCTGACGCATTGCGGCGTGCAGCTGCTCGCCGCAGTCGCACCGTTCGGAGCCGAAGACATCTCCGGTGAGGCATTCGCTGTGAACGCGGACAAGGACATTTTCCTGATCCTTGACGTCACCGTAGACCAGTGCGAGATGTTCGAAAGAGTCCACCTTGGTCCGGTAGGGAATGACGCGGAACTCGCCGAACACTGTGGGAAGCCGGGCGCTGGCTCCCGGAATGATCAGCCGTTCATGATGGCGACGGTAGGCGATGAGATCGGCGACGGAACCCCATTTGAGGTGATGTTTTTTACGGAACTCATCCAGTTGAGGCAGCCGAGCCATGGTACCGTCGTCATTCATGATTTCGCAGATGACTCCGGCTGGGACGAGTCCGGCCAGCCGGGCGAGGTCGACTGCGGTTTCGGTGTGTCCCGCCCGGCGCAGCACGCCGCCCGGACGGGCGATCAGCGGGAAAAGGTGCCCCGGTGAGACAAAATCTCCGGGCGCGGTGGCCGGGTCGATCAGCGCCTGTACCGTTTTCGCCCGGTCGAAGGCGCTGATGCCGGTCGTTGTACCATGCCGGGCGTCGACGCTCTGGGTGAAGGCGGTGCCGAAGGGATCGGTGAGCGACGCCGGGGTGGTCAGATTGAGTTCGGCGGCGCGCTCTGCGGTAATGGGGGCGCAGATGAGGCCGCGGGCGTGGGTGGCCATGAAGGTGATCGCCTCCGGCGTGGCGTGGGCGGCGGCGACCACCAGGTCGCCTTCATTTTCCCGGTGTTCGTCGTCGGTGACGATCACCATTTTTCCCTGCCGGATATCGGCGACCAGATCTTCAACCGGATCGAATGTGAATTGACTCATATCAGGAATTATCCTCAACTGTTGGAGAGTTAAATGACGATTTCGCGGGAGATGGATTCGATGGCGGAGGCTCTCCCGGTGAGATAATCGTAGGTGACGACCGCCGCATCGACCCGGATCGGGCCGGATTCGACCACCGGAAGCCGGTTCGGCATGCCGATGGTGAACTTTTGAAGCACCGCGGCGACGTCGCGGCCGAGGACGCTGACCGAGGCACCCACCATGCCGACGTCGGTCTGCACCGCGGTTCCGCCTGGCAGAACACGGGCGTCGGCGGTCGGCACATGGGTGTGGGTACCGAGCACCGCAGTCACTTTGCCGTCCAGGAAATAGCCCATGGCGAGCTTTTCACTGGTCGCTTCGGCATGGAAGTCGACGATGATGTTTTTGACCGAGGCGGGAATTTCCGTCAGAATCCGCTCGACCGTCTCGAAGGGGCAGTAGGCCGATTCGCGCATGAACACCTTGCCCAGCAGCGCGATGACGGCAACGTCGCCGCCGGCCGGATTGCGGAAGACGCCCCAGCCGCGGCCGGGCTGGCGCTTCGAAAAGTTGGCGGGCCGGATGATCTGGGAAAACTGCCGGATGTCTGAGTCGAATCCCTTTTGATCCCAGGTGTGGTCGCCGCTGGTGAGCACGTCCGCCACGGTCAGGAGTTCGCGGGCGCAGCCGGCGGTCAGTCCGTTCCCCGCCGCTGAGTTCTCCGCATTGGCGATGACGAACTGGCAATTGAATTCGCGGCGCAGTTCCGGCACAAGCTGTTTGACCGCTTCACGGCCCCCTTTGCCGACGATGTCGCCGATAAAAAGCAATCTCATCAAAAAACCTCGTTGTTCGGTGATTTCATAACATAACACTCCAGAGGAAATTCTTCCAGTCAAACCGTCTTTTTTTCGCGGTGTTTCCACAGCAGGCGGAGTGTGATGAGCAGGACTGCCAGAAACGCCGCTGGGCTGACGAACAGCGCGGATTGAATGCCGATCCGGTCCGCCAGAAATCCCACGCCGAGCAGCAAAAGTCCGGCGACGCCCCAGGTTCCGCCGACGATCAGCCCCATGCGGGCGCCGAGCGACGGACCGTTCGGCGCGGTGCGGGCGAGCACCACCAGCTGGGGAAATCCGGCGCCGACCAGCGCGCCCGCAAGAAAGAGCAACGGCAGCGCCGAGGCGGAACCGGCGGCGCACAAATACCAGATCAGGAAAGGCAGCCCTGCTGTGATCTCCCACAGGATGCACTTGATGACGTGAAACCGCCGGATCAGAAAACTGGTGGTCAGCGCGCCGGCTCCGGCACCGGCTCCGAACAACATGGCGCTGAGTCCGCCGAAGGCGAGAGAGAAGCCGTGCGCCTCGTTCAGACAGGTCGGCAGCAGTCCCTGGATCACCGTGCAGCCGGTGTTGATCAGCGTGGCGACCAGAAACACCTCTTTAAAGGTCAGAATGTCCCCTCCGGGGAGCCGGGGCGCATTCTTCGCCCCGGCGCCGTCCTTCGCCAGCCGAAGCCGGAGCGTACTGAGGAACAGCACCAGCAGCAGAGCCGGGATGATCAGCAGGAACAAGCCCGGGAAGCCGGCGAATTCCACCAGCGTGCCACCGATCAGCGGTCCGGCCGCATAGCCGAGAAATCCCGAAAGCATGAAGATCGAAGTCGCCACCGCGGGGGAGATTGCCGTCCCGTCGATTGCGCAGACCGCGCGCAGCCCTTCCGGATGAACCAGTGCCACGCCGACGCCGAGGATCAGAACCAGCGCGGTCAACATCCACATCGCTCCGGCGCCGGCTGGAATGAGTCCGATAAAGCAGATGATGCAGCCGAGCAACAGGCCGGTTTGAGGGAGCAGGGGGCGGGTGGCGCTCTTGCGGAGCGTTCCCGCCCAGAGCTGGATCGTGTTGGAGCTGAAGGCGCACAGGGTCAGGAGCACGGTCCCCATGCCGATGGAGAGCGTGTATTTTTCGAGCAGGACCGGCAGAAATCCGGGCAGGGTGCCGGAAAGCATATCCACCATGAAGTGCACGGCAGTAAGCACTGCCAGCTGACGAAATGCGAGAGAATGTCGTGTCATCGGGAGTTCCTTTCCGGAATTTGGATCATATAATATACATCGTTCCCGCATTTTTATCAAGGGATTGCCGGGATGTCTCCGGAGGTTTGAAACAGGGTTTGAAACTTCGCCGGAGCGTGTTATGTTATACCGGAGCCCCGAGAACAATTTGAGGAGGTAACGTATGGAATATCTGATCAGCCGTATCAACTGGAGGATGATGAAGCTTTTTGCCGCCGAGGATCCCGCACAGATTGCGCACACCCAGAGTGTCCATGACTACACCCGGGTGCTCGCCGCGCGCTCCGGTTGTGCGGAACGGCGGATCGCCCTGTTGGAACTTGCCGCGATTCTGCACGACATCGGCTGTCCCGCAGCCCGGGCGAAGTACGGTGACAGCAAACCGCCGCACCAGGAGCAGGAGGGCGCGCGCATCGTGGCTGAGTGGCTGCGGGAATGCCCCGAACTGAATGAAGATGAGAAGACCTTTATCGAGGAGGCGGTCGGCAGCCACCACCAGTTCGCCGAAGCAAAACGTCTCGGATTCGAACCGCTGTTCGAAGCGGACCTCGCGGTCAATCTGCTGGAGGGATACTACCCGCGGGAGCGGGCAGGGGAGCTCTGTGAAAAACTGGTGACCACCGCCGCCGGACGGGAGCTGTTTCATCTGCTTTTCGGCTGCTGCGACGAATGTGCGCAGGCCGATGCCGACAAGCAGGGGTAACGAGTATGGGCTTTCGTTTTTTCAAGCGGATTCAGCTTGCTCCGGGGATCTCGATCAACCTGAGCCGCTCCGGCGTCTCCGCCTCGCTGGGTCCGCGCGGCGCGAAAGTGACGCTCGGTCCGCGCGGCATCCGCAAGACGGTCGGACTGCCGGGAACCGGAATGTATTACACGACGCACTCTTCCTGGAAGCCGAAAAAGGAGACGCCGCCCCCGCCGCCTGACGAGAAGGTCTCGGAGGAGGAACCGCAGCTCGCGCTGGGATTTTTCGACCGGCTGGTCACACCGGAAAACGAGGAGAATTTCATCGATGGACTGCGGGCCTTTCTGGAGGGGGAGCTCGAAAGTGCTCTTGACTTTTTCATCCGCTCTCCGGAGTGCCCCGACGGCGCTTTCGTCGGCGGCATCATCGCATTGCGGCTGGAGCGCTTTGCGGAGGCCGCCGATCTGCTCTGCCGTGCGCTGGACGACGCCGACAAGTTCGGCTCTCTGTTCGATCGTTATGAGATCGAACTGGACATCGCGCTTCCGGTGACCGACGAAGTGGAATTGCATATCACACGGCCGTCGCGCCGTGCCGCGATGCTCGCTCTGGTCGAAGCCTATCAGGCGCTCGGCGACTACGACGGCACTCTCGACCTCCTGCAGGAACTTTACGAGGAGGATCCGGAGGATTCCATGGTCCGGGTTTCGCTGGCGGAGATTCTGCTGGAACTCTCCTCCGGCGCTCCCAACGAAGCGGAGCTGCTCCGGCAGATTTCCGGACTGGCCGACGGGGTGGAGCCGGAAAGTTCCGCCGGGCAGGCCCTGCTCGACTATCGGAAACTGGCCGGGGAGCGACTCCGGAAACTCGGGCGGTAACTGCGGCAGAAAAAAAACGGCGGTCCGATTTCGGGCCGCCGTTTTGGTATTGATTTGAAGAGATGATCCGGACTATTTTCCGGAGAACCGCTTGTTCCACTCTTCGAGCTTCTTCGCTGCGAATTCACGTCCGCCGAGCCCGAAGGCGAGGGCGGCCGCCACACAGACAGCTCCGAGGAGCAGGGCGAAGGCGGTGCGGACGATGTCGCTGCCGATCTCCATATTGCTCAACGCAATCGCACCGGTGAAGACGAGCACCGCAATCCGGACGGTCAGCGCCAGTGCTTCGGAGTGTTCGCCACGGCTGCGGATTGCCCCCGCGGCCAGGTTGGCCAGGTAGATGCCGACCAGCAGGACGACGATTCCGATCAGAATATTTCCGCCGAAGTGGAGGAAATCACGCAGCAGATTGGCGAGTTCCCGGAAATGGAGCAGTTCGCAGGCGGCGATGACCGCCAGGAACATCACCGCGATCAGCGAAAGCTTGCCGACCACCACCGAAGGTTTGGCCCGTTCCGACTTCGCTTCGCCGCAGACATGGGCCAGCAGCTTGTCGAATCCGAAACCTTCCAGAAGCTGGGTAATGATTCCGGAGACGAGGCTGCCGGCGATGAATGCCGCGAAGATCAGCACGGCCGCTCCGAAGATATTGCCTGCCGCGGTGAGGATCATGTTGAAGAAATCGGAAACCGAGTTCGACAACGTTTCAATCCGGAGCGCGGTCAGCGAGGAGATGAGCACCGGAAGGGCAACCAGCACGTAGGCAACCAGGCCGACCAGGGCGGACAGCTTCTGTTCGCCGAACACTTTGCCGCAGCCGATCTTCTCCCCCACTTCGTCAAGCTGGACCGCGAAGAGGAGCCCGGAGACGGCGCGACGGACGATCTTTGCCGCCCACAATCCGACCACCAGAACCGCGGCGGCCAGCAGCAGGTTGGGCAGAAAATCGAGAACCTTGGCGAACATCTGCTCCAGGGGTTCCGTGATGCCGCGGATCTCCAGAGCCCGCAAAATGGCCGGAATGAAGAAGAAGAACACCAGCCAGTAGACCGTTGAACCGATGGTCGTGGAAACCGGTTTTCCGGTTTCTGCGAATTTTTCATCGATTTTGCAGGCTTTCATTGCGCTCAGCGTTGCAAAACGGAGCACCGAGGCGACGATCCACGCCACGAAGATCAGCAGTGCCGCCCCGATCAGGTTCGCCGCGTAGCCGATGATGGAATCGGCGAAGTTGCGGATCGGTTCCGCCGTTTCGGAGAGGTTCAGCGCACTCAGACAGCCGAGTACGGTGAACAGGAGAATGAGCCAGAAGATGATGCGGGTGATCACCGTCTCCACCCGCACGGCGGAGCTGTGCGCCCCTTCCGGCAGACAATTGGAGAGCTTTTTGCCCACCCCCCAGTTGCGCAGGATGATCCCGGCCCGGTTGGAGATCACCACCGCCAGCAGCCAGCCGACCAGCAGGATCAGAAGCGCCCAGATCAGATGGAGAACGTTGCTCTCCACGATCATTTTCCAGATGTTGTCCAAAAATTCTTGCATTGTTTTCCCCTCTCTTTTGTTTTTTTCTGCAACGTTGCGTCAATTGTGGCGTCGCACTTCTAATGTATCTTGCCTTTTGAAAAGTTCAAGCCGTTAAACGGAGGGTTGTTACGGATTTTTTCAACGTTTTTCCCCCGTCTGGAGCAACTCCGACGCCCGGCGTACCGTGGCCATGGCGTCGGCGGCGTAGATCGCACCGATTGATTTCGCAAAGGCTTCATCGACCGCCGCGCCGCCGACGATCACCGGCACATTCACGCCGCGGGTGCGGGCGAGATCCACCACTACCTTCATCTGGGGCATGGTGGTGGTCATCAATGCGGAGAGGCCGATGAAGGCGGCATCGTGCTTGATTGCCGCGTCGACAATGGTTTCCGCCGGCACATCCTTGCCGAGGTCGATTACCCGGAAGTGGTGGTTCTTGAGCAGAAGTGCAACGATGTTCTTGCCGATGTCATGGATGTCCCCCTTGACGGTGGCGAGCAGAAAGACCGGTCCGGCAGCGTCCGCTCCGCCGCTGCGGAGCAACGGTTCGAGCTGCTCCATCGCCAGCTGCATCGCCGCGGCGCTCTGCATCAGCTGCGGAAGAAAGTACTCTTTGCGTTCAAATCGGTTACCCACTTCGGTGATCGCCGGAATCAGGATTCCGTCAACCAGTTCGCCGGGCTTCTTCCCGGCGGAGATGAGAGAGTTAAGAACTGCGGGAATCGTCTCCTGTTTTCCGCGCAGAACCGCATCGCGCAGAAGCTCCTCCGGCGATTGCGCCGCCGGAGCCTGAGTTTGCGCCGCCTGCCGCGGCGTGTCGCCGGATGCCGCGGCGGCGTGGTGTGCAAGATAATGTTCCAGCTGCGGATCCCGGCCGGAGAGGGCGTCGGAAGCGATCACCGCGTCGACGACTCCCGGAGCAGAGGGGTTGGCGATGGCGCAGTTGAGACCGCGGCCGATGGCCATGCCGAGAAAGGTGAGATTGACTGTTGCCCGGGCCGGAAGGCCGAAGCTCACGTTGGAGAGGCCGCAGACGGTGTTGAGTTTCAGTTTCCGGCTGCAATGTTCGATGAAGTCGAGCGATACCGCCGCCGCATGACGGTCGGCGGATATGGTCATGATGAGGGCGTCGGCAGCGCAGTCGGCCGGTGTGTAACCGTAACGGGCCGCTTCCGCGAGAATGCGGTTGAGCACTTCGATTCGTTCGGCGGTGGTCTCCGGAATGCCGTCGTCGGTCAGCGGCAGCAGGATCAGCATGGCGCCGTATTTCGCCGCGATCGGCAACACCTTCTCGAGCCGCTCCTTCTCCGCCGAGATGGAGTTGAGCAGTGCCCGCCCGGGGTAGAGCCGGAGTGCGGCTTCCACCGTCTCGGGCCGGGTGGAGTCGATACAGAGCGGCGTCGAGCCGATCCGGACCAGTTCTGTGACGCCGGTGCGCATCATCGCGGTTTCATCGATTCCGGAAAGCCCGAAGTTGACGTCGAGCAGCGCCGCTCCCTGCGCGGACTGCTCCCGGGCAAAATCGCGCACCAGGTCGAATTTTCCTGCTCGCAGCTCCGCCTGAAGCGCCTTTTTCCCGGTCGGATTGATCCGTTCTCCGATGATCGCAAACGGTTCCTCCGGGGCCAGCCGACGGAAGCTGGAGGGAGAGGAGACCACGCCGCTCTTTTCCTGCCGGACCGGCAGCGGCTTCCCTGTGGAAATCTTTTTATGAAGAGCTGCCAGGTGGGCCGGAGAGGTGCCGCAGCAGCCGCCGAGCAGATTGGCTCCCGCGTCGATCAGCGCGACCGCCGCTTCGGCGAACGGTTCCGGGGCGAGGTCGAAACGGGTCTCGCCGTCAACCAGATGCGGCATTCCGGCGTTCGGTTTGGCAACCAGCGGGATGGCGGCATATGGTTTGAGTACCCGGATCACTTCGGCCATCTCCGCCGGACCGGTCGAACAGTTGCAGCCGAAGGCGTCAGCTCCGAGCGCCTGCAGTGTGACCAGTGCCGAAACCGGATGGACTCCGGTCAAGGTCCGGCCGCCGGGTTCGAAGGTGAGGGTAACGATCGCCGGGAGGTCGCACAGCTCGCGCACGGCGATCAGGGCGGCGCGCGCCTCCTGCAGATCCATCATCGTTTCGATGGCGAAGCCGTCGACGCCGCCGTCGATCAGGCCGCGCACCTGTTCCTTGTACAGTTCGACCGTTTTCTCGAAGGGGAGGGGGCCGAATGGTTCGACCAGCTGGCCAGTCGGGGCGATGTCGCCGAAGACCAGTTTGCCGGGGACGGCGCGGCGGGAGATTTCCGCGAGTTTCCGGTTGATTTCCCCGGTGTGTTTTTCCAGATCGAATTCCGCAAGCTTGAGCGGGTTTCCACCGAAGGTCGGCGCATATACCAGATCGGAACCGGATGCGGCGTAAGCCTGCTGAACGGCGGCCAGCGCTTCCGGGTGCTCCAGAACCCACGCTTCGGGACAGACGCCGGCGGGCATGCCTCGTTTGACCAGTTCGGTTCCGGTTGCGCCGTCCAGCTGGATCAGTCGTTGTTCGATCAGGGCGTGAAAGCGGGTTCTGGTCATGGCGTTTTTCCCTTGTTTACCGTATTGTCTTTCCTATAAAATAGCGCCGGGCAGCGTGAAAATCAATGCGAAGCGGCGCGGAATGTTGAAATCCCCTTCAGGCGGCGTTATATTGGATGAAACGATACGCGGCCTCGTGCTGAAAACAGGAAATATTCGATCATGAAACCGACACTTTTCGCGGCGCACTTTCAGTTGACCGGGCGCTGCAATCTCGCCTGCCGCTTCTGCGGGCAGACGAAAGGAATGCTCGCTGCGGAAGAGCGCGAACTTCCGGTGGAAACCTGGCGGACCGCTGCCGATGCGCTGGAGGAGTCCGCGAGGGGCGCCGGCGTGATTCCCGAAGTGATGCTCTGGGGCGGGGAACCGCTGCTCTATCGCGGATTTGCTGAACTTGCCGAGCCGCTCTCACGCCGTGGCTTCCGGGTCGGGATGGTCACAAACGGAACTCTGATCGACCGTTTCGCTCCGGTTCTGCGGGAGTTCCTGGATGTGATCCATGTCTCGGTGGACGGCATGGAGGAGGCGCACGACCGTGTGCGCGGCCGGGGGGTGTTCGCCCGGATGCGCCGCAATCTCGAGCTGCTGCGCGACCGGCGTGGAAAACTGATCTTTCTCACAACGATTTCCGACGCGAATGTCGCCGGACTCGCGGAGTTGCCCTTCCGGCTCGCTGAACTGGGGCCGGATCGGATCATCCTCCAGCAGCTGATGTATCTGTCACAGGCGGAAATTCAAGCTTATCGCGACTTCAGCCTGCGAACGTTCGGTTGCGATTATCCGGAGCTGGAGGCGTGGCGCCGTGACGCGGATTCCGATTATCTTGCCCGCCTGGAGGAGGAACTTGTGAAAATCCGCGAAACGAAATATCCGGTTCCGGTGGAGTTTACCGGCCATGTCTACCCCCGGCTGACGGAGGCGCCGCCCTGTGAAGCGCCGCTCTGCCGGGTTCACATCCGCCATGACGGCGCAGTCGGTTTCTGCACGGACTATTTCGGATTCTCCGCCGGAAACATTGTGGAGCAGCCGCTCGAGGAGATTTTCCAAGGCGAACGTGCGGAACTCTTCCGCGCCGCGGTACGGGAGAATGCTCTGCCTACCTGCCGCCATTGTCCGTGGCGGCTGCAGCACGGTTTCCGGATGTTGCCCTAAACGCCAAAAAGTCCGCCCGGCGGGAGGTCCGGGCAGACTGGGAAATGTCGGCGCGTGGGTACGCCGACAGGAGATTTCAAAGCCCCGCGTTCTTCAGAAGTTCCTGAAGATGGGCGATGTAGGCCTTTGCTCCGCCGGGGCGGTACCCGGTGGTGGCAAACGCCTTGCCGTCAGGCCGGAGCAGCACCACCGTCGGAAAGCCTTCCACGCGGAACTGCTCGGCAAGGGCGGCATTCTGCATTTTCAATTCGCGACTCTGCGGGGTGCGGCGCGGAAAGTCCGCCTGAAACATCACAAAATGTTTCGCTGCCCAATCGGCGAATTCCGGCTGATGAAACACTTCGCTGTCCAGCTTGATGCACCAGCCGCACCAGTCGGAGCCGCTGAACGACACCAGCAGTGGTTTCTTCTCTTTGGCCGCCAGCTCCTTTGCCGCTCTGAAGTCATTCATCCAGAGACTCTTCTTTTCTCCCTTCTCCGCTGATTTTTCCGGCGAAGCCTTCACCGCAGCGGTCTCTGCCGCCGTTGCTGAAAGTATCGTCATCAGCCCGGCCGCTCCGAGAGCTATACCGCGACCGCCCGCCTGAAGCCAGTTCGATCTCTTCATCATTCCTCCTCCTCCTTCTTCTGCCGCTTCTGCGGCGTATTGATGATTTGTACTGCCAATATAAGATGAAATCCGGATATTTCAAGAGGAAAAATCAAAAATAATTATTATTTTTATAAAGTGGCTGCGGATTGCCAGTGGAACCGGGAACGCGGGAAAAGAAAAAGACTCCGGAACACCAGAGCGTACCGGAGTCTCTTTTCACAAGAGGGAAGGATCAGAACTCCTCCTCCTCTTCTTCTTCGTCGAACTCCTCGTCGTCGAATTCCTCGTCATCGAACTCTTCATCGTCGAACACGTCGTCGTCAAATTCGTCGCGTTCAAACTCGTCTTCGTCGTCGAGGTCGCTGAAGATGTCCTGTTCTTCGGTATCGTCGTAATCGAGTCCGTCCTCATCCTCATCTTCCCCGAGGAAGGAGGAGGTGGCGCTGATGACGGAACCGCACTCCGGACAGCACCCGTCTTCCGCCTCGATCGAACTTTCGCTCACTTCGATATTGCAGTAAGGACATACAGTTGCCATAAATTACCTCCCGGTATGAATTGATCGCCTTTCCGAACATTCGGTACTATATTGAGAGTTTCGGATTTGTCAAATCAAAAATGGAATTTTTTTCAAGATATTCCCGGATTCGGGAATAGGGGGAGGGCGGCGGATTCCCCTTGAACGCCCGAGGGGATGGAGTGGTGAAAAAAGAGAAAAAAAACTCCTGTCCACGCTTGCAAAAAATCAGCGATATCGCTATATTGCTGAATTCGAGGTCGGTTTTCAATGTGCCCGGAGACGGGCCGGTTCGAGTGGAACCGGAACAACCCGCAGGTCGTCAGTGGCTGCTTCGGCATTGAGAACCACAAGACAAGGAAGTTCGAAAATGGCAGAAGTAATTCTGGAACACGTCTGGAAGATCTACGACGGCAAAGTTGCCGCCGTAAAAGACGTCAATCTCGAAATCAAGGACCGGGAGTTCATGGTTCTGGTCGGCCCCTCCGGTTGTGGAAAATCCACCACGCTGCGCATGATCGCCGGGCTCGAGGAGATTTCCAAGGGGGAGATCCGGATCGGAGACCGCGTCGTCAACAACGTCGCGCCGAAGGATCGCGATATCGCGATGGTATTTCAGAATTACGCGCTCTATCCTCATATGACGGTTTACGACAACATGGCGTTCGGCCTCAAGCTGCGCAATTTCTCGAAAGAGGACATTCAGGCGCGCGTGATGGAGGCCGCCCGCATTCTCGGGCTTGAGGAGTATCTCGACCGTCGTCCGAAGCAGCTCTCCGGAGGCCAGCGGCAGCGCGTCGCGGTGGGGCGGGCGATTGTGCGCAAACCCAAGGCATTCCTCTTCGACGAACCGCTGTCGAACCTCGACGCCAAAATGCGTGTTCAGATGCGGACCGAAATTTCGAAGCTGCACCAGCACTTGGAAAGCACGATGATCTACGTGACCCACGACCAGGTCGAGGCCATGACCATGGGCGACCGGATCTGTGTCATGAAGGATGGGGTGATTCAGCAGGTCGCCGCGCCGATCGAACTGTATGACAATCCGTGCAACAAGTTTGTGGCCGGTTTCATCGGGACGCCGCCGATGAACTTCTTCGACGGTGTTCTGGTTCACAAGGAAGGAAAACTTACCTTCGTGGAGCCCGGTTTCCATTTTGAAATTCCTCCCGCCTGGAAGGAAAAACTGGAACCTTTCGTCGACAAGAAGATGACCTTCGGAGTCCGTCCGGAGGATATCGGTGCGGAACAGGCGGAGGAGGATCCGAATATGCCGCGCGTTCACGCCAAAGTGGAAGTGCTTGAGCCGATGGGGTCCGAAACCTTTGTCTATCTCAACACCGGAGAGAACTCTTTCATCGCCCGGATCGATCCTCACAAGCATGTTTTTGTCGGTCAGGAGGTCGATCTTGCTGTGCTGCTGCCGAAGGCGCACATGTTCGACGGCGAGACAGAGAAGGCGATTGTCTGACGTCTTCAGAAAAACGGCGGTTTCCGACCGCCGGAGTTTTGTGTACGGATACGGGAAGCATTTTCCGTATCCGTTTTTCATTTCGGGGGAGGGGGGCCTCCGGTCATCGGTTCAGCAGAAGCACCATGGAGCGAGTGAATTCCGGCAGTTCCATTTCGGTTCCGTGGAGCTCCATATGGATGGAGGCGTCGGTCCAGGGCAGATAGCAGCGGGCCTGCCGGAATGCCCCGCCGGGCAGGGAACGGAGGTCGAGCTTCACCCTTTCCCGAACGTCCGGCGTGCGGCCCCGTGCCAGTTCGCTCTCCCAGGTGCTCTGTGCGTCGCGCAGCCAGAGCAGGGTATGGAATTTTCCGAGAAGTCCATATTGGCGAACGCATCCGACGGTCTGGAAAAACGGAGTTGCCTCCTCGAGAACCGGGTCAAATCCTGCCGTCGCCTTGACGAACCGATTGAAATGGAACCAGAGGTTGTGGCGCTCCAGATAGAGCTGATCCCAGTGCCAGAACTGTCCGCATCCGGCGGAACCGGAAAAGAACGGGGCGAAAAGTCCGTCGTGCAGCAGCATGCCGTGCGTGTCCACGTCATAGAGACGAGAGGGACGGCTGTGCCGGCTTTCGACCGCGCCCGTCTCCGCGAGAATCGCCGGGCGGGCGGGGTTGTTCCGCCGCAGCTCCTCGATCACGTCCCGGCAGAGGAGATCCATCGGGCCGCGGCAGACATCCAGTTCCGCTCCCGGATCGAGGTAGCGGTGCGCCTGACTGTAATCGCATCCGTCGAGGGTGCAGAGCCAGCGGTAGGGATCGACGTGGCGCGGGGCATCGAAACTGCCCAGATTCTGAAGGCACAGCTGGTGCGGGAAACAGCGGTGAAGTTCCTGGAGCATGATTTGCGACCACTCCTGCCAGATGGCGCGTGGAGCACTGACCGTGTTGACCTCGTTCCACAGTTCCCACGCCATGACCGCAGGTTCCTCCGAAAAGTGGCGGCTCAACAGCTCCAGCTTGCCGATGAAGTGCTTCCGGCCGGCGTCGGAGCTCATGAATTCGGTCATATCGTCGGCAAACCCGCCGTTATCTTTCCGGTAGACCGGGTTTTCAAAGCTTGCCGCTCCGGGGAAAAGTTCTGCGTCCGGCCCGGCATCCAGGCGTCGAAAATGTTCCAGCGTGAATTTGATCCGTACGTTGTTCGCTTTGGCGATGTCGACCAGCGCATGGAGGTTGGCGAGTTTGTGCTCCGAGAAGAGGCCGGGGTGTTCCGGCTCCAGCTGAAGGAACGGGACCCCCATCCAGACGCGGATGAAATTGCCGCCGTTTTGGGCGAACGCAACAATCTGCCGGCGATAGGCGGCCAGACACTCCTCATCGGTTTGCAGAAACCGCTGAAAGCAGAGGTTCACGCCGACGGGGAGGAAGGTGTCGCCGTTTTCGTGTTCAAAATAGTGCGGATTTTTCCGGCTGACTCGAATCCAGTCCATGGAGCTCATTTTCACCAGTGATATCTTTTATAACGATCCGGAATGGGATCAATGAAAAAACTTCCGGCTTTTTCAAATCTTCTGCAAATCGCTCTTGTTCAAGGTTTCCACCAGATTTTCCAGATAGAAAAAGGTGGCGTAATACAGCCGGGTGCCGTCGAGCCCGAGGATCATCCGGCGAATCTCCGGCATGGCGTTGCGTTTGAGTTCGGTTTCTTCCGACAGAACGACAATCCAGGCGGCGCAGAGAGCCGGTTTGAGCCAGACTTTCTCCTGCGCGACGGCCGGGGATTTCTTTGACCACACTTTATTCTGTTCCAGCGCGAGCGCGGCAGCCTCCGTACCGTTCTTCTGCGGAGCAAAGGGGGGCATCATCACGTGCCAGTCGGGGGTGAATCCCGTTTGCTCCGGCGATGGTCTGAATCGCTTGTAATAAGGAATGAGCGATACGGCCCGCCGGGCGGTGTTGCGCAGAGAGGCGGCATAATACTTCTTCAATTCCGGATCCGTTTCCCGCAGAAAGAGAATTCGCACTGCGTACTGGCAGTTGCTGAGAAACCATGCCGACCAGCCGGCCATGTTCATCGGGCCGGAAGCGATGCAGACCTTGCGTTCTTTTCCGTCGGGCAGTCTGCCGCGCATCAATTCATAGTGGAGTTTCTTCCACTTCGCGTCGCCGGTCGTTTCGTATAGAACCCGGGTCGCCGTTGCGATATGAACACAGGCGGTGTATTCGCTGCCGAGCCACCAGCCGCGTTCAAAATTCGGGCGGTCGCCGGGAATTTTCCAGTTCAGTTTTTTGAGCGCCTCGCCCTGCCGGACCAGCCGTGCAATGCACTCCTGACGCTCTTCCGGCGTCGGGATGTCGGTATCGAGATACCGTCCCAGTCCCAGAAACCACGGGAAATTCTGGTCGTTGCTCGATGCGGCATAATGACACTTACCGTCGGAACCGACCCCCCGGGCGATGAAACCGGGAGTGGAGCCCACATCCTGCAGTTTGTAGAGTCCGGCGACCAGACGGCGCACCTTTTCGCGGTTTTCCGGCGTCTTGTTCCGCTCGTACCGGTCGCACTGCGCCACCAGATACATGCCGTTGAAGAAGCCGCCGTTCTCGATCGGCGTCCACCAGCCGAGTGCGTTGGGCAGATCGGCGGCGCACTCCTCCGGCGTCGGCAACACGACCTCGCCTTTGAGCCCGGTGTAGTCGTACATGATGTTGTCTTTGCCGATGAAACGGCTCCAGATCACCTGATTGACCTCGTCCGCCTTGCGGTTCAATTCCTCCTGTGCATGCAGAGTCAGGATTGCCGGGCAGATGCCGCAAAGAATGAACAATTGCTTGAACATCGTATCATCTCCATGAAGTTGCTTGTTTTCACTCTTTCACCAGCTCATATACCGCAACCGCGCCGTGCGGCGTGATGTTTTCTGCGGTGAAATGAAGCTGCCCGTTCCGGCTGGTCGTCTTGACTTCAAACAGGCGTTTGCCGTTGAAGGCGCAGGCGAAGAGTTTCATCTTCCCGGTGGTGCGGAGAGAAATTTCGGCCTTTCCGCGGCGCATGAGCAGCGGTGTCGTACCGTAACGCTCCAGAACGGACATCGAGGGGTTGGAGAATTTCATCCCGGTATTCTGCAAACTGGTCAGGTGCAGAATCAGGATGCGTCCGCTTTCGGCGAGCGTTTTTCCGTCCCGGGCGGCGACGAGAACCGCCGCGAAGGCGTGCTGGTTGGTCACCGAAGCAAACACCCCGTTCTGGCGGACTCCGGGCGGCGCGACAAAACCTTCACTGCACGCGGTTACGGTTCGGAAACTCTTTTCCCGGCGATTCAGCACCAGTTCTCCGGTCGAGCTGGTGAATCGCTGTTGTTTCTCATCATATTCCGATGGAGTAACCGCGCCGCTCTTGAGCAACTCGCCGAATGTTTCGGTGATCGACCGGCAGACGATTACCGGCGACTTCGCGTTGATCTTCTCCGGCACGGAGGTCAGAATTGCCCGGGTTCCCGCGGGCAGGGCGGAGGTGGAAAAAACGGTTCCGGTTCTGCCGATCAATCCGATGCGGTTGACCAGACGGGAGTAATAGCGGGGATATCCCCGGCGGTTCAGGGCATCCGGACTCACGTAAAACGGGTAACTGGTCCGGGAGACCGCCACGTCGCCGCGCAGGAAGAAAAGCGCTCCCGCCCGTTCGGAAAGCAGTCGCAGCGGATCGTTGGCGATGTCGAAAAAGCACAGATGGCTCTCTCCGTGACGCACCTTTTCCGGCGTCCAGGAGTAATCGAACCGGCAGAGTTGACCGTAGTCCTGCAATGCCGCGTAGGCGCCGGTCAGAAACGCCCCCTCGACGGAGAACTGATTCGGGAACGCATAGTCCCACTCCGTAATCGCGAACGGCTTGCCGAAGAGGCGGCCGGCGAAGATGGCGGAAACCGCTCCGGCATAATTCGGGATCGCGCTTTCCGGATTGACCGCGGCGGGCAGACGCCAGTTGGGCCCCAGAAACTGCGGATGCGCCCAGTAGGAGTGAACGTCGACGAAATCAAGGTTGTTCCGCAGCAGAGCGGAGGGAATGTCGTTGATGTAGTTGAGATCGGTCAGCGGCACCTTTACGCCGAGATCGCGCATGAAGCGGGAAAGATGCCGCCAGCCGCGCAGATACACTTCGCTCAGAAAACGCTGATACTGTTGATTTCTGTCGGCGGCCGTGACCGCAATCTTTTCCCGCTTCAGATATTTTTCGAATTCCTTCTCGTAGAGAGCGCGGGCGAAAGAGGAGTTGCGGAGCACCTGCGTGAGGGTGTCTTCATTGATCAGACTGATCGTGATGATGGCCGGATCCTCCTTCCACGCCAGACCGGTGTACGGGTTGACGTGATTGAGCAGATTGGCGGAAAAGGTCTCCAGATTCTTCATCACGTTCGCATTGATGAAGGCCAGCGCCTTGAATTCGGTCGGAGAAAGGGCGCGGTCGGGATACTCCGGGATTTCGCCCTTTTCCAGCGTCCTTGCGGTGAAAAGGTCGAGCGTCGTGTAGATGCCCCGCCTGCTGCACTCGGCGAGCTGGTAGTCCAGCCGGTCCAGCTTTTCCGGATCAAGGGAGGTGGACGTGCCGTTTTCCCGCTTCACCAGAAGGTTGTCGAAGTGGTGAAGACGGATCAGATTGTAACCGGTGGCGGCGAATTCATCCGCCATCCGTCTTGTCAGCGCATGATCCATGAAATTCGTATTGCCGATGTTGTTGATTCCATAGAATCGGGCCGGCTGCCCCGGCTGTTTTTCGAATTCAAAATGATTGCCGGAAACCTTCAGAAATCCGTATTTTCCGGCCGGTTTGTGCAGCAGGTCGGAAAAATCAATGATGCTGCCCGGAAGGATCTCCTTGAGATTTCGAATCGGTTTCCAGTCGATGTTCGCCCTGGCGACGACCGGCCCCCGGATTTCGGGTACGATGTCCTCTTCCGCAACCGTCACGGCGGCGATCATCCAGACGGCGTCTCCGTCACTGTGAAACGTAATCTGCCGGATCGGGGCGCCGGAAAGCTTGAATTTCGACGCATACAGACAGACGGAGGAGCTGTCGTTTTCGCCGCGCCAGACCGCGACGCCTTCGCGGAGCTCCCGGGGATTCCAGAAGTTGGCGGTGTGGATCCCGCTGACGACGGGCAGAATATCCTGTGTCCCGTTCTCATAGCGGACCGTGATGTTCCCCACCGGCGTCTCCTTCACCGGTTCCCAGCCGAGCGCATTCAAAAGGTACAGGTAGCGCCCGCTTTTGCCGTTGACCGGGACCGATGCTTCGATCGGCAGTTCCGGTCTGGCCTTCCCTTTCAGAGCGATGCAGGTCCGGCCGTGATTTGCCGCGTGATCCAGAAGGAGAAAATCGAGTCCGCCCCATTTCTGCTTCCCGGCGGGGAGCATGCGCAGATCGTTGCCCGGCCCCTGATCGTTCCAGCTTCCCTGTCGATCGTCGGCACGGTCATCCCGGAACGCCCGGTTCGCCGCCGCGGAGATATCCAGCGGCGTGGATTCATAGGGGCGGTAACTCATTCTGCATGCAAGGCCGGCCTGTTTCACTTTGCCGGAACCGCCGGAGAACAGCAGCCGGAGTCCGCAGGATTGGCGCTTGTATCTCCGGTTGTCCAGCAGTTGCGCGGAGAAAATTCCGGAAATATTCAGAACTCCTCCATTCAAGGGGACTTCGACGGTATTTACCTTGTTTTTCGCCCAGATCCGGTGCTGGGCATTGGAGGTGTCCCATGTTTCGCCGAACAGAACTTTTTTCCCGTTCAGCAGAATGGGACGTTGTTTCAATACTTCGAACGGCAGTTCCGCGGTGAGCACCAGACTCTCGGTTTCGATGCCGTCGGCGTTGGAGAGTTCCAGTTTCAGTTCCGCTTCATTTTCCGCCGGGAGTTTCACCGATTCCTTATAGGAGAAACTGCCGCCATGCACCCGGAACGTTCCGTTCCGCTGCGTGCCGCCCTCTCCCGGGAAGGTGACGTTTCCGGAATTTTGCACGGTTCCGTTCTTCCAGCCGCGTCCCCAGTGATAGAGCCGGAACGGAATCTCTTCAACCCGGATTACGCATCCGGGATTGACGGAAATGGCGCTCTCTTTTCCGATCACCGCCAGTGCGGCCAGAAAAGCGAGGACGATTGCTGTTTTTTTACTTGACATGCACAAGCCCTTTCTCGGAGGCAGGTTAATTCAGAAACACCGGAACACAATCCTTGCGGCGGATATACCAGATTTCATTTTTTTCGTAAGTCGGGCGGAACGAGGCGGCATGTCCATCGAAGAAAACCGTGTTGACCCCTGCGTCGTTGTGCCGCATGTATCCGACGTACTTTGAATTGTCCGGAACCGGTTGCGGCGAATCCCCTCTGCCTTCATACTGCACGCTTTCAACGGCGTAGGCAGGTTGCCACAGACCGGAGTCCTTCATACGGTTTGCATCCATCAGAAGCGCCCGGGCGGAGGGGGAGATTTTTTTCTTTCCTTGATAAGAAAGTTTATAACTGGTCTCGTGGGACGCATATTTCCCCCAGAGAAGCATGCCGAAGACGGAAGTTTGATCTCCCCAGACACTGTTCTGGAACGAAAACTCCCGGAAGGATGCCGGGCAGAAACCGCTTCGCAGACTTTTCGTATAGCCTCCATGCCAGAGGACGCCGAACCAGGTCCGATATTCTCCGTTGCTCTGCAGATCCCTCGGTTTGGTGAACATGTCTCTGTTGTCCTGCGCATAGCTCAGCTGCAGCATGCCGCATTGTTTCAGATTGCTGAGGCAGCTGATGCTCTGGCTCTTCTCTCTGGCCTTGTTCAAGGCGGGCAAAAGAAGCGCGGCAAGAATGGCAATGATCGCAATAACAATTAATAATTCTATCAATGTGAATTTCATGACTTCATTTTTCCACATGGCATACTCCTTTTTTACAGTTGTTTGATGACCTTGAAATCGACCCATTGGTGCGTTTCCTTCATTTTTTTCTTTTGCATGGCGGATTGCAGCATACGGACCGCAGTTTCGGCAACCTGATCGAAATCGATCTGATAGACATATCCGCGGAACTCCGGGTTGACGGAGGCGGCGAGAGAGTTGCAGATCAGCCGGCACTCGTTTTCCACATCGATGTGCATCTCCTGCATCAGCTGGAAGATTTCGTTTCGGAGCAGATTGGGGTGGTTGAACACAGCGTCCACCGGGACGCCCAGCTCGATGATATTTCGGAGCGCATCCAGATTCTGGTGCTTCAGAAACAGTTTGTCGTTGAGAGGAATTCCCGCCTCCTCGTAAGCGCGGCGGAACCCTTTCGCCTGCCGGAGCCACGGGCCGTAATTCCCCATGAAGACCGGGTGTTTTCTCCCTTCGGCGATCAGTAGTTTCGCACAGTCATACCCGGCTTTTTCCAGATTGATGGCCACGCCGGAAAATCCGTCGTACACCTCGCCGGTCGTGACGACGGGAGTGCTGGTCTCGGCGGTGAGCAGCCGCAGCGCCGAGAGCCTCTTTTCATCCGGCTGTTCCCAGATGACGGCGTCGAGATTCCTGCTTTCCACGGCGGATTTGATCTCTTCCGGAGAGGTGCCTTCGGCGGTCGCCAGCTGGACAATCGCCGGCAGCAGTGTGACTTTTTTCATCAGGGCGGCCGCCACGTGGGCATCGTATGTGGAAAGATGTGTGCCGTGTCCGTCCCGGAAAAAGATACCGATCACCGGAAAGCGTTCCCCGGATTGATACTCCATGAATTTTGCCGGATTGGTGAAGGTGCCGACCCCTTTGCGACCGATCACATATCCCTCGGCGGTCAGCTCCTTCATCGCCTTGCTGACCGTCTGGCGGCAGACGCCGAACTTCTCCGCCAGTTCAAGAATCGTCGGAATCTGCACAGACTGCCCGTTGGATTTGAAGATCAGCCCGTGAACGTACTGCCTGATCTTCCTGTATTCCGATGTTGGATTTTCCTGCATTGCCACTTCCTTCTGTAGGCATTTGATAGGCATTTTTCGGCATCTGTTAGATATTATACTTCGGACTCCCTCTGTTGTCAAGTGATTCTTATGGAAAAAATGAATTTTTCCTCCGGACCGGGAGGCTCTCTTCGCTTTGCCGCGAGGTGACAATGCCCGGAACTCCCCTGTCGGAAGACAAGAGGAATCACTCATCCGCCGGCGCGGAAGGGAACTCTTTCAACAGCCGGCTGAGAAAGATCTCCGAGGCGCTGGAGAAGATCTGATATTTTTTCCAGATGATGACCAGTTCGGATTCCACCCGGGGAGTCAGCGGGCGGAAGCAGAGACCGCTGTGTGTCGTGGTATTGATGGTCTTGTCGAGACCGATGGCGTAGCCGAGACCTGCTTCGACCATCTGCGCGGCATTGTAGATGAGATTGTAGGTGGCGACTACGTTCCATTGGGAGAAGGATTTGCCGAACCATTCCGGGTAACCGCTTTTGCCGGTTCCCTGTTGCGGAATCTGCCGGGAACAGATCAACGGCAGACCGCGCAGATCGTCATATCCGATGGCTCGTTTTGCCGCCAGGGGACTGTCTTTGCGCATGATGACGCCCCAGAGATCCTTGAACGGCAGCTTGAGGTAGTCATATTTGGAGATGTTGACCGGCTGGATCAGAACGCCGAAATCCAATATTCCCTTGTCGACCAGCTCTTCGATCTCCTCCGATTTCCCGCTGCGGAGATGATAGCGGATGCCGGGATATTCTTCATGCAGTTCCCGGAAGATGCGTGCGATCTGCTTCATCGCGTCAGTTTCTCCGCTGCCGATGTGAATATCGCCGCGCAGGGCCGACCCCATGGAACGGAATTCCGCCTCCGTTTTTTGGATGATCTCCATGACATCTTCCGCCCGTTTGCGGAAGAGTTTCCCCTCCGGCGTCAGGGTGATATGCCGGTTGCTGCGGATCAGAAGTTTCTGTCCCAGCTCCTCTTCGAGCTCCTGCAGCTGGCGGGAGAGGGTCGGCTGGGTGACGTGAAGAAAGCGGGCTGCGCCGAGAATGGAGCCTTCGCGCGCCGTCGCCAGAAAATAACGTAATACTCTGAGTTCCATCGATGAGTTCTCCTTTGTCATCGATGGAAGTATACTCCGTTTTGTTATACCTGTCAAGCATAACAGATGCAGAAAATAAGTATTTGTCGTTTGAAAAAAGCTGTTGTATATTGTGCAAAAGAAAACGTTCTGCGTCCGCCTTCCTCCGGCGAGGAGGGCGAGGAAGGGGGGGAGGCGGGAACGTTGTCCGGCCCCTGAACTCCCCGGAAAATCGGTGAGGGGCTGGAAGAAATTCCTGGAGAGTCATCATGTTGATCGGAGTTGTCGGCGGGCTCTGCTCCGCACTGCTGCAGTCGGGTTCGTATGTATTTTCCCGTGTTTTCATACACAGGCACCGGGGATCTTTTACGCTGGTGGTGTTTTCGCAGCTGATTATGGGGGTGTTCGGGGCGTTGACCATTCCGCTGATGATGCCGTTCACCCGATATCCGGGAACTTGGAACTTTGCCCTGTTGATGCTGTTGTGCGTGCTTTCGTTTGTCGCCGGACAGTACGGTTTTTTTCAAACGCTTCGTGAGGTGGAAGCGTCGCGTCTCTCCTCGCTTCTGGGGCTGAAGATCGTCATACTGGCGTTTTTCACCATGCTGTTGACGCGGACGCCGCTGCATTTCCTGCAGTGGATTGCGGTTATTCTCTGCTCCGTCGCGGCGATCGGCATGAATTTTACCGGTGGACGGATCTCCTGGAGGGCGGCTTTCTGGCTGACATTCATGCTGGTGACCTATTCGATCTGTGATATGATCGAAGCGGAACTGATTCTGCAGATGCGCGGAAGTTCTCTGATTGCCGATTCCACCGCCGTTGCCGGATTGATGTATTTCATTCTTGGGATTCTGACGCTTCCCTGTCTGTTGAAGTGTCGGTTCCGTCTTTCGCTGTGCAAAGATGCGCTGCCCTACGCTCTGACCTGGTATTGTGCGATCATTCTTCTTTTTCTCTGTTACGGTTCGATCGGTGCGGTTTTCGGGAACATCATTCAGGCAAGCAGGGGGATCATTTCGGTTCTGCTCGGTGTGTGGCTGCTCCATTGCGGATACGAACATCTGGAGCCTCGTGTGGGCCGCAAGGCGTGGTGCCGGCGGTTCCTGATGGCGGTAGTGATGATCTGCTCCATGTGCCTCTATTCCTACGCCAGGACGCTGACAGGGGAATAGGTTTCGACAGAAAAGCGGACGGGCACACGCTCCAGTTCGATTTCGCGACTCCGGCGGGCAGGCAATAGACGACGTCCGGGAAGTGATGGCCAGATGGAGTTTGCGGAACTGCTGTTCTGCCGCGGCAGTTGACGGGCCGGCACGGGGACGCTGGTCATGAACCTGCCGAACTTACATCTTCATCATTCGCCGATATTCCCGGGGAGAGACACCGGAGAGCGCCTTGAACTTGCGACTGAAATGAAATGCATCGCTGTAGCGGAGTTTTGCGGCGATTTCCGCCATGGTCATTTCAGACGAGTTGAGCAGGACTGCTGCGCGGCGGAAGCGCTCCTGTTCCCGATAATGCCCGGGTGACATTCCTGTAAGTTGTTTGAAGAGGGCCAGAAAACGGGAGGTGGAAAGGTTGACCATTCCGGCAAGTGCAGCAGTCGATGGCGGTTCGGTGCAGCTTTGCAGGTGATTGAGTGCCGGCAGCATCCGGATAAGATCTTTCCTGTGGACCGTTCCGGCGTCTCTGATCCTGCCGAAACGGAGCAATTCCAGCACCAGACTGTTGCCGGTCAACTGGAGCTGCACTGATTCCAGCAAATTCATATTGCGGGGTTGGCGAAGCAGTTCCCGGATCAGCCCGGCAATTCGTTCTGCTTTGGCTGCCGGGATCAGGTTGGGCATGTCATAGAAGGTGAAAATCTCCAGATTCCCCGTAATGAAGGCGTTGAAATGGAGCCAGCTGGAATGGTAGGCGCGAGGACCGTCGCAGGAAAATCGATGTGACAGCCCGGCGGGGATGAACGTGATGTCGCCGTTTTGGCAGCAGATGGGCGGCTGATCGACCAGTTCGATGAGAGCGCTGGTTCCCGCCGGCATTTCGGAGAGGCAACAGACGTTGACCGGAATCGTCCGCCATCCGAGCCGGTGAGGTATTTTGACTTCCGTCACTTTCCCTTCCAGAAAACTGAAGTGTACGGTCAGGGGCAGGGGATGTTTCGAACATTCATCATCCCATGATGCCCGAAATGACATTTCAGTAATATTGTTCATGTTTTTGGTAATCCTGTCCATTGCGGTTCCGGCTGAGTCACAGTATAATAATACTCGTGGATCGAAAATTTTCAAGGAGTTGTAATGACGGCGCTGAATCTAATTCTTTTCTTCGCCTTTCAGGTCATTGCCGCGTTGCTCTTCAAGTGGAGCGGATCACCGTCCGGGCACTATTGGGGCGGTTTCGTCGGCGGCAATCTGTTCGGTGTCACCAGTATCGTCATGCTGATCAATCTCTACCGCGTCTGGCCGGCAGGGGTGGTGCTGGGAGTCGCCACCGGGGGGGCTTTCCTTCTCAATCAGCTGGCGATGTTCGCCGTCTACCGGGAATCTTTGACACTGGGCGGCTGGTGTGGAATCGCCATGATTTTGGCCGGAATTCTGCTGGTGTCTTTTGCCAAATAAGATGGATGTCACATCATTTAACAGAATAATGAATGATCCGGTCTGCCGGGCGGAGAAAGGAAGTGAGGATCCCATGAGGTTGAGAAATTCAGTGATATGGTTGAGGGGCGGCAGAGAACGTGGTCCGGCGGATGAGGCATGTTTTTTCACTCTTATCGAACTGCTCATCGTAATCGCGATCATCGCCATTCTTGCCGCGATGCTGCTGCCCGCCCTGAACAAGGCACGGGAGAAAGGCAAAGCCATCGCCTGCGCGGCGAATCTGAAAACGCTCGGAATGGGCGAAGCGCTTTATTCACAGGAGAACGGCGACTATATTGTTCCAACGCAGATGAACGGCAAATGGTGGTGGGAGATTCTCACCGGCTATCCGGATGCGAAAGGAAACCGCAAAGGGCCCGCTTACGGTGGAATCACCCACCGGCGCAATCAGACTGTCGGTCCGCTGGCCTGTCCTGCGGAACCGCTGCCGTTTTCTCTCTATGACGGAATCGGCGTCAAGGACGTCTCCTACGGCCAGACCCATTATGGAACCAACTCCATTCTGCACGGCGGAGTGAGCAATCAGTTCATCAAGAAGAGCTCGATGGTGTATTCGGCAAGTTCCGCCATCTCATTCGGCGACAACAACCGCTGCTTTGAAGTTTATTTCAACTATGTGCAGTTCGTTTCGTTTCGTCACGGCGGTGGCAGGATTCCCGAAACTCCAGCGTCCGACTTCGCCTTGTCCAGGCCGGGACGGGCCAATCTGCTGTATGCCGACGGGCGGGTATCCTCCGCCGATTATCAGACACTGCTGAACGTGCCGGCCAATGACCGGATGGATGCGGCGAAGTCGAGCGGCGAACTGCTGAAATACAGCAAGCCCGCCCGGGCGCTGATCAACGGATTCTACGCTATGCGTGGCGGAATATTGTAAGAGGAGGACGGCGATGAAATATTATCGGATGGCCGGAATTTTTACGGGACTTGCCTTGTTTTTGCCAGGTGTTTCCGGGGCCGCTCCCGCGACCGCATCGGCGGTGACCGATGATTTCAGCGATGTGACGAAATTCCGCTTCAACAGCAACGGCGGAAAATGTGAAACCGTAGTGCCGGACGGTGGCAATGACATCACCTCCGCACTGCGCATTACCGTGAGCCGAAATGCGAAAAATGTCTGGGGGACCGCGATTCGGAGCGCCACCGGGATTCCGCTGGCATGGGACGCCGGGCATGTGTTCGAGGTGCGTTTCCTGGCGCGCTGCCTGAAGCCGCTGCCGGGGCGGGACTACGCGTCGCTCACCGTGATGGTGGAGCTGCCGACGCCGCCCAATGACAAACTTTTCTCCGGCGGTGTGCGGATTTGGGGAAAACAGTGGCGGCGGTACCGGGTCGTCACCTGGAAGCCCGCGGGGAAGAGGTCTCGAGTATTCGCCCCGGGAGAACTGAACTTCGTTTTCCATCTCGGTTATGGAATCCAGACGCTTGAGATCGGTGGAATTGAGCTGATCGATCACGGCGTGACCGACTATCGGAAAATTCGCGACCGGGAGCCCGGCAATTCCGCCGATTACCGGGGCCGGGAGGCGTCGGCTTCCTGGCGGCAGCAGGCGGAGGAGCGGATTGAAACGCTGCGAAAAGGGGATTTTCAACTCCGGCTGCTCGATGAGGAAGGAAACGTGCTCGGCGGCGTGCCGGTGCAGCTGAATCTGGAACGTCACGCGTTTCTCTTCGGCAGCTGTGTACCGGCTCGGACGATCCGGGAGAATCCGCGGTTTGCGCGCGAGTTCGTGAGGCTCTTCAACTGCGGCACGCCGGAGTATGAGATGAAATGGTGCTGGCGGCACAGCTGGAGCTGGAATGAGGAGCTGCAGTTTCTCGAAAAGTTCTTTGCTGACCACCGGATTGTCTTTCGCGGGCATTGTACGGTCTGGCCGTCGTGGGAGCGGACGCCGCACTGGCTCCGCCGTCTGGAAAAGCAGCCGACGGCGCTGCGGGAAGTGGTTCGGGATCACATCGCCTATCAGCTCTTCACGGTGCGGGGAAAAATGCCGGAACTGGATCTGGTCAACGAGGTGCTCTATCACAACGCGGTGCTGAAAATCGCCGGAGGGGAAAGCGAGCTGGCTGAATGGTTCCGTCTGGCGCACCGGGTGGCTCCGGAGATGCGGCTCTATCTCAACGACACCGGCATTCTTACCGCGGCGGATGCGCCGGACAATCCGACCGCGGCCGCGTATCGCCGGGTGATTGACGGATTGAAAAAGGCCGGTGCGCCGCTGGGCGGTATCGGATTTCAGTGCCACGCCTCGATGGCGAAGTTCGCGGCACCGGAGAACGTTCTGCGCGAACTGGACCGCTTTGCCGTCTACGGAGTGCCGTTGAAGATCACCGAATATGATTTCCGCACCACCGACGAGGCTCTGGCGGCCGATTATCTGCGTGACATGCTGTATGTGGCGTTCAGCCATCCGGCGATGACCGGATTCCTGATGTGGGGATTCTGGGACGGCAACCACTGGTGCGGCAGTGCACCGATCTTCGACAAGGATTGGAATCTCAAGCCGTCCGGCCGGGTGTTTGAGGATCTGGTGCATCGGAAATGGCGGACTGCGCTGGAGGGGAAAACCTCGGAAACGGGCTGTTTCACCGGGCGAGGGTTCTACGGGACATACCGGCTCCGAGCGGAGACTGCCGCCGGGCGGAGTCTGATTTACGAATTCACTCTCGAGCCGGAGAAACGGGAGTATGTTCTCCGGCCGCAAAACGGTGCCGGGCGGGGAGGGCGAAAATGAGGTTGACGGAAAAACTCTCGGTATCCTTCTGGATCTGGGCGCTGCAGGATCTGCCTCCGGGCGGCTGCTATCACGATCTGGATGCCCGGATGCGGGAACTCCGGGCGAGGGGGTTCAACTGCATCGCCTGTGATTCCGGGGCGGGACTCGCCTTCGATCTGGAAGGAAGGCCGCGCGGCGCGATCGAGGTGCTTGAACCGTTTCCCGGGTTCAGCCGGAAAATCCGCCAGCAGTTTGCGGTAGGAGGGGCCGGACAATGCGATTACCGGGCACGGTTACTGGAACTGTTCCGCGCGGCGAAGCGTCACGGGGTGAAGATCATTCTTTCGAGCTTCTATTATCTGCACAGTTACTGGTACGCGGCGGAAACGGTCAACGACGAACTGTTTGCCATTCCGCCGCATGAACGGTTCCGCCGTTTCGCCGGACTGCTGGCGCGGATTCTCGAAGAGCTGGGGGCGCACGATCTTCTGTCGCAGCTGGCGTTTGCCGAAATTTTCAATGAGGCGGACGGGCTGCCGTTCGTTGGCGGCTACGACAACGTGCTGAACTATCCAGCAGCGGAGCGGCGGAGGTTCCGCGAGGAGCACGAGGAGGCGCTGGCGGAGCTGGGAAGGCGTTATCCGGAGCTGACGTTTGCATACAGCTCCGCCACACCGTTCACCGATCCGGAGCTGATGCCGCGGAATGCGGCGCTCTGGAACTTTCACTCCTATTACTGCTGGCCGGTGTACGATCTGCTCGAACGCGGCTGGGTATCGCAGAAACCGGACTGCGGAGCGCCGGAGGCCCGGTTCGTGGATGTGGAGCAGCCTTTTGACGCCGTCAGGGACTCCCGGGCTGGGCGGCGAAAGGCGGCGGAGGACTGGTACCGCCGGGTCTGGCTTTACGCGAATCTGCGTCCGGAGCGGCTCCCGGAGTTGGACGCGCTTCTTGCCGGAGAGCTGACGGAACATGAGAACTTCTACCGGGGCAGGGCGGATGAGGCTCTGGCGCGGGCGCTTGAATTGCGCCGCCGATATCTGCCGGAGGCGCAGCTGGCGATGACCGAGGGAGCCACCTATTGTGGAGCGGAAGCGCTCGGCTGGGAGGAGCGCTCGGTGGTGTACTGGCGTCTGGTCAACTACGTGGCGGAATGTTTCGCGCGTTCCGGTGGAATCGCCTGGGCGCCGCGGACCAACTCCGGCTGCGACGATCCCGGCTGGCAGGCGGTGGAAGAACTGCGGGAAGCCAACCGGATCTTTCAGGAAACTTTGCCGGAGCGAATTCCGGAGAAGAACTAGTCTTCCGCGGAGAAATCTGTTTTAGCGCATCCAGCCCTGGATTCTGTAGTTTTCCTCGAACAGTTTTCGTTCCGGGCCGCCGGAATCGGGTTTGAACCACACTTCGAAGTGCGCTCCGTAATACTGTTCCCAGTTGCCTTCGTAGATCGTGAAGTCAAGCTTGCACGGGAAGAGTTCGCCGGGCCGGTCGCTGCCGAAGATTCTGGCGGTGCAGGTGGCCAGCCGCTGTTCGGAGAGGCGGGCGCCTGTGGTGATTTCGTTTGCCCGGAGGGAGAGCAGCCCCGGTTCGCCCGGATTGCACAGGATATCCATGAGGTACATTCCGCCCTGCATACCGTTGTAGAGTCGGAAATGTGGTTCCCGAGCCGGTTTCTGCGGTGGCAGAAGGAGGGCGGAAAACTCCTTTTCCGCGAGTTCCAGCATCTTTGCGGTCATCTGTCGTCCGGCGAAGTCGGTTTCATCGAGGATCGTGACCTTTGCCGTTCCGGCGGGAAACCAGCTCCAGGTGCTGAAGCGTACCCCGTTTGAGGAGGTGGTACTGGAGCCGCGTTCGCTCCGGTCGATGCGGCACCAGGATTTTCCATCCAGCGAGATATAGAAAAAGTACTGGGAGTGGATCCCCTCTCTTTTCCCGGTATCGACATTGGTGATCGGAAATTGGCTGTGGAACGGTCCGATGTCGATGCTGCCGTCTTCGAAAAAGCCGTTCCGCGTGGCGTAAAAACCGTATGCGGAATTCTCATTCGTAGTCCAGTCCGGACTGGCATCCAGATAGTTTTTCAGTCGTTGGCGGCCCTGCGGTGAACGCATCAGTTTTTCCAGCGCCGGGATCCGGCAGAATGCGTCGTCAGGAAGTTTTCTGCCGCAGCCGATGGCGGAGAGCACCTGTTTCTGAAAGGGGTTGCCGGGAGCCCGGAAGGGATCGTCGAAGGGCCGGAACCCGTTCGGCAGCGGCTCTCGAAGCGGGATCCCTTCCGGCAGTTTCAGGTGGTCGGCGAAATGGTCTTTTTCATTCATCAGGAGAAAGAACGCGAGAAGTGCAAATGCCGGGAGCTGGATTGCTCCGACGAGCGCGGAAGAGATCCAGACGGCAGCGCCGCGTTTCCAGTGGCGCTGCAGGAAATGAAGGATTCCGATGACCAGATTGACCGGCAGCAGGAACAGAAACAGCAGAAACGCCGCGGCGGAGACCGTTGCCCAGCCTTTTGCGTCGGGCTGAAGCAGCTGGAAAAATCCCGCTCCGATAGCGGTGAGGCCGGTAAACAGCATCGCCGTCGGAGCCGCCCACCAGCGGGCGAAATACCAGCGGAAGAAGCCGGAAATTATTGAAAAAACTTTATTTCCCATCGTGACTTCGGCAAAGTTCATGAGGCGATTTTTCTGTGTTGAGAAAACCGCATGGTACTTTCATTTTTCTGGCTGCCGAAAATTTAAATGTTACATTGGGAAGGGAATTTTCCGCCCATTTGGGTTAATATATTGCAACAAAGAAAAATTACAAACCGGAAACAATGCGCGGACAATTTGTCGACGATGCGCTGAAAACAATCGAATCCCGATTCCGGGCGAAGTTGATTCAGCAGATGTACGGGAGCTCTCTCGTGGCCGGTTCGACCGTGGGTGGTTGCCGGGTCGATGTACTTTATCTTGGGAATCGTGATGCTTCCCTGTCTGCGGAAGAGTGCCGGTTTGAACTTCGACTCGGCCGTGAGGCACGCTCTTATTCGCTGAGCCGGTATTGCGCGATCATTCCCCTGTTTCTCTATCGGGGCGATGTCCGGGACCATCATTCAGGTGAGCCGTGGAATCATTTTGGTGCTGCTCATGGTCTGGCTGCGGCATTGCGGATACGAACATCTGGAGCCGCGAGCGGGGCGCAAGGCGCGGTCCCGGCGGTTTCTGATGGCGGTGGTGAATGATTTGTTTCATGTGCTTCTATTTCTACGCCTGGACGCTGATGGGGAACCCGGTTCCGGAAAGGGAGGAGACGGGCGCGAGATCCAGTTCGATTGCGGCGACGCCGGCGGCGGGAAGGGAATAGACGCCGTCCGGGATTGGACGCCGGACCGGTTCCAGCTGCATGGCGTTGTGCTCCATGATCTCCAACATTGGATCGGCGGCAATTTCCCAGACGGTCGCTTCCTGTATGGTTCTGCCCGGCACCGAAAGCGGCAGGCGGACGGCGCGATGGGCGGAGGTGTTGACCAGATGCAGAAAAATCCGGTCGCCGTCGCAACTCGCGGTTACGTCGATGTCGCTGTCGGAGCAGCTTGTCGAAACTGCGTACCTGCCGGTGTGTTGACCGAAGAGCGCCATGACTTGCCCCACCGGCATGAGGAAAGGGGTGCCGGACCAGACCGGTGTCGGCAGCAGAATCGCGTTGACCTGCCAGCGGTTTCCGAAGAAGTCGGCGCAGGTGGCGATGTCGAGGAGGTCGCTGTGACGGTGGATCGTGTTCAGGATCCGGGCGTAGGCGACTCCGGCAGCCCAGGTGGAAAGGAGGTCTCCGCGGTTGCGTCCGGCCAGAGTGTAGTGGCCTTCGGTCATCGCGAGACGCTTGCCGAAGGGACGGACCTGCTCCGCCATCCGGGCAAGTTTGCAGTCCACTTCTGTATGGGTCTCCATCAGCGCAGCCCAGGCGGCGTCAGGATCGCGACGGTAGTCGAGGTTGCAGAGCGGCCCGCGGCTGCCGTCGGCGGGATAAGAGTAGTGGCAATGAAAAGCGACCAGATCGAATTTCTCCCCGGCCTCCTCGCAGAGCTGCGGAGCCCAGTCGTCGTCGCCCCAGGCGAGGAGCTTCAGCGTCGGGTCGACCCGGCGCATGGCGTCGGAAAACCGCCGGAGCGCGGCGATGTTCTCGCTGCAGCTGAAACCGTCCCGGATCCGCTTATGGCAGCCGGTCGCTTCGGGGTAGGCGTAACTGGTCTCGTTGCCGAGTTGCCAGTAACGGATGTTCCAGGGAAGGGGGTGGCCATGTCTGCGCCGGAGTGGATGGTCCGGCTGATTGCAGTAAGCGACCCATTCGGCGGCCTCCTGTGCGGTGCCGAGGCGGTCCATGTCCGGACGGGGGCGGGCCCAGTTCCGGCGGCCGTCCGATTCGAAATTGACGCAGAAGAGGGGGTCGGCGCCGACGGTACGGCAGAGGTCGGCGATTTCGGCGGTGCCGACCTGATTGGAGTAGACACCCTCCCAGGTGAGATTGAGCATCGGGCGCCGTTCGTGGCGGGGACCGACCGCCTCCTGCCAGTGGTAGTAGCTGGAGAAGCAGCCGCCCCAGCGGATCATCGGCGGCGCGAGTTTGCGGATGATTTCGACTGTGGATGGCTGCCATTGTTCGGCGACGTAGTCCCAGGCGGCGTCGATCGAGGAATCGGCGTTGCCGAGCGGTTCTGCGAACTGCATGGTGAGGTAGGGCGAAATCGCGTGAAGCGGCCGGGGATCAATCTGAATCATGTTAAAATTCTCCATACACATTAAGGTTGAGTGATGCCAAGGTCGGCATTGACCAGTTTTTTCGCAACTTCCGCTGGATTGCCTTTCCCGGTGAAAATGAAGACGTAACATGGTTTCGGCGGTCGGTACGCTGCTCCGGAGGCGACATCACTCTGGAGCGGATGGTAGGAATCCGGGTGCATCGAACCATCCTTTCCCCGATAAAAGTTGAATTTGACCAATGTGGTTGATGCTGTTGCACCGAGAAAGTCTCCATTGCTGCTTTCCCACGCGGCAAAATTAACGTATGGATTCCGGCTGTGCGGAAGTTCACGTTTGGTGCGCGGGGAAAATTTTGGGTACGGCATGAAATAGATTCCCCGGAGCTTCAGTGGAGATTTCCCGAGGTTGCATACTTTCGTCACTTCGGCGATGGTGCTGGTCCCCGTTTTCGGCAGCAGAATCCGGAAATGGATGGAGAAATTACCTGCGGTGCTTTCCCCTTTGGCCTCTCCTTGCAGAAGAATTCCACTGGTGAGCCGTTTTGCGGAGATGGATTCGATCCGGTCGGCGTGTTCCCACACGGTATTGCCGTCGGAATCGAGCAACCGGAGCAGGAATCGCAATTGCCCCACCGGCCGCTCGTTCAACAACAAAGAAACCTCATTGCTGTTCTCCGGAAGATGCAGTTCTATTTCCCGGTTTCCTGCGACGATGTGTTTGCTGTTCCCGGTTATCTTGAGCGGGGCATCGGAGGGGAATGCGGTGTCTGCTTTCGCCGAAAATCCGGCGTAAAGACGCCCTTGTTTCGGGAGGTTGCGGTGTGGCGGCATCTGGCTGCGCAGGGCATCGACATCGGCATGAACCCGTCGGAAAGTCTCAGTCAACTCCTGGTACGGTTCATCCTGTTCATTGACCAGCCCGTAGTTGCCGGTTTCCGGGAAATTCTTTCGCACTCCGAGTTTGGGGTCATCACAGTAACGGTACCAGTTGTGGCCGACCATGTACGGCTGGGTTGCCAGAGTACGGATAAAGAGCTCTGCGGCACGGCTGCGTTCGGTCTGCGTTGCCAGCCGATGGCCAGCTCCAGCAAGGCAGGGCATGCCACTGTCCAGCCCCAGAAATGCCCATTCGGTCACCAGCATCGGGCGGCCGGTCCACGCCTGCACCCGGGCCATTTTGAAAACGAGTTCTCCGGTGTCTGTAAATAGTTTGTCCTGCGTGAAATCCACATAAGGATAGATGTTGAAGGAGACGACATCGCAGTATTTTCCTGCGGCCCGCCAGATCCGTTCGTGCGCATCCAGCCCGGCGAAGCGGCAGCCGAGCAGCATATGATGCGGGGTGATCGCACGAATTGTGTCACGAATGGTCCGAAAATAAGTTTCGGCGGTCAGTGTGAGAAAATCCTGCTTCAGCGCCAGCTGCTGGGCAGTGCGGTGCGGGATTTTTTTCGGCAGGGATTCCGGGGCGAAATCGGCGATCCGGGTTCCCCAGAAGCGGTTAAAGGCCTTGACGTCACCCTTGAACCGTTCGTTCAGGAAGCGGGCCAGGGCGATTTTCGCGGTGTGGCTCGCCGGTTTGGCGAGGACCGCGTTGAAAACACCGGAACCGTCAATTTCCCGTACGTTTGTTCCCTGCCAGCAAAGCTCATTATCGCAGAAATACCCCATGAAATAGGGATTCTCGATCTCTCGGCCCACCTGTTCGAGGAAGCGGCGGCGGCACCACTCGGCGAAACGGGGATGGAAAGGATTCGGCAGCCCGGTCCCCACCCGGCCGCGATAGGGCATGATGTCGTACTCATCTCCGAAGGCGGAGAAGGAGCTCCCGAGCATCAGGTTGACGGAGAACGGCAGTCGGTTGCGAAACTGGCTGTCGCAGGTTCCGGCGAAATTGAATCCCCACGTTTTGAGCCGTTTCATCGTATGCTCCCTCCAGGCCGCGGGGGAGCCGAACAGCTTCTGGACATTTCGTCCATAGGGGGAATACCCCAGCGCTTCGCAGAACCGTCCGCCGAAATGCAGGCCGTCGATTCCACAGGCGAAAAAGCCTTTGCCTTCTGGATCGATCAACCACCAGCGGCCGTTGGAATCCTTTTCCACCCGGAAAAATCCGGTTGCCCGGGAGCGGACCTTGGCCGAAACATTGCCGGGAGAGCGGTATTGCGGACGATGCCGCGTCTCTTTCGGCGGAAGCGGCTCCGGTACGGCGGTTTCGTCGCTGCGGGTACTGGCGGCGGGATCGTGAAATTCACTCTGCAGCGCTGTTGTGTAGAGCGCAAGTCCCATCGGGAATTTTCCTGCTCCATCCTCAGGTTCAGCAACGAGGCGACAGAGCACTTCTCCCTGTGGTGTCAATACTTCGCCGGTGGCGCGGCCGTGGTTATTGCGGAGCCGGAGGCGGTACTCTCTGCCGTACTCCCATTGGAACAGCTTGCCGGTTTCGATTTGAGTGGGAATGGTACAGTTCTGACCGTTTCGAATCAACGTAAGTTCCACTTTTCTCAGGCGATGATCGACCAAGGTAAGGCGCCACGTGTCGCGTACACTTCGATTGCGGCGTCTGACGAGTGCGAGTCCTGCTTCCACTCTATCCTTACCGAGTTTTTTCATCGGGCGGATCGTCACTTCCGCTGTGAAGGGATCCGCAGCCGGTGTGATCCGGCAGGGGAGATAATCGCCGCTGGAAAGGTTGCAGATTCGACCATTTGCCCAGCGCCACATAACGCTGGAACCGGCATCCCAGTCCAGGGCGTTGACCGGTAGCGACATTGTGTTGCCTCCGCACAGACGGGCAGCGAACAATAAACAAAAGATGAAGATTTGTTGTTTCATGGCATCTCCTCATCAGGATGTCAAAACAGGATCCGTATCAGATTGGAATTTACTCCGGCATAGATGCGCATGGGCTGGTTGCGCAGATTCAACTGGCTTCTGGAAGCCACGTGGCCATCGAGAAAAGCCAGATTGCTACGATTGCTGTGACGGAGTATAATACCACAGCTCAATCCCCAATCGGCACTGTGGATTTCAACTCGTGAAAATTCTTGACCTGCATAAGGATGAGTGATGTTATAGCTTGTGTCTGCAAGGAGAACGAATTCTCCTGGATTTTTCAGGCGGGTTTCTTTGAGAAAATAATATCCGTTTGCCTGAGCCCAGGGAAATCCGAAGATGCTTTTATAATAGTTCCACCGAGTAGTGTCAAGTCCTTCTGCAGTGATGAATGTGGGGCCGTTTAACATTCCGTAAGTTTTGCTGCCGAGATCTTTGTCAAGAGTCGGGGGCGTTGCGGACGGGCATGAGACAGATTTTGACCAGAACTGATTCGTGCCGTCAATTGAAATCTGGTTCAAGCTTAGATAGATGGAGCTGGTTTTAGCTCCGAAGAAATTTGCCCAGTAGGTGTAGCCTGTTGGACCGCAGTTAAACCAGAATCCGTTGTTGTCGAACGCATAGGAGGCCATCCCCTGCGCGCATTGCTTGAGGTTGTTGACGCAGCTGGCGCTCCGCGCTTTCTCCCGCGCCTGGTTGAGGGCGGGCAGCAGCAGGGCCGCGAGAATCGCGATGATCGCTATTACAATCAGTAATTCTATCAGAGTAAATCTGCGGCACGCGTCGGCCTGATATGGTTTCTCCTGCATGACCTGAAGCGATCGTCTCATCCGGCACCCCCTGTATTCGAGTTGAACTGCGTTTGCGGCAATGGTCCATAATCATTTCCGTCACCAGTTAAAATAATATTATTTTTTTATAAATCAATAGGTTGAAATTTATAGATTTTGACGATATTTTTGGATAAAATGATTATTTACCCGAAGGAGCATCACTGTGAATGAGCTGGTTTTCTCCTACGCCGGGGCGGATCGTCAGAAGCAGACCACCGTCCGCCACTCCCATCGCGGCTGCGAATTGCTCTATGTCGATTCCGGGAGGTGTACGCTGCTGCTGCCGGGAAACTCCGCTCTCGATGGACAACCCGGCAGCGTCTTCCTGCTGCCGGCGCATACGGAGCACGAACGGCACAATCCGGTCGAATGCCGCACCTGCTATGCGGTGTTTGAAACCGATTCTCCGCTGTTCGACTCCGGTCCGCGACGGATCAAAACCGGGGAGGATTCCCTGATCCGGCAATGGTTCAACTGTCTGCCGGAGCTGAATAACAGCTATGAGGCGGAACAGGCCGGTGCACTGATCCGAACCATTCTGCTCCGCCTGGAACGGATCGAACAGCAGCAGCGGGAGGAGGAGATGCTTCACCCCGGATTGAAGCGCGCCTGCGTCTATCTGAAGGAACATTGCCGCCGGGAAATCTCCATCGGGGAGCTGGCGCACCATGCCGGTGTCAGCCAGAGCCACCTCAATCTTCTTTTTCGACGCAAGTTCGGTGTCGGGCCACAACATTATCTGCTCGATCTGCGCATGAAACTCGCCCGCCGTCTGCTTCTGAATCCCTATGAACGAATTTCCGATGTGGCCGAACAGTGCGGATTTCGCGACATTCACTATTTTACCCGCTGTTTCAAGGCGTTCCACGGAGTACCGCCGGGGCTCTATCGCCGCAGCCCCTCCCGGTTCGCCGATGCCGAGTGCCGTCCCGCCGTCGTCGCCGCGGCTCTCCGCAATCCCGAAAAAACGGCCACCGGGGTGCGTGCCGGTCAGGGCTGATCGGCGCCCGGTTCCGCCGGAGGGTCGAGGCGAAACTCCACCAGCAGCGGCGCGTGGTCGCTCAGGGGACCGTGTCCCTCGATGGTGAACTCCTTTTTCAGCAGCTGGCGGAGGACCGGCCGGAGCGGAAGTGCCGCGCTGGGGCGGTAAAATATGTGGTCGATCGGCGGCCAGCCGCTGAAGCCCAGCTCCAGCGTGGAACTGCGCAGACCCGCCTGTTCCAGAAACTCCGCAAGTTCCGGCGAGGCGGGCTGCAGATTGAAATCCCCGCAGGCGATGACTGCGTGATCCGGCGGAGAATTGCGTTGGATGAATACGGCAAACTGTTTCAGCTGGTTCCGCCGCGCCTCCCCGGAAACCGCCGGCGTCCCCGCAGCGAGGTGGGTGGTGTAAACGTCGAGCTTCTGCCGGTTCAGTTCGATCCGCGCCAGAAGCACTCCTTTCGATGCGGCCCGGTTCTCAAGAGAGCCTTCGTCTTCGAAGTATTCCGCCGCCGCTCCGGTGATTGGAAAGCGCGAAAGCACTGCCAGTCCGGAGTTGGTCGGTTTCAGCAGATGGCGGCGACGGCCGAAGCGGGCGCCGCTGTGGAGCCCGTTCTGTTCAAACAGCTGTTGGTAACCGCAGAAGCTTTCCTGAAGACTGGCCAGGTCGAAGGGGCGAAGCCGTTCCCCGATCAGCGGGCTTTTCCAGCCACAGTCATCGAGCAGCGGGCGCGCCTGAATGTTGTAGCTTACGACGGTGAAACTTCTGCGCGGCGTCCCGATTTCCGCTGGTCGGGGGGTGATTTCCACCGGCGAAGGAGTGCAGCCGGTGTACAGCACACACAGAACCGCCCCGGCGATGCAAACCGGTCTCGCTGCCGGAATCCAGAGTCGTTTTGGCATGGAAAATCGATTCATGGAGATAAAATATCTCCGGATCCGGCGCACGTCAAGTTTCCCGATAGCGGAATGGAATGATTCCCAGCAGTGCGATGACGCCGGCGAGGAAGAAGCGGGGGAAGTTTTCACCCGTGAAGAAGCTCGTGCCAAGCAGAAAGGCGCCGATGACCCGCGACAGCCCGTAACCACCGTAGAAGAGGGCGCCGCTGAATGCCATCGCCATGGTTTTGTTGCCCGGACGGGCCAGATTCATCATCTCCGCCGAAGCGATCACCGAAATCGCCGCCGTGGCGAAACTGTGCAGAAAGAGTGCTGCTCCGGCGAGGACGAGTTCCGCACAGTTTCCGGAACGGATGGCGAAGAGGAGCAGTGCCGCCGCCGCATAGCCGAGATGGAGAATCAGCAGCAGCCGGGGAGAGGCGATTTGTCGGATCAGGAGCGGCATCGCCCGGTAACCGGCCAGCATGCCGGCGAGGCTCGCTGCGGAAAAGAGAATGAGGACGTTGTCTTCCACGTTCAGAACAGTTTTGAGATAGAGCAGAGCCGCCGGAACCGTCGCGTAGCCGAAGAGATTCAGCCCGAAGACATAGAGAGAAAATTTCCGCAGCGGACGGTTGGCAAGAGCGTGTTTCAAGCCGGCGGCAATCTCCGGAACCTCCCGTACCGGGACCGGGTAGTCCGGGATCCGCCGGATCCAGAAGAGCCGTCCGCAGAAGAGGATGCCGGAGAAAAAAAGGATCAGCTGGAGACGTCCGATCGAGGGATTTTTCCCCGCCGCGACCGCCGCGAGACAGAGGAAAATTACACCGCTGAGCTGGTGGCAGAACCGCATCCGGCTCAGAAATCCGGCTCGGCGGCGCGGCGGCAGGAAACTTTCCAGAAGCGGAAACCAGGTGGCGATGAAGCCGGTAAGACAGAAGGCGGTCGCAGCGATCGCTCCGATCAGCACCGGCATCGCGGCTCTGCCGAACCAGGGGGCGGCGACTGCGGCAAAGTAGCAGCACCCGGCGGCTGAACAGGCGATGTTGAGCAGCCTCCTACCACCGCACCGTACCGCCAGCGCCGCCATCGGAATCAGCAGCAGCCCGTTGAAGAGCGGCAGCAGGGAGGTAGTGAGCATGGCCAGTTCGTCACCGGCTCCGAGGCCGGCGGCGAAAAGCAGGATCACCGCGCTGTCGGTGAGTACAACCTCTCCGGTGAAGCCGCAGCAGGAGGAGAGAATCGCTTTCCACTCGGATTTTCGTCTTTCATTCATGGTTTCATCCGGATGGAGCCGTTTTCCACCAGCCTGACATCGATCAGCGTATGTATCGGGCTGCGCTTCTTCATCATCGGCCGGTTGGTGATGTAGTATTCGGCCCATTCCAGCAGATTTTCGGAGCGGAAGCCGATACAGTCGAAGTGGTAGTCCAGATGGGCGAACCGCTGGTCCTGCGGATGGTCGAAGGTCAATACGCCGATTCCGGAGAAACGTTCCGGCTCCGGTTCCAGCAGTTCGCGCCGGTAGGTGTCGGCAAACTCTCCGGCGAGGAAGAGGATGCTGTCGGGGAGCCGGTCCACTGTGTCGAAGTAGCGGCGCAGAAGCGGCGCGGTCTGTTCCTTCTTCCCTTCATGAATGAAATCGATGCGGCATTCGGGTGCGAGAAAGCGCATTTCGCCGCAGAACGCCTTGCACCGCTCCATGCGGGTCGGATGGCGTTCGGCGAGGTGGACGGCGATGTGGCGGTGGCGGTGACGGACGAGATGGCATGCGGCAAGTTCTCCGCCGCGGGTGTTGTCCGGCGAGAGGGTCACATCGGCGTTGCTTCTGGTCGAGAGAGTCACGGTGTACAGATCCGGATTGACCCGGCGCGCTTCATCGATGATGGCGTTGTCCGGCACCGAAAGGAACACGGCGACGTCGCAGACTGCCGCCGTATCGAGAAACTCCGTCCGTGCGGTGCGGTGGCAGGTCCGGCAGCAGTGAAAGCCCAGTTCCCGGATGTTGGCCAGCAGTTTCTCCCCATAGTGGGAAAGATAGGGATGATCGATGAAGTCGAAAAGCACTTTGAAGCGTTTCCCGCGCCGGTGGGTGAAGAAGCCGCAGCGGTTGAGCGCGTCGGTGACCCGTTCGCGCGTTTCCCGCCTGACTGCCGGATCGAGGTTGACCACCCGGTAGACCGTCATGGCGCTCACGCCCAGCTCCCGGGCGATTTCGCGAAAGTTGACGTTGAGACTCCCGGTTCTGCGTTCCATCGTCACCTCCGCGTGGTTTTTCCCTGCAGAATCTCTGCAAGCCGGGGAGAGAGGATTTCCCGGCTGTCGTCGTCGACCAGACTGAAACGGTTGCCGTCATTCGGCGTGCTCAGATAGTTCCAGGCGCACCAGGGAATGCCGTGTTCCTCCAGCAGGCCGATGAGGTCATTCATCCAGTTTTCCCGGTACTCCAGGCGGCAGTGGCGGATGGTGCCGAATTCGCCGCACCAGAGAGGTGTTTCCGGCCGTTGCCGCTGAAATTCGAATACCGGTTCCAGCAGGTGTTCTAGGTAGGCGCGGTCGATCCGGTCGAATCCGTCGTACCGGGCGGGGTTGCCGTCGACGAGTGCCCGGTATTCCCGATAGGGGGCGGCGTCGCCCGGATAGCACATCTTCCGGTTGTAGTAGAGCGGCCCCGGCTGAAGCACACCTTGTTGATGGGTGAATTCAAACGGTTCATAGCAGTGGAAGGTGCAGGCAACCGCCGGATCGTCAAATTGCGGCAGGGCTGAGAGCGTTTCCGGACTGTTCCAGCGGATGCTTCCGACGATGATCCGCCGTTCGGGATTGGCCCTGCGGATTGCCGCGACCGTCCGCTGCGCGAGGTTGTTCCACTGCTCCGGCGGCACGTCGCGTACTTCATTGAGCAGTTCGAAGGCGACGGAATCCGCCTGATGCCAGCGCCGTTCGATCTCCAGCCAGAGATTGATGAAGCGCTCCTGGAGCGCGGCGTCTTCCAGCAGGGTGACCGGTTCGGCGATGTCGCAGTAGTTGCCGATCGCCTTGTGGAGGTTCAGTACGGCGTTCAGACGGTATTTCCGACACCAGCCGAGAAATTCGTCGATTTTCCGGAAGAGCGGTTCGCGCGGGACTCCCGGCGCGGATTCCAGCACGATCTGATCGAATCCGAGGCGGACGTGATCCATCCCCCACGAGGCGATTCTTCGGATATCCTCTTCGGTGATGTAGCTTTCGAAGTGCTCCATGTCGCCGACGGTGATGGGGTGGCGCCACGCTTCCGGGAGCACGTTGAAACGTTTGTAATTGGTCAGCCACCCGCCGATGCCCATGCCACGGCGAAACCCTGCAAAACGATCGATCTCTCTCATCGGAATTCCTTTCAGTTTCCGGTGTTTAACATAGAAGGAAAAACGCCGGTTTGCAATGGGAAAATCCGGAATAAAATGTGAAAGATGTCACATTCCCCTGTCGCACTCCGTGCTGTTTTGCCGCAAAGGTGAAAAAAACTTCTGGAAAGGGCTTGCAATTTTAAAAATTCTCTGCTATTAGTAACCGCGTCGAGCGGATTCACCCGGATTTTGCGCGGAGCTGTTTCAAATTCGGAGCCGGCGGAAAACGCCGAGCCGGGCGGTTCCGTGCCGCCCTTCTCCAGATATTGTCATCTTCGCCGGGAATCGGGGATATTTCGTTTTTCACGAGAAACAACAACGTTCAAACCTGGAAGGGGAATCTTATGACCAAGGCAACCGAGTGCAGAAATTTCGTCATTGCGGGCCATTCCGGCAGCGGAAAGAGCACCTTGTGCGAACTCATGCTCGTCAAGGGTGGTGTCATTCCGCGTGCCGGAAGCATCGATGCCGGGACCACCGTCTCCGACTTCATGGCCGAAGAGCAGGAGCGGCGGTCGAGCATCTATTCGACCTGCTTGAACTGCACCTGGAAAGGGAATCGGTTCTTCTTCGTGGATACTCCCGGATACGGCGAGTTCATCGGGCAGTACGCCGCCGCCGTACGCGCCGCCGACGCCGCATTGGTGGTGCTTGACGCCATCGACGGACCGCAGGTCGGTACCGCCCGGGCCTGGAAGATGTCCAAACAGCGCGGCATTCCCCGGTTCGGCCTGATCAACCGGCTGGACAAGGATCGCGCCGATTTTCGCGGCACGCTTGAAGAAATGCGCAAAAATCACGGTAAAAACGTCATCATTCCGCTCTACTGGCCGGTCGGGGAGGGGGCGAACTTCTCCCGGGTGGTCAACGTTCTCTTCGACAAGGAGATTCCGGCGGAGATCGCCGATGACGTCGCCGAATGCCGCGGACTCTGGCTCGACGCCATCGCCGAAACCGACGACGACCTCATGATGCGCTACCTTGACGGGGAAGAACTTTCCGACGAGGAGATCCGCACCGGGCTTCGCAAGTCGATCAAGACGGGGCGTACCATTCCGGTTTTCGCCGGCAGTTCGGTCAAGGATATCGGCATTACCGAACTTATGGATGCGATCGTCGAGCTTTTCCCGACGCCGCTCAATTACGTCACCGTCGACGGTGCCAAGCGCAAGATCGCCGACGACACCGACGCAATCGGCGTGGTGTTCAAGAGCATCAATGACCCGTTCGTGGGGCAGCTCACCTTTGTTCGTACGGTTTCCGGCGTGTTCCGGGCGGATTCCGATATTTACAACCTCTCCCGGCCGGGGGTCAAGGAGCGTTTCGGCACGCTCTTCTTCATGAACGGCAAGAGTCAGGTCAACACCACGGAGGCCGGGCCGGGATCGATCTTTGCAATTGCCAAGCTCAAGGACACCCATATCGGCGACACGGTTTCGAACAGTCAGGGCGAACATGTCCTCCCGGGAATCGTCTTCCCTGAACCGGTCATGTCCTACGCAGTTTCCGCCGCCAAGTCGGGTGAGGATGAAAAGATCACGGCTGGACTTCACAAGATCATCGAATGCATTCCGACGGTCCGGCTCGGGCGCGACGACGAAACCCATGAACTGCTCCTCTCCGGCATGGGTGACCAGCAGCTTGCGATCGTCTCGAAACGGCTCAAGGATCAGTTCAAGGTCGAGGCGGTTCTTTCCACTCCGAAGATTCCCTACCGTGAGACGATTACCGCCAACGGTGAAGGACACTATCGTCACAAGAAGCAGACCGGAGGCGCCGGCCAGTTCGCTGAGGTCTACCTGCGGATCTCGCCGGCACCCGAATATGAATTCGTCAACGAGGTGGTCGGCGGAACCATTCCCAAGAACTTCATTCCCGCCGTGGAGAAGGGGGTCGCCGAAATGATGGACCGCGGGCCGCTGGTCGGCTGCCATGTCGAAGGGGTCCGGGTGGCGGTCTACGACGGCAAATATCACCCGGTCGATTCCAATGAAATGGCGTTCAAGATTGCGGCCAGAATGGCCTTCCGCGAGGCGATGAATCAGGCGAAACCGGTTCTGCTGGAACCGGTGATGCGGGTTGAAGTGCACATTCCGCACGCCTACACCGGCGACATCACCGGTGACCTCAACCACAAGCGAGGCCGCATTCTCGGCATGGATATGGAAGAGGGCATGGAGGTGGTTCAGGCGGAAGTTCCGCTCGCGGAGATGCACAAGTACGCCACCGAACTGCGCAGTATGACCCAGGGGCGCGGCTCGTTTGAAATGCGGTTTGTCCGTTACGAACAGGTGCCGGCCAACGTCGCCGCCGAGGTGATCGCGAAGCATCAGCAGGAGACTGAGGCGGAATAACTCTCTGCGGAAACAGATCGGGACCGTTTTCCGAAGTTGGAAAACGGTCCCGTTTTTTCTGCCGGCGGCAGGGAGGGGGGATGCCCCGCTCTCCCCTCGCGTGCTGCCGGATCAGCGTTCGCGGTGGTCGATAACCCGGCGGGCCTTGCCTTCGCTCCGCTGAATGGTGTTGGGTGCCACGAGTTTGACGCGGACCCGGATGCCGATCAGTCCTTCGACCGCCGCGGTCAGGCGGTGCTGCAGGTCCTCCATGGAACGCACTTTATCGGAGAAGAGCTCCTCGTTGATTTCGACGTCCACTTCAATGTTGTCGAGACCGTTTTCGGTGTAGAGGATGATGTTGTAATGCGGCATCGTCCCCTCAATCGAAAGGAGCGCAGTTTCGATCTGCGACGGAAAGACGTTGACGCCGCGGATGATGAACATGTCATCGCTGCGGGAGCTGATCCGTTCGATCCGGCGCAGCGTGCGGCCGCATTCGCACGGCTCGGCGATGATCCGGGTGAGATCGCGGGTGCGGTAGCGGATCATCGGCATGGCGACCTTGGTCAACGTGGTGAGCACCAGTTCGCCGAATTCGCCGTCGGGGAGCACTTCGCCGGTTTCCGGATTGATGATTTCCGGGTAGAAATGGTCTTCGAAGATGTGCATCCCCTTCTGGCAGCGGCATTCGATGCCGACGCCGGGGCCGATGATCTCGGAGAGTCCGTAAATGTCATAGGCTTTGATGCCGGAGGCGGCTTCGATCCGTTTGCGCATCTCCTCCGTCCACGGTTCTGCGCCGAAGAGGCCCGCCTTGATCGGGAGCTTGCGCATGTCGATGCCTTCCGCGGCGGCCTGCTCGATCATGAAGTTGAAGTAGGAGGGGGTGCAGCAGATGGCGGTGGTGCCGAAGTCGCGCATGAGCATGATCTGCCGTTTGGTATTGCCGCCGGAGGTTGGAACCACTGTCGCGCCGAGTGCCTCCGCGCCGTAGTGTGCGCCGAGTCCGCCGGTGAACAGACCGTAGCCGTAGGAGACCTGAATGACGTCGGTGCGGTTGAGCCCGCAGCTGGCCATGGCGCGCTTGACCACCTCCATCCAGACTTCGAGGTCGGAACGGGTGTAGCCGACGACGATCGGTTTCCCGGTTGTGCCGCTGGAGGCGTGGAGCCGGACTACTTCCGACATCGGGACTGCGAACAGGCCGAAGGGATAGGTGTCACGCAGGTCGGCTTTGACCATGAAGGGCAGTTTGGCGATATCGGCGAGGGACCGGACGTCGGCGGGAACGAGTTTGCGCTCTTCCATCCGTCGGCGGAAGAGTTCGACATGATCGTAAGAATGTTGAACCACTTTGCGAAGCCGTTCCAGCTGGAGTTCGCGCAGATAGTCCTGCCGTACGAAATCCAGGGCGCTCAGATCATCATTCAAATAAAGCGAACCCATTTCAAAATCCTCATAATAAAGTTAATCAAAAAATATACACCCGCTTGCGGAAAAGCTCAAGTCCCTGATGTGAGATTTTCCCGCTCTTTCCTGCCGGCAGGCCGGAGAAATCGCAGGGGAAGTGGTGCGCGGCGCGGGAATCGAACCCGCAAGCCTTGCGGCGCAGGAACCTAAATCCTGTGCGTTTGCCAATTTCGCCAGCCGCGCAGCGGAGAAAGTTTCCGTACTATACCGCCGGAAACGGAAAAATCAATTCCGGGATGCGGATTTTTCACTCTCTGCTTTGGTCTCCGGCAGCTTCACCGGCGGCACATCGAATGCTCCGGTGAGTTCCGTGCCGTGGCGGTAGGCCCAGATTACGCTCATGAGGGCGATGAAGCCGCCGACTAAATAGGCGCAGTCGAGGTTCAGACCGAAGCCGACCGGGCCGCCGTGCGCCGGGCTGATCCAGAGGATGTAGGTTGCCACAATGAAGGTCATGAATGCCCCGGGTACCGCGGTGACCCAGCCCGGTTTCCGGCGCGAAACCAGCCAGACGGTGACTGCGGTCAGCGTACAGGAGGCGAGCACCTGATTGCCCCAGGCAAAATAGTTCCAGAGCTGGTTGAATGTTTTGGCACTCTGGTTCGACCACCAGAGCAATCCGGAGACGATGGCAATCAGCGGCAGGCAGAGCATAATCCGGTTGCGGATCGATTTCTGATCGACGCCGACGATCTCCGCCAGGCTGAGCCGCATGCTGCGCATGGCGGTATCTCCCGAGGTGATGGCGAGGATGATGACGCTGATGACGGTGATCGCTCCGACGCCGCGCCCGAGGAAGTGGGTGGTGATTTCCGTGAGGACGTTGGTCGGATTCTCAGCCATCATCTGCGGGAAGAGGTTGTAGATCGCCAGCCCGGCGGCGGCCCAGATCATGCCGATGACCCCCTCAACCACCATCATGCCGTAGAAGCTCGACCGCGCCTGCTTTTCATGCTTCATGGTTCGCGCGATGATCGGCGACTGTGTGGCATGGAATCCGGAGAGGATGCCACAGGCGATGGTGACAAAGAGCATCGGCAGGATCGGCATGTTGTTCTCCGGGGTGAACATCGCGGCCTTGAAGGCGGCGCTCTCTTCCAGCAGGGCGGGATTGCCGATCGCCTCATACATCAGCACGCCGAAGATCGCCAGTGTGCCGAGGATCAGCATGGCGCCGAAGAGCGGATAAACCGAGCCGATGATCTTGTCCACCGGGAAGAGGGTTGCGGCGATGTAGTAGAGAAAAATGCAGAGAACCGCGGTCCAGAAGAGCGCGTCCGAAGGCCAGAAGCCGTCGATCAGCCGGGCTGGAATGTTGATGAAGACTGCAACCACCAGCAGAAGCAGAAAGATCATGAAGAGTGAAAAGATGAAATAGAAGGTCTTTCCGGTGGTCATCCGGATGAGGGCGGGCAGATTGGCGCCGTCGTGGCGCAGTGACATCATGCCGGCGGTGAAGTCGTGAACCGCGCCGCCGATGATGTTGCCGATCGGGATGATGACGAAGGCGATCACGCCGAACTTGATTCCGAGAATGACGCCGATCACCGGACCGACGCCGGCGATGTTGAGCAGCTGGATGAGCATGTTCTTCCAGTGGGGCAGTTCGACATAATCGACGCCATCAGCGCGGGTTTTCGCCGGAGTGGGGCGGTCGTCCGGCTCCAGGATGTTCTCGATGAATTTCCCGTACGTGCAATACCCGACGATCAGAATCGCCAGCCCCAGAAGAAACAGCAACATGATTACCTTCCCCGATGAGTTGATTTGTTCCATACCGGTAACAGATTAATATACATCAGCGGGGAAAGAATTGCAACTTTTTTTTCGCGGAAGAGTTCTCAGCAGCAGGGCTCCTGCGGCACCAGCCGGACCCCTTCCGGCAGGCGGATTTCCGGCGCTTTGCCCGCTTCCTGTTCGATCGTGACCGGGCCGCGGGGCGTCGGTATGCCTATGCGCATCCATTGCAGCCCGGCAAGCCGGGGGGTGACCGAGAGTTCGCCGCCGCCCGGCGACAGGAAACGGACGCCGGAGAGAGTCTCGCTCAGCCAGAAGCAGGGCGCGGAGGCCCAGCCGTGGCAGAGACTGTGGCGCAGCCCCTTGTAGCAATAGTTGCCGTAATCCGCATGAAGGTCGCGCACTCCGGGCGGGGGCAGTTCGTCGATGCGGCCGGAGTTCTCCAGCCAGTCGAGGTTGAAATCCTCCCAGAAGGTGGTGGCGCCGCGGTCGATCATCGCGCCCCAGTAAGAGCGGATCAGTTGAACTCCTTCCTCGATTTTGTCCAGTTGGGCCATGGCGTCGAGCACGAAGGCTCCGCCGAAGGTGCTGATGTTTTTCCCGGGGGAGGAGAGGAGGGTTTCGCTCCGGTCGGCGATTCCGCCGAGGATCTGGAGGGCGGCGGCGGTTTTGTTTCCCGTGCATTCGGGGCGATGGTTTGAAAGCCGGGTGATGGTGGTGCGGCAGAGTTCCAGAAGCTGTCCGTCTCCGAGGGCGGCGGCGAGTTCGGCTCCCCGGCGGAAGGCGAACGCCATCAGCCCCTGCAGACCGGCGTGCTTGGCGACGTCGTCGTCGTTGCTCGGCCAGTCGAGAAACCGCCGTCCCGGAAGGTGTTCTGCGCCGGCTTCATCGATATAGGAGGCGAACTGTTTCGCGAGATTGCGGAGGTAGGAGTGCTGTTCCTTCAGGTAATCCAGTCTGCCGGAGACGCGGAAGTATTCGCTCTGGCAGACAATCCACCAGAGTGAGTAGCTGGTGATGTTGTTCATCGTCGCGGGCAGGGGGGTGTCGTCGCGGACATAATCGAGGCTCCGGGGGAGGATTTCGTGGCAGCCATAGGCGGCGATTACGCTCTTGAGTTCGGGATAGAGGTCGCCCATCCAGACCAGCCGGTCTCGCTTGACTCCGTCGAAGAGGTAGTTGCCCATGCAGAGTCGCACCGTGCGCCGTGCGGTCTCCCAGATCAGATTGAGGCGCGGATCGCTGCATTCGAAGGAACCGCACTCTTCTGCCGGGCATTCGAGTGAGACGGCGAGAATGTTCTGGAGCGTGAGCGGTTCGAGCGCGTCGATGCGGAGGAAGCGGAACCCGGTCGTGCCGTATTCAAAAGTCCCCAGCGCGGGAAGCTGCAGTTCGGTGTCGTGGATGGCGTGGGTCTGGTCCGGGCTCCCCATCGCCTCCGACGCGGACTCTCCGAACCGCAACCGGCAGCGTCCGGCCGACCGGGTGACGATTGCCGCGCCGCCGGCGAGTTCGCAGCCGAAGTCGAGCAGGAGAGCGCTTCCTGCGGGGAGCTGGATGTCATGATCCGCTCGAAACGAACACTGGCACTGCTCTCTGCCGATCAACCGACTGCCGTCGCAGCCGGAACTCCACACAATACGGCGGACGGGCTGATAACTCTTGCGGTACTGAAATGAATTCATTTTCTCTGCCTTTGAACGAATTGTTGCCGGGGGCTGAACATCTTCGGAGGAATTTCGGCCCGCTCTTCCGTCACTATACCGGATTTTCAGTTTTTTTCCATGAACTTTATCACAAAAAACAGGAGAAAATCACCGGAATATCGTCTGGAATCTCACTGAAAACGGCGCATTTGAGCAGACGGCCGACGCAGAACCTGGTGTTTCTGCAGGCGTCTCCCCCGAGTCTTTTTCTGCGTTGCGGTGATGCCGCCAACCCCGGCGAAACATTGCGTTTTCGGAGCGTCCCGCCCGTTTCACTCTGAAAAAATGGAAAAATCCTGCGAATTGTCATTGATTTTTCTCCGGAATGCGGTATGCTATAAAAAACGCAATCGGCAAAGACATCAGGAACCACAGCATACTGCGAAACCCATAGGGAAACCATCACAGGTCGGATTATGGAGCGATTCAGGGAGCTGTACCGTTTTGTCAAACCGTATCGCGGACTGCTGGGAGTAAGCATTATCTTCCACATGTGCAGCACCGGTCTCGGGCTGCTGATGCCGCTGGTTCTCAAGGTCATTATCGACAAAGCGCTCGGTGGAGCCGATCACAGTCTTCTCTTCGTGCTGCTCGGCGGGGTGATCCTGCTCTACTGGGTGCGGGCGTTCTTCTTTTACGCGAGCAACTATTTCACCAACTATCCGGTGCAGCGGATGCTCTTCGATCTGCGGGTCAAGCTTTTCAAGCATCTGCAGAGTCTGTCGCTGCGTTTCTACCAGGAATATCGGACGGGGAAACTGATTTCCAACATCCTGACCGACGTGGCGGCACTTCAGGCGATGATTTCGACGGTGATCGTCGGAATGGCCTCCAATCTTTTTTCTCTGCTTTTCGTAAGCGTCATGCTGATCGTGCTCAGCCCGAAGCTGTCGCTGATCTGTGCGGTGATGCTGCCGGTGGTGTACTTCGTGTTTTCCCGGTTTCGGCGTTCGCTGCGCCGCCGTTCGATGATGTTGCGCGAACACATGTCGGAAGTCTCGGCGAACCTCGCGGAAGTCATCAACGGCATCAAGGTGGTGAAATCCTTCGGCAAGGAGCGTTCCGAGAACCGGAACTTCATGGAGAAACTCAAACCGACGTTCGACATGTCGCTCAATCTCTCCATGCGGAGCATCACCCTGTCGATTGTGATGGATCAGCTCATGATCTACAGTCTGGTTTCGGTGCTCGGGTTCGGCGGCTACATGGTCTCGGAAGGGGAGATGACGGTCGGTGAACTGGTGGCGTTTTACACCTATATGCAGATGTTCTTCGGTCCGGTGGCCGCGTTGACCAACTTTGCTCCGGCGATCAGCGAAGGGAGCGTCAGTGCCGAACGTCTGCTCAACCTGATGGATGCCGTTCCGGAGATCAAGGAACGTGAACACAGCGTTCATCTTCAGCACTCCGACGGTTACGTGGTGTTTGACCGGGTGGGGTTTCAGTATGCGCCGAACCGTCCGGTGCTGGACTCCTTTTCTCTGGATATCGAACCGGGGCGGAAGGTGGCGCTGGTCGGGCCCTCCGGATCCGGGAAATCGACGGTGGCGAGTCTGTTGATGCGTTTCTTCGACGTCAGCCGGGGGCGGATCCTGCTCGACGGAATCGATATCCGCGATCTCTCCACGGAGTCTCTGCGCCGCCATATCGGCATTGTGCTGCAGGAGTCCTTTCTGTTCAGCGGTACGATTGAAGAGAATATCCGCTACGGCAAGCCGGACGCCTCCTTCGAAGAGGTGGTGGAAGCCGCGAAAATGGCCAATGCTTACGAATTCATCCGTGAGCTGCCCAACGGATTCCGGACCGAGGTGGGGGAGAACGGCGTTTCGCTTTCCGGCGGTCAGAAGCAGCGACTGGCCATCGCCCGTACAGTACTTCACAATCCGGCCGTACTGATCCTTGACGAAGCGACCAGTGCGCTGGATACGATTTCCGAATCTGTGGTGCAGCAGGCGCTGGACAAACTGATGGAAAACCGTACGACGATCATCATCGCCCATCGGCTTTCGACGGTGCGCAACGCCGACTGCATCGTGGTGCTCAAGGACGGGCGGATCGCTCAGATGGGCCGTCACGAGCAGCTTCTGCTTCAGGATGGCCCCTACCGCAGTCTCTATGCGATGCAGCTCAAGGAGCAGAAGGAGCATGATTCGCCCAGCTATGAGGCGGGCCGGTTCGGAACACTCCGCGGAAGCGCGGGGAAGGAGGCAACCTCATGACGGTACCGGTTCACAAGTCCGGATTTCGCTGGACGCTGCATCTTTTTGCCGTGGTCGGTTTCTGTCTGTTGGTGCTGATTCTCGGCGGAGTGGTGGCGCTTTTCGTGGTCGAGATTGAGGATGTGATCTACGCCGACGGGAAGATTGTTTCCGAGTTGCCGTTCGACATCATCAGCCACGTGGACGGGCGGGTGATCCGGCTCAATTTCGAAGAAGGCGCCGATGTCAGGGCTGGAGAGGTGATTGCGCAGATCGATTCGATGCAGTACGAAGAGGAGTACGTCGCCATCGAGTCGGCGATCCGGGAGTATGAGGCCGAGCGAGACGTCAAGGCAGCGGAGCTCGCTGCGCTGGAAAGCAATCCGCTGCCGAAGGAGCTCTGGTATGCGGAGACCAATTTGCGGGAGACTGAAGAGCGTGCCAAACGAACCGGAGCACGTCTGATTCGGCTTCAGCGGTTGCGTTCGACCAACGCCATTTCACAGAAGGAGTTCGAAGATACCGAGATCGAAAACATCAAAACGCAGGCGGAGGTCGCCCGGGCCCGGGAAAATTTCGAAAAGGTGAAGTCGGGCCTGGGGGAGAAGAACATCGAAAAGGCGCGCCGCGACATTGCACTGGTGCAGGCGAAGATCGATGGTCGTCGTGCGGCACTGAAGCTGGCTGCCCGTCATCTGGATGATTGCCGGATTGTGGCTCCGTCGGACGGGCGCCTGGTCAGCATCCCCTGCAAGTTCACCATGTATGTGGAAAAGGGAAAAGTCGTGGCGAAAATGTCCTCCGGGAAAGAGATTCATGGACTTGCCTACGTCAATGAAGGGGTGGTGCGGAAGGTCCGCCCCGGTCAGAAGGTGCGCATTTCCAGCGGCGTCTTCAACCGGCTGGAATTCGGCAGCTTCGAAGGCACGGTCGAACGGGTGTACGATACCCCGGAAGAGGGACAGAATGCCGCCGGGACCAAATATCCTGTCGAGATCCGCATCGAGCCGCGCGGTCGTAAACTCAAACTTGGCTCCACTGCGGAGTTTGCGATCGTCGCAGGTCGTGAACCGGTAATCTACTCTTTCCTCGGCATGTCCCGCGAAGATTTCCAGCGCCGCCGCGCCGAGCGTGAGGCGTTGAAGAAGAAGCTCTGAATCGAACCGTTTCCCCCGCGTGTGCCCCGCCGGGAATGGTTCTGGATTCGGCCGGAGCGGTCTGCAGTTCAGCGGTAGAGGGAGTTGCCGGCGGCGTCGATCGCGACCACCAGCGGGAGGTTCTCCACCTCCAGCCGGTAGATCGCCTCCGGGCCGAGCTCGGGAAACGCGACGATTGAACAGCTGCGGATGCATCGGGCGATCAGTGCGCCCGCGCCGCCCGTCGCTGCGAAGTAAACCGCGCCGTACCGCTTCATTGCTTCCACGACCGCCGTCGAACGGTTCCCCTTTCCGATCATGCCGCGCAGCCCGCACTCGGCGATCAGCCGGGGCGAATAGGCATCCATCCGACCGCTGGTGGTGGGACCGGCGCTGCCGATCACCCGCCCTGGCGGAGCGGGACAGGGGCCGACGAAATAGAGTGTCTGCCCATTCAGCTCGACCGGGAGTGGCGCCCCCTGGTCGAGCAGGGCGACCAGCCGGCGGTGCGCAGCGTCCCGGCCGGTCCAGATGACGCCGGAGAGGTGGACCCGGTCTCCGCAGTGGAGTGAGCGAACCTGTTCTTCGGTGAATGGCGTGGAAAGAGAAATGGTGTTCATAACGTCACCTCCGCATGTCTTGCCGCGTGGCAGTTCAGATTGAGCGCCACCGGCATGCTGGCAATGTGGCAGGGATGAAAATCGATGTGAACCGCGAGGCTGGTGATGTCGCCGCCCAGCCCCTGGGGACCGACGCCGGTGGCGTTGATCTTTTCAAGGATCTCCTGCTCGAGAGCCGCGTAACGCGGATCCGGATTGGGTTGACCGAGCGGGCGCAGCAGAGCACGTTTGGCCAGCAGGGCCGCTTTCTCCATGGTGCCGCCGATTCCGACGCCGACAATGGTGGGGGGGCAGGGGTTTCCTCCCGCATTCCGGACGGTTTCGACGACGAAGTTGACGACTCCCGTCTTGCCGTCCGACGGTTTGAGCATCCGCACGGCGCTCATATTTTCCGAACCGCCGCCCTTGGGAGCGAGGATGATTCGCAGCTGGTCGCCCGGCACCAGTTCCAGATGGATTACCGGAGGTGTGTTGTCCGTGGTGTTCTTCCGGTCGAAAAGCGGATCGTTGACGATCGATTTGCGCAGGTAGTGTTCCCCGTAGCCGCGGCGGGTGCCTTCGGTGAGCGCTTCGGTAAGCGTACCGCGGTCGAGGCGCACCGCATCACCGAGTTCGATGAAGAAGACGGCGAATCCGGTGTCCTGACAGAGCGGCATCCGTTCCTCGCGGGCGATGCGTGCGTTTTCCAGATACTGGTCGAAAAAGTCTCGCGCGGTTTCGCCGCGTTCTTTCTCCCGACCGGACTGGAGAGCCTTCAAAACATCGGCCGGCAGGTCGCAGGCGGCCTTGCCGCAGAGGTCCGCCACCGCGTCGGCGACGGCGTCGAAAGAGAGAATTCGAATGGGATTCATGATGGTGATGCGCCTCACATTACAACTTCACATAATGTTTCTGGATTTCCGGAGTGCGTTCGGCAATGTTGGAGAGGTGGTCGCCGATCTTGGCGAGTTCCCCGAGCATTTCGATGAAGATGACGCCGTTGGCCATCGTGCAGTTTCCCTTGCGCAGCCGATCAATGTGGGCCGATTCGAACTTGTCGGCCATCTTGTTGATTTTGCGTTCATCCTTGAGGGCGAATTTAACCATTTCCGGATTGTCGCTGCCGAGGGCGGCGATGACGTTCTTCGCCTGGTCGTTGAGGACTTCCCACATTTTGCGGAGGTCTTTTTTCCCGGCTTCGGAGAGTTTCTTGTCATTTTTGATCAGCCGGGCGGCAAGTTGAAGGATCAGTTCGGTATGGTCGGCAATGCGCTCGGCGTCGTTGGTGCAGTGCATCAGCAGGGGAACGAGTTCAGACTGCGGCTCGGTAAGCTGTTTGCGGGTGATCTGCACGAGATAGGCGGTGACGTCGGCCTGCATGGCGTCGATGCGCTCCTCGGCGGCGGCGAGAGCTTCGCAGCGTTCCTTATCCGAAACGGCAGGAAGAAACTGTTTGTTGACCGCTTCATCGACCATCGCCCAGGCGTCCTTGACCATCTTGCGGATGGCGCTGACGGTCTGCTTGAGGGCGATGGAGGGGGTGTTCAGCAGGCCGGGTTCAAGAATTTTGATCTTGATTTTGGAATCTTGCGGGAGCGGCAGCAGCCAGTTGCACAGCGCGGCGAATTGCTTCAGGAATGGCAGCAGCACGATGACCACCGTGACGTTGAAGAAGGTGTGCGCCATGGCGATATGACGCTCGACGTTCTGCGGAATCGCCGCGAACACATCTCCCGGGGTGATGGCGTTGATGAAATAGAGAAATACCGGTATCCGTTCCGGACCGTAGGGAACGTAGAAGAGGATCAGCATCAACAACACGCCGAAGACGTTGAACAGGGTATGGGCGAGCGCCGCCTGCTTGGCCACCCGGTTGGCGGCGGCAGCCGCCAGCATGGCGGTGATGGTCGTGCCGATGTTGGTGCCCAGCAGCAGGGGAACCGCGGTGTAGAAGTTGATGAGTCCGCTTCCCGCCAGCGCGAGGACGATACCCATCGCGGCGGAGCTGGACTGAATCAGAACCGTTGCCGCGATGCCGATGCCGATTGCGCCCAGCACCGCGCCGAGAGGCATCCAGTTGCCCGGTTCGGCGGGCATGCAGTCAAATGCCTTGAAGAACTCCTTGAAACTTGGAAAGTCTCCGAGAACCCGCAATTCATCGCTCATCATGGTCATACCGAAGAAGAGCAGTCCGAATCCGAGGAGGGTTTCCCCCCATCCATTGATTTCTCGTTTTTTCGAGAGGGTGATGAGAAATCCGAGAGTGATTGCCGGGAGTGCGAGTCCGGAGAGATTGAAGGAGATGATCTGGGCTGTGACCGTCGTCCCCACGTTGGCGCCGAAGATGATGCCGATCGCCTGAGTGAGGGTGAGCAGTCCGGCGTTGATGAAGCCGATCACCATGACGGTGGTGGCGCTGGAGGACTGGATCACCGCTGTGACCAGGGTTCCAGCCAGCACGGCGACGATGCCGTTCCGGGCGAAGAACTGGAGGATTTTCTTCATGTTCTCGCCGGCGACTTTCTGAATGCCGTCGCCCATGAGTTTCATGCCGAAGATGAAGAGGGTGAGTCCGCCGAGCACTGCGATGACGACGGCCCAGAGATTGAAGCCGAGCAGCTTGATGGTTTTGCTCCGGATGAGGAACCCGGCGTCCGGATCGACCACTTCGATGCCGACCTGATAGATGCCGGTTTTCTGACCGAGTTTGACGCTGGTTTTGGCGACTCCCTTCTCATCGGTGATGACGGTCGGCGAGAGAATGGAGGCGTTGCTGATCGCCCCTTCGCTGGTGGCGAGCAGTTTGAAGTTGACCGGAACTCCGGCGGCTGGTTTGTCATCTTTCTGCAGTCTGACCTCGACGGAGTTGTCGCCGACTGTTCCGGTGCGGTACTCCTCTTCGTCTCCTTTGATCTGCATGCCGGAGATCAGACGGAGCGTGATGCTTTTGCTTTCGAACCCCACCGGAATAATTTTGAGGTACTGATCTCCGGTTTTGCGTCCGGCGCGGACTTTCGTTGCGGCCAGACCGCCGGCGTCGCTGATCGTTTCCGCAGGGAGGACGGCGAGGTCGGAGCCGTCGACCGGCACGAAGAGCACCCGGACTCCTTCGACCGGGGCGCGGCTGCCTTTGCCTCCGAGCAGGCCGGGCACCTGCGGCCCGAGCAGTTCGACCCGGATTTCCCGGGGGAATTCGCGACCGGGGAGGGCGCATTGTTCATCTCCCTGCATGACGCGGATCAGATCGACGGAGCGTGCTCTGCCGTCGGAGCAGCCGGAGAGCAGAGCGATGAAGGGCAGCAGCAGTAGGGCGGCGACGCCGGCGAAGCGGTGGCGAAACGGCATAGTAAAACCTGCGTTGGAATTGATGTTGTGGATCCTTTTTTGCGCCCGGACAATTTTCAACCGGGCTGTCACTTTCTATAAATATAGTGCCGAATTGGAATCTTCTCAAGCCTTTTCACGAAGTTTAAGCAGAGAAATTCTTGCAAAAAGCGCTAAGAAGTGCTATCGTTTATCAATGGTAATGAAGCCGTGTCGCAGTGAGGCGGTTCCCCGGTTGTGGAAATCCGGTGTTCCGGCAGACTGCCGGTTGTTGGCGAGAAGGTGGGAAAACGTTCCCGGCGGACGGGGCGATGAGGAGAGAAATGCAGTTGGAGACGACGGCGGAGAAGGAGTTGCGGCGAGGAGGTCCGGTCCTGGCGGAAAGCCGCAGGTTTCTGGTGAAACTTGCGGAGAATGCGGCGGAGCTGGAGCAGGCGTTTCGACTTCGGTATGATGTGTTCAAACTGGAGCAGGGGCGGATGGCTTCTCTGGCGAGCCGGATCGATCGTGACGAGTTCGACGACTATTGCTCTCACCTTCTGGTGGTGGATCGCGATTCCGGCCGGGTGGTGGGAACCTATCGGATGCAGTTCGGTACAACCGCGCTGGCCGGGCGGGGTTTTTACTCCGAGCAGGAGTATGAGATCACCGGACTCCGGGAGCTGGCGTCCAGGGTGCTGGAGGTGGGGCGTTCGTGCGTGGATCCCTCCTTTCGTTCCGGGGCGGTGGTTGCCATGCTCTGGGAAGGGATTGCGGAAGCTCACCGGCGGGCGGGATTCCGTTACATGCTCGGCTGCGTCAGTCTGGAACATACCAACGGTGCGATCGGCTGGGCGCTCTATGAGGAACTGCGGCGTGCCGGGCAGCTTACGACGGCGATCTCCGCTCTGCCGAGGCCGGAATTCGAGCTGGCGCGTCCGTCGGAGCGGGAAATCGCTGCGGTGAATCTGCGAGGAGAAATTCCTCCACTGTTCAAGGGATATCTCCGGATCGGCGCAAAAGTTGCCGGTGTGCCGGTGCTGGATCGCGAATTCGGTTCGATCGACTATCTGATCTGGTTTGATTTCACCGAATTGCCGGATAAATATGTAAAACATTTCAACGTGTGAGAGTCGGGAACTCATGGCATTGATTCGACGGCTGGTGCGGGCGCTGCTGCTTTTTTGCTGGTTTCTCATCCTGACGATCTGGGTGGCTCTGATCAACCGGAAAAAGGGGTGGGACGGTGTGGCGAAAGCGGCGGCCTGGACTCGGCTCTGGGCCCGTGGCAGCGCGCGGATTGCCGGTCATCGAATCACCGTGTACGGGGACCCGGAGGCGTTTGAAGGCGGTTTGATTGTCGGCAACCACCAGGGATACCTTGACATTGTGGCGCATGCGTCGATTTTCCGAATACGTTTCGCGCCGAAAAAGGAGATTCGTTCCTGGCCGTTTCTCGGATTTATGATCAGCTTGAACCGTCCGGTCTGGATCGACCGGAAATCCCGGCAGAAATCGAAAGAGACGGCTGAAGAGATGGTGGCGACCATGCAGAACGGCATTGCGATGCTGGTCTATCCGGAAGGAACCAGTACCGACGGGCAGCATGGACTGCTGCCGTTCAAATCGACGCCGTTTGAGGCTGCTGCGGAACTCTCGTTGCCGATTCAGCCGACCTTGCTTTTTTACGAAGGGGTGCCGAAGCAGACGGAGCCGCTCGCCTGGTATGGTGACCAGAAGCTGCTGCCGCATGTCTGGCGCATTCTCGGTTTGAAGGAGATTCGGATGCGGGTTTACGTTCTGCCGGTGGTGTATCCGAAATCGGGCGAGAACCGCAAGGAGCTGGCGCTTCGCGTACACGATCTGATGGAAAAAGAGTATTGGAGGGTCAAAGACGATGTCTAGGATCGAAAAGCTTTACCGCGGTACGCTGTCCGCCTGGGGAATGCTGATCGACTTTCCGTTGCCGGAATATTTTCGCCGGCAGCTCGGGCGTGGGGCGGATTCTCTCTCTACCGCATGCGGATTTCCTCTGGTCGGTGTGGCGGTGGGAATCCTGCTGGCGATTGCCGCCGGATTTTGTTCCGTGGTGTTCAATCCGGTGGGCGGGGGCATCGTTTTCGCATTGCTGGCGGCGGCATTTCTGGAGTTCAAGGATTCTGGGCGGGGCGCCGCGCTGCTCGGGTCGTTCCTTCTGCTTCGGCAGCGGGGAGTGCCGGCGGCTGAAGCGCTGCCGCGACTCAATTCCGATCTCGTCGGGCTGAATAATGTGATGGCCGGGCTCTTCCTGGGGATTCTGGAAGCGTTGAAACTCTCTTTTTTGTTTCTGCTCTGCTTTTTTCAGGCGAAGCTGTGGATTGTCGCGGTGCTTTCCGGCGCATTTTTCGTGCAGGCGTTTCTGGCGATGCAACCGTCTGCGGACGGTGCTCCGCCATTGCTTCCGGTCGCGCCGGAGAACCGGATGCGGCTGTGGCGTCTCTGGCTCGTGCTCTATGTGTTGCTGATGCTTGCCTTTCCCGTCGGCATGATCGGCGCGGCGGCCGTGGTCTATTTCTGCGCGACAGGCCTGGCCAGGTATTTCGAAAAGAATTGCGGCGGAGTTACTTCCGATCTGATTACGCTGTCCGGAGCCGTGACCGAATTGCTGCTGCTGCTGGTCGGCATCCTGCTCGCGCTGCATCTGCCAGCCTGACTCAGGCCTTAGGGCGACTGTCGGAAGGCTGCGCGGTGGAGATGGCGGGCGGCATCCTGCGAAATATCTTCCGTTCCGGATCGATTGCATCGAAGATTGCGATTAAAATCAGTGCCGGCAAGAGACAAAGCAGCCAGCAGGCGTTTCCGAAGAGATGGAGCAGGGTGGTGATTCCGAGGAGCAGCGCGGCCCGGCGGCGTCCGCGCACCGCCAGGAGGGTAACTCCGGCTGCGGCGAGCAGCAGCATAATGGTTTCCGGCCAGTGGAAGCCGTTGTGGCGCAGAATCATCCGTAACGGTTCCTCCAGGTAAAAACTCCAGTTTCCCGCCGAGAGGTTGCTTGGGGCGACAAACCATCCTGCGATGACCGCCGCAGTGCCGGCGGCGTCCGGCAGCCGGAAGTTCTTCCAGATTCCCGAGGCGGCGACGGCGAGGCAGAGTGCGGGAAATGCGGTCAGAATGAAGCGGACCGGGTCATCGGTGCCGTGACTGTAGGCGAAAAAGAAGAGCGTGACCGGCATGATCCAGAGGAGCAGTTCCAGGCGCAGTTTCCGGTCATGCATCAGCAGGAGCGAGAGGAGTGCGAGGCTCCAGAGCGTGCTGTTGGCGCTGATGTAGAAGATGCTGGTCAGCTCGACGAAAATCCAGGCGAGATAGGTGTGCGAGCCTTCCGCGTAATTGGTATAGGAGAAACGCAACGGATTGCCGAACCCATGTAGATTCACCAGCAGCTGAGGGAGAAAGCCGACCAGGAAAGCGGTGAATCCGGCCGCCAGCGCGGCGGGGAGCATGGCTCGGGTGAAATAGTCCCGCCGGTGGAAGAATGCCACGGCGGCGAAGGCCGGCAGAAAAAGGATGTTGTTGATGCGGAAGAGGCAGGCGATTGCGAAGAGAAACGCGGAGAGCGCTGCGCTTTTCCATGAAACCGGCAGATAGAGCAGTGCGGTCATGGCGAGGAGCACGGTAAAGGTGGACGGGGTGTCGCTCATGGCGTTGAAGCCGCAGCCGATCAGGTTGATGTAGTGTTGATAGGTGAACCCGGTGCTGGGCATGCCGAGCCAGGATTGAAATTCCCTGTGCACGAAATCCGGCTGATGGTGACACAGGAAGGGAAGAACCGCCCAGAGCAACATGGCCCCGAAGGCGATCCGGGAGCTGCCGGTGAGCCGCCTGCCGATCAGGAAGCCGAGTCCGAGCGAGAGCGGCGCGAGAAGGAATCCCTCCACCCGGCAGAGCGGCAAAAGAATGTCGGTGAGGTTGCGGGTGCCGGAAAGGAGTTCAAACGGCAGATAGAAGAGGCTGGTGCCGATCGTAAAGTGCCAGCGCCGAGAGAAATCGCCCGCGAGAAAGTCGGTCAAGTTGGCGTAGTACCCCGGTTCATCCGCCGGATTCGGCATCATGTTCTGCCCGGCGTTGACCAGAAACAGCAGAAGAAACTGGCGGAGAAGAATGGGAGTGAGTGCGAGAAAAAGACAGCCGCGACATCCCGGTTCATTCCGGAATTTCCATGCGGCGGCAGCGGCCGCGAGCACTCCGCCGGCGAGCAGCGGCAGCAGAGTGAGCCGCCACCACTCGACGACGTTGCCGGAGCGGAACGTTCCCCGCTCGGTTGCGGTGAGATGAAAGTTGACATATCCGGTCTGACCATCCGGCAGCAGAAGTTCGCTGAACCGGTGGTAGCGGGCGAGCGGATGGCGTGAAACCAGAATGAGCTTTTCCGCTTTTTCCTCCGCCTGAAAGGCCCGGCCGGCGATTCCGATCAGGGGGGCGTCGAACGAGGGGGCGCGGAAGATCGGAGTCGCCGGTTCCACCGTCACCATGCGTCCGGCCTGCGCGGCAAATGCCGCGCCCGCGACGACAAGGAGAATGAAGAGCCGCCGAACGCCTCGCCTCATAAGCTCTTATTCCGGTTTGGCCGAACGGCACATCAGGTTGCGGATGGCGGTCGGCACGTCGCGTCCTTCGTAGAGGATCGCGTAGATCTCGTCGATGATCGGAGTTTCCGCACCGGTTTTCCGGGCTAGGGTGAAGGCGCCCCGCGCGGTGGGAACTCCTTCGGCGACCACCATCCCCATCGACTGGAGGATTTCCGGAAGTTTTCTGCCGCGTCCGAGTTCTTCGCCGACGTGGCGGTTGCGGCTGTGTCCGCTGGTGCAGGTGACGATCAGGTCGCCGATGCCGCTCAGCCCGGAGAAGGTCTGCGCCTTGCCGCCCAGAAGTTCGCCGAGGCGGCCCATTTCGGAGATGCCCCGCGTCATCATGGCGGCTTTGGGATTGTCGCCGAGCTTCATTCCGTCGATGATTCCGGCGGCGATGGCCATGACGTTCTTGAGTGCGCCGCCGAGCTCGACACCGACCACGTCGGCGGAGGTGTAGACCCGGAAATTGTCATTGAGAAAGATCCGCTGCACCAGCGCCGCGTCGGCAGGATTCTCCGCCGCCGCCACCACTGCGGTTGGAACGCGGCGCGAGACCTCTTCCGCGTGGCTGGGGCCGGAGAGGACGGCGTACCGGGTGCGCCCGAGCACTTCGGTGACCATTTGGCTGATGCGCAGCCAGCTCTCCACTTCGATCCCTTTTGCGACGTTGACCAGAAGCTGCCGTTCCGGAGAGAGGAGCGGTCGGAGCTGATTCAAGACGCTGCGCAGATACTGGGTCGGTGTGGCGAGCAGCAGCAGTTCGCGCCCGCTGACCGCCTTGCCCATCTCCGGCTCGAAGTGGAGTTCCGGAGGCAGTTTTACCCCGGGAAGAAACCGGGAGTTTTCCCGGGTGCGGGCCATTTCGTCGAGGTAGTCGGAGAAGGGGCCCCACTGTGTGACTTCGTGACCATTGGCAACAAGATTCAACGCGAGCGCGGTGCCCCACGCTCCGTCGCTGAGTACGGCGATTCTCATTTGGCGTCTCCGTGTTTTTTCTTTTCGAAGCGGCTTTCCGTACCGTTCAGCAGCCGCGCAATATTGCTCCGGTGGCGATAGATCGCCAGCAGACTGATCAGCAGAAAGAATCCGATGGTGACGCCGGAAGTCGCGGTCGCCCCGCCGATGCCGCAGAGGGCGAGAAGAATTGCCGTACAGGGCAGTACGACGGCGGCGACGATGCTGGCGAGCGAAACGTAGCGCCAGACGAGAAAGACGATCACCCAGCTGACGAATGCGATGAGCAGTGGATACGGCGCCAGCGCGAGGGCGACGCCCGCGGCGGTGGAGACCCCTTTGCCTCCCTTGAATTCGAGGTAGACCGGGAACATGTGTCCGGCGATGGTGGCGGCTCCGGCGGCGAGGGCCACGACCGGTTCCCCGGGGCAGAGGAGTCCGGCGAGATAGACCGGCAGAATTCCCTTGAGAAAGTCGAGGAAGAAACAGAGCTTGCCCGCGGTTTTGCCGACGGAACGGGTGACGTTGGTGGCGCCGATATTTCCGGAACCGACCTTTCGGATGTCGATGCCGTGAAGTTTGCCGATCAGAAAGCCGAATGGGATGGCTCCGATGAAATAGGCTGCCACAGGAACCGCGAAATGCCATGCGTTCATAAAAAACCTGTCTTTTTCTGATTGAAACGGCGGTCGAGCCGCATTATTTTATATCCAGTATAAAATATGCCTCGAATCCATATGTTTTTCAACCGTTGCGGGAGGGTTTCATGAATAAAATTGCACGTTTGATTCTCGCTTCCGGAGAGAGCTCGCCGGATATGCGCTACGCCGCCGGATTTTCGACGCCGGACGAGTTCCTCTACTTCAGCACCGACCGGGAGCGCGGCGTCATCTGTTCCCCGCTGGAGTTCAGCCGGGCGGTTGCGCAAACGCGCGACGGAGTGACCGTCCATGCCGAGGCGGAGTTCGGCGGGCCGGACCGGCTGGAGATGCTGACCCGTCTTGCGGCATCTCTGGGCGTGGCGGGATACCTTGTGCCCTCTGATTTCCCGGTGCTGTGGGCGGATAAATTGCGCGGACGCGGGCTGGAGGTGCGGGTGGAATCGGGGGTGTTCTTCCCGCAGCGCGAGTTCAAGTCAGCCGCCGAGGTCGAGGCGGTGGTTCGCTCACAGCGGGCGGGGGAGGCGGGGTTGCGGCGGGCCGTTGAAGTGCTGCGCGAAAGTGAAATTACTCCCGATCGGCTGATCCGGTGGAGAGGGAAACTTCTTACCAGCGAAATTCTCCGTTCGGAAATCGATGTGGCGATGGTGCGGCTCGGAATGCTGCCGACCGGAACCATCTGCGCCGGCGGGGAGCAGGCGGCGCAGCCGCACAATACCGGTTCCGGACCGCTCCGGGCCGACTGGCCGATTGTGATGGATATCTTCCCGCGCTCCGCGGAAACCGGATACTGGGGCGATCTCACCCGGACCGTGGTCAAGGGAAGGGCGTCGGAACTGGTTCGCCGGGCATACGACGCGGTCCTCGCCGCCCGTGAACTGGGCAAGTCGCTGGTCAAGGTCGGGGCGGACCCGGCGGAGATTCATCTTGCGGCGGCGCGGAAGATGGAAGAGGCCGGGTTCCGTACCGGCCGGAGCGACAAGGCGGATTTCGGCTTCTTCCACGGCCTGGGCCACGGAGTCGGGCTGGATATCCACGAGGCGCCGCGTCTATCTCCGCGCAACCACACGCCCCTGCGCGGCGGCGAAATCGTGACGGTTGAACCCGGGCTCTACTATCCGGAGTGGGGCGGCATCCGGCTGGAAGATCTGATGTACGTCTCGCCTGTCGGGGCCGCACGCTGCCTCACGGAAGCGGAGGATTTTCTGGAGATTCCATAAGCGCTTCCCACGAAGGCGGCGCTCCAGCCGGGCAGCGGAGGGGGCGTGCTTCCGGATGCTGATGTCGGAACCAGGTCCGCTGGCGGCGGGCGAACTGCCGGGTGGCGGTGACGATCCGTTCCAACAGCTGGTTCTCCGTCAGGTGTCCGGCGAGATGTTCGGCGATCAGCCGGTAGCCGATTGCCTGGTGGGCGGTGGGGGTGTCGAGCAGCCCGTCGGCGATGGCGGCGCGCGCCTCGTCGATCCAGCCTGCATCGAGCATCGCTTCGGCGCGCCGGGCAATCCGTTCGGCGAGGAGTTCGGGCGGAATTTCCAGCTTCCAGGCGCGGACTGCGTAGCGCAGCGTGTCGCCGGGGTTCTGTTGCAGCTCCAGAATCGATTTCCCGGTGAGCAGTCTCACTTCGAGGGCGCGGATCAGCCGTCTTCGACACTTTCCCCAGCGCTGAAGTGCGGCGGGATCGAGGGCGTGCATCCGGTCCTGTAGCAGGATTTCTCCTGCTTCGGAGTCATACTGCTCATCCAGTTCGGTGCGCAGCTGCCGGTCGGCGGGGAGGTCGTCGATTCCGTAGAGCAGCGCTTTCAGGTAGAAGCCGGTTCCACCGGCGAGGATCGGCAGCCGGTTGCGCGAACGGATCTCCTCGATGGCCCGTTCCGCGAGGCGGCAGAACTGGAAGACGTCGATCCGGGTGTGAAAATCGAATTCGCCGACCAGATGGTGGGGAACGGCTCTCTGCTCTTCCCGAGTCGGCTGGGCGGTGCCGATTTCCAGTCCGCGATAGAGCTGCATGGAATCAACAGAAATGATTTCGCCGTCGAGATGGCGTGCCGCCTCCAGCGCGAGCGCACTTTTCCCGGAGGCGGTAGGCCCCATCAGAACCAGCAGCGGAGGGGAGTCACTCAACTTGCCGCACCTCGTGGTTTTCGTTTTCCAGCACCGGTTTCAGCTTACATTGAAAACGTTTTTCCAGCTCCCCGGCGGATTCTCCGCGGCGCTGAATCACCAGCGTCCCACGGGGTAGAGCGGGGACCGGGCCGCGCGGACCGTCGAAGAGATAGTTCCCCGGCGCGAATCCGTAGAGCTGACTGTAGAACATCAGCGGCCAGGGGTCGGCGGAGAAACTCATGTAGACCGGCGGTGCACCGTTGGGAAAACGCTTCTGCAGCGCGGCGATCGTCTGGGAGGGAACGTGGTTCGGCCGGAGATAGTACCCGTAAAAAAAATCGTCCGACGGCGCGCCGCCGCAACGGCGGGAGAAGGCCTGTCGCAGTTCAGGCCATTGCGCCGTCCAGCCCCAGCCGAGGGTTGCCAGGGTCAGCGCACCGATCCAGATTGCCGGCTGCCAGCGGCGGCGCCAGCGGCAGTTGAGCGCAGAGAGGTCGCGGATTCCGCCCGCCAGCAACAGTGCCCAGAGCGGGAAGAAGGGCAGGAAAATCCGGGGGAAGGGCGCCGTCGGCAGCAGCAGCGCCGCCGGGACCGGCAGCAGCCAGATCATCGCCCGCGCGGACCAGAGCCAGTTGTACCGGTCGCGGTCGAAGGCGAGGATGGAGCCCGTCGCCGGAATCAGCAGCATGGCGTAGCTGTAGAGAAAAGCCGCAAGCACGGCACGCAGTACGGCCAACCCGTTGTCCCATCCTTCCCCGAGCCGGAGGACTCCGAAAAACTGCCGTGCCAACGGCAGATAGAAGAGCAGAAACATCGCCGCAGGCGTCAGCGCGAGAATCCAGAAGCGGCGCCGGTGTAGAAATTTGCTTCCGCAGAGCGGCAGGGCGTAGAGGACCACTCCGCCGAGGGCGGCCAGATTGCTGGGAATCGCTCCGGTGGTGAGAAAGCAGGCCGCTGCGTATCCGGCGAGCGTCTTCCCGGAACCGGAACGGGCGTAGTCGAGGGCGAACCGGAGTGCAATTGTGACCAGCAGGGCGCTGAGCATGTATCCCCGAACGGCGGTTGCGTAGACGAGGAACGGCACGGAGGCGGCGGTGGCGGTCAACACCGGAAGCATCAACACTCCGCCAAACTGACTGCGGAAAAGCCGGTAAAGCAGAAAAAGCGTCGCTCCGGCGAAGATCACCGAGAGCAGGCGCATCCAGACGACCGGATCGACCGATGCCGGCTGGAGTTCGATCCAGAAACGGAGCAGCAGTGTGTAAACGATGTGGTTGTTGGGAATCGGGTAGTTGAAATAGATGTTGCTCACCGGTTCACTGAGGGCGAAATTGAGCACGGTGAGCGCTTCGTCGAACCAGAAGTCACGAAAAAGATAGCCCTGGACGAAGCAGAGCAGTACCGCCAGCACGGTCAGCGGAACGAAAAATCCGGAACGCTGTCTCAATGTCCTTCTCCTTGACTCTGCATGAAAAACGGGCCGGTTGTCGGCATGCACCGACTCCGGCCCGCTTCCCGTCTGCGGATGCTCTTAGAGGGAGATCGCTTCGCAGGGGCACTCGCCGACGCAGGCGCCGCACTCGATGCAGTCCGCCTCGTTGACTTTGGCCTTGCCGTTGTCCATCGCGATCGCGCTCACCGGGCAGGCTCCGACGCAGGTTTCGCAGCCGCTGCAGGCTTCCTCATTGACTTTCGCCGCCATTTTTCTTCTCCTTTTCAGGGGTTGGTTGTTTCGGATGTTCCGAAGATATGCGCGTAATATATCATTGGTTTGGCAAATGTCAAGAATTTCGATCAACCTAACTCCGGCAGAGTTCCGGCGATCACCGCCTGGCCGTGACGCTTGAACGCCTCGTCGGGAATGTGAAATTCGACATGGTGTTCCGGAAATTCGTCGCGGAGCACCGCCTGCGCCTCCTCGATGATGATCGAACCGCCCTTGCCGGAAGAGACTCTGCCGAGGAGAAGCAGATGTTCCAGCTCATAGAAATCGGCATAGTGGCCGACCGCGTAGCCGAGGTAACTGCCGACGGCGCGGTAGATCTTCTCCGCGCGCGGATCCTCTTCGGCCATCGCCTTCTGGACGAGTTTGAGCTGTTCCGGCAGCGGGGTCCCCTCCGGAAATTCAAATCCGGCCGACGGGGCGAGACGGCCGACCGCCTGCTGCGACAGATAGTTCGCTCCGACTCCGAGGTCGCCGGACCATTCGTCGCGCGGCGCGTCGCACCGGTAATCGACCGGCGCGAAGGCGAGCTCATTGAGCCAGTCGGTGAGCGAGCCGGAAGGGGTGACGTAGCCGACTGCTTCGCTGGTGCCCATTGCAACCCCGAGCAGGCTGTTTTTCCCGAGGCTGATCGAACCGGCGAGCGCCGTCACTTCGCCGTCGTTGAGCACGACGAACGGTACGCCGGGGAACTCCTTTGCGATCTCCAGAAAGATCGGCCGGACCTTTGTGGCGAAATCCGCTTCCGGAATTCCCCGGAAGAGTGAGGCGATGCGCGGCTGGTTGTCCACATAGACCCCGGCGGCGCTGCCGCCGATCGCGTCGATGCGCGGCAGTTTCGCCGCAGCCCGCCGGAGGGAATCGAGGATTCCGGCGCGGTGGTATTCGATGTCGCTCTGGAAATAGGGATCCCAGACCACCTCTTCGCTGTGGAGGGTTTTCCCGTCCTGAATCGCCGCGCATTTGCGGTCGGAGCCGCCGAGGTCGAAGCCGATCCGGCAGCCGTCGAAGTGGCCGCCGAGTTTGACGCCGATCTCACCGGCGGCGGGGGCCGCCTCGAACGATGTGTTTTCCACCGTGAACGGCCGGTCGTAGATTCTCCGGCCCATCACGTCGTAATCGAACGCGCGTTCGCCGCCGGGGGCGTAGGCGCGCCGGAGCGCGTCGCCGATCCGGGTGCTGCCGCCGACGGTGAGTTTCCAGCCGCCCCGCGACCAGAGCAGGAATTTGACGATTCGTTCGACGTAGCGGAAGTTGAGTTCGAAATTTTCCTCACAGTCCGGCAGCATCACGGTGTCGAAGCGGGAACGGGTGCCGTTGGCGCGTTCCAGCACGAGCGCAAGTTTGACCGGGGCGCCGGATGCCTCCGCCTGGCGGCGGAATTCCCGGTTCCACAATGCGGCGGGCACGAAGCCCGGGTCGAGTTCCGGCAGGTGCCGGGGAGAGAGCTGAAGGTCCTGCATGATATCCTCTCCTGCCGGTCAGCGGTACCGTGCCCATTCCGGTTCGTTGGCGAAGACCCAGTTGTAGTAATCCTTCTGGGTGAGGGCGGCTGCGGCCGCCTCGTCAAGGATGACTACGGTGTGCGGATGCAGTTGCAACGCGCTTCCGGTCACCATCGAAGTGACCGGACCTTCGATCGCCTTCGCGGCGATTCCCGCCTTCTTCGCGCCGGTGATCAGCATGATGATCCGCTTTGCGTCGAGGATGGTGCCGACACCCATGGTGAAGGCGCGGCGCGGCATCGACTCCGGCGGATTGAAGTAGATGCTGTTCTGCACGTAGGTAGCCGGGGTCAGCGCCTTTGAGCGGGTGCGTCCGGCGAGCGAGGAGATCGGCTCGTTGAAGCCGATGTGGCCGTCGCTGCCGATACCGAGCAGCTGCAGATCGATGCCGCCGCAGTCACGAATGGCAGCTTCATAACGTTCCCCTTCGGCGATTTCATCTTTCGCCATGCCGTCGGGCAGATTGGTGTTGCGCATGTCGATGTTGATGCGGCTGAAGAGGTGGTGATTCATATAGTAACGGTAGGAGTTCTTATCCTCCGGCGGCAGGCCGATGTATTCGTCGAGGTTGAAGGTCTTGACCAGCGAGAAATCGACCTCTTTGCGCTGATTCATTGCCGCGAGGTCCGCGTAAACTGCTTCCATCGTGGCGCCGGTGGCGAGACCGAGCTTGAATTCCGGCTTGGCATTGATGGCGTCGGCGATGAGGCGGGCTGTCAGATGAACCGCTTCCTGTGTGGTGGGACGGATGATCACTTCCATGGTTTCTGTTCTCCTGTTCGGTTGAAGAGTGGAATTCTTCTTCTGTATAGTATACTGCCGACGGCAGGATTTCCCAATGGAGAAATTCAGACAAACTATGGACTTTTCGGTAAAATCATGTTACAATGTGGTCAATTCGACGGAAATTCCGGCTGCGATCCGATCTGCTTCCGCCGGGGAGAAACTGCCGGGAAAGGCGGTGAGGCAGTTTGCGCTGGCCGCCGCAAGTGCGCTCCGAAATGCTTCAAACGAACCATTTCCGGAGAGTATTTCACTCATCCATACGGCATTGGCGGTGTCGCCGCAGCCGATCGGATTGACCACCTCTTTCAGGGGCGGCAGATGATAGACGGCAAGAGTCCGCCCGTCGCTCGCATAGGCGTTGTCGGGGCCGTCGGTGATGGCGGCATATTTCACCGCGGGAAAACGGAACACCTGACGCAAGCCGGATTCAACATCCGCTTCCCCGGTCATTTCGCGGAGTTCCTCCCGGTTGACCTTGTACCAGACTTCGGCTCCCGATTCAAATACGTCGCGCGTATTGCGGAAGGAGTCCAGCAGCAGGGGAATTCCCGCATCCCGGACCAGTCTCGCTGCGCGCGGATAGAGGTCGGGCTCGGTTCCGGTCGGCAACGTGCCGCAGAGAGCCGCGCCCGCGGCTCCGCGACAGAGCTCCTCCTCAAAGGCGGCGAGCATCTCCTGCACCTCGACCGGCGTGGCGGCGAACGATGGTTCGATCACCTCGGTCATCACCTGCCGGGCACGGTCAAGGCAGGTGGTGCAGCAGCGGGTGGGGCCGCCGGTCATGATCGAACGGACCGGCATCCCTTCCCGTTCGAGTTCCCGCCGGATGCGGTCACCGTTCTCTCCGCCGGTAAACTGGATCAATACACCTCTCATCCGCCCGTGGCAGGCGGCGGCGCGGCAGAAATTGATCCCTTTCCCTCCCGGAAAGGTCTGCATCTCCTCTGCCCGGTTGACTTTTCCATAATGAAACTCCTTGAAAAATAGAGTTTTCTGCCAGGCGGGATTCGGACCGAGTGCGACGATTGTATTCATGACACTCTCTCCAGAAGTTTGGAAATCTCCGCGTCGGAGAGAGCGCGCGGATTGCACTTCATGCTCCCGGAGCGGCAGTTCGCCAGAATGAAGGGATAGTGCTGCGGCGCAAGGCCGTACTCCCGGAAATTTTCCGGCAGATGAAGGGTTTTGCGCAGCGTTTCGATGCGGTCGATCAGCTCTTCCGGCGACACGCAGCCGAGTTGACCTGCGAGTTCGGTGAAGCTGTCGCGCGCAGCCTCCAGATTCCAGCGGAGCACTTCCGGCAGCAGAATGGCACAGCACACCCCGTGCGGCACATGCAGAATGCTGCCGATCGGATGCGCCAGTCCGTGCACCGCGCCGAGGCCGGACTGACCGAATGCCGCCGCCCCCAGCATACTCCCTTCAGTGACGGGGTCAAACTCAGCCGGAACTCCTTCAAACGCGCGCGGAAGATGAAAGAACAGTTTTTCCGCGGCCTGACCCGCCAGCAGACGGCTGACCGGCGTCGCCTTACGCGAGAGAAAACTCTCCACCGCCTGGGTGAGGGCGTCGAACCCGCTCGCCGCCGTCACACTCGGAGGACAGTCGCGGACCAGATCCGGGTCGATCAGCGCGATGTCGGCGAGCATGTCGCCGCCGCGCAGCGACTGCTTGATGTCGGTGGCCGGGTCGCGCAGTACCGCGTTGGCCGTGAGTTCCGCGCCGGTTCCGGCGGTGGTGGGCAGCGCCGCGAAGAAAGCTCCTTTCCCGGGAATGGAACGGCGTCCATAAAAGTAATCGGAGACGGTTCCGGGGCAGGGGAGCAGAACCGCGACGCTTTTGGCCACGTCGATGGCGCTGCCGCCGCCCCAGCCGACGACGGAAACCGCGCCGATTTCGCGGCCCAGCTCTCTGGCCTGCTCCACCTCCTCCAGCGGCGGTTCGGGGGAAACGTCGCTGAAAAGCCGGAACTCCCGCCCCTCCAGCAGGGGAATCACTTCCGTTTCAATTCGGGACCGGGAGTGTTTCCCCGCGATGAAGAGCACCGGTCCCGGGGGCAGTGCCTTGACAAGGCGGCTGCGGATGCCGCGGCCGAAATGAATTTCCGCAGGAAGGTTGACAGGGATCATCATCGGCATTTCTCCTGATTGACGAGAAAATGATACAAACTCTTCGCCGCCTCGCTTTCGGCATGTTTCCGGCTGGCGGCGCGACCGGTGGCAATATAGCCGTGCAGATGAACTTCGACATCGTAGATCGGCAGATGTTCTGGACCGCTGGTGTGCAGGACCTGATATTCCGGTGTGGTTCCCCAGCGCCGCTGGGAGTACTCCTGAAGCAGTCCTTTGGGATTCAATGTGGTCAGCAGCGAACGCGGGTCGGGGAACTCCTCTCCGGCCAATCGGAGTATGAAGTCGCGCACCACATCGAATCCGGCGTCCAGGTAGAACGCTCCCAGCACCGCTTCGAACAGGTCGGCCAGTGTGGAATCCCGGTCGGCACCGCCGGCGTCGCGTTCTCCGCGACCGGTCCGCAGATAGTCGCCGAGCCGCAGTTTGCGGGCGAGCCGGGCGAGCGCCGCTTCCCGGACCAGTGCGGAACGCATCTTGGTCATCTCCCCTTCCGGAGCGTCGGGATAAAGGTTGAAAAGGTATTCCGTAAGAATGATTTCCAGCACCGCATCCCCGAGAAATTCCAGCCGCTGGTTGTCATAGGCGAGGTTGTTTTCCACCGCATAGGAGCGGTGGGTCAGCGCCTCGTCGAGCCGACTGCTCCACGGGCCGGGAAATCCCAGAGTCCGTTTAAGTTCCTCAAGATTGCGCGCCACAGTTCCACCCTGCGGTTTCATATTTGGTACGGGCGAGCAGTTCCGCGCGGTCCAGCAGTTCTGCCGGAGGCGTGAACGGGATCAGCTCCGCGTTAAAATGGTGTTTCAGTGCCTTCAACAAAGCCTCTTCCAGCTTCTCCCACTCTCCGCCGGCCACCGTGAGCCGGATGCTGCCCTGATGGAGAATTCCGTTCCGGGTGCGGCGCTGAGCGGCTCCGGCGTATTTTGCTCCGTCGTCGGCGACGACGTCAAACCGGCTCGGCGCGGTAAAGCACTGCATGGTCCGGCGGTCGACATGTGCGGATTCATCACGTTTGAGCGCCGCATGTGCTCCCAGCTCCTCCAGCATCGGCAGCATCGCCTCGTGGAAAATGCGGTAACTCTCCATGCGGTCAAGCGCGGTGATCGGGTGTCCGGCCGGAATCACTGCGGTGTAGGTCAGATCCACGTCGTGGAAGACGTTGCCTCCGCCGGTGGGCCGTCGGACGATCGCATAGTGCGCCTCCTGTGACTCCGGATAACTCTGCGAACAGCCGATCGAAAGCGCCGGGCGATCCCAGCGGTAGGTGCGCAGCAGCGGCGCGCCGAGTTGAGGGGCCGCTTCCAGCAGCAGTTCATCCACGCTCATGTTGAACCAGGGATCGTGGACTCCGTCGCGCCAGAGCAGCCATTGTCCGGTCATTTGCGCACATCCTTTCTCTGCCGTCCGGCGAGGTAGGCGATCCGCGAGTCGAGCGAACTGCCTGCGAGATTCCAGCCGGAGAGCTCCTGGTATTTCCGCGTGAAATCGAAGGTGATGGTGTTGACATCCAGCGTGAGGGACTTGTCGAAGGCGCGGACACAGCGCAGATAAGAGCTGATCACCCTGGCCAGTTCGCGGCGGCGGCGTGATTCAGGCAAATCCTCCGCCCACACCTTGCATCCGTCGAGATCAATCACGCCCCAGTCGGAGTAAATTCCGATCGGACTCTTGCGGCAGAAGATGTTGCGCAGACTTAAATCGCCGTGTTCGACCCCGGCTCCGTGCATTTTGACCAGCAGCGAGACGATGCCGGAGACAAACTGTCGGTAGGGGTCGCCGGCGGCGAACTCCCCGGCGAGCTTGTCGCAGAAGATTCTCAGTGGAGAAACTCCGCGGGTGACCAGATAGTCGCAGTACGGCAGCCCCCACCGGTAGCTCCGGAGCGACGCAATCACCTCCGGAGTCGGAATTTCAAACTCCCGGAGCCGGATCGTACCGGCCAGCACCCGGTAGGGACGCGGCATTTTGAACATGCGGCGGAATGCGTTGCCGAAACCGCGGTAGTTGTACCGCTTGACGAACAGCTCACCGATCATCGCGGCGCGGATCTTTTTGCGTGCCTTGAAGATCTTCGTCTCCTGTCCGTCAAGTTTCGACAGCAGCTCTTCCAGATCGCCGCCCCGCTCCTGCCACTCCCGGAGCACCAGCCCGGAGAGGCCGCGTCTCCGGAACGGCAGGTAGGGGCCGCCGGATTCCCGGCAGCGATCAAGGATTCCCGGCATATCCGGTTCCATCGCAGAGTTCGGCATTGCTCAGAGATTTTCCACCACCAGGTCTCCCACCTGCGAAGTGGAGTAGCCCATCTTTCCGGCGGCCATCGACTTGAGCTTGGTGCCGGTGACGTGGGCGATGCTCTTTTCAATGGCGGCGGCCGCCTCCTTTTCTCCGAGGAAGTCCAGCATCATCGCCGCGGCGCCGATGGCGGCCAGCGGATTGATGACGCCGAGACCGGTGTACTTCGGCGCGGATCCGCCGATTGGCTCGAACATGCTCACTCCGTTCGGGTTGAGGTTTCCGCCCGAGGAGACGCCCATGCCGCCGGAAGTCATCGCGGCCAGATCGGTGATGATGTCACCCATCAGGTTTTCGGTAACGATGACGTCGAACCATTCGGGATTCTTGACCATCCACATCGTGGTGGCGTCGACGTGACAATAAGCGGTTTTGACGGTCGGGTAGTTCTTCGCCATCGCGTTGAAGGCGCGCTCCCACAGGCCGCAGACGAAGGTCAGCACGTTGGTTTTGCCGACCAGCGTCAGCTGCGAGGTATAGCCGGCTTTGCGATCCTCTTCGGAGAGGCCGCGCCACGGATTCTCCTTCGTATGCCGTTTCGCCGCCAGCTCAAAGGCGAACTTGAGGCAGCGGTCCACCTGGCTGCGGGTGTAGACCCAGTTCTGGCAGGCGACTTCGTCGGGCGTGTCGATCTGGACGTTGCCGCCCATGCCGGTGTAGACGCCGCCGGTGTTTTCCCGGACGACCACATAGTCGATATCCTCCGGTTTCTTGTTGGCCAGCGGAGTCTCCACTCCCGGGTAGAGTTTGACCGGGCGGAGGTTGATGTACTGATCGAGATCGAAACGCAGCTTGAGCAGAATTCCTTTCTCCAGCACGCCGGGTTTCACCTTCGGATGGCCGATCGCGCCAAGCAGCACGGCATCGAACTTCGAAAGCTGTTCCTTGGCGTCAGCGGGCAGAGTCTCCCCGGTGGCGAGGTAGTGCTCGCCGCCCCAGTTGAAATATTTTTTGTCGGTGGTGAATCCGAACTTTTTGCCGGCGGCGTCGAGAACCTTGACCGCTTCGGCGATGACTTCCGGCCCGGTACCGTCGCCGGGCAGCACTGCGATTTTGTAATTTTTCGACATGATAACTCCTGATTCATGGATCCAGATCAACGATCCCATAATCTACCACGGGGACGGCTCTTTTTCAATCGGCCGGACCCGGAGAAGCGGGATTTTTCGAAATTTTTCCCGTTCCCGGAAATCAAAACCACCGGCTTAGCCGGTGGTATGCACCACGCCTTCAAGGCGATGTTACCGGCAGCCCGACACGGGCTTTGAAAAATTCGCCAATCGCAACAAATTCACAGGCCGCCGCTAAAGCGGCCAACCAACCTTTTTCTTGTGATAGCCTATTTGAAAAGAAATAGGCCCCCCTGCTATGCAGGCAGAGTTCTTCTGCCTTTTAATTCTTGCTACCCGTAAACGGGTCTATGTACTCCCTAAACGTTAATTGCTCCATTGCCTGATCCTCTGCCAGTTGATTTTGAATATAAGCGGCAATCGCATGAGTATCTGCTCCGGCTGTATTAACAT